>Ga0256841_1001706_pt1 | contig 18301 bp, 18 predicted proteins | sample 356308metaG_FD_185971 | JGI IMG/M metagenome (GOLD analysis project Ga0256841, IMG submission 185971) | Hydrothermal vent microbial communities from Mid Atlantic Ridge, Atlantic Ocean - 356-308 | ecosystem: Environmental > Aquatic > Marine > Hydrothermal vents | place: Atlantic Ocean: Mid... | reverse complement strand
CACCACTTTCAACCAATTAAAAAGAAATGGTTACCTGAAGGTCAGATAGCAGTACAGAATTATTACAAGGAAAATGGGATATCACCGGACGTCCCTGAACCAAAGAAAAAATTTTGGATAAGCGCACTTGCATTACCCAAAAAAAAACATATCGAGCAAAAGAAATTAACAAAACAAGAACGATTTGAAAGATCTGTTAACGAAATCCAAAATACAATACTTGAGATCACAAAACAGAGATACGAATATTATTTTTGTCTAGATGATAACGGCGGTGTAATATTACAGAAGGGAGGCGAAGAAAGAAGTATAAGTTTTTCTGAAGAAGATCTTAAAAAAATACACCGTGCCAGAATTTTTATTCATAATCACCCAGGCGGTGTTTCTTTTAGCTTAGCCGATATCATGATGGCTGTTCAAGAAGATTTTGGCGAAATACAAGCAATAGCCAAGGGATATTATTATTACATGAAACGTCCAGAGCTAGGTTGGCCCGGGATGATGAGGCTACAAAACATTTACGAAAAACATGAAATTGCCGTTTATAACGAATTTGAGAAATTAATGGAACAGGGCAAGGCACAATTCGATAAGATAATGAAAATTCACTTCCACGAAGTATGGAGAAGGGTTTCAAGGGAAATCGGGGCCGAGTATGGCAGAAAAAAAAGATAAACCCAAACATCATATTGAGAGCATTGAAGAACAATTAAAGAAACAGGGGTATTTTGTGCTCCAAGATGATCACGACCTGGAAATTAAAGAAAAATACAAAAAAATAAAGAGAAAAATTCTAAAATTTAAAAAAAATAGGGGGTGATACAGTGCGCTAGAACGCAAAAAAAAGGAGAAACACCACTTGGCCGTCTCGATATGGGATGGCTTTTTTTATTCCTGGAAATCAAGAGGTGTTAAATGAGAGGTAAAAAAGCGAAGGCTATCAGAAGGGAAATTGGCGTGAGTCAACCTAGATACTATCAATACAAGAAGACCGGGCAGATAGTCAGAGACCGAATGAGAATAACATACCAGATTAGAAAAGGAAGAAGCCTTGGTTTAGCACTAAATGACTTGGCGAGAGCCTAAAGGAGAGGGAGACCGATGAAATTCAAAAAGGATGCAGAAGGCAATTTAATTTTGGATGATAATGGAAATCCAATTATTATTTTGGATGATGGGACCGAGAAAACTTTCATCCCTGCGGATAAACTAAGCGAGGTTAACCGGGAATCGGCGGCGAGACGCCACAAGATCAAGGAATATGAAGAGCAATTAGCAAAATTTCAAGGGATAGACATTGAAGAATATAAAAAACTTAAACAAGAAGCAGAGGAGCGGGAAAGAAAGAAGAAAGAAGATGAGGGCCGATACCAGGAACTCCTAGCAGAACAACAAAAAAAACACCAAGAAGAACTAAAGAAATTAAAAGAGAAATATGAGGCGCTAACACGAAAGAGACAGACCGAAAAAGTAAAAACAGCGATCTTACAGGCGGCAAGCAAAGTAAAAGCAGCCGAGGCCGACATTTTGGCCGAATTATTAAGTAAAAAAGTCCGTTACGTCGAGCAAGACGACAAAGAATATTACGAGGTACTAGACCCTGAAACTGGACAGCCAAAGCTCAACACGTCAGGCGCTCCCATGACGGTTGAAGAATTTGTCGCCGAATTTATTGAGGAAAGACCGCGTTTTAAAGATCCGGGACCAGGGGGACCAGGTGGAGGCCCTAAAGACACACCCGGTGGAACGATAAAATTAACCTGGGATCAAATTAAAGACCCGGCAGTTTATGATCAATACCGTGAGAAATATCTTGCCGGTGAGGTTACAGTTGTCGATGAATAATTTTTTTACAATAAAGTGTACCATATCGGAACATCCCGGGAGAACCGGGAATTAAGACGGTGAGATACCAATTAGGATTAACCGAGAGGTTTTTAAAACAAATTTTTAATCTACTGAATGGAGGATAAAAAAGATGGGAAATGTACTTTTGTATTATGATCCGGTGTTTTACGCACAGGAAGCATTGATTATACTCGAAAAACAGCTTGGCTTGGCTGGTAGGGTTCACAGGGGATATGATGCCACCCCACAGCAAAAAGGAAGTACTATCAATATTAGTAAGCCTGCTACTTTTACCGTTCAGGATGCACCCGGAAGCGATCAGGATCTTAACCCTGAAGGCGTTAGCATTAAGCTGGATCATTGGCGAGAAGTAAAATTCGCGTTGAATGACAAGGAATTGACCTTCACTAAGGAAAAAATAATTCAGGACCATATTGCCCCGGCCGCATACGCTCTCGCGGATGACATAGACCAGAAACTTGCAGCGCTTTATAAGGATGTCCCTTTTTACCATGGGACAGCTGGAACTACACCTAGCGATATTGCCGCTATAACGGGCGTTAAGAAGGTAATGAGAGACAATAAGGTCCCATTTGACGGCAGAACACACCTAATGATTAATAGCGCTACTGAAGATAAATTTGGACAGATCTTTTATAATGCGTCGGTTACCGGAGATCAAACAACCCAGAAGACTGGGGATTTTGGCGTAAAATTTGGGCTTGAAATTTTCACAAATCAGAATAGCCCTGATCATACTGCAGGTACTCTCGGCTCTAATGGGGCAGTCCAGGGAGAACATACTGCAGGTGCCACCACGGTTAAAATTGATGTCGCCAGCGGGACATATACACTCAACAAGGGCGATGTGGTTACTTTCGCCGGCAATACCGGGAAATATGTGGTGCAGGCTGATGCGAACATCGGGACTGCTGGAACCGATGTCAGCATTTGGCCAGCCCTCACGGGAGATATCGCAGATAACGCGGCGGTAACAGTGCTCGGAAACCACGCGGTAAATATTGCATTTCACCGCAATGCCTTTGCCTTGGCAATGGCGCCTCTCAGTGAAATGGGGAAAAACCTTGGCGCCAAAATAGCCACCATAACCAGGAATGATATCACCATTCGTTCTAGGATCTGGTACGTCGGGGATGATAGTGCGGTTAAGGTTGGCCTTGATGTCCTCTATGGCGTCAAGACCCTTGATCCTTATTTGGCTGCGAGATTGATTGGTTAGAACAATACCCCTCCCCTTTTCGGGGAGGGTTTTTTTATAGAGGAGGTGCAGAAATGAAATTGATACACATGAGAAAGGGTGGTTTTGACGTTTTTTGTGAGGAAAAAGATGTAAAAGATAGAAAAAAGGCTGGATTTGAGGTTGTCGCCGAAGATGACAAAAAAGAGGAACCAGAAGATGATGTCCCTAAAGACCCTGATTTCACACAGCAAGAGGTTGGCAACGAAGACGGCGACTTTGCTATTGAATTTCATCCGGACATTGTTTTTGGGAAAGAAAAGGCCGTTAAATTTGAACCAGAAAAAGCCGTTGATGAAAAAGTCAGAAAAAATGTTCAGGGTGATAAGAAGAATAAAAAGAAAAAATAAAATTTACATTATAGTGGAGCGCAAACGGGATGGCATACACCACGGATAGCGATTTACAAAAAATAGAAGCCGATATTTTTACTTACGGGATAGAAACGGCTGGGACATGGCACGATGAGACCGCCGACGATATAAACAGGATGTTGCATCTTGAATGGTTCCCAAAAGCATCAAAGGATTACATCTCGGGAGATTATCAGACTATTGATTTTCGTGATTTTGATCCGGATCGAATTAAGAACCCGGAGAAAATAACTAAAATGGCAGCATATTGGCTTTTGGGCAATTATTTTTTCCCGGCGCTTTCAAAATTTTCGGATCCACCGGACACATATGAACGAAAGGCAGAATTTTACATGAAACAGTACGAACAGGAAAAAATTCTTACCCTGGGGACCGGGATTGATTACGATTTTTCAGGCGACGGGGAATTGGACGACAGCGAGAGGATTTCACAGCGTGGACCAAGGATGGCAATTAGGGGATAATGATGGGGGAATCTATACGAGAACAAATAACACAGTGGCTCGTTGAACAGCTTGGCACTATTGGGGGCGTGAACGTCGAACGGCGGACATTTAATTTCGACGATTTATCAGAGCGTCAATGCCCAATGCTAGCAGTCGAAGGTGGCCCCGACAAACACAAAGAATATCTAGGTGGAGACAGGGTAAGCCGCACTATGAGCCTGCAAATAATAGGTTACGTGAAGGATAACCAAAATCCCGATAAAGCCCTTAATGATCTTTTAAAACTCACAGAAGACAAACTGGAGGAGATTAAAGTACCGGGTGGGCACGTTAACCAGATAAGGTGGGACTTTACAGATAAAGAGCCAAGCTTATACGCCCCATACGGGAAGATGGTTTTGGAAATAGAAATAGATTTCTGTCATAAAAAATATGACCAATGATCAAAATTAAATACACCCATGATGATAGAGCGCTTGAATTAATAAGCCAAAAAGCGGTTCTTGATAGAAAACTCTTACGCGAAATAACCGATTATATTCGATTTACTATTTTAAAACTAACCGCGGAGGGGAGAGGTTACGATGGGAAGGCTTTTAGGCCATACTCAACACAATACGCAATATTCAGGAAGAAACACGGAAGACCGATAAGTAAGGTAGATCTAAATTTTACCGGGAAAATGTTGGCATCTTTTGCTACGACAATTTTAAGGGAGAACTTTGCGAGGCTCGGGTTTAAATCAGCAAGAGAAGCAAAAAAGATGTTGGGGAATATAGATCGTGGACGTAACCCAATAGGAATATCACGGGAAATGAAATCTGAAATATTTAAAATCGTCGAAGACCACATTAAAAAGATGCTTGATCAAGGTTAAATTGGGCATGAGTACTGATGGACCACTGGTTTTCCCAGTGGTTTTTTTTATGCCGAAAAAAAGGAGGAAATAAAAAATGGCGAATGTATTAACAGGAGCCGGCTTTGTGTCGGTTAGGCAGGGAGACAGCTACCCATATGACATGAGAGTCCTTTTAAATTTTTCACAGATTGAATTTGATATCTCAGAGGATGGAGGGGACGAACTCAAAGCGTTAAGGCTCGGAGGGTCAATCGTTGTCGCTACGACTCCGGGAACAGAAAAGGCGGAATTAAAAATCAGCAACATAGATTTTGTCTGTCCAGCAATGGAAGTCCTTCTAGGAATTGCCGCTGGATCTGCACAGGCGCAGAACTTCCCATGGAACGATGTCTATACTATCCCGTCAGGGTCCCCATATGAAGTCACTATTGCTTCAGCCCTGGTGTCAGATACGGAATACGCGGTTTTGACCGACAATTGGCAGCAATTGACGCGAGTAGCATCAAGCCCTGGAGACGGCGAGTTTTCAATATCCGGGGCCACCGTTACATTTAATGCCGCCCAAGAAGGAAAAGAAGTGCTTATTGGGGGGGATCAAACTTCGGCTGCAACGGCGCAGGCCATAGGTGGAACAAGCGCAAACCCACTTGGGAACTTGCAGGTGACATTTTATTGCAAGGATTCCCAGAATAAACGCGTTGCCTTTATTTTCCCGGAGTGCCAGGCCAAGAAAGACTTATCCCTAGTGATAAGTGAAAAAGCAACGCAGGTCCCAATTGGCTTTTCCCTCAATACACCCTCTGGATGGCAGAAACCATACAAAATTATATTCGAACAATGATCGACTTCGGGGCCGTCGAGTCTCGATAGTGATTCCGATGGAGATATTGACGGCTCTGATTTAGCTTATTTCGCCACAAATTTTAATAGTAAGCTTTTAAATAAATTTGCGTCTAAATTCGGCCAATAAAAGGAGCAAAAATGTCAAGGGCAAGTAAGGTGTTTCTTGAAAATAAATGGGCTTTCACAGGTGCTGACGGGAACGAATACATCATAACTCCAATTAACCTCAATACTATGTTGGAAATTGAAGAAAAATTTAATCTTAATTCCATTGATGAAATAGATTTGGGAACGCTAGGGCTTAATAAGGCGCGGCACCTTAGATGGTTTTTTTGGGTTCTCCTAAAACAGAATCATCCAGATATGGACCAAGAAGACGTTGGTAGGGTTATAGACGCAACTAACGCAGAGGAAGCCATGAAAGTTGCAATGAAGGCTTTTGTTGCTGGAATCCCGGAGACAGAGGAGGGGGAGGTTGAAAAGGATAAGGACCCTTCACAATAAAGCAACGGGGACATCTTGATCTTGGAAAGATTATATATGCCCTGGCCCGTTTTTTCGGATGGAAACTCCAAGATATAGGCAGGTTAACCCTTAGACAAGCAATCTATCTATTTGAGATGGAGGCTGGGACAGCGTGTGGACACTTGAGTATTTTCACCCACACTGAACCCAAAAAACCGGACCCTGATCTAATGAAGGGGGCATTAAGGATACTAAAAGAATATGGCAAATAGACATGAGATAGATATCAGGGGGAGAGACAACACCCGGAGCGCTTTTGCGGGCGTTATCAACCACATAAAAGAGGTTGACAATAAACTCCAAGCTACAAATAGGACCGGTGCGTCATTTGGGAGGTTATTAGGATCTTTTACCCTTGGCAATGTTTTATCTAACCAATTAGACCAATTACTAGGGAAATTCCGGGAGTTGACATCTCTTGGTATTAAATACAATGCCCAGATGGAAACAAGCAAGCTCGGGATCGCCTCAATCATCACGAGTCAGGCCAAAATTCTTGATGCTACGGGTAGGGAACTTAGCGGGCGAGAGGCACTAAACGCGACGCTGAAAATATCTCAGGAATTAATGAATGAATTACAATTGGCTGGCCTACAGACAAGCGCAACAACCTCACAACTGGTTGAAGGATTTCAAAATGCAGTTGGACCAGCACTGGCTATGGGACTTTCATTAAGGGAGACAGAACAAATCACCCTAGCAGTAGTGCAAGCGGCTGGAGCCCTTGGGATCCCAATGAACCAGATCAACGAGGAAGTAAGATCAATCGTATCCGGGACTATTACCTTTAATAGCAGGGTTGCGAAGGTACTTGGATTAACTAATCAGATGGTTAAAGACTGGGCTGCAAGTGGGACCCTAGCCGAGGAATTAAATAAAAGATTGGCGGCCTTTAAGACCGCTGGTGTCGAAAATGCTAAAACATGGCGCGGGTTAACATCAAATCTTGCCCAGGCAATAGAGGTCTTAAGTGGCGGTATTACTGCAGACGTTTTTGCTGATTTAAAGAAAGCAATGCAATCCGTCCTTGATTCAATAATTAAAGTTAAGGATGGTTCTATACAGATTGCCCCTGGATTCGAACAAGCAAAGATTTATGTTAATGAACTTTGGCAATCAACTAAAAACCTTGGCTCGGCCATAATAAAGATAGCTAAGGATTGGGGATTAACAGATGCGTTAAAAGAAACAGTTAAGATGGCAATTAAGCTAATCCACATACTTTCTATTGGCTTTAAAAAAATTGCCGATTCTGGATACTTTAAAATCTTATCACTTGGCCCTAAATTGCTTTCAAAGGCTGCTAAGGGCTGGGGAACTATTTTAGATTATATTTCAAATTCCAATAAAAAAGCCAAGGACTTTTCGAAAAGCGTTGCAGAATCAGGTAAACAGGCAGACGGGGCCGCCACTAACTTCAAGCTCATTGCTCAACTCTCACAGGAAAAGATTGATAATTATAGAAAGGCTTATGCCGCAGCCAGGGATTACCTCGAAAGAGAAACTAATATTGTAAGAAGACTCGAAGAATCAAAACAAAATATGATCCGGGAAACTCAACGTGTCCGGGAAGAGATGGCAAGGGACCAGGAACGGCTACAAGAACGACTTGCAGGACTGGATAAAAGTAAAGAGCGCCTCGAAAGAGAACTTGCCATACTTACCGGGGAAAGGGGAGCCCTGACAGAACAGGAACGAAAACAAGACCGAATTAAAGATATCCAGGAACGCCTTGCACAGATCGAGAAAGAGCGCGAAAGGGCTATTGAAGAAAGCAAACGGAAACAAGCCCAGGGGACACAAAAGATCCTTGAGCTAAACAAGAAAATAGATGAGACAAGCAAGAAATATAACAAGATTTCTCAAAACATCGAATATGTCAAAAAAGCCCTGATAGATTCTAGCAACGCACAACTCAAATGGACTGGAGAAATCGACAAATCAAGGGCAAAAGCAGTTGAACTGGCAAGGGCTCTCAGGGACGCAGGCCAGGCAATACAAGTCTATAATCGAAACTTACCGGATAAAATTAAAGACAATTCGAGCTACACGATAGATTTTAAGCGGTTCCGCGACGAGATGACCCCTTCTTTCGCTCAAATATCTCAGGGCGCAGCAAGGGCACAGGAAGCTATTGATAAGATTGCCAATACTGCACCTCAGATAAACGGACCTCTACAACAACAAAGGAATTTATGGAGCGCTATTAACGAACAGGCTGATAAATACCTGGAAAAGTTGAATAGGATAACAGAAAAAACAAAACAGGTAGGATCCGGAATTAATACGCCAGACTACGCACCGGGATATTAAGATGACATACATAAAATGTGGCACAGAACAAGTCGTTTTCCCATATAAACCAATATGTGATGATTATTTTGATGGACAAATACTATGGGCAGGAAGCAAGGCAAGGGTTATTGATGGATCAACCATTGTCCAGCGATTTCAAAGGACCACTACTAAGGGTCGAGAAATGAAAGTGGTGTGTCCATACTTGACTTATGAGAACATCACGACATTGATCAACATTATCAACGCAGATGCCAACTGTAAGCTAAAGCTTGAAGATGACGGCCAGGAAATTGATGTAACATTTAACCCCGGGAAACCATTTGAGTTGATAAGGGTTGGCGGGGATTATCCGGACGAAGACAAAAAAAACGTAGGCTTGCCATGGAATAGATACAACGTGACACTTTATCTGATAGAGGTTTAAATGATAGAGCTTGAAACACAAGTGAATATAGGCGGCCAGGATGAAAAGAGAATTACAGCATGGAGTGTGTCTGAACGGATAGGGACCCTCGGGAAACGTTTTTCTATTACTCTTAATGGGAATCTAGGTGAAGATTCCCTTGGTGCACTTGTTGATATTTTAGCAGGTTACAAGGGAAATGCAAACGTCCTAATCAAAGAAGGGAGTATTAGGGAGCATAATTATGGTGTAAGGCGTGGTACGTTCCAGACTATGATTAGCGGACATGATAAAGCTGAAGAACTGATTAATTTAGCCCCAGAAAAAAAACATATCATTTTAAATGATTACAATTTGAGAAAAAAAGTTGGTGGGCTTCATTACTACATCGGCGATGATCAAAGAATAAAGGTAAAGCTTAATAATCAAATAGTGACTGTTCCATTTCGAGAAATCCCAACGGACCCTGACCTTGAAGGCACATGGGAGACTCATATTTTTAATACATACAATGAGGTTATTGAATGGGTATGCTCTCAATTGGATATCTCACTAATCAACAACACCCCTGACTTGCCCCTCAGACACATAATAACCATTGAACCGACAAGCTCTTACTTTAATGTCATAAAAAATCTTGTCAGTGTTTGGAATCCAGCCATTACGATAGATTACCAATATGGGAAATGGAATCTTTCTATTTTAGACGTTGAAGGTTGGATTGCCGATGAGAGCGCTGATGAATACCTTGCCGAAATAGATCCACAAAAGATGGAAATTCTTGAATACCGACAAACGCGTAACAAAATAATTAATCACGCTAAAATAACCGGTGGGCAGAAAGAAGGAATATCCATTGAATTTACTGAAAAAAAAATAGAGCAAGAAAAGGGGGATTTCCTTAATCTGGACCCGGACGAGGTTTTAGTAAGATTTATATCTCAGGATAATCTTTTATATGGCCCAGATAAAATATTGGAGGATTGCCCAACTTGGGTTTTTAACGGCGGTATACTCAAAAAGAAATATTTCAAAATTGATCCAGATAATTACTCAAACAGGGTCCTATTAAAAGAAGAATATGTTGTTTATGGTGATGACAATAGAATCTACGCTAAGGACATAACAGAATATTTTTACCGCGATTTGACGGCGGCTAAGGCTCAAAAAAGAACTGAATACAGGCTTGTTAGGAGACCACACGATAATCAAAAAAACTTAGTAAAAGTAAGAGAAATTAGGACGGAATTTGGCGATTACATTGAGGAGGCTGGAGAGAACGAGAAAATAGATATAGAATCGGGGCTGGTAGTCTATGACTGGGTTGGGGATCCACCTTCTCGAGTTAACCCACAACCATTAACTATGGCCGATGAGAACGGCTTAATAGATTACTCCGCACATACCAATCAATCTTTTTCATGGGCTGAAATTAAAAGGACCTTTACAACATATGATGTGCAAAATGAATACTGGATTTTGAGAAATAAAATTGTATGGGACAATCTTAAGGGGAAAATCACGGATTTTGAAAACGAATACATTCCAATCAACTATGACAAAAAAAATATAGATATAAATCCAGACCCGACAATTTGGGAATATAAAGACACCACGAGCATTAATGAGCACGGCCACAGACCAATGATAAATATCCAACTCCCTGATCTTTTGGAAAGTGATGGAGGGATCGCTGGGGACTTATGGGAGCGTATTAAAAGAAAATCCGGATCAATGGTTAAAACGATCAAAATTAAATTAGCCGGAATGTTTAATATCCCAATCGGGGCCGTAATTAAAATGAAAGACCTTGAATATAAGGAAAATACAGGAAATGGATACATTTTAAACCAGGTTGCCGGTGGATATTTTTTTGTTGTTGGCTACATCCACGAATATCAAAAATCTGACCTGGAAAGACTGACAACAACCCTGGAATTACGGGAGGCGATATGAGCACGATAATTAATGAATACAAACTGGATGGCGGGACATATTACTCGCTTAATGGTGGCGGCGGTGAAAATAAATCATGGCGTAACATAACAGGCACGCCAATTATATCTGTGACACCAAACGGGGAAGGAAACTTAATTGCAGGGATCTACACTATTACCTTTGCCACGGGGTCCGTCACACCCGGGACAAATGCTAATGCACTTGTGTCATGCGATGACCCGCATAACCCCAATATTAATCAATCGGGAATTACAGTATCTCTTGATGGATCAACGGCAGCAAACAACGTTATCCAGGGGCTTAATATCGTTTTTTCGGATAGTTCAAGCTTTGCCGAAAATTGGGAGGCTAAAATCTATGTCGGCTCTTACTGGAAATCATCGACAAGCGAAGAAATCTCGGTGACATGTTTACATGCCCAGGACGCAGGAGTTACCACCGATGGTGAAAGGTTATGCTTAAAGAACGACGGAACAACCGTTGCCATTGATTGTTCCGTTATGGTTGTAAATAAAGCCCGATTTAAAAATACAAATCAAAGGGTCTTTAAATCATTGACTCAACGCCAATATAACCCTACTGCAGATGACAACAATAATGGTGCGTCTGTGACATTGGCTAACTTCCAAACAGGAACACCTAATACAGTTGACCTACTGGTTGGGGGTGTTGGCTACAACATGACTGATCTTAACACCGGGAATCAACATAACAATGGAGCCGCCTTAAAAGCGGATGGCGTTACTCCCTACATGTTTAATGCCGGGACTAAATACCAGGGGATAGTGATTGTCCTTGATGCGAACATAGCTAGTAGTGGCCCTACAGCGACTTTATGGATATCTGATGGAGCACAATTTATAGAACTTGCACCCGATGTTTCCGGCGCGGCTGGGACATGGCAAAACGGGACAACTAAATTAACCTTAACGGAAGATGGCAAGACCTCTGGTGAGATATCAGCCGGTGGGGCAGCCTTTTTTTGGTTCCGTTTTAAAAGCGGTGGAACAGCCACGCCGGACAGGAATCAACGAACATGGACGTTTGTGTATGAGGCAAAGGGGGTTTAAATGTCACAGACAATTAATATAACGCCTTCACTTGATGGTAAAGTAGTTGGTAAAAGTCTTTATTGGGGGGACAGTTCCAATTCCAACAATACCGACGATACAAGTTTTACAAACTCGCAAGAAGACTTAGACGAATTTGGAGCATACCATAGTCCTATATATAGGGTCCGGTTTTTAATGAGATTTGATTTGTCACAGATCCCAAGAAATGCCCACATACGATCTGCCAAATTGCGATTACGTGCCACTAATAGAGACTCAAACCCAGCCAATGATAACTACCTTGACATTTACCGTTGTGATATTGTCCCATGGAATGGTTCTGCTTCATTTAGTAAATATGATGGGACCCATAATTGGCCAAGTGGCCAATATGGCCTCGTACCCGGGGAGGATTACACGTCAGAATTAAAGGGAACGTTCCTATTCAATAAAGAATATTGGTCTGGCTGGAAATATATCTACTCTGATGACTTAAGCGACTTAATAGCTTATTCCATAGATAAAGACAACATGGAATTAGATATCATGATGAGGTTAAGGCATAGACCTGGTTCATATTCCGGCAACGGGCCAACAGACTACCAAGCAGGCGCGATCTTAATGTCAGAATATGGGACGCCAGCATACAGGCCAACTTTTATAATCACATATGATGAACCATTAGCTTTTTATGATTCCGATGAATCAGGTAATATTAATGAAGATGCTAAAATTGAAATTGGTGCTGATTCATTGAGGATCGGTAGTGTCATCCACAGTAACACGGAAACGACATACCAGGATAACCCAAGGAAAATTTTTTGCAAAAATCAATTATTGGATATTACGGCTCAAAATGTCCACGTATACAGCCCGGACAATTGGGCTACTTATCCGATACCAGACGACGCGAATACCGGGAATGGATCGGTTTCAGACGTTACGACATCATCAACGGATACTATAGATGAAAATTGGAAAATTGAATTTACGGACGCAACCAACTTTACCGTCTATAGGGATGGCGGAACTGGTAATGAACCGGGGCAAACACAAACATGGACACAGGATGGCACCGGAACGATAGGGGATCAATACAGTTCCACAACCAGGGGAATTGGATTTACGATTACTGCAGGGGGGACAGCGTTTGCAAGTGGTGATAAATTTTATTTCACTACCTATAAGGATTATTCCATATCTGGTGCCCCAACTGACAGCGATTATTTGCTTGAAATTTGTGGTGACAATGACGGGACCCCTGATGGAAACTGGTATTTTGCAAGAACGGCAAGGACAAGTTTAAACCAGGATTGCTCTGCCAGCAATACTCTACACGTTGTCAATGCAAAGTATTTTAATCCGAACAATAAAATTAAAATTTATAACAAATCAACCCATGAATGGTCCCAATGGTACACGGTCCAATCAGTTAATCGAGATAATAACACTATTACCCTGGCTTCTAATGTGACGGCGGCGAGCGGTAGTCTGGTCCATGCACAGGGTCTTTACATCGGAAATATCCCCGGGAATAGCGCTAAACCATTCTGGGTACGCGGCGTAAGTTTCATTGACACTGACAAGGAAACTAAACAAATTTATTTAAGGGCAATCGAAGAGTTATAGGAGTATGAACAATGGCCGAAAAATCAATAAGAGTATCCGACGACGCAACCGGTCTTTACATGGCCACAAGAGATGCTTATGAGCAAGACGCCGGTTCCCATGACCGCGTAATTGAGCGAGTTGATTTTGCAAGCGGTAAATTTACAAGCCCAAGAGGGAATGCTATTAGGGGCAATTCTGCAGCAATAACATCAAATGACACACCGGATCTTACTAATTTACCAAGTGATCTTACCGGGAACCTGATCACGGTTGGAGATAAGTCAATGCTCATAGTGTTCCCGGAACAAACGGCTGTAGACGGCTCCGTCATGATCACCCCAATACTGTATGATAAGGAGACAACCCCTGGGATAGTCGGCATCTTACCCTCAAAAACGAGCGCGGTTGACAAGGCTTTTAGAAGGGGCTCCACCTCTGGCAACTATCTTTCTGAAGCCCTGGTGTGGGACGTCGCCGGTGCACATAAAATAGGGCTCCACATAACAGCTATCGGTGGTACGTCTAATGGTGTGCAGCTTTGGGGGTATGTAATATGAGGCGCATAGATCTTTTAGAGCAGATCAACAAACCACATTACCCATTACGTTATCGGGAAATTACAGTCTCAAATAACGAGACTTCGGCTCTCTCAGACTTCCAGGTCCCTATTGAAATAGGTGGTGATTTTCTCGACAAGGCGGATCCCAATAACCTATTCCTGGTTGATGATAACGGCGTACTATATCCCTACTGGGTAGAGCAATGGAAAAGGCCAACCGGAAAAGCAAGAATTTGGACGAAAGTTGATCTCCCCGCATCAGGAAACAAAATACTTAACTTGTATTATGATGGGATTGTCGGGGAAAATCCAGCAAACGGAGATGATGTTTTTGAATTTTTTGATGATTTTGATGGAGGTTTATTAAATACCGACAAATGGGCTGAAATAAACAACACGACAATCAGTTTATCGAGCTCAAACATTGCACTATCTGACGACGGTCAAATTGAATCGAAGGACTCATTTGGAAATGGACATATTTTTGAATCCAGAGTGTACGCTACAGAACAAGACTCGAACTTCCTTCGTCTCTATAAAGACTCTGATAATTTCTACGAACTTGGTAATTCAGATGCAGATGCAAACGATAATTTTGAAAGAGTCAGACTTAGGACTAAACTTTCTGGGACATATTATGATGTCGCCGTGGATAAACTGGATATACGAGGTGTTCATAAGAGGTACAAATTGAGGCGCAGATCAAATGGTTATATCGATGCCTACCAGGAGGATAGTTTGGTTGGCACTCAGAGTAGCCATCTGGTGAGCAGTGACCTGAAACTGAGGTTGAACGTATGGGACAGCTCCCAAGAGTCAACTCTTTATGCAGATTGGGTTTTCGTTCGTAAATACACTGCTAATGAACCGTCAGTGTCTGTCGGTTCAGAAAAAATAATATATAGGTAAAAATCATGAGAAGAATAGCTCTATACAACAAATGGCAAACATACAAGCAAGCTCTTTTTTTGAGAGAAATTACCGTCACGAATAACGAGAGTTCTGCCTTAAGTGACTTTCAAATTCCAATAGAAATAGGAGGTGATTTTCTCAACAAGACAGATCCTAATAATCTCATTATCACGGACGATAACCTGATCCTCCCATATTGGGTAGAGCAGTGGAAAAGGCCAGCAGGAAAATCTCGAATTTGGACGAAGGTTGATCTGGGTGTATCCGTATCAAAGACACTGAAACTCTTTTATGGTGGTTACTTTGACAATTCGCCTAATGGAGACAATGTATTTGAATTTTTTGATGATTTTGATGGAAATTCGCTAGATACGAACAAATGGAATCCTCTTCCCACACATGCTTTAATTGAGAATAGTCGCCTAAAATTTTCGCATAATGACACTTTTGACGAGACTTTAAGTTCGGTAGATACCTACGGACCTAATATAATATGTGAAACCAATCTATCCAAGTGTGAACCAGCCACAGATATTCAAGTCGGGGTTCAAATGAGTGTCTCAAGCCCACCTCCTAAAATATATGCTATTTTCCGCCAAGATGATTCAAAGGAATCAGTCCCTAAGTATCTCACAGAAGTTTACAATTCAGGCTGGTCATTGGCTGCACAAGATTCTACAAATAGGTATACCTCCGCTGCTAGAATTCAGATTACTTTGATATCCAGTGGTGACCGCGTAAAAATAAGGTATATTTCCAAGGAAAAAGGGTACGATGCAATAACCTCAGTGACAAATTATGAGGGATACAATTCGCCGCATAACATAGAATTGAGGGCGAAGAATTTTGTCTCTCAAAACGCCTTGGTCGAATTTGATTGGGTCTTCGTCCGCAAATACACAGCAAATGAGCCAACAGTTTCAATCGGTTCTGAACAACAGATCGTGAGGTCCTGGTAAATGCCGATTTGGAAATTTAAAAGTGGCGGTAATGCCCCACCTAATACACCACTTTTATCATATTCAGAACTAAAAGACACATCCGTTAAATTAAATGGATCTATCTTTTCGGATCCCAACCCTGGGGATACACACAAAGCTAGTCAATGGCAGGTTGACCTTGCGAGTGCTGATTTCTCTTCACCGGTTGTTGATTCAGGCGAAGACACTAATAATCTTACAAGCTATACTGCAACTGGCTTAACGGCTGAAACGGATTATAAGGCAAGATGCAGATATGAAGATAATAACGATGCTTGGTCAAATTGGTCGGATGTTATTACCTTCACGACAAAGGAAACATGGACTGGACTTGTCATGGCTGGGACCCCTGGAGATGGCGAGAAACACAGGCTATATGATCAGGATATTGTTATTACGATTACAGATAATTGGTATGATATTGATAATTGGACACTCTCAATCCAGGGAACATCGTATACAGAAAATAGCAATGAGATAACAGTAATCAATATCACTAATGGTATTAAGATCACATTTACGCCAACCGATGATTGGGACCGTGGCGAATATGTAAATTATGTTTGTGATGCCTGGAATAGCAATAACGATCATAAGCAGATCAATAACACGTTCCAGGTTAGGTATTTTCCGAGCACCAAGAATGGCGAGTTTAATTTTTTCTTCAAAACACCAACCTTTAAGGATACACAATTAAATCTTATTTACAGGCATCCATTAATAAAGGCCACTGGTGTTGAGTTTTTCTTTAGATTTAACGGCGCAGGTTTTTGCCAACTTGACTTTTTCTTCAAATATTTACGCCAACTAAGCGGATATGGGCAACTAGACTCACTAGTTTGTCAAATTAAAATCATCAACACTAACGGCAGTGCCGACATTGCAGAATTAACATTCCTAAATGGGGATGGATCCGCTGATGTAAGGGGATATTTTTTACTTGAAGATAGTGGATCAGTTGACATCTACGGGACTTGGAACTACCTGGGCAATGGATCAGTCAACATCACAGAAACCATACTTAAAGAGGGGCTCGGAGGATCAGCAAATATTTCTTACGCAATTTTACAAAACAGCTCTGGATCATATGATGTTTATGGTGTTTATGGTGACGTTTTCATAAGGCTCTCTATTGTACCCGAAGAGGTCCGAAATGCGCTGGCCGAAATAGGGATAACAATCAATGAATAGTAGACACTTGCTATATCAATGGAAACAACCCGGGAACCCAGGGAATGCACGATTAAATTTCTTTGATGCCCAGACTAGATTTAATCAAATACCGGATTCTGAAGATTATAGATTAATCCCGAATAAAGATTGGGACCCAACGGCTACTGCAGACCCACACAGGCGTTACAGGTACGACATGGATAATGGGATCTATATTGAGGCAGATGATATTAATTGGGGCGGCGATTGCGTTCCGTTGGTAAATATGCCCCAATATGGGATTAGAAAGCCAAACATGTCTATAGAATTTATCCAATATATAGATGGAAAGCCAGTAACGCCGGGGTCAATCCAAAGAAACCAGAAAACATCACTGGATATTTCAGCCGGGACCCCAGTTAATAGATATTTAGATCCGGACGATAATACCGTTAAAGATGGTTTCGGGATGCCCAATAATAGCGGACTGCAAGTATTAAAACTGATTACATCGCTTACACCGGGACTCTATGGTCTAAAATACACAGAACTGGAAGAAGCGGAAGGCTCAATTGGCACAACAAACAGACCCGATGGGAAAAGGCTGGTGATGGGATCTGAGACAGAATATAAAGAACCGGTGTCAGGGATCTTTTTTTATAACTTCGACACCACAGACAGTGATAATTTTAAGGTTACAACAAGTGAATCTTACTATGGTCACGAAGCGGGACCCCTTATAATATCCGGGAACGCTTTAAACGGACAATATGATATCTATCTTGTCCCGCGTCAATGGTTCTATTACGTGTATTTTTTGGCTTGGTACATTCTTTACACTATGTTTTGGTACTCTTACCACGTCATTCCATTTTCAACTTACTGGTATGATAGGCCACCATTTCACCCAGTACCATTTACAGGGGAACCTTATTGGGCTTCAATTTTTGCAGGAATGGATGATTATGGATGCTGGTGGAAAGTGAGCCATTCACAGCAATTTGCTGACCTCTTAAAGGAACCAGAAAAGATCAATGCTGGCTGGTTTGGCGGAGGTTTGGTGTGGATCGGGAACCAGGATTACTACTACAGGGTAAGGGTTTTTAGGGCCGATCCCAAACAGCTTTGCGCTATAATCCATAATAGAATTACAAACCAAAAATTTTGGATATGGCGCAAAACCTACGAAGATAGAGAACCAATCACGATAGTTGATTGTCCC
>Ga0256841_1001705_pt1 | contig 18320 bp, 14 predicted proteins | sample 356308metaG_FD_185971 | JGI IMG/M metagenome (GOLD analysis project Ga0256841, IMG submission 185971) | Hydrothermal vent microbial communities from Mid Atlantic Ridge, Atlantic Ocean - 356-308 | ecosystem: Environmental > Aquatic > Marine > Hydrothermal vents | place: Atlantic Ocean: Mid... | reverse complement strand
CGGGGACGTCCACGGAGATTTCCACCTTCTTGGATTCAAGTCCCGTGCCGCCGCATGGTTGGCACGGGTCCTTGATGATCACGCCTTCGCCGTGGCACCGGGGGCAAGGCGTGCGGATGCTGAAGAAGCCCTGAGAACGGGCCACTTCGCCCATGCCGCCGCAGGTGGAGCAGGTTTCCGGACCTTGGCCCGATGCACTGCGCGATCCGTGGCAGGACGAGCAGAGTTCGTGTCGACGAATCTCCAGGGTTCTTTGGACACCCTTGCCCGCCTCCTCGAGCGTCAGCTGCAAGTGAATCCGCAGGGAATTCCCCTTGGCGGGACCGCGCTGGGTGGCCCGGCCTCGTCCGCCTCCGCCGCCGAAAATGTCCCCGAACATGTCGCCAAAGAGATTCGAGAAGAGGTCTCTCGGGTCCGAGAAGCCTCCCTGAAACCCTCCTTGTCCGAACCCAGCCTGCTGGGCGCCCGCGTGACCGAACCGGTCGTACTGGGCGCGCCGCTCGGTGTCGGAGAGGACCTCGTAGGCTTCGGCGGCCTCCTTGAACTTCTCTCCGGCTTCCGGCGAATCCTGATTGCGGTCGGGATGATACTTGAAGGCCAGCTTGCGGTAGGCCTTCTTGATCTCGTCGGGCGTCGCTTCCCGAGAGACTCCGAGGACCTCGTAGTAGTCACGCTTGCTCAATGTACCCTTCCTTCCCGCGGTCATGGTCAGCCCTCCACGGAGGACGCGGGAAGAAACCTCCCGCATCCTCCACGAACCGTCTCCCTCAAGACACGGCGCCGGACACCGCTTCCCCGTCGTCCTTCAGACTGGTGATGGCCGCACTCGTGGTGAGCATCAGCCCCGCCACGCTGGCGGCGTTCTGAAGAGCGGAACGGGTGACCTTGGCGGGGTCGATGATTCCGGCCTTGACCAGGTTGGTGTGCTCGCCTCGAGCCGCGTCGAAACCCCAATCGTCCTTGTCCGACTCGAGGGTCTCTTGCACACACACCTGTCCGTCAAAGCCCGCGTTTTCCGCGATCTGGCAAGCAGGCATCTTGAGAGCCTCCATCACGATGCGGGCGCCGGTCTTCTCGTCGCCTCTGAGTTTTCCGAGGATCTCCTCCACGGCCGGAATGGCCGCAAGCAGGGTGGAGCCACCGCCCGCGACGGTTCCCTCCTCGACCGCGGCACGGGTTGCGTGCAGCGCATCCTCGACACGGGCCTTCTTCTCATTCATCTCGTGCTCGGTGGCGGCGCCCACGCGGACCACGGCGATGCCGCCGGAGAGACGGCCGAGGCGCTCGGTCAGCTTCTCTCGGTCGTACTCGGACTTCGTCTCCTCGATCTGGAGTCTGATCTGTTCGATTCGCTCCCGGATCGCCTTTTTGGTCCCCTTGCCCTCGACGATGAGAGTGTTGTCCTTGTCGACCTCGACGCGTTTCGCCTCCCCGAGGATCTCGGTGCCGAGATCTTCGAGGTTTTGTCCCAGCTCCTCGGTGATGGACTGAGCGCCGGTCAACACGGCGATGTCCTCGAGCATGGCCTTGCGTCGGTCACCAAACCCGGGTGCCTTCACGGCGCAGACCTGTAGAGATCCCCGGAGCCGGTTGATCACCAGCGTCGAAAGAGCCTCGGCCTCCACGTCTTCCGCGATGATGAGCAGGGGCTGTCCCTTCTGGGCGACCCCCTCGAGGATGCGGAGAAGCTGTCTCATGTTGGAGATCTTCTTCTCGTAGACGAGAATGGCCGCGTTCTCGAGGATGCAGTTCATCGAATCGGGATGGTTGATGAAATAGGGCGAGATGAAGCCCTTGTCGAACTGCATGCCGTCGACCAGGTCAAGGGTCGTTTCGGTTCCTTGAGCTTCCTCGACGGTGATCACGCCGTCGCGCCCCACCTTGTCGATGGCCTCGGCGAGGATGTCACCGATCTCGGATTCGCCATTCGCGGAGATCGTCCCGACCTTGGCGACGTCGCTTCGTCCCTTGACGGGGCGGGCCCGCTCGAGAATCTCCTCGGCGGCGGCCTGGACGGCACGATCGATTCCGCGTTTCAGACTGACCGGATTGGCGCCCGCGGTCACCATGCGAAGGCCTTCCGAAAAGATGGCCTCCGCGAGAACCGTGGCCGTCGTCGTCCCGTCACCCGCGGTGTCGCTGGTCTTGGAGGCGACCTCATTGACCAGCTTGGCGCCCATGTTCTCGAAGGGGTCTTCGATCTCGACTTCCTTGGCCACGGTGACTCCGTCCTTGGTGACGGAGGGACCACCGAAGGCCTTCGTGTAGATGACGTTCTTGCCGCGAGGTCCCAAGGTGACCTTGACCGTGCGCGCCAGCTTGCGCACGCCATCGAGGACTTTTCTTTGCGCCTCGTCGTTGAACAGCATTTGCTTTGCCATGGATTTGGTGCCTTTCAGCTCACGACCTTCGCGAGGATGTCTCTCTCGCGCATGATCTTGTATTTCTTGCCGTCGATTTCGATGTCCGATCCGCTGTACTTGCCAAAGACCACCTTGTCTCCCTTCTTCACCGACAAGGAGCAGCGGTTTCCGTCGTCGTCGAGGGTGCCGGGGCCGGCCACGACGACCTTGCCCTGTTGTGGTTTCTCCTTCGCCGAATCGGGAAGAACGATGCCTCCGGCCGAGACGGTTTCGGCCTCTTCGGGTGCGACCACGACGCGGTCGTCCAACGGTTGAATCTTCATTCCTATCTCCTTTCGTTCGCTTGGTGTTCGTGGGGCCGGTTGCCGGCTCAGAAGCCCATGCCGCCCATGCCGCCCATGCCACCCATGCCGCCCATGCCGCCCATGCCGCCCATGCCGCCCATCGCGGCCTCGGCTCCGGCGTCCTCGTCCTTCTTGGGGACGTCGGTGATGAGGGCATTCGTGGAGAGCAACATCGTGGCCACGCTGACCGCGTTCGCGAGGGCGGAGCGGACGACCTTGGCCGGGTCGACGATGCCGTCATCCAGAAGGTCGACGAACTCGCCCGTGAGCGCGTTCCAACCGAACGTCTCCTTGCCTTCCATGACCTTCTTGACGATGACGGAGCCTTCGGCTCCGGCGTTCACGGCGATCTGACGGAGGGGCGCCTGGAGGGCCTTGCGAACGGCCTGAACCCCGAACGTCTCGTCACCGTCCACCTCGAGCTTGTCGAGAACCTTGCCCGACTTGGCGAGGCCGACGCCGCCACCGGGGAGAACGCCCTCCTCGAGGGCGGCCTCCAGGGCGGCCTTGGCATCCTTGGCGCGGGCCTTTTTCTCCTTCATCTCCGTCTCGGAGCCGGCACCGATGCTGATCACCGCCACGCCGCCGCTCAGCTTCGCCAGACGCTCCTCGAGCTTTTCACGGTCGTAGCTGGAATCCGTGCGCTCGATTTCCACGCGAATCTGCTTCACCCGGTCTTGGACGGCCTTTTCCGAGCCCTTGCCTTGCACGATCGTCGTGTTGTCGGAGGTCACGGTGATGCGCCGGGCCTGGCCGAGTTCGTTCAGTTCGAGCGTGCTCAGGTCGACGGCGAGATCCTTGAAGACGGGACGGGTCGCGCCGGTGAGGACAGCTATATCCTGAAGCATGGCCTTCCTGCGATCACCGTAGCCCGGTGCCTTGACCGCACAGACGTCGAACGTGCCACGCATCTTGTTGACGACCAGGGTCGCGAGCGCTTCGCCTTCCACGTCCTCGGCGATGATGAGCAGGGGACGTCCGGCCTTCGCGACTTTCTCCAAAAGCGGTACCAGCGTCGTGATGGAGCTCAGTTTGTCCTCGTGGATGAGGACGTAGGCATTGCGCAGATCGCACTCCAAGGTGGTCTTGTCCGTGACGAAGTGGGGCGAAAGGTAGCCGCGATCGAATTGCATGCCCTCGACGACGGTGACTTCCGTCTCGGTGCCGCGCCCTTCCTCGATGGTGACGACGCCGTCGGCGCCCACCTTCATGCGGGCCTTGACAAGGGGTTCGCCGATGCTCTTGTCACCGTTGGAGGCGATCGTGGCGACTTCGGTGAGTTTGCCCTTGTCGTCGATGCCGATTTTCTTCGACTTCTTGGCGAGCTGCCCCCCCACGGCGCCCGCGGCCGCGGAAAGTCCGCGGAGGACGGCCGAGGGATTGGCGCCCGCCGTGATGGCCTTCAAACCTTCCCGGTAGATGGCCTCCGCGAGGACCGTCGACGTGGTCGTGCCGTCGCCGGCCACGTCATTGGTCTTGTCGGCGGCTTCCTTCAGGAGTTGGGCGCCCAGATTCTCATAAGGGCAGGAGAGGTCGATTTCATCGGCGACGCTGTAGCCGTCCTTCGTGATGGTCGGACTCCCGAACCCGCGGTCGATGACGACGGTCCGTCCACGTGGTCCGAGGGTGCTCTTCACCGCTCGGGCCAGCTTCTCGACGCCGGTCTTCAGCGCTTCCTGGGCTTCGTCGTCGAAAACGAGCTGTTTGGCCATGTCTGATTCCCTTAAGTCTGCGGATTTCTTGAATTCTGGTCTTCTCGGTGCCGGCCCGGGTGGCAGGAACGCCCCCGGGACACACGGTCCCCCGGAACCGAATGCCTTGGGGGCGCAACAAATAGCACGCCAGAGGCGCATCTTCCCAATGGCTTTCGCAAACTGATGGCGGGGAATATGTTGTGAGCGTCGGCCTGGTCACCGGTTTTCAAGTCGGGCGGCCGGGCTGCCACGCTGTCATGGGCGAGAGGACTCCTCCCGAAAACTCCGTGACAGTTTGGCAGGATTCCGGGGTGGGGTCATCCTGTCTCCTTCGTTGAAGAGACGGGACCCGGAGCCCGTGCAAGCAAGGAGAGGCGGATGGCGTCGGACAAGATCGGAATACTGGCGGCTTTCGGATTCTGGATGCTCCTCCACGGCTGCCTCGTCGGGCAGGTGAAGGTGCGGACCGTGGACGGAGGTCTTTTCGAGGGACGACTGACCGCGTCGAGCGAGCAGGGAGACCTTGTCCTCGCCGGTGCGGACGGGAAGACGCGCCGTCTCTCGGCGCGTCGCGTGCTCTGGATCCGTTGGAGCGAACCCAAGGCTTCCGAGCCCGGGGTGGGCAGCCGGCTCCTCCGCTTCGATCTGTGGGGAGGGGATCGCGTCTTTGGCGAGATCCAGTCCTCGGACTTCGACAGCGTGGTGTTGAAGCACTCCTTGCTCGGGCGCCTGGAGATCCCTCTCGATGCGGTGCACCAGGTCATGGTGCTCGCGAATTCCACGCGTCGGGGAGAGCATCTCGGCGAGGACGCTCCGAAGGATCGGGACGTGATCTTCATGAGGTCCGGCAAGTCGATCGACACGTTGGCGGGAGATCTCATTCGTTTCAAGAAGTCCGCCGCGGTCTTCGAATGGGGTTCGGAGGAAAGCACGTTTCGCTTCAACGAGGACCGGGTCGTTGCAATCCGCCTTGCCGACGATGACGTCGTCGCGCGTCCCGAGGGCCTCCACGCCCAGGTTCTGCTGAAGGACGGCTCGCGATTGACGGGACGTTTCTTCCGCAGCGAGTCCGGCCCGTTCCGCCTTCAGAGTCCGCTCGGACTCGACGTGGAGATCCAGGAGAGCGCTCTCGTGGAAGTGGGTTTTCGCGGGGGCGACTTCGTGTTTCTCTCGGACTTGGAACCGGCAAGGGTCGAGGAGACCCCCTACATCCAAGGCGACTTGAAATTCGGGCTCCACCGAGACGAAGGGCTACGGGGTGGTCCGCCGACCATCAGCGATGAGTACTTCTTGAAGGCTCTTTGCGTCCATAGCCGCTGCGCCGTGACCTATCGTTTGGACGGCCGATTCGAGTCCTTCGTGGCCGCGGTGGGTCTGGACGGCCATACCGCCGGAAAGGACGTCCCGGGGAGCGTGGCCTTTTCGGTTCTTGGCGACGGTCGCGCGGTTTCGCCGGTGACGGTCATGAAAGCGGGGGAGCCCGCACGGTGGATCTCCGTCTCGTCGCTGGGCGACGTCAAGAAACTGACGCTCCTGGCGGACTTCTCCGAGAACTTCCATTTCAATGGATGGGCCGTTTGGGGCGACCCGGTGCTCGTCCTCCCGCGCTCGACGACCCGATGACGGCTCATCTTCCCTGGGACGGACTCGCGAGGCCCGTTCTGCTGCTCTTCCTCGTCCCCGCGTTGCTGTTCATCGGCGTGGTTCTCTGTACGGCCGTCCGGCGTCGCCGCCGTTTCCTCTGGTTCGTGGTTGCGATTTCGCGAGCGTTCATCGGGGTCGCACTCCTCGTGTTGGCCGCGGGGCCATGGGTGTGGGAGGAAGAGATCCGGCCGGGGCGTCTGGAAGTCATGGTGGATCTCTCAGCCAGCGAAGGCCCGGATGCCGCCGAGCGCGCGGTCGCTCTGTTGCGCTCCCGGATGAGTGAGGCGGCTTCGTCCCGTCCACCGACCGCCTGGGTCTTGGGAGCGTTTGCCGAGGGCGGCCGCCTTCTCGCCGCGGGCGCGGGGCCCTCCGAGGACTGGACGGAGGCCCTCGCGTCCCTCGACGAGAGGGATTCTCCCGAACTCCCCGGCCGCTTGAACTCCGATCCTCGCGGTCTCGCGGTGAGTTTGGATGCCGGGAGGGACGTGAATGAGGACACGACGCGGTGGATCGTGACCGACGGGGCCCTCCCCGAGGGGCTCCCGCGTCCCTCGGTGCCCTCCTTCATCATTCCGAGTCGGTCCGCGGGGTCGGACTCCGCTCTGCGTGACCTCGTCGTCGAAGGGACCGTGCCCTTTTTGGAAGGCGAACCGGTCGTCGTGCGTTTGACGTTTTCGGGAGAGGAGCCGCCGCCGCTCTCGTGGACCTGGGATGGAAACGACATGGAACCCCCGGAGCCGATCAAGAAGGGGACATCGCCGCATGCGTCCCGATTCGAGTTGCCGCCGGACGGGTTGACGCCCGGATGGCATCGCGTCGTCGTGCGGACTTCCGTCGACCCCTACGTCGTGGCGTGCGCCATTCGGGTGATTCCGAAACGCAGGCTGATCTACGTGGCTCACGGTGGGGAAGAGAATGCGGCGCCCCTTCGGGCTCTTCGCGCTCAACAGATGGCCGTCGACCTGGTGTCGCCCGAGACGTTGGAAGGCACCTTGAAGAACCCGGAGAGGATCTCCGCCGTCATCCTGGACAGGCTGGCGCCGGAAGATCTCACGCCCTCCGCGGAGAAGGAACTCGTGGAACTCGTTCGCGTCGGCCGGGGTTTCTGGCTCATACCGCGAAGTCGCAGGGGTGATTTCCTCGCCTGGTCGCGGAGGCCTCTCGGGCGATTGCTTCCGGTCGCGGGTCTGCCTCCGCCTCCGGAGACCCCTCCCAAGACCCCTCGCAAACCGAAAACCGATCCAAAGAAAGGCCTCTCTCGGCCCGACCCGAAGAAGTCTCACGAAGAGGAGCGCGAGGCCCCGACACTGATTCTGCTCTTCGTGATCGACAAGTCGTCGAGCATGAAGGAGGGGAGCCGGCTCCACTTCGCCAAGCGCGGGGCGATCGCGACCTTGGCCCGGTTGCATCCCGAGGATCGGATCGGCGTCATCTCGTACAACACGGAGCCCACGGAAGTCGTCCCCGTCCAACCGGTGGGGCAGAGGGATCGCATCGTTCGCTCCATTCAGCGCATCCGTGCTCAGGGCGGGACCAACATCGAACGGGCGCTCAAATTCGCCAAGCGGGTCCTCGATAGGGAGGAGGCCGCGGTCAAGACCGTGGTTCTCCTGAGCGACGGCCAGACGCCGGCGTTCGACATCCGCAAGGTTTGCGAGTCGCTCGTGACTTCGGGGATCTCTGTGAACACGATCGGCGTCGGGTCGAGTTTCGATCGGGGAACGCTGACCCAGATCGCGAAGTACGGCCGGGGAACGGGCCCGATTCCGGCACATGCGTCCTCCCACATCCCGGCTGTCATGGTCGATCTCGCCAATCGGATCGTCAGCGAACATGGGGCGCGCCGACCGGAGGACGCCCGGCCCAAGAACAAGGACGACATGGTGCGCAGCCGGAACACGAAATCCCCGGACGTCTCCGCCAGGGATGTCTCCGCGGCGACCAAGCCGGCGAAGGCCAGGTGGTTCCCGGTGAAGCTGAAACGCCCCGCCTCCTACCTTGTCGGCCTCGATGTGGCGAAGATTCCCGCTCTTTCAGGGCTCCACCCGACGCGCGCGAAGGACGCGGCGTGGGTGTCCCTGGTTGCGGGCGACGAAGCCCCCTTGCTCGCTCATTGGCGCACGGCCGGCGGATGGGTGGCGGCGAGCACCGCGCCCGTCGAGGGTTCCTGGGCCCAAGCTTGGCCGCTCTTTGGCGGCTACGCTCGCTTGGTGGCCCAGATCGCGGCGTTTCTGGAGGAAAGGAGGCCTTCCGCCCCGTTCGAGACGAGAGCCATCGGCGGGGACGATCTCGTCGTCGTGTCGGTCGAACCTCTCTTGGACGATTGGAGGGTCGCGGCCCTCCTCGACGAACAGGGAGAGGAACTCGAATACCGTGAATTGGAGCGCCGCGACGGAATGCGGCTTCTTCGGCTGTCTCGCCCGGTTCACGAGACGTTCCTCACCTTGGACGTGCAGGCAGGCGGTGATGGGCAGCACCGCTCTCTCGTTTTCTGGATGCCCCCCTCTCGGGAGTTGGAACCCGTCTCATCGGATGCGCCCCGCGCTCTGGCGGAGCACTGGGGAGCTCGCGTCGTCGACGCTTCGGCGGCGACAGCAAGAGGTCTCCTCCCGCGCTCCGGTTCGAGGCGTCATCGGCGCTCGGTGGTCTTCGCCTGGATCCCGATGGTGTTGGCTGTCTTCGGCGTGGAACTCTTGTTGAAGAGGATGGTCGCCCGATGAGCGTGCCCGCGCATGACGTGGAACCGGGGTCCGAGCGTCCCCACGATCTGGTGATCAGCCTGGGAGATCCTCAAGGAATCGGTCCGGAGATCACCCGCCAGGCCCTCGAGGTCATTCTCGAGGAGCGCCCGGGCCTTTCGGTCGCTCTCTTTGGCGATGCGGATGTCTTTCTCGAGCGGGGGGGAGGCCCCCTTCTCGAACGTGAAGGGAGCCTCGCATTTCATGACGTCCCCTGGGTCCGCGACGGCACGCCTCCTCCGTCGGCGAATGCGGGAGCGGCGGCGTTCGCCGCGTTCACGCAGGCGTTCGACGTCGTGCACCGAGGCCGCGGGCGTGCCCTCGTGACGGCTCCGCTGTCGAAGGAGGCCGTCGCGCGCACTCAACCCGGGTTTCGAGGTCACACGGATTGGCTGGGAAGGTTCTTCGACCGGGACCCCATGATGATGCTCGCCTCGGACGCGTTGAGGGTCTTCCTCGTGACCGACCACATCCCTCTCGCACAGGTGAGCGCCGCCCTCACACCGGAGAGACTGCGCCTCTCCATTGTCCGGGCGTTGGATTATTTGGTCGCGGATCTTGAGCCCCGCCCTCCCCGCCCTCCCCGGCTCGCCGTGTTGGGCCTGAACCCTCATGCGGGAGAGGGCGGCGAATTGGGAAGAGAAGAGTTGGATCTGATCGCTCCGGCCATCGAGCAAGCGGGAGGGAGGGAACGCGGCCTCTTCGGACCCTTTGCGGCCGACTCCTTCTTCCGTCCGGAACAACTGCGACGGTTCGACGGCGTCGTGGCCATGTACCACGATCAGGGTTTGATTCCTCTCAAGGCCCTCTCGTTTGGAGACGCCGTCAACGTCACCGTGGGATTGCCCATCAGCCGTTGTTCTCCGGACCATGGCACGGCCTTCGATCTCGCGGGTCGCGGCGTCGCCGACTCCTCCAGCATGCTGAGGGCGATCCGTCACGCGCTCGGCCGAAGCTGAGTTCGTCGTGACGGCCGAGATGTCCTCCCTCCCAGGCAAATTGGGGGCGTCGCGCATCCGGGGGCCGGCGACGGAGTTGTGGTCATGGTTCGACGGAAAAAGAAGATCCTGTTCGATGTGTTCGACGTCGTGGACACGAAGAGTCCGCCGTCTCGTTCCTCCAAGTCCAAGACCCGCGCAGCCCTTCCGCCTCCTCCAAGCAGCTGGACCGAACGCGAAGTCCGTGTCTCTTTGGGATTCGTGGCGGCTCTCGCCGTCGTGACCCTCATTTTTCTCGGCGTGGCCTACTGGATCGGCCTCGGACAGGGAGCCCGTCGCGTCGAGAAAAGTCGGTCCCCGCAGTTGCGCATGACCCGGAACAGCGGAGCGCCTGCGCGGAGCGCCATGGGGCGTCACTACGCCGTGAAGGCCGTGGAGAAAACCTACATCCCCGAGACGTTTCAGGATCGGAAGGCCGAGTTTCGCGCCTACAGAAACCTTCTTCAGGAAAAGGGTTATAACCTCGTTGACGTCTGGCAGTACCAGGACGCCGAGCATCCGGGGAGCGGCAAACTGGTCCTCTGGGTGGGGCGCGGAGCCAGTGCTGGAGACCTGGAGGACCTGGCCCGCGAGCTCTGGAGCCTCTCATTCCGAGGGTCATGGCCTTTTGAGTGCGCCTTTCCTGCGTTATTTACTGGGTCTCCGGCCCACTGACGCGACCCGTTGTCGCTTCAAGCACGTCGGAATTGGCGCTGAGCTCCTGGAGAGTAGGAACCATGTCCCTGCATAAGAGTCTATCGGCGGGCGGCAAGTTGAGTCGGGCCCGCAATGTGTTGACCCGAGACGAGCGCATCGCCCGCTTGATCGAGGAGGGCCGTTTCGTGGAGGGAGACACCTCCGTCTACGGACTTCCCAAGGTGCGAACGATTGTCGCCAAGGTGAAGAAGAAGAAGAAGAAGAAGGAGGAGACCGAGGAGGCCGAAGCCTCCTGATCGGCTCCGGTTTCGGACAGCGGCGCTCCGTCAGGTTCGCCGCGATGCGCCGGGCCGATTCTTTCGCCAATCGCACCAGCCTCGCGTCCCTCTGGCCGCGAGGCTTCGTCATGGATGGGACGACATGCCTCAGGCATCGGACGCAAGGTCCTCCGACCTCATCGAAGTCTTCTCGGCTCTGCAGGGCGAGGGGCTGGTGGTCGGTTTGCGTCAACTCTTCATCCGATTCGGCCACTGCGACATCAAGTGCGCCTATTGCGACACGCCGCTGTGTCATGTGGACCTGCCCCGAGCAAGGATCGAGGTGGAAGCGGGGCAGCGCGTTTTCGAGTCCTGGCGAAATCCGGTTCCGTGGGATGACGTTTTCTTTGCCGCCCAGCGTCTTCTCGACTCGGGGCCCCGCCATGCGTCCGTATCGTTGACCGGCGGAGAGCCCCTGTTGCACTCGGACGCGATCCTTGCGCTGGCTCCGCGTCTCCGCGAATTGGGACTCCCCATCTACCTGGAAACGAACGGTCACTTGTCCGAGGCCATGGCGAAAGTGCTGCCCGTCGTGGACCAGGTCGCGATGGACATCAAGACACCCGCGACCACGGGATTCCCTGCCCGGTTCGAAGACAACCGGGCCTTTCTCGCTCTTCTCGCGGACCGAGATGTCTTCGTGAAGATCGTTGTCGGCGAAGGAATGTCGGACGACGAGTTGGGGGCGGCCTTGGATGTCGTTGCGGATGTCGCGTCCCAAACGCCCGTCATCCTTCAGCCCGTGACTCCCCATCGGGGCGTAGGGATTCCCCCCACTCCCTTGCGACTTCTGGAGATGCACGCCTTGGCGGCATCTCGTCTCCCTCATGTGCGAGTGATCCCCCAGACCCACAAGATGACAGGTCAGCTATGAATCCTGCGTGCATCGCCATCGTCGGACGACCCAACGTCGGCAAGTCCTCGTACTTCAACGCTGTGATCGGGCGGCGTATTGCCATCGTCGAACCCACGCCCGGCGTGACACGTGACCGGGTCAGCGTTCCGATCGAACGGTTCGGTCGCGTCTTCGAACTCGTCGACACGGGCGGCATCGGCATCGTCGACGAATCCATGCTGAACGAGGACATCGAGGGGCAGATCGACATGGCGCTCCACCTGGCCGACGCCGTCATCTTCATCGTGGACGGGAAAGACGGTCCCACGGCGTTGGATCGCCAGGTTGCGGACCGCCTGCGTCCATTGGGAAAACCAGTCGTCCTGGCGGTGAATAAGATCGATCACCCCAGTCGAGAGGCAGCCGTACATGAATTCCATGCCCTGGGAATGGGCGAGCCGATTTCACTCTCGGCCCAGGAGGGTTTCGGCGTGGAAGCCGTGCTGGAGATGGCCATCGAGATCCTCCCCGACCGGTTCCGTGCATCGGAGGTGGAGCCGGAAGAAGAGGATTGCGGGCTGCTGAAGCTGGCCTTCGTGGGCAAGAGAAACGTGGGGAAATCGACCCTTCTCAACCAGCTTGCGGGCGACGACCGCGTCATCGTGAGCGACCTCGCCGGCACCACCCGCGATGCCGTCGATGCGGACATCGATTTCCACGGTCGACAGTTCCGCGCCATCGATACCGCCGGCATCATGAAGAAGCAGAAGGTCAAGAATTCCATCGATTTCTACAGCCAGGCTCGGACGGAAGCGGCCATTCGACGGGCGGACGTGGTTCTTTTTCTTTTCGATGCCACCTTGGAAATCTCCCAAGTGGACAAGAAAATCGCTCGCCAGTTGGTCGACGCCGGGCGGCCTTCGGTGCTGGTCATCAACAAGTGGGATCTGGCCAGGGAAGGGATGTCCACCGAGGAGTATCTGGACTACCTCACCTCCCGGCTACCGGGTCTCCACTACGCTCCGGTCGTCTTCATTTCCGCGCTCGAGAAGATGAACCTGGAGGGTGCCATCGATGTCGCCTTCGACCTGCACCGCCAAGCCCAGACGAGAATCGGAACGGGTGAGCTGAATCGGGTCCTGGAACAGGCCTTCGAGCGGCGCAAACCTGGGGGCCGGGACGGCTACAAGGCGAAGGTTTTTTACGGAACGCAGGTCGACCGCACGCCTCCTACCTTCATCATCTTCGTCAACGATCCGAGCCTGTTCCCCGCGAATTACCAGAGGTATATCGAGAACAGGTTGCGGGAGGCGTTCGCCTTCGAGGAGATTCCTCTGCAGGTTTTCTTTCGTCGGAGACAGTCCCTCTACCACGATTGAGAGAAGGTCGGGCAACGCCTGCGCGGATCAGGTAGAATGTCCGCAAGTAACGGCTGCATAACGCCTTGCAAGGAGCCATCCATGCGTATTTTTGTTGCCTGCCTCGCGATGTCGATTCTGGCGGCATGCTCGTCGCACTCCAACGATCCCTTCGAGGAAGAGCGGAACGTCGAGGTGTATCACAGCTTCGATCTCATGTGGAATCAAATCCAGAAGGCGTTGGCCAAGCGGTACGAGTTGGACGAGGTCGATGAGACCGGCCGCAAGATCACGACCCGCTGGAACACGCACCTCGCTCCCTTCGCCGAAGGCGGGTACCGCACCCGCCTCATCGTCACCTTGGGTGGGGACGTGGGGCATTGGAAGGTCATGGTTCGAGAGGAGACTCAGGTGAATGCCGAGCAAGAGAATCCCCTCGCCGCGGAGGAGGCTGAGTGGGAGGATTCGAAGTCGGAGGGAGGCGAGGCCAATCGGTTCCTCGTGGCGCTCTTTCGTCTTCTGAATCCTCGGCGTGATTGGCTCGACGACGAAGGCAGATGAACCGAGCCGGTGCTCGGAATCGAGCGCGTGTCGCGCTTCCCGACGATCACCGGCGAGGGGGAAGACGGAATCCCCGAAGTTTTTTTCTCGATGTGGTCGATCTTTTCTTGTTGAAGGTACTTGTGACGTACCTTATGTTCGAGTTTGCGAGGTGAGGGTGTTTTCGGATACCCGATCCTCTTGGTTGTGGTTTACGGGACCACGTGGCTTGACTCACTGATATAGGAGTTGGGAATTGGCTAAGAAAGTGACCAAAAAGGCGACCCGCAAGAAGGCCGCCAAAAAGAAGGTGACCAAGAAGAAGGTCGCCAAGAAACGGACCGCGAAGAAGAAGGCCGCCAAGAAGAAGACGACCAAGAAGAAGGCCGCCAAGAAGAAGGCGACCAAGAAGAAGGTCGCCAAGAAGAAGGTCGCCAAGAAGAAGGTCGCCAAGAAGAAGACGGCCAAGAAGAAGACGGCCAAGAAGAAGGCGACCAAGAAGAAGGCCGCCAAGAAGAAGGCGACTCGCAAGAAGGCCGCCAAGAAGAAGACGGCCAAGAAGAAGGCGACTCGCAAGAAGGCCGCTCGCAAGAAGAAGTAGTCTTCCGCGATCACGCAGAAGAGAAGGCGAGGCATTTTGAATGCCTCGCCTTTTTCGTGCGACGTGGGCGTGCTCCATTCTCCGGGTCGCCGCGAATTCTTTCGTCAACGGGGGGACAGGAGCTATCCTGGTGCGATCGACATCATGAGGAAATTTCATGCGAATCTGGATCGTGGCCGTATTTGTCGCTCTGCTTGTTCCGAGCCTGCCCGTTCGTGGACAGTCGGGGAGCGTTCGCGGGAAGATGGAGAAGCCGGACGTCTACGACTTCGGGTATCCCAAGACCTGGACGAAGAAGTATCGCCACAGCGAGGCGACTCCGAGGTTGATTCTGAACCCTGACTTCTTCTGCTCTCAGTGCGCGAAGGAAGGAAGGATCTCCTACAAGACACGCGAAGAGATGGTAGACATTCTCGAGGTCGACAAGACCTATCCGAATCCGCTCGAGGGAAAGACGAAGGAACACTTCGGCGAATTCCGCATGCTCGAGCGCCCCGGACACCTCGTCTTGCGACGGTTCATGAATGACATGAAGCTGAAGGACCCCGTATTCATCGAGGACCCCTTCTTTCGGATCTTCGTGGATCTCGGCAGCTTCCATTCGAAGATGCCTCCCTACGCGAGGCGGGAGTTCGAGTTGAGCCAGCTGGCCGACATTTTCCCCCGCGTGACGTCGAAGACCATCTCCATCACGCCTCATCAACGAGCGCACCTCTATCATTTCAGGGCCCACAGGTTGTTGGCGGAGTTCCAGCATCTCGTCGGCTACGATCCGAAGGCGCCGTACATGGTCTATGCCCCGCCCTTCATGGGAATGCGGCAGAAATGGGAGGTCTACATCTTCCGGAAGCAGAAGGATGCGTCGGCTTTCGTCGAAGGTTTTCTCGGTCAGAAGGTGAACGATGGCCTCTGTTGGCACCTCCTGACCGAACGCGCCATGCTGACGATTCTGCACGGGGAGCGTCGCCGAGACGTGGATGTGAACAACACCTTCACCCACCGCCTCTGCTACAACTTCATCACCGGGTATCGCGGCTACGCGTATGACCTACCCGCCTGGCTGGCGCTCGGCTATGCCCACCTCATGGAACGAAGGGAGCGAACCGACTTCAACACGATCATCTTCGGCGAGGGGCGGATTCCGAAGTTTCGGTTGCCGAGTAAGTGGAAGGTCGGCGTCAAGAAGGCCGTTCTCGCCAAGAAGGCTCCTCCCTTCCAAGAGTTCGCGGCCTATGAATCCGTCGGACGCATTCCCCCGAAGATGCATCCGCAGATCTGGAGCCTCGTGAGCTATCTCGTGCAGCTCGACCAGAAGAAGATGGGCCGCCTGATCAACATCTTGAAGGAGAAAAAGAAGGGGGAGAGTACCCGCAATCTCCTTCGCCGGGCTCTGGCGGCCAGTTACGGCTTGACGCTTGCACAGGTGGACGAGGGATGGCGGGAGTGGGTCAAGACGACCTACCCGTCCATCTGAGTGGTCGGAAGCATCGGCGCGGCGAGGTCGCTCAATTCACGCCGATCTCGATGTATTTCCCACCCGACCACTCCGCCAACGGTCGGAGGAGGGCGACGTTGCCGTGGCCGAAGGTCAAGGTATGAAAGACGATTTTCGCCCTGGCGTTCACCGTCCTCACGTAACGTAGGAGCTCCTGGGGGTCTCGAATGCGCCCCACGGTCGGCATCCCGTCGCTCAGGAAGAAGACCGTGTCGCTTTCGACAGTGTGGTTCTTCGAAGGCTTCTCCTGGGGCTCGTCCGCGAGACCCAGGGCCTTGTTGAGGGCGGCAAAGGTATTCGTCTGACCTTTCCCCTGCTTGATGACGACGTCCTCGATCCACTTCGGCGTGAGCTTCGCCAAGAACTTGATGGCCTGATTCTTGTTTCCCTGAGTCGCTCGGGTCAAGTGCTTCTTCCACTCGATCACGTCGTTGTGAAACAGAAAGATGTTGAATTTCGTGTACGACGGCAGGTTGGCGACGGTGGTGATCAACTCCTCGCGGGCGAGGTCGATCTTCGTCTCGTATTGGCCGTAACGCTCTCGAAACGCCTTGATGGCCTTGGGGTCGCCTCCCTCGAGGCTCAGCTTGTCCCGCATGCTTCCGGAGATGTCGAGGATGAAAAGCATCCTTCGTGACTTCGACTGAATTCCCTGAAACGGAGTGGTCCCCTTCTTCGGGATGCCGTAACGGGCCAGATCCTTGGCCAGCTTTGCCTTGCGCTTCGCGATCTCCTCCTGCGTGGGAACTTTGAATCCTCCCTTGACCCGTTCCCACCAACGCCGCCAGAGTTCCGGATTGGGCCCGTAAGTCGTCTGCGTGATGTCGGCCAGGGCATCGCGAATGTCGGTGATGAGGCGACCCTTCTCGCGTTGCATCGCCTCGATGAGGGGTTCGATGACCCGTTTTTCCCGTGATCTCCGGAGCGCCTGGACCGCCACGGCTCGAACCCGCCAGTCCTTGTCCTTCTTCAGGAGTCGGATCGCCAAACCGATCAGATCGCGGTAACCCAGACGGGTGAGGGCATCGAGGACGGTCAGTCGCACCTGCGCGTCACGATCCTCGAGATGGTGAAGAAGAGCCTCCGCAATCTTCCCGTCGTCGTCGGAGTAATCCCCCAACAGGTCGAGAGCGAGCAAGCGGACCGGATAGCTCTTCGCGGTCGCCAGCTTGAGGACGGCGTCCTTGGCGACGGGAGGGCGGGTCGTCTTGAAAGCCTTGAGGATCGCGATGCGCACGACATCCGACTTCGCCTTCCGGAGTTCCACGGTCAGAGCGTGAAGGGCCGGTTTCGTCGTCTGATTCGCCATGGCCGGGACGACCGCTTCTCGGACGACTTGGGACTTGTCCTTCAGGCAAGCGACGAGAATCGGGACCAACGCCTTGTGCTTGAGTGTCCCTATGTCATCGACCGCCGCGCGGCGCACGTGTTCGTTCGTATTCGCATAGAGCTTCTCGAAGTCCGCGAGGGCCTTGGCGAGTTTGTCCTTGGGCGTTCGGTCCTTCGGTGCCTGAGCGACGAGGGGCACGAGAAAGACGAGGAGAGAGAGAACCGTGAGTTTGATGCGCGCCATGTTGATGTTCCAGAAATCCGTGAACAGGGACGCTCATCTTAAACCTCCGTCTCCGCAGACGCAAAAGGATCAGGAGCCGAGGAGGGCCCGGGCCTCGGGATGGCCGAGAAGCGCGGACAGAGCCGGAATCAGCTCGACGCCCGGGAAGGTCGTCGGCGAGGCCTCCTTCCAGGCCTTCAGAAGTTCGAGGGCCCGATCCTCGCGGTTTTGGTCGAGGGCGTGGAGCGTCTCCACGAGCCAAGGATCGCCGGAGCGAGGATTCATGCGGCGGGCGTCGCGAAGATGGATTCGGAGCATCCGCGGCTGATTGCGGAGGTGGGCCTCCCAGGCGAACAGGACGCGATAACGGGCAATGACCCGGTTGCGAAGCGCATCGTTGCGTGGGGCCTCTTCGCCACGCGCCGTCGCCTGGAGAGACTCCATGACGACTCGGAGCGCTTCCATGGACGCCGTGTCCCAGGGGACACGGCTGAGCCGCGCGAGGAGTCTCGTCTTCCTCTCCGGCGCGGGCAGCCCCTCGTGAGACGCGGCTTCGAAGGCGCCCTCCTCCGCCGCCTTGGTCAACTCATCCAGGCTCTTGCGGAATCGGCCCAAAGTGCCCGGCGTTTCGCCCCAGAACAGGGTGAACTCCCCCCACAACGCTCGACGATGTGGGCTCTCCCCGCGCGCGGAGATCCACCGCTTGACCACGTCGATGGCTTCATCGAGCCGCCCCTGGCCTCCGCGTTGGCGTGCGAGGAGTTGCCAGGATAGATCCGTCTCCGGAGCCGCGGGGTAAAGCAGCGTCTCTTCCTCGAGATCGGAGATCGCCCGGTCCTCGAGACCCGCCTCGATCTCGAGGAGAGCGAGCATCGGTCGAACGAGGGGGGCCGCCGCATTCACGTCGAGGGCTCGTCGCAGGTCATCGATGCATTCGGGCGCGCGGCCGGCGACCCGCTCGAGTTCCGCCGCCAGGCGGAGGCCTGGAATGTCCGTGGGATGCCGGCGGAGTAGGGACGCTATGCTACGCCTCAGATCATCGAGCTGAGGAAAGGCCCTCAGGACGTTCAGAAGGGGGCCCTCGGGGGGCGTTCCCGAGGCTCCGCCGGTTCGGAGGGCGAGCTCCCACGTCTTCACCTCTTGAGAGAGGTTGAGGAGCGCCCGGTGGAGACGATGGCGCAGGGGGGGGACGAGAAGGGGCGAAT
>Ga0256841_1001704_pt1 | contig 18324 bp, 9 predicted proteins | sample 356308metaG_FD_185971 | JGI IMG/M metagenome (GOLD analysis project Ga0256841, IMG submission 185971) | Hydrothermal vent microbial communities from Mid Atlantic Ridge, Atlantic Ocean - 356-308 | ecosystem: Environmental > Aquatic > Marine > Hydrothermal vents | place: Atlantic Ocean: Mid... | reverse complement strand
CTACTTACTTTGAGCAAATAGACACCTTTTTTAAGATGACCCAAAATTATATTTTTAGTGAATTTATCACTATTATTCGTATAATCTTGATCATAAATTGCTCTTCCGGACAAATCATATAATTTTAAATTAACATCTTCATTAGTGCTTATTTCCACGTGAATTTGTCCCTTTGATGGATTGGGCCAAATATTAAATTTATCAAATTTCGGACTATCCACCGCATTTACAGAACAAACTTCCAGCACCCACATATTAAGTGTTCCTCCATTTTGATCAACCGGATCGTCTACTTCCAAAGTCCATAATCCCAGAGAAGATTGGTTTTGAAGTAATGAAAGTGGCTGATAAGGTTTAACTTCATCACGAATTGCAGGAGCATTATGATTACAAACCACAAAGTCATCGGCTGCATCATTATAAGTTACTTGAATATCTTGATAGTTTCCTGCACAAGTTCCTGCATTATTCAAAATAACTTCTGTCCCCAATGGACTATTAACTTTTATTTCCAAATCGGAAATTTGTGTATGATTGATGCTAACAAATACTTTTACATATTCAATAGTTTTATCTTCCTGAAAATCAATAGTAGATGTTATGGGTTGTGTATTGGCAGTAGAAGGAATGGTTACTGCAGTTGTATTATAACCTTGAGAGCATTCAATAGGAATCGTCTCGAAATTCCAAACCGGAGAAAAGTTTCCTTCCCAACATCTGTTTTTAGGTTTTACTCGCCAATAGTAAGTATATCCATTATCTACTCCGTAAAAACTTTGATCAACATTCAAAGTTGTACCGGTAACCTCTTGACTGCCCAATAAATTACTAAAGTCACTGGCATAAGCTACCTCTACCAAATAGGTTTCGGCATTAGGGTTGGGTTCCCAATTTAAAATTATAGGTCTTCTTAAAGCATGTGCTCCATTTACCGGACTTACTAGATTTTGTTGAGGGAAAGTGCTTTTCAACACATGAATTTGTATTGGTTTTTCTCGCGTAATATTTCCATTGGTTCCTGTAATAACCAAGTTATAAATGCCGGAAGGGACATTATTCAAACCGGTAATATTCAAATCAAAATTACCATCAGAGCTTAAAGAAGCCGGGGAAAAACTGGCATTAGCTCCCGAGGGCAAGCCTGTTACTGAAAAATGTGTAGTTCCTGAAGTAGAGCTATTTTTTCTATATTTAAAGTGAATAGTTAAATTGGGATTATTATCAACACAAGCCGGAATAATATCACCGTCTAAACTATTGATTGCAAATGGATTGGTAATTCCGGTAACAATAATAGAAACCGCTTGTTTCCCCCCTTCTAAACTTCCTTTATGGGAAACAGTAATAGTATAAGTTCCTGAGGCATTATCCACTTGAACTTTTTCGAAATTATCTACAGTATTATCTCCTTTGGTTGCAGCAGCAGAAGGATTATTCAAATTTAGTCTCCAAGGAAAATAAGTATTTCCGTTTTTAGTAACACGGATATCCAAATCATTCACCAATGCAGGTGTAGGATTATCCAATAAATCTGCAGCAGTTCCCGTAATTACATTGCCGGCAGGATCAGTCCATGAAATACTAGCCATCAGAGGGTCTGTACCATTAGAAGTAACGGTAAAAGAATAAGTATCTCCATCATTCAAGACCACTTCACGAATTTCAGAGTTTAAACCGTTATCAGTTATGGTTTGTGCCGCTCTTGCTGTATTCATCAATCCCCAGCCAAATCTATAATCCGGTCCGGGTGTATTTCCTGCTTCATTGGCAGTATGCAAAATCAATCCTTTTAAAGTCGAGGCACGCATATAATTTCCATAAGTTTCATTGAAATGTTGTTGCAGCAAAATGGCACTTCCTGTTACACTGGGAGCTGCCATAGAGGTTCCACTGTAAGTATCATAAGAAGTATTAGAATCGGAAACTGATGAATATAAGTTGACTCCTTGAGCAGAAATATCGGGTTTGATTCTTCCATCATCCGTAGGTCCCCAATTACTAAAACTGCTCATAGAGACGGAATTAGGTCCTGTATAATTATTTACTCTGTTTACCGCTGCCACAGTTAAACCGTTTTTCATTGTAGAATTTCCGGTAAGCATATCATATCCTCCTTTATTAGGACCTTGTGCAGCATATTGTCTGTCATTACCGGCGGCATCAACCACCAAATAATATGGAGCGTTATACATGATATCATCCCAATCATGGGCATCATCAGCATATTTTCCAAACCAATATAAATCGATTAAACGGTTACCAACAAAACCAAAAGCTCGCATACCATAAGAGTGATTGGAAATCAAAAGTCCTTGAGAAGCTTCACTAATCATTTCGGAATTATCGTAAAACCAATCATGTGCCCATTCATGCGCTTGAAAAGCCATTCCTCGGGCAGTCAAAGGACCTGCTCCTCCTCCAATCATAGTACCTGTTACATGCATGGCATGTCTGTTACTGTCATCGGCGCCCGAAAATGTAATTCCATCTCTTTGTACCACTCTACCGTTAATTAATTGATGAGTAAGTCTTACGGGACCCCCATCCCAAAGTCCTACAATCATATTTTGACCTTGAAGATTCAGACCCATTCCGCCTCCATTGTATAATTTATCCGTTTGAATACTTTTGGCAGAATAATAGTTTTTGGTTTCATAATAAATAGGTTTTCCATCCGGAGTTATATATCTTAAATAGTATGAATTGAGGATTTTTTCTCCGTTTTTTGTTTTAATGGTTTGAACACCTTTTAAATTCAAATGATTTTTTTTAGCAAAATCAATGGTTTTGGCTATTCGTTTTTCTTCTTTTTGTTTTACAAGTGTTTCTAATTTATTCAATTTATTCAAATCGTAATGACTAACAATTTTAGCTCGTTCCTCAGGTGTTTGAGCCAAAAGATTAGAAGAAAAAGAAAGCATCAGAAAAATAAATAATATTCTTTTCATTTTTATATTTTTTAAAGTAAACAAATATATATAAAAAACGATTATAATAAAAAAATCCCTCCCTAAAATGGGAAGGATTTTATAAATTGTTATTTTATTTATCAGATTATTGATACATTGGTAATGGAACAGTAACCTTAGGAGCTTCTCCAGGGAAATTATCGTTAGAATCAATTTCAGATTGGGGATAGATAAATCTTAAAGGTTGCCCATTAAATCCGGATTTCAATTGGAAATATTGTGGTACATCCGGATCATTAAATGATCTGGCATAATCATTGAATGCTTGATAATCTCCAATAAAGAATACATACCTTTCTTCAAATAACTCTCTTAGGAAAGCTTGTAATTCAGAAACATTATCTTGATTTTCTATACCACCTGCTTGAAAATCTGTTAAATCATATGGTAAATAAAAACCGTATGGCGGTGTTAAATTAGAGGATAGGACTGGTCCCCAATGACCTAAGTAATTATCATTATCTAATAGAGTTCTATATTGATTATAAATAGGTAAAGCAGCGGCTACGCCATTGGTTCTAGCTTCTGCTTCTGCTTGAATCAATAACATTTCACCATATGTAACTAATTCCATAGGACCTCCGAATTTTCCATTAGTTCCAACCCAATCTGCTATCATTACATTCAAATCATAATCATAACCGCTTTGCCACCAGCTACCGGGAGCATAGTTATAATATGCTCTTATAATCTCATATGTTTTGGCATTATCTCTTCCACCATTCATTGTAATTTGAACACCATAGGAATTTTCAGCTGACATATATCCATCTCTTTCCCAATAAAATTGAAAAGTTGGGTTCCATTGTCCTCGTGGGGCAACATAACTATTAAATTTAGCATACATATCATCATCAGTAGAAGATGGACCCATAGCAGCTTCTGTTTTAGCATTGCTATAATCACCAGCTGCTAAATAAAATCTTGCTTTTAATCCATGAGCTACTTTTATCCATTTTGAAGCATCCCCTGAAAAAAAGATATCTTTATCTCCATAAATAATCTTTGCTCCGTTTAAGTCGACAATAGCTTCATCTAACAATGATTGTACTTGTGCAAACACATCAGCTTGTGCATCATATTTTGGATCAGGAAATTGATCTGGTAAGCCTGCTTGAGAAAAAGGAACATCACCCCAAAGTTCAGCTAATTCGCCTCCTGCCCATGCTCTTAATAATTTTGCTAAACCTCGAGATTTTTCATTTCCTGCTTTATCAGCTAAATCTTCCATAACTCTAGCTTCACTAATAACAGTATATAATTGACCCCAAGGACCATCAAACTGATTGTTACCTACACTATTCCAGTTATTGAAAGAAAGAAACTGACGTTGACTACCAGTTGCTTGATTTAACCAGATCATAGCTGTCCTTAACCCTTCATCTTTTAATGCAAATTGTTGTTCTAACAGAATACCTTGTGTAATTTGTTCAATATTAGTTTCCAACAACCCATTAGGGTCTTTTTCATATCCTTCTACATATTTCTTACAAGAACCTGTAAGCAATAGTAAAAGTATCAATATATTGACTATTCTTAATTTTTTCATTTTTATCAATTTTTAAAAGTTAATTTTTGTACTAAATAAGAAAGATTTAGTTGTTGGGTGGTTAAAATACTGTAAACCACGCCCTTTACTGGAACCGGATAAATTGGTTTCTGGATCCATTCCCCAATTATCTTTAGTCCATAACCATAAATTTCTACCGGTAATACCAAAATCAATTGATTTAATTTTAGCTTTTTTCAAAATATCTGCTTTGAGAGAATAAGACAAACTTACTTCACGTAATTTAACCCAAGTGGCATCTTTAAAGAATTGTGTACCAACAGGACCAAAACCACTTCCTATAGTATTATACCATACCTGATCTAAAAGAACTGGTCCTGCTCCAAAATCTTTAATATTACCTCGAACAGTATAGGATCCGTCTGTATTTAAATGAGCATAAGATAAAGTGTTAACTGGAGCTCCTGTAATATTTACAATAGTTGTGGCATCTGTAGCGCTGATATTTACTTCATTAGCTGTTTCTAAAGTTCTACCAAAATGTGTTAAAGCTCCAGTAGTTCCATCCCAAGATTTCCCTCCAAAAGAACCATCTACCAAAACTCTAAGTTTAATGCCTTTATAAGATAAATCTGTATGGATTCCAGCCAAGAAATCGGGATTTGGATCTCCAGCATATATTTTTTCTCCTGCTTTGGGAAATCCATTAGCATCTAATACAAGATTACCTTCATTATCACGTTCAAAGTCGGTTGATCTCAAAACTCCAAAAGGTTTTCCTTGTGCAACACCAGAAGAAGTACTGGTAAATCCATTTAAACTTATATAGTCAGATCCTGCCAAATCTGTAACAACATTATCATTTTGTGTATAAGTCATTCCTAAATTCCATTTTAAATCATCTTTTTTGATGATATCATATCCCAACTCCAGTTCAATACCTTTGTTTGTCATGGAAGCAACATTATCCCATTTATATTGATAGCCCGAAGATGCAGCCTGAGGAACATATAATATCAAATCCTTAGATTTACTATTATAATATGTAAAGTTTAAATTTAATCTATCAAACATTCTTAAATCCATACCTCCTTCAATCTCTGTTGTAGTTTCAGGTTTGATATTAGGATTACCTTGAATAATATCTCTCCAAATAGAACCATCATAACTACTTGCTGACCATTGGGCTCCCCATCCATCAGAATCATTGGCACCCACATAATAAGTGTCTAATAAATATGGATTCGGTTCATTACCAACTTTTGCAAAACTAGCTCTCAAAGTTCCTGAGTTAATAACTTCACTATCTTTTAAAGCATCAATTTTATTAAAATCCCAAGCTACTGAAACAGATGGATAAAAAATGAAATCTCCAAAAGTACTTGCATACTCACCTCTTCCCGTTAGAGTAGTAAATAACATATTGTCATATGAAAAAGTTGCAGAACCATATCCTGCTGTTTTTCTAATAATATATGTTTTGAAATATGGATTTTTTTGTTGATCTACTGCATTATCATCTGTAGGTGTATCAGTGTTTAATAAGAAATCTCCATAATACCCATTTAAGTATTCACTTTTATAATGGCTAAAATTCAATCCCATTAATAAGTCTAAACTAATTTTATCATTTAAATTTTTAGATATTTGACCAATAAAGTCATTATTTATCCTATAATAACTATTTAAAGTTGAAGAATAATTTCCTTTAGGGTAATTTCCACTATGAATAGGAAAATATGTTTCGTCTTTACTGGAAGCATAGTCTAAACCTGATCGAGCAATTAAGGTTAACCACTCGTTTAATTGATAAGATAAATTAACTCCTGTAACAACATGATTCGATTTATATGGATTTTTTTGGACATATTCTGTAAAAAGTGGATTATTATAACCAGGTCCTTTTTTATAATCTGTACCTACAGGTTTCCTATAAGATCTTTGACTTTTTAAAACATTGGGTTGATTCGGATCACTTTTAAATTTTGTACCTATATAACCTGAATTATCAAAGTCTGCAGGAGTTCTGTATAATCCTAATAATAATCCAGAAACATTAGATCCCTTTTGAATTGCATTTTGTTTGGCATTTGTATATTGGAAATTAGTAGTAATTTTTAATTTTTTCGATGGTTTTATAGAATTGTTAAAGTTAACTGTCGTTCTATCATAATAACTATTTTCAAAAATACCATTATCTTTAAGATTGCTAATACTTAAAAAATAAGAAGCTTTTTGAGTAGCGGCAGTCAATTGAATCCCATTTTTAATTTGCATGCCTTGATTAATCACTGCATCATAGTTTTTATTATTGAATACTTCTTTACTTTTTTTAGTAAGAATTGGATACCAAGTTTTTCCATCTTGATCTACAAAATAATCTCCTGTAGTATCCACATCATCAGGTCCGCCCGGTCTATCGGAAATTTTATCTCCCCATGATAAAGAAGACGTAGACCAGATACCCGCTGAACCTTGTCCAAATTTATCTTGTAATGGATATTTCGTCAAAGCACTATCAAAAGAAATAGAGCTACTAACGGAAACACCAATGGATCCTTTTTTTGCATATTTTCCACTTTTAGTAGTGATTAAAACAACACCATTAGCCCCTTCAGTTCCCCATAAAGCAGCAGCAGCAGCACCTTTAAGAATTTTAACGGAAGCTATATCATTGGGGTCAATATCTCCAATTTTTGAAGGTCTTTCCACTCCATCTACAGAACTACTTCTCAATCCCCCTCTAACAGGGATCCCATCTATAACAAACAAGGGTTGCGTAGACCCCAAAATTGTTTTAGGTCCACGAATAACAATGTTTGCAGATGCACCCGGATCACCGGAAGCCATGTTAATTTTTACACCAGACATTTTACCCGATAAAGCAGCAATAGGGTCTTGCTCACCTGTAGTTTGTAAAACTTTGGCTTTTACTTTTGAAGTGGAAATACCTTTTTCAGTTCGTTTTTTAACTTCCACACCAATAGCATTAATAACAACCGTAGTCAGTTGATCTCCTTGTTTTAAAGAAACATTAATAGTGTTTGCACTACCAACTTTTCTTTCTACAGGTTGGTATCCAACTACTGAAAACACCAATACCTCACCGGGATTGGCTTTGATGGTATATTTACCGTCAAAATCAGTAGCGGCACCTTTATTGGTTCCTTTTATAACAACATTGGCGCCCGGAATGGGATCTCCCGAACCTGCCTCTGTAACCACACCTGTGATTTCTTTTTCCTGTGCAAATGATATTTGCACCACTAACGCTAGTAAGAGCGTTAAGAATACATTAAACTTTGTTCTCATCTTTTATTATTTTTGAGTTTGTCAAACACAAATATCTTAATAAATAGTTAAATATCCAAATATAAATTCTAAACTTTTTTATAAAAAGTAAGGCTGCCTTGAAAGACAGCCTTATAAATTTTATTAAATTTATATATTATTGATCCCACCAAACTTTACTTGTATTACTATCAACAGGGGGAACCAAAGCATTTACTCCCTGATTATAATTATCACCATTCAAACTGGATTCATCAGATGGATAAATATATCTCCTAGGGATATTTCCATCATTCAAATAATCATGTGCAGGTGTTAGCTGGGGATAACCTGTTCTTCTCCATTCGGACCAAGCCTTGAAACCTTGTGGAAATAACGACACCCATTTTTCTTCAGCAATAACTTGTGCGAATGATGTATTTCCTGCATCTACAACCCTAGCCGCAGCATAAATCGGCGCATAATTGGGTAATTCATTAGCATCTGCAATATCAGGGTCACTGGGCTTAACTTTATATTTATACTCATTTAAAGATTCGTATGATTTAACAATTCCATTTGTTAGCATATTAGCAACATTTTCTGATGTCCAACCTAAATTAGCGGCATCAGCCCTATTTAAATAAGTATAAGAAGCTGTCATTAAAGGCAAAGAAGCACTAGTATTCCAATAATAGGTTTTATCCATTTGTGCATCTCCTGATTGAACTGCATCATAACCATAAGGCCTTCCATCAGCAGTCCAATCTGTAGAATAAATTTTCAATCGGTAGTCAGGAGTATGATTTGATGTAGGGTTTAAACTACCAGATCCATGCAAAGCATCTGTAAATTCTTTAGATAAATTATAATCTTTGGCTCTATTTCTAGACCAAGGATTGTTTTGTCCCGGACTTGCATTATAAAATGAAAACCAAGCTTCATCCGAAATATCTTCAATAACTCCATTTGGATCGGACAAAGCAGCATTAAACTCGGTAGAAGCATATCCAGAAACTCCAGGATATTTTTTTGAAAGTTGAAGAGAAGCTTCCAAAATAAAAGAATTAGCAAATTTTTTCCATTTGGTTATGTCTCCATTGTAAACTATATCTCCCACAGGTCCCAGTTTGCTTTCATCCATAAGATCTCTGGCTTGTTTAACTTCGTCGATTATAGACTTATAAATATCTTCCTGAGTATCATATTTAGGAGTTAAAACATTTAAACCTTTTATTGCTTCACTATAAGGCACATTACCAAACAAATCTGTAACTCGTTTAATAACTACCGCTTTAAAAATCATTGCCACTCCTTTTTGATTTTCTACAGCTCCTTTTGTTAAAACTGTAGGGGTAATGTTATCAGGATTATCTAGAAAATCAATAACTTCTTGTAGCTCGCTCAATTCGTTAGCATAATATTGCCCCCAAAATGAAGCTACTTCGTTATACAACATCTCGTCTGTATAAACATTCTGAGTTTGATACTGCACATATAAGGTAGGACGTATCAAATATTCTCTACCGGTAAGTGTGGCATAGTTAACCATTGCTGCAGTAAGCAATGTTTGAGGATCTGTTGAAGTAGGACCGTTAGTGTTTTTATTTATATCACCAAAGTCTACATTTTTACATGCCCCAAATGAAAGAGCAAGAACTGTAACTAATATTATATTTTTTAATACTTTCATTTTTTTAGAATTTTAATTTTACATTCATACCAAAACTTTTGGTTCCGGGAAGCTGCCCGTTTTCTCCGTAATTTTGAGAAAGTTCAGAAGGATCCCATCCATGAACATTGTCTTTTGAAACGGCAATTAACCAAAGGTTATTTCCAATTACACCAACTTGAAGTCCTTTTATAAATTTGCCTAATACTTTTTTAGGAAGTTCATATGAAAGAGCAAGTTCTCTTAATTTAATATAGCTGGCATCATGAATAAAAGGTTCGGCTAATCTTTGTGAATACCACTGAGCCGCCCAAGTATGAGCATCAACATATTGATCGAAAGGTGTTCCATCAGCTTTTACACCGGTAATATGAACTCCACCTCCATCAGCAACTGCATCACGTTTAGGATTTCCTTTGTCATTTTTACCTGCTGTTTCAGCATATAGACCGGTATAAGTTCCCCACATTTCAGATAATGAGAAGAATTTTCCTCCTTTTTGGAAATCAATTGAAGCAGTTAGAGATATACCCTTATATGATACGGAATTTAAAATACCTCCGGTAAAGTCGGGCAAAATACTTCCGAAATACATATTTTGTTTAACAGCATAAGTCCCATTATCATTTATAACGGGATTTCCATTGGCATCTCTTAAAATACCTGTACCTTTCAATTGTCCCCATTCTTCACCTTCATGATGTTCCAAAGTAACAAAACCAAAGGCAGGACGATTAGATGCACCTGCGGGTGTAATATCACCTCCGGTAACTCCAGGTGCTTGTAGAGTTGGCACATCTTCTCTTATTTTATTAACCATAGTTTTGTTTTTTCCAAAATTAATGGCCATTTTCCAATTAAAACCATTATCTGCTTGTTTGATTATATCCCCATCCAAAGTCAGTTCAATACCTTTTCTTTGTATTTCTCCTGCATTGGTCAAGAAACTTGTATAACCTGTCGTTGAAGAAACACTGATAGGGATAATTTCATCAGTTCTTAACTCATTATAATAAGTGGCGCTAAATCCGATTCTGTTGTTCAAAAATTTCAAATCAGCCCCAAATTCTGTTGCTGTATTCAATGCCGGTTTAATATTTGGATCAACCAATGTATTTGGGTTATATGTATAAATCAATGATCCTGAACCACCTACAGGTTTTGTACCTATAGTATAAGCAGGATTGATTGCCAAAGCTCTTACATCATTACCTACTTGTCCCCAACTGGCACGTAATTTTGCAAATGAAACAACATCATGATTCTCCATTAACTGACTCAAAATAAATGAAAGACCTAAAGAAGGATAACCATAACCATTATGATTAGCAGGCAATGCAGAACTCCAGTCTCTTCTGTAAGTTCCATCAAAATACAAAAAGTCTTTATAACCTACGGATAATTTAGTAAAAATACTATTTACTCGTTTTTTCCAAGTATATTTTTGAGTTACAGGAATTTCTGAGGCATTACTAAAAACATAAACATCTGGAATAACCAATCCGCCTTGATTGGCTGTAACATCCATTTGTGTAGAGACTCTATAATAATTATTGTTTCTGATATTTCCTCCAACAAAAGCTTGAACATCAAAATCTTCGAATTTATTTTTATAATTCAATTTGGCTGAATAATTATCTTCATCGGATTTTGAGTCATATAATCCAAATCCATTTTGCCAAGGATTATATAAATCCGGAGCAGCTGATATTGCTAGAAAATTATCTAAAGTATATTTATTATGAAAATTAGTTGTATATCTGGTTGCGGTAGCGTCAAAACTTAAACGGTCATTAATTTTATATACAAAGTTAACTTTCCCTGTAATATTATCATTTTTATTGCGGTTAGAATAATGTTCTAACCAAGTGTATGAATTAAACCAAAAGGCAGGTTTTTTAAAATCTCCTCCAAAATATGCATAATAATCAGGTCCCCACCAATTCCATGATGCAGAATAACCGTCAGGTGTTTTTAAATCTTTTAATTCTCTCATCTTTTTTGTGTCTAATTGACGTCCAAACCAAGAGTTAAAAGATCCGGTAGTTTGGTTACCATAATCATCATTAAAATCACCATGTATCTTTGAATAAGTTAAATTAAGACCCAAATTAACCTGAAATTTAGGCGAAATATCATATGACAAATTAGCATTAACAAAGTCTTTATTCATATCGGTATAAGGAATAATACCATTAATATTCAATCTTGAATAAGAAAATCTCGCATTATAACTCTCTCCCCCTCCACTAATTGCCAAATTGGATTTAATATAAACTCCGGTATCAAAAAAGTTTTTGATATTATCCGGTTGGGCTTCATATTTTTCTGTTTGTTTATAATATGGGCTATCCGGCCACCAGGCATACCAAGGAACATATTCTTGTCCATCAAACTTGGGTCCCCAACTTTCATCTGCATAATTATTATCCCATTTTATATATCTTTTACCTTGAAAATCTTGCCAGTAAGCAGGATAAGAACTCATAGGTAATTCGTCTCCAAAATTAGACCACGCAGCTTCTCCATCATAACCTTGTCCATATTCATTTTGGTAGTTAGGTAAGTAAGCTACTTTATCCATTGTAACCGAAGTTCCTACTTCAACGTTTAGTGTATTTTTTTTACCTTTTGCACTTTCCAAAACAATTACACCGGCATCCGCTCTTTGCCCATATAATGCTGTTGCTGAAGGTCCTTTCAAAACATTAACCGAAACTATATTGTCCATATCAATGTCATTTGGATCATCAACAGGAACTCCATCCAAAATATACAAAGGTTCATCATCACTTGTGAGTGAAATTGCACCTCTAATACGAATTTTTCCTGCTGCTCCTAATTTGGAACCTGCTTGACCATTTATTTGAACACCTGCTACTTTACCAACAATTGCAGTTTTAATGTTTGCATTATGTGTTACATTAAGTTCTTTTTGTTTTACTTGTTGCGCAGCATAAGCTAAGGTTTTTTCTTCTCTCTTTATACCTAAAGCGGTAACCACAACTTGTTCTAATTGCGTGCCGGATTTTAACTGCACATCAATTTTGGTTGCACTACCAACTTTTCTTTCTACCGGTTGGTAACCAACCGCTGAAAATACCAACACATCATCCGGATTTGCTTTAATGGTATATTTACCATCAAAATCCGTCGCCGCTCCTTTATCTGTGCCTTTTATCAACACATTTACTCCAGGAAGCGGTTCTCCTGTTCCGGCTTCTGTAACGACTCCGGTTACTACCTTTTCTTGTGCAAATACTACTTGCACTACTAACACTAATAAGAGCGTTAGGAAAGCATTAGATTTTTTTCCCATCTTGTTTTATTTTGAATTATACTTACAAATATCATAATAAAAATTAAATTAACAAATTTTTTAACAATTTAACTCTATATATTTCTTTATCAAAATACAATTTTTTGCTTAAAATTTATTATAATTGATTGGTTATCAATATTATAACCAAATAATTTGCGGTAACCTACTTCAAATGTTAAAATTTGGTTTTTATTCCGAAAATTAATTCCAAGACCAATATTCCAGCTTTTTTCATTATTTTTGATTAAAAGTGTGCCGGAATTTTTGAATTTTTTATATTCACCTCTTCCAATTGCATATAATATATAATTATTTAATGTATACATCCATCGCAATTCTGAATGATAAATGTTCCTAATAGGATTTTTTTCAATTGTGTAAGTTCCAAAAACCATGTCCTGATAAGTTTTCTTTAATTGATTCAATTGGTTTTGACTGATTTGGAGATAATTTCTCAAAGCCAAAAAATTTCTTGTAAAAAGCTTTTGTATAAAATGTATTTCATTATAAAATATTATGTCTTTCATTTCTTTTAAATTCCAACTAATTTCTGATAAAATTCTATTGGCTGGATAAAATTTGTTCACCTCAGGATATTGTATCGAAAATAAATATTCATGTTCTATACCCGAATACAAAACCGAAGATTTTAATGAGTCTATAGATTTTTTTGAATAATCCAAACGGATACCTATCTTATGTCTGCTCAATTGATATCCCAAGGAATTATTTAAGTGAAAATCAATATTTTTATTTTCTTGATTGATAATTAAATTTTCGGTATGGATATAAAAATTTCTCCCCATCAAAAAAGGAAAATTTGCTGCTACCCAAATGCTTTGCGTAGTTGTATTTTTTTGCCAATTAAAATTAAGCGTTTCAGCTTGTTTAAAAATATTAAATACTTGAAGGTCTATATTACCCTGCAATTCTGTTTTCCCATTAATATTGTTCAATCCTAAAAAAGCATCTACATGATTTCTTTTGTCCGCTTGTATTTGTATAATATAAGCCGTCTTTCTTTGAAACAAGGCAGATTGTATATTCATATTTTTGGGTCGGTAATAATAGCTAATAATGCTTTGTATCTGTTTTGCATGGGCTTTCGTCAAATCTTGATGCGAATATTTTCTAAAAATATTTTTTTTTAAATTCTTTGGAAATTTTTTATCTCCCACAAAAATTAATGTATCCAACTTTTGCAACGATTTTAGTTCAAGTGTGTAAAATATCTTTAAATATTTGTTGGTTTTCAAAATTTTATCAGGCTTTAACCTATTAAATATATATCCTTTGTCAATTAATCGCTTCTGATAAAGTTTCATTTGTTTTTCAACAGAAAAATAGTTTGTCCAAAGACTATCCTTTTTTCCTTGATGAGTGATAAATATCAAAATGCTATCCTTTTGATTTTGTTTCATCATGCTCTTTGATAGAGAATCAATGGAAAAAAATCTTTGACCAAAACTTTTTGTAGGATGAAATAAAAAAATAAATAAATATATTATAATGTATAAATTTTTCATATAAAATAATCGATGTGATAATATTACGAAAATTTATTTAAAATATTTCCTTATCAGCTTTGATAATCATCAATCTTTATATATTGACATTACCTAAACTAATTAGGTATTTTTTGTATATTTGTCGAGTAAAGCAATAAATTTTTACACTATCAGTAAATCCTATGAAATCAAATAAAAAATTAATTCAAGGAAATTTGGAGAGTTTAGTCCTAAAAATGATTCAAGATAATGGAGAAATGTATGCTTATGAAATCATTCAAACTGCACAAAAAATAACCCGAGATAAAATAAATATCACCGAAGGTGCATTATACCCGTTGCTTCATAAACTAGAGGAAAAAAATATCTTGAAAATAGAGATCAGAAGCATTGGAAACCGGAAAAGAAAATATTATAAATTAACCGAAACCGGAAAAAAAGAAACGCAAAAACAATTACATGCTTTACGAGAATTTATAGAAACCATGCAAATATTTTTAAAACCAAAATATAAACCGATATGAAAAAATTGACGTCGCAACAAATCAATTCGCTTTTTGATTTTGTAAAAAAACATTATGTAAATTGGTATGACTTACAATTGGAATTGGTAGATCATTTAGCTACAGATATTGAAAAAATTATAGAAAAAAATTCTCAACTCAGCTTTGAACAAGCTCGGGATTTGGCTTTTAAAAAATTTGGTATTACAGGTTTCTACGATATTATAAAAGCCAAAACACACGCAATGCAAAAACATATTTTAAAATTGTTGGCTAATGAATTCTACAACTTTTTTTCCTCACAAAAAATCTTTGGATTTATTGGATTGTGGTTTTTGATTTTTGAAATATTATTTTTTACAAATTTCAATGATTGGGTTTTTATAATCATTTTTTATTCACCATTGGTTTTCTCCATGTTTTATATTATGAAATACCAAATCAATAAAAACAAAAAAGCTAAACAAAACAAGAAAATCTTATTGTATGAAAATGTTCTTTTTCAAGAATATATTATCATTTTTAATCTACTGACACAACCTACATTTTTTTTAGTTAGTCATAATTTTTTTGATCCCGAAATTATATCAAAATATGGAATAATTATAAGCTTTATCTTGGCATTCATTTATTTATTTCTCTATCTCGATATTTTTATCGTTCCTAAAAAATTAAAAATAGAATATAGTCGCATCTATCAATTTGCTGAGAATTGACACAAAATTCAAAATTTTATTCTTTAGAGATTTTCCAATATTCCACAAGCTGAATAAATGAATGCTTAACTCCGGGTTCTACATCGGTTTTACTAGAAATCTCATTCATTTTTTTAAGTTCCGTTTCAAACTTCTTCAGTAGTTTTTTATCAGCTTTTTGCGATGATAATAATTTATATAAGATATCGCTCATTTGCGAAAAATTTTTAGACAATACATAAATTTTTTTTAATTTGGGATTGATTTTTAAATTTTGACTGCTAAAACCTGCATAATAATCTTTCCAAATCAGCAAATAATCCGATAAAATAGAATGTAAAAATTGATCTTTTTTAGTTTTCAAATATTGATCAACTAATAAATTAAATTGAACAGCATCCGGAGCATCCGCCGAACAAGCATCTGCAAATAAAGTAAAGGGAGAATAGCTTTGATATTCAGCTCCTCCTTTGTTCCTTGTGTAATATTTTAGTGGTTCATAAATCCGAACAAGTTTTTTTAAGTATGTAATATCTTGATTTTCAGTAATGTTTCTAAGGATTACATCAACATTTCGTATATGGGTTATTCCCAATTCTTCCAAATGATAAGATTGCTTAAACATCCGGCGATACATACTTCGTATATCCCGAACATCTTTTGATGACCAAAATCTTTCGCCAATAGCAAGAGTCCGTGGCCATATCCTCGAATCTATGGTTAAAGGAGTTACCAATTCTCCCCACATGGTTGCTTCTCCTCCCAATATTTTTTCTTGCTGTTTTTTAGTCAAGGGGTATTGAGCGGTTACAAAACGGGTTTGATAATGAGTAGCCGCCGGCAACATCAAATCTATATAAAATCCATTGGATAAAACGGCTTGATATCCTTGTTTTATTGCCTTTGACAATGATTGTCCCGGTTTTCCCATCCACGAGTGAATTATCGCATCTTTAGGGAGTTTTTTAGAAGCTATCTCTTCCCAACCCATCATTTTTTTACCATATTTACGTAGAATTTTTACCAATTTTAGATTGAAATAAGTTTGTAATTCATGGTTGGATTTTAATCCTTCTTTCTTCATAAATTTTTGGATTTCTATGTTTCTATTCCAATGTTTTCCTCTATTTTCATCTCCACCAATATGTATGTATTCAAATGGAAAAAGTTTGGCTAATTCCTGAAAAATTCCATCTAAAATTTCATAAGTTTTAGGATTGGTAGGATCTAGAGTCGGGTCAAAAATACCTGCATTTCTTTGAAGTGTATAAATGGTATCTTTCACACTCCCGATTTCAGGAAATGCTGTAAGTATTGCAGTTGCATGACCGGGAACATCTATTTCAGGCATCACCATTATTCCCCTATCCGCCGCATATTTTATAACATCCTTAATTTGTTCTTGGGTATAAAATTGACCATCGGAAGCATTGTTAGTCAATTGCGGATATTTTTTTATTTCTACCCTGAAACCTTGATCGTCAGACAAATGCCAATGAAAAACATTGAGTTTTGCCACACACATGGCATCCAAGTTTCTTTTGATAACATTAACAGGTTCAAAATGACGTGAAACATCAATTAACAATCCACGCCAAGCAAAACGCGGATAATCTTTTATTTTGATGTTATGAAAATAGTAAAATTCAGGAGTATTTTCAAGCAATTGCAAGAGTGTTTCAAAAGCATGTATGATTCCCAAATCCGTTTTGGCCGCCAATAAAATTTTATAATTTTTTATTTCTATGCTATAGGATTCATCTTCTTTTAATTTCAGCTGAGATTTCTTATCATATTTTACTTCTACTGTATAAATAGTGTCCCCTATAATTTCGGGAAAACCTTTCTTTAGGAAAATTCCGGTTCTATCACTCAATCTCCTAAGAAATTTGGTTGCTGCAGTTTTTATTCTGGGATTTTCATCAGGTATTCCAATGGTAAAATTTTCATCAATTTTCAAAATACCTTTCAATGTATCGGCTTGAACAGGCATTGGCATTAAATCCTTGTAATTTTCCGTTTTTTGCGAAAAGCTGTAAGCAAAAACCCTTAGAGCTATGAAAAATATTATAATTTTTTTCATCCGGTAAAATTTTGTAAAAAACACAAATTGAAATTTTTAATTTTAAATCAAATTTTTTATAATAAAAATACCTCTATTTTTCTTTTTTTAAGACTCGCAAGATTATGAAATATAAAACTCCAAAAATAAAGAAATGCAAAAACTCATTTTTACCTGTAAACAAATAATATACAAAAGCAGTTGCTTGCGTACCAAGTATTATCGCTGTCAAAGTTATCAATTGCTTGCGTTTTATCATATTTTATTTGTTTTTAACTTTAATCAAAGTTAAAAAAAATCTATGAACCATAGCATCCAAAATGAATTTTTTCATTGACTTCTTCCATAGATGAACATTTTTACATTATAATGCTAATAAAAATCCCGATAGCTATCGCATTAACAATTAACCATTACTTCCGACTCCCGACTTCCAGCTTTGGTCATCCGTCGTCCGTCATCAAGCACAATTAACAATTAACAATCATTTCCCCATCTCCAAAACCACTTGTTTCACTTCCTCAACAGGCAATTGGCAAGCATTATCCACACACAGATAAATCAAAGTTTTTCCTTCGACAAAACGATCTTTTAGCAAAGGTAAATCGCTTGATTTTTCAGAAGGAGCAACCACTTTGTCAGGCAAATAATATCCAAACAATTCCATAGATTTTTTTCGAGCATCTTTACCAACAATCGCCATTTCATAAAATTTACCCAAATGATCCGACAAATCGTTCATCCATTCATAATAACCGGGCGGATAGCTATCCACTTTCGGCAAAATATTATGTATCATTTGACTGCTTTTTT
>Ga0256841_1001703_pt1 | contig 18327 bp, 11 predicted proteins | sample 356308metaG_FD_185971 | JGI IMG/M metagenome (GOLD analysis project Ga0256841, IMG submission 185971) | Hydrothermal vent microbial communities from Mid Atlantic Ridge, Atlantic Ocean - 356-308 | ecosystem: Environmental > Aquatic > Marine > Hydrothermal vents | place: Atlantic Ocean: Mid... | reverse complement strand
GTTTTATAGGAGAGCTCACGTAACTCCTTGTCAATCATTTTCAGCGCCACGACGGTGGCTCCGAGCATGGCGCCCACAAAGCCGTAACCGTACAATTCAGGACCTATTTGCAGGGTAAACAAGGTCAGGCCGGTATTGAGCAGGGCCAGCACGGCGCTGACAATCAACACTTCCAGGCGTTTGTCGAGATAAAACAGAATATTCAGCGCGCCAATCAGGATCACTTGGATGCCGACGCCAATGACATTGACATGAAACAACGGCGTATAAAGAGGGTCGAGCCCAACAAGCTTTAGCAAGGCGGGGCCAGAAGCGATGATGGCCAAGGCGGTAATGGTTTGTACCTTGATGATATCGAAAATGCTTTCCCGGGCATTAAATGTCATTTCTTGTTGCAGGTGCAAGATAGTAGAAAGCGCGCCTCCGCTGCGGACCGTTTGGTAGAAACGGTCATAGGCCTCGGCAAAGTCGGTTTCAATCCGCATGATAAAAACCGCCATGCCGGGAATGATGGTGAGATAGGCCAGAAAAATCGGCGAGTCATAAATCGGCGAGGCTCGAAGTCCGCCGAGTACCGGGCTCCCTGTCGGCCCCAACCAAAATATGATTTTGTCAATCCAGACCCCGAAATTGAAGCAAAAGCCCGTCGCCAGAAGCGAGGGAAATCCCCGCCCTTTTTTGAAGACATCAAAATCAATCAATTGGGGAGAGGGGTATTCCTTCCAGACCAAGGCGGACATCCCCAATACCAAAATGGTCTGGCCGAGCATAAAACTGGCTAACAGACCTTCCTTGCCCCATTGGGCAAACCAGGGATTGAGGGCCAGCATACTGCCGTAGCCAAGGAAGTAAATCAGCACAATCGTTTTATATTGCTTAAGCCCGGTTAGCAGGACCGTCAATAACCAGACCAGGCATAGCAGCGCAAAGGTGGTCACGATCAGCAATTGGTATAAAACGGGGATATCGTCAAAAGTCAGTACTAGAAATGCCACCACCATGGGAAGCGAGATTGCGAAACTCGCCAGCACGGTAGCATGCAAACCAGGTAACACTCGTGTCGGTTGATGTTCAAACAGGCGGTCGGCAATATAGCGGGTGAAATACAGTTGTAGCCCGCCAGTGAAGACGAGGGAAAAGGCGATCAGCCAGGTCACGGTCACCTGGAACTGGGCAATCAGTTCGGGCAGATAAATCGTGTTGAGGCTCAAGAAATTGATCAGGAGCATGGCCAGGATGGAAATGATCCACGGTCCTGAACCGATGACTCCGGCAAATAAATAAGCCTGGAAAAGCCCGGTAAATGATTCTTTTTTAAGAAGTTTCCGCAGTTCGAAGCCGATGCCGGCCATTTTCAATCGCCTCGGTATAAATTTCCCGGAACCGGGAAAGCATTTGGGGTTCTGTGTAATATGTTTCTACCCGGGTGATCGCCGCTTGTTGCGCCTGGCGCCACTTCTCGGGCTGGGTTAAAAGTTCCAGGGCTGCCCCGGCCAAGGCGGCGGGGTCAGCGATACCCACCACTTTGCCGGAAGGGCCGATGGCTTTGTCCTCGGGAGTGCGTCCTTCAATCAGTTCCCGGCAAGAGCCTACATCAGTGGCGATACAGGGCAAGCCACTGGCGTATCCTTCCAAAATGACCAGGGGCAGTCCTTCGCTGATGGAACTGAGCACCAACACCCCGGATTGAGGAAGGATGTCGGTGATTTTCTGGAAGCCCAAGAACTTGACCTTATCTTTCAACCCCAGGCTGACTACAAGCTGCTCACATTCTTGGAAGTAATCGGGATCTTCATCGGTGGGGCCGACAATCCATCCTTCTGCTTCCGGCAAACGATTGACCACCGTGCGCATGGCACGGATGAAGGTTTTGATATCCTTGATGGGAACAACTCGCCCTAACAGGCAGAGTACCGGAGGAGGGGGAAAGGGCCTTTGCTCCCGCAAGGGGCTGAGGCGCTCGATGTTGACACCATTGGGGATGATCAAGGTGCGGTAAGGGTCGGCGCCATCGTCGATTTGGCGTTGCCGGGCTTCATCGTAGAGGCTGATAATGGGATTGGCGCTATCGTAGGCAAATTTGCCCAGCGCTTCGAAGAACCGTATCCACATTTCCCGCAAGTAGCTCAGTTGCATTGGGTCGTGCTGAAAGGGATTGCGGTTGTCGGCAATCCAATCGGCCGCCAGGAGATCGATTCGCCGTTCCTTGGTATAAATACCGTGTTCCATCAAGATATAAGGCGCATTGCGGCTGTGCTGAAGCATGGCGCCCAGGAATCCCGCGTAGCCAGTAGAGACGCTGTGATAAGCTGCCGCTGGCGGCAAGGTGTGGACCAGTTTCAGCAGCACCCACAGGGGTTGATGAAGGTTGCGCACGGTCCAGAAATAGTCGATGAATGAAGGTTCCGTGCTGTATTTATGAAAACATTGGCTGATGAAATTCCAACTGGCCTTGCTGTACAAGAAGGCGGACTCATTAAAAGCTTCTGGATTTTCTCTGATGTTTTGAGAAAGATTGGGGATTGGGGCATTTTTGGAGTCGAGTAATTCGCGCAACTCGCCATGGAATTTCTCCACGCACTCAAATTGCCGGGCCGGGATTTTGGGGGGAACAGCTGGCGGAGGCGGGCTGTCGTAGAGAAAGTGTTCTTCATAATGCACGATATTGGCGGGCATGTCATAGGATTTCTCTTGGTAATCCTGCCGCCGCGATCCGATAAACACCAAGGAAAAATTGATTTCAGGCAATCCCTTAATAATATTGGCTACCCAAGAAGAGACACCACCTCGAACATAGGGGTAGGTACCCTCCAAAATCAGCATCAAATCGGCCGTGGTGTTATGCGGCATTGGAAGTATCCCATAGCTTGTAGACAGGTTTCAGTGCAGGTTGCCATGCCAGGGTAGGCGCTTCCCGGAAGAAATAAGGAATTTGCTCGAAATGGCGCTCAATATAGGCATATTCGGCGGCATAAGGCGCGATTCTGCTGGGCGGGGCATGGAAATAAAGCGCGTGTTGCAGAGCGTTGTCAGCCACGTCAAATGCTTTGGCGCGTAGAGCCATGCGCGCCTGGAGAATCCATAAACCCGTGTCTTCCGGCAATAATTCGAGGGCCAATTGCAAATGAAACGATGCCTGTTCCAAATGGAACTGCTGGAGATCTTCCTGGCTGAGAACTTGATAGAGTAGTTCCCAATGTAAATAAGCCAGTTCCTTGTGAAAGCGGCCTAATTGGCCGGGGTCTGGATTATCCTCCAAACTTTCGTGCAAGGTGTGAATCAGCTCAAGGATCCGTTTCTCCCTGCGCTCGAGCATACTGAATGCGAGTAAGCGCAGATAATCATTTTGGTGCCCCAGGGTTTGTTGCAAAACCTTGGTGTCGGAAGGGGTATTGTGCTGGTCCAGGGCTAACAGCGCCAGCACTGCGCTATCACTGGGTACCGAGGGATCTATAAGCCGCTTGATAGCGCCGCCGGCACTAAAATGGGTTGGCTGGGCAGAGATTTCCGGCGCATAGGCTGGCGTTTCCAGATGGGTTGGAATCGGGCGCGGGCCAGCTTTTCCCAAGCGGGATAATTTTACTACGGCAGGTACTAAAATAAAGGGTCCAATGACGGGGATACATGCCCCCAGCATCCATAAAACCAGGAAATCCCTAAATTGCCACTGAGCATGGCTTGCGCGCCTGCTGAGCAGAAAGGCGAATCCAGCACTCACTATGGCAACCAGTGCATTAAGCAACAGGGCGGTTGCAAGGTTCAGCCACGGTGGCAAAAATTGGGCAGGGGGCGGTGCTGCCAGTTCGGGAAGAATAACCATGGCAATTAAGCGCTTGATAAGTGTGGATGCAGGGGGTAACTGTGAGAGTAGCCAATATATTCATCCAGCCACTCCATCAAATCCGCTGGAGGTAGCAACCGGCTGTCCAACCGTAAGCTCAGTTCGGTAGGGGTGGCCTGAAAGCGTTCCATGAGCATTTCTGAAAAGCGGTGCAGAAATCCTTCAGCGCCAATGGTACTGGTCAGCGGCATGAGTTTGAGCAGGATAATGGTTTGTGAGTCAGGGGAATGGACCCAATGTAAATCCAGCCCGCGTTTGGTTTTTTCCAGCACTTCCAGTAAAGCGGCTTGTTTTTGGCTTGGCGGAATGGTGATGGAAATGAGAGCGGAATCAATGTCTATCAGCCGCTTGAGCCTGGATAATTTCAGTAATTCCTTGCCAAAGGCGGGTGGACAATGGGGAAAGTGTTTGCGCAGCGGCAGGCTTTCCTCGTAGATGGACAGCTCATCGGCAAAATACTGTAAAATAGCCTTCATCATCAAGAGGTTTTCTTCATTGAGCGCCAGGAAGGGCATATCGGCTACCACCAATAAGCCATACAGTTTGCCGGTATAAGATTCGATGGGAATCACGGCAAGATAGTCGCTTACCTTTTCGGAAATGATTTGGGAAACCGCATAGAAAGCATCGGTCCGCTTTTCTATGGCGGTTGTGACCAGGGGATCTTCCACGTTGAGTTCAAACGCGAGACCCAAGGTAGCGGAAGGGTGGGGTAAAGGCCGGTCATGAACTACCGGAAACAGTGCGGCGGATTCCAGTCGATTGTAATGACTCAAAAGAATCAAAAGATTTTTTGCCGCTTCCCCGGTCAATGACGCGTTGTCGTTTTCGATCATGGTGCGCAGCTCCTCGAAAGCATTGCGCAGAGTCGCTGGCTGGGTAATCAGATTTTGTTCCAGGATATCGTGGGAAATGCGGGTGACGTAGAAATCCCGGGTCAGGGCCGTGAGGCGCTGCTCGTTGTACTCCAGCGCGATTTGCTGTTTATTCAGGCGTCGGCGCCACAAATCGCTGAACTGACCACAGATTAACACCAGAATGATACCTCCAAGGAATTGCTGGCGGGGCAATGGAGAGGTAATAATTTCGTATTTGCTCAAGGCAAAGAAGCCCAGAACCAAAATCCAGGCGGAACCTATTCCCGGAAGCAACCCATACCTTAAGGCGATCAATACTGGCGCAAGCCATACCCAAGGGAATTCTCCCGCGCTGAATAGGCTTTGAGGCGCCATCCATAGCTGGAGAGCCATTGTTACCAAGGGAATGGTAATGGTCTCCAGCCAAAGCCAGAATGGCTTCCTGGCGGCCATGGGTTGGCCGGAAAACAAAATCATGATTACTCGGATAACAGCCGTTTGATCAAACGATCCAAAGTACTCTGGGCAAGTACGCCCGCGCTTTGCCAATAACGTCCGGAGGCACTGGCGGCCCCACGCCAAAGGGAGGCATCAGAGGACACATCCCTCAGTTCCAAGGTGAAAGAGACTGCGGGTTCGCCATCCAGGCCCACTTTATAGCGCCATTCATCCACCGATCCCGAGATCAAATAACGAATATTGTTTTCTTTCGCCCAAGCGACATATTGTTGTGGATTGTTGGCGCTTTGTCCGATTGGCATGGGGTTGGGACTGGAAGGTGGAAAGTGGATGTTGGCAATGCCCCGGCTTTGCAGCAATGCCGCGGCAAGTTTCTGCGCTCTTTGGCCGGCAAAAGGGACGGTAGTGTGGTTGTCAAAAGGTAAAATTCCCCACGAACCCGCTTTATCCATGGCAATGGATGTACTGGTATTGATGCGAGTCGTCGCGCACCCGCCAAGCAAGTTTGTGATGGAAAAGAAAAGTACAAGGAAAAATAGGTTTTTTGTTTTCATCACTGTTGTCCTTATGCTGTCTTAAAAGAAAATTTGATAAGTCAAACCCAGGTTCAAAGTATCGTTTTGCACCCCTTGTCCTCCCTTGATACGGTCGAAAAACAAGGTGAGCCGGTCGGGGCCAAGCAACCTTGAAGAGATCCCGGCGTGGATACTGCCCCCAAAATCATTGACAGAATGCCAATTCCCGGCAATGGAAACGAAAGGGTGAAGGGTGGGCGTAAAGCCGGTTTCAAAATCAGTATTCAAATCGAGAGCCAGATTGACTTGGGTATAATCGTGAGGAATCATAAAACGGCCATCCCTATTACCGCCTTCGGGAACGTGCCGCGCCAGTTTTCCGGGCAGTGATTTTGCCGCGGAATAATCGCGCCATTGCACGCTGCTTCGCAACGCTATTTGGGGGGATCGGCTCCGCCATAGATAACGGTAGCTGCCGTCCACCAACCAGCCTTTACCCACATCGTTGCCATTGGAAGCTTCAAACCAACGGTGACCGAAGCGGACGAAAAAGTGTTGTCTCTGGCTGAAAGCATAGTCCAGATTGGTGGAAACCTCTTTTGCTGAACCGGCCAGAAACAGTTGCACGCTTTCCCGGACAACTTCACCAGTGGCAATCTTGATGCCTGGTTGCAACTTGAGAATCGAAGGCCACTTGTGTTCCAGCGAAAAAGCAGGGTGCTGGCCCTGGGCCTGGGTAACACCTCCCTGAAAGGTGGTTATCCCCAGGCGGTGGCGATATTGGAGTTGCAGACTGTATCTCGCCGGTTTAGGGGTGGATTTACGCCAGACATTGGGGTCGAGATCGATGAGGTTGACCCGTTTGGCAATTGCGCTCAAGAGCAAGCGGGAATTCAAGCGCTGGTTGATATGCAAGCGCGTTTGATGCCAGTGGGCATCCTGCAGGTTTTCATAGCGCCAGGTAAAAGCAGCACTGTTGCTTTGTTTCAGGGCCATGGATTGAAATTGTTCCGCTACCGGCCGATTCCATGGCGCACGGGTGAGAGTGCCGAATGCCAGGCTAAGCGCCTGAGACTGGCGCTGCAGCGTCGATGCCGCGTTCAGTTTTTCCTGCGTGGATAATCGGTTGTCACTATAGTCGAGCAGTTGAGCTACCGTTTGTAGATCCTGCTCCTGGATTGCCAGGCTAAGCATTGCCAAGGGAGGTTGCCGGTGACGTTGCCAATAAGATTTCAAATACCAGTAACGGGCTAACGAATCATCCGGTTGGGATGAGGCCCAGGCAAAAACCAGATCTTGACTCTGAAAGTTGTCAGCTGTTTTCTGATCCGTCAACAGCTTAAGCATTTCCGCCGCTGGTTTGTCTCCCCCTCCAAAAAGCTGCAAAAGACGTAAAAGAGCGATTTTTTTGTCATCCTTTAGGGAAAAAGGCGGGTTATTCAGTAATTGGAAGCAGCGAACGCGCCACAGCAAGGCTTCCCGGGATCTTCCGGCTTGCGCCAGCAAATCCGCATAGTTCATCAGCCACAAAGGATCATTCTGACGGTTTCGAAGATTCATGCCCATGAAAAGGAGCGCTTGTTCAGGGCGTTCCAATGCAACAAGCAGGGCAATCGTTGGCTCTATCAACTTGGGATTGTGCAGCGCCCAGGTTTGCAGGGTAGGGAGCCAGGCCGCAAGTAATTCCGCGTGACCGCTGTCAATCATGAGCCATAAATAACTCAGCCAGAGATCCAAATGACCGGGAAGCTTTTCAAGTCCTTCCCGAAGCACGGCTTGGGCCAGGGAAATCCGCCCATGTTGTTGATGCCACTTTGCCAGGCTCAAGTAATAAAGAGGATGGCGCCGCAGTTCCTCGGGAGGGGAGGGTTTGATTGCGGTGACTGCCTGGTCGAGCAGCATCCCTTTTTCATCTTGGTTGGCAATGGACAAGAGCATCAAAGCCGCGCTTAGGCTGGGCTGTTGATGCCACAGGCGCAGAGCCATGGAAAAGGCCGTGTCTAGTTTCCCGGTGCTTTTATCCAACAGGATCAGGCGGGCAATCTGGTTGGCGGAAAGTTTGTCTTGGTAGCGCTGAACCAATTGGGAGAAGGTTGTGTAATCTTGTTGCAGCCAGGCAAGCTCCAGGTGCAAACTGGCCAGCTCGAAGGGTAGATTTTTCAATTTGGGAGCGTATCTTTGCAGCAACCGGTAAGCTTCATCAGAATCCCCCCCGAGCAATGCCAGGGATACCAGCCGCAAGATCGCCCAAGGTTCGGGCGAATGCCGTTTGAGAAACAACCGCAAGACGTGTTGTTCTCGTTCAGGTTGGTCGATACTGCGGTACAGTTCGGCCAATTGCCGCAGCAAACCTGCGTGACCATACCTGCGGTAACGTTGCCAGAGTACCGGAATGGCCCGTTCTGGTTTTCCCACCTCGCTCCAGGCATGGATGAATTTCATGAAGAGTTGATCGTCCCTGGGCCGCTTTTTCATTAATAGGCGATAGAGGACCAATAATTTGGGGTAATCGTGACGGGCCTTAGCCAAGGCCAGGGCGCGATCAAAGTCCTTGGGGTTACCCTGAAGCGCGAGAAAGAAAAAATGTCTCAAGGCAAGATCGCTTTTTCCCTGCCAAAGAGCGGCTTGGCCTGCTTTTCGCCGCCAATCCAAATTGTTGGGGTCGTTTTTTAATGCTTTTTGCGCCACGGCGAGCGCCTCTTTCAAAGCGCCGGATTTGATGAAGACATCGTATGCCATTTGATAATCAGCTTCCTGATAGGGAAGAGAAGGCTCATAGGTTTCTTCTGCTTCTGCTGGCAATAAAAAAATGGCGATGATGAAAATCAATGGCCAGTGGAAATGCACTGATTTTCTCCTTGTGGTTGAGGGATGCCCACGAGCAAACGGGCAAAGTAGGACGCACACTCCGCATTGGCTGACATCAGCGCCAATTTGGATAGAAACCGGTAGGTTCTTTGAGATGGCTGGATCATGGGTAAAAGGTTCAGGGCCAACGCCAGGGCTTTTTGGGAGTCCCCTTGTGCCAGTTGAATTTTGATTGCTTCTTCGAATACTTGGCGTTTGAGGGCTGCATCTGAGGATGTCATCAATATCTGCCGGTATAGATGCATGGTTAATTGGGTATCGCCCAAATGTTTGGTTGTTTCCGCCAGTTTTTCCAAATGGCGGGGATCTTTTTCTGATTGAATCAGATCCATCAATTTATTTTTTAGCGCTTGGCGGGCTGGATCCGATTCACTCAGGGCAAAGTATTGGTGTTCTAGGGCGTTTAGATAGGCTGCCAGGGTTTCAGGATAGTGACGAACGAATTTTTCCAGAATCTGGACGGCTTCCTGATAATTGCCCATGGCAATCAATTGCTCTGCCAGTTGGCGTTGGTACTCGAGGGAATTTGGGTGTTCTTTTGCCAGCAAGCGCAAATACTTCAGGGAAGTGGGGGTGGGATCCTCGGACCGGTTAAGCAGCCGTTCCAAGGATTTATCCGGCGCAAGCCAAAACAGCGCGGCGGCAACGGCAACAATCAAGCCAATGATCAGGCCAACTGAAGCAAAGCGCTCCTGGTTTTCGTTACCGGCATTTGAAAGTGAATTCGACACTTTTGTCATGAAAATGATATTGACTGAATGTTTTACCCCTTTGGGTTTGGGTGGGGGTATGGGAAATACGGGTTATCTCACAGGACTTCCCGATGGCGAATTTGACTGTCACCGGCATTTCCCCGCGTAAACGAATCAGTAACCGGTTGCCATCAGCGGCATAGTTTTCCACAGTGGCGTTGGCTGAAATGACATAGGGTTTTGAAGCCGTTTTGCGGGTGAAAGAGAAGCGTGCCTCAGGCCCCGGTACTAAATGAAGATAATAACTATCGTCATTGGCGGTATTAAAACCCGTTATCCGGCTGCTTGTATCCATGTCTGGGTAGCCGAGCTTTCGGGGTGAGCGCAAGGTGAGGGCCTGGCCATAATTGCGCACGATGAATTGATCTTGTTGGCGGGCAATCACCAGTTTCTCGAAATCCAGCGCGGATCGTATATAAGTAGAAGAGAATATGGGATGGGTTGATTGACGGGCGGCCCAGGCATACACTTCCTGCAAGGCGTGTAATGCCCCGGGACGGTCGGCAGAATAGAAATGATAGTAAATATTGATAGGCTTCAGGCGCCTGGGGGATTCGGTTAACTGAAATGTATTTCTTACCCGTTTGAAACCATAAAATGGCCCCCGCCACAAATTAGTAAAATCGTTTTCGTTACCAATGGGGGCAAAGACCTGGAAGTAGTCGCCTTTCCAGATGCCATTCCCGAACAAGTTGGTAAGCGATGGATGGGTGCGTAGAATCACGCTGCCGCCGCCATTGATATTCAGCAGGCCGGCATCATAAGCTGCTTTCAGGCTGGGAATGCCCGGGTCGGTATCGCCTGACCAATTGATGATTTTGGTTTTTTTGTCAGGCGGGGCGATTAGTTTATCAATCAATTTTGCGGAACCTGCGGTTTCCATTCGGGGATCGAAACGATAGCCAGGGATAGGCAGGTTGTAGCCATATTCACCCGCCGCCGGATCGATGGTTTTGGGATTGACCCCCGCGCTCAAGTCCGGATTCTTTTCCAGCGCTTGCCAGTCAAAAGGGTGGGAGTAGGTGTGACTGGCAGTCTCGGTCCAGGGCAGTTCCAGGATGCGCCGGGCAATTTTCCGCATTCGCGGGGCTTTTTGGGGAAATAAGCCATTATCGGTGAACTCTCCAACGATAAAGGAGACATTGGTGGGCCAGCGGTATTTCCGTAAGATTTCCTTTTCCAGCACTTCACCGGCGAAACGCCCATAGTAATCGGGTACGGTACTGAGCGCGGCAAAGCCGTCACCATCGATATGCACCATCATTATCCGGCGGCCGCTGCGGGTGGTGATATCCGGTATTGGCATATCCGGCAAGCGTAAGGCTTGAGTGAGGAAGGTAAAAGGATCCAATATCCAGAGCGATTGCGCTCCTTCTTTGGGAAGGGTGATTGTATTGACAATATGAGGCGCCATGGCATAGCCTCCCCAAGGCGTAATGGTGACGGCATCTTGGCGCTGCTTTTTTCTGTCTTGCAGTTGCAGCAGGATTTTTCCCCGCTCGAGATGCAACGGGCTGAAATCGGCAATCGTCGGTTTCGGGTCGGTTTCCATGCCGATAAAAGTTCTATCGATTTGCGTGATAGCGATAGGAGCGCCGCTCTCCGATACATTGGGAGCTTTCAGTCCAAATGGCTGTAGGTGACGTTCATCCATTGGAAAGCCAAAATCTCCCAAAATAACAATGGGGACGCCATTTTTTTTCTGCTGCAGCAGCCACTGCCACACCCTTTCGCTTTCCTTGTCCAAGGGCTTTTCAAACCAAGTGACAATGCCTGCGTAGGTGCCGGTGAGCGGGAATTCAGGGAGTGGGTTTTGAATGTGGAGGGGACGGGCAGAATAACCCAGGTAATTCACCGGCATGGTGAGATAAAAATTGAGGTTGGACTGATAGGGATTGCTATCGCCACTATAGAGCATCAGGATTTTGCGGGGCATGACTTCCCGCAATCCAACGCCGACCATGTTGAGTTCAGCATTGGTGATCCAGGGGATAAAGCCATGGCTTTGGATTTTCCGGGCAGTGAGCCGGGCTTGATTGCGTGCATCGGGAGGCAGGTAGTCGATTGCAATGACCGGCAAACCCAGACTGCGGGCTTTGTTTAATTGAGTCAGCAGCCATTCCCTGTCCTGTGGGTTTACCTCGGTGTACATGCCTTTGGATTGATTCCATCCCTGATATAACGATTCCGCGGCTACGGCATCCACGTCCCTGGCTACCTGCTCCAAAAACGGGAAGCCACGGTTCAGGATCAGTTTTGCCTTGGGGTAACGGGATTTGATGGCTTTAATGAGTGCTACCAATCCGCCTTCATGGCGTTTTCTATCGGAGGCCTGTTTGCTGACAAGCTGATAAGAATCCAGCGTATCCAGGAAAAATCCGCGAAAGCCCTTTTCCCATAGAGGGGCGATCATATTTTCCAGAAAATATTGGCGGCATTTGAGTATGGATTGATCGATGACGCTCGCTTGCCAGGCTTTATTAGTGCCGACGATACATTCTTTGGGAATTTTGTTCAAATGGGTGCTTTGGCCATGAATTTCACCGGCGCTGACATAGGCAAACAATTCTGAGTGGGGGGTTCGATACTGTTTTGGGTCCAGATTGCTATAGGGTTGCACCACTACCCAATCGAAAGCGCGCAGCTCATCGGAAGGCGGCTCGGTTCCATAATGAAAAGCCACTGCGGGGTTGCTCCAGGCTGGCGCTGCCGACCACATAAGAAATCCAAAAATAAAAAACAAGAGGCGGATCATAAAAAATTAAACTAAAAAACTATCCCATCTGAATAGTAGTCAAAAAAGCCACCCATAGAAGCTTAGCAAAGCAAATTATGTTTCCCGTTTGATACGATATCTTGAAATGCGCGTTATAGTTTATCGGATTTTTCTAAAACCGTAAGTAAAATCGTACAACCGTGCTCAAATGGGGAGAGAGACCAATTGCGGCCAGGCCAAAAGTAGCATAAGCTCAATCCTTGGTTAGCAAGGGTCGAAGTTCGATGAAGCTGGAAATCGACAAGCAAAACGATTGGACTATTCTCCATCTCCTGGAACCGCGGCTGGATGCCCATAATTCCGGTGAGTTGAAAGATCGGATCCTCAAGCTCCTGGAAAGTGGCGACAAGCAGTTGGTGATCGATTTATCCGAGGTGCGCTTTATTGACAGTTCCGGACTCGGGGCGCTTCTTTCCGGTTATAAAAACGCCAACCTTCACCATGGCAGCCTGGTTTTGGCGGGGCCACAGTCCCGAGTTAAATCAATGTTTGAATTGACCCGCCTCAACCAGGTATTCGATATCTATGCCAGCGTTGCGGAAGCGTTGGCTGGGGAATGAGGTCATGAATACCCCCAATGATATTCAAGTAGATATTGTCGTCCCCAATCAAACCCGTTATTTAAGTTTGATTGGTAACATCGGGGAGGCGATTGCCAAGGAGCTGGACCGCTACCAAGGAGACCGCGAGACGCTGGCCTACCACCTGAATCTGGTGCTGACAGAGGCCATGGCCAATGCCATTCGTCACGCCCATCACGATAATTCGAAGAAGACTGTACGGGTGAAAATCCATATCGATCACCATCAATTGTGCATCGAAGTTTACGATCAAGGCCAGGGATTTGACCTGGAATCGGTCCCAGAACCCGATCCCGGTGCGCCTGTGGATCATGGACGAGGGCTTTTTTTGATCCGTACTTTGATGGATGAAGTGGAATACCGCCGGGGTAAGGATGGTAATGTCTTGATCATGAAAAAAAAGCTGGGGTAGGCAATGGATTCCTGGGCCAAGGACTTCGTGACTTTGGCAGGGCGCGACTTTGCACCGCAGTGGCTAAAGGTTTTTCCAGACAGTTATAAACAAGTGACTTCCCCCCAGCAGGCTATTGAGGATATAGCCCATATTCAAACGCTGCGCCAGGGCCATAAAGTGGCGGTTGATTTTTGGTTTGACCAGGCCGGCCATCCGCCTTGTTTGCGTTTCTACAGTACCCGATTCTTGTATTTAGATGCCTGGTTACCGCCGATTAATCATTTGGGATTAAGGGTGGTGGATCAATCTTATTTTCAGATGCCGTTGCCGGACGGCATGGTCTATTTGCGCTGTTTCCATGTGGAAACAGCGCAAGCCATGGAGCGGCGAGTCTTGGAGGCTGCCCGGGATGAAATCATCGCTTTGCTGACAGCGGTTTTTTCCGGGCGGGTGGAGGACGATGCTCTAAATGGTTTGATCTTGGGCGCCTCTGTGTCATGGCGGCTAGTGGATATGTTGCGTGGCTACCGTAATTATTTTTTTCAATTGGGCAGCACTTATTCCCGCAGCCGTTTCCATACGGCGTTTTTGGATTATCCTCAAGTGGCAAAGCTGTTGTGTGATTATTTTGTGACCCGCTTTGACCCTTCTTTGCCCTGGGCGACGCAGGAAAAACGCGAAGAAGAAGGTTTATTCCCTCTGCGGCAGGCGCTGCAGCCAGCCCTGGAAGCTGTCACGGATATTCACGCTGACCGGATTTTAAGGACCGTATTCAATTTGATTGATGCCACGGTAAGGACGAATTTCTTTTGTCCCGGCAGTGAAGACCGATTCGCCTTCAAACTCAGCGGCCTGGGCGTCATTGAGATGCCGGTGCCGATGGCAAAATATGAAATTTATGTCCACGGCACCGGAATGGAAGCGGTGCATCTTAGAGGCGACAAGGTTGCCCGTGGCGGTATCCGCTGGTCAGACCGGCTCGATGATTTTCGTACCGAGGTCTGGGAGTTGATGCGTACCCAAATGCTTAAAAATGCGCTGATCGTTCCACAAGGCGCCAAAGGCGGATTTATCGTTAAAAACAAGAACCCGCAACCCAGTCAGATCAAAACTGCCTATGTCACTTTTATGCGTGGTCTGCTGGATATTACGGATAACCTCAAGGAAGGCCGGGTTATGCAGCCGCCTGATGTGATCAGTTACGATGGCGATGATCCCTATTTGGTGGTGGCGGCAGATAGAGGGACAGCCAGGTTTTCTGATATTGCCAATCGGATCGCAGCTGAATACGGGTTTTGGCTAAACGACGCATTTGCCAGTGGTGGTTCCAACGGCTATGACCATAAAAAACTGGGAATTACCGCCAAAGGTGCCTGGGAGTGTGCAAAACGGCACTTTTATGAGTTAGGGCGGAATTTAGAGGAAGAAATCATCACCGTGATCGGGATCGGCAGCATGGACGGGGATGTGTTTGGTAACGGCATGCTGCTATCGAAACAGCTCAAGCTTTTGGCTGCCTTTTCCGGACGCGCCGTTTTCCTCGATCCTAATCCCGACCCGAAAATTGCTTATCAAGAAAGGCTGCGTTTGTTCAAGGTAGGGGCAAGTTGGGACCAATACAATCCGGCATTGATTTCGGAAGGGGGCGGCGTGTTTCCCCGGCAGGCCAAAAGCATCCCCCTTTCTTCGCAGGTACGGCGATGGTTGGGTATTCGCCATGAAGCCTTGGATAGCGAGACTTTGATACGCTACCTTTTAATGGCGGAAGCGGATCTTATGTGGTTGGGTGGCATAGGGACTTATGTCAAAGCAAGCTGGGAAAAAAATAAAGAAGTCGGCGATCCGGCCAATGAAGCGGTCAGGATCAATGCGGACCAGCTGCGGGTCAAAGTGGTTGCGGAAGGAGCCAATCTGGGATTTACCCAGTACGGCCGGGTAGAGTTTGCCAGGACCGGCGGCAAAATCAACATGGATGCCATTGATAATTCCGCCGGGGTGGATTTATCCGACCACGAGGTCAACCTCAAAATCCTATTGTATTCTTTGCAAGAACAAGAAGACTTGGCAGGGGAGACGCCTGACGTATGGTTGTCTCGGGTGTGTGATGAAGTCGTGGATAAAGTATTAGGCCATAACGCCAGCCAAAGTCTCTGTCTGTCTTTGGATTTGTTGCGCTGCCAGCGTGATTCAGCGCCTTTCTTGGATCTGGCCGACCGGTTGGAGAATGCCGGCTTGTTAAAACGGGAGTTGGAAAGTTTCCCTGGTTCAGATCAGGTGCTTGCCCGTAGTGATCGTGCTCTCACCCGGCCTGAATTGGCGGTGTTGCTCTCATTGACTAAATTACAGCTAAAGCAAGCACTGCTCGCCAGACCTGCGTTTTTACGTCAGGATTTTTTACAACCATTTCTCCTTGATTACTTTCCAAATGAACTAGCAAAGCAGTTTGAAGTTGGTATTTCTCATCACCCCTTGGCCCTTGAAATTACCGCTACCGCTTTGGCGAATTATATTCTGGATCGGGCCGGCATCACCTTCCTTGGCCGGGTTGAGGAGGTTTCCAGCCCCCTTATCAAGTATGCGGTATCTTTATATTTGACCTTTGATGCGGTTTTGGGCAGTGCGTTGTTGCGTCAAAATTTGATCGATCAAGCACGGACGCTTTCCTGTGACCGGCTTTATAGCCTGCTGCTGCGAATTGAAGATGCCTTGGCATTATGCTCAAGTTGGTTTTTGAACCGTGGCCGCTCATTGACGCCAGAGGCGGAAACCATTCATCGCTGTCAAAAATTTTTACAGGTTTTCGATCATCAATTTTGGGCGGAAGATACCTTGGAAATTGGCCGGTTGCAATCAGAGGGCTTGAGTGATGAGCATGCGCGGCGTTTGGCCTTATTGAAACAATTGTATGATTTTCCGGTATTAGTGGATCTGGCCATAAGCAGTCAGCTGGATTTTAATGAAATTGCCCAGACTTATTTCACGGTCGCGGAATTTTTGGGCCTTTCCGCAATCTTAGATTCTTTGGCGCGGATACCTGCACGTTCAGATTGGGAAAGCCGGCTCAAGCAAGCGCTTTTCCTGCGTTTCAAGGGGGCGAATGCGTCATTGACCCGGCGATTGATTGCCGGGTCGGATGAGGTGGGGATGGTTTGTAAAAGTCCTGTGTGTTTGCAAAAGTTCAGCCGGTTTCAACGGCTTAGGCGTGAGCTGGAATCCCATCCACCTTCTGATTTATTGCCTTTTGCCACCTTAAGCGCGGAAATGGAAGGGATGGTGGAAGCCTTGGCATGAGTAGCTATTATCCACTTAAAAGAAGATGTTAATATTGGATTTTGTAACGAAAAAGAGGGGAGAGCCTTGCCATGGGGAACAATAAAAAAGCTGAAGACATTCTTGAAAAAATGGAAAAGGGGTTCCAGGCAATTGGGATCGATACCCGCGCCTGGAATGCCCGGTTTGACCACTTTGCCCGCATTGCATCCCGCCTCGCTGGCCGTCCTTTTGCCTTTAACATTGCTATCGCGATTATTCTCTTGTGGATGTTCAGCGGTCCTGTTTTCGGTTTTAGCGATACCTGGCAACTGATAATCAATACCGCTACCACCATTGTGACTTTCCTGATGGTGTTCCTCATCCAGCACACCCAGAACCGGGATACCGATGCCATCCAGATCAAACTCGACGAGCTGATTCGCGCTGTGGACAATGCCGAAAACATGCTGCTGGATCTGGAAGAAATGGAAGAAAAAGAACTGGATCTCCTCCGCCAGCGGTATTTGGAATTGGCGCGCAAGGCGCGGGAGGAGCTGGAGCGGCGGGAGGCAAAAAATTAAATGTTTGCCAGTCAGGCTATATTCAGTAAAGGAGATTTCAAATTTTTGTTGCCTGATCTACAGGGTGTTTAAAGTAGCTGAGAAAACAGACAAGGATTGTTTTTCTACATGCGGTTTTTTCTCCGAATTCCCTTGGGGGTTCTGCCGTTAGATTTGCTTGCGTGTATGCCGCTGTTTTCCCAATTCCATAAGCCTATAACAGGAGAAACTTGCATGACTGGATACGTTTTGCGCCTGCGCCATCTCTTTTTCGTTTTGTTGCCGGCGTTATCTATTATCGCCTGCGCGCCGGAACTCACCGATGCCGAACATGTTGCCCGAGCCAAAGAATTCCAACACAAAGGTGATCTGAGATCCGCCACTATTGAGTTAAAAAGCGCTCTGAAAAAAAATCCCCGCAACCCAGAGGCCAGAACCTTGCTGGGAGAAGCTTATTTGAAGCTTGGCAATGGTGTTTCTGCTGAAAAAGAACTGCGCCGGGCGATTGATCTGGGGGTGCGTAAGGAGGCACTGCTACTTCCGTTGGTTAAGTCACTTGCGTTGCAAAATAAACACCAAGCTGTCATTGATGAAATCGGAAACCCCGACGCATTCCCAAGGGGGCAGCAGGCCGAGCTCTACGCCTTTCTTGGGGATGCCTGGCTGGGATTGGGTGAGGCGGAAAAGGCCCGGTCGTCGTTTCAAAAAGCGCTCAAGATCGATCCCGCATCGCCGCTGGCTAAATTGGGCCTGGCCCGGTTGGCTCTGAAAGACGGGAAAATTACCGAAGCGGAAACCTTGGTTGAACAGGCTCTGACTGCCGATCCACAACAGGGGCGTATTTGGCGTTTCAAGGCGGAGCTTGATAAATCGCAGGGCAGGTTTGAGCAGGCCGAAGAGGCATACGGCAAGGCTATTCAGTTCAATGCGGTCAATATACCTGATTTGGTCCAGCGGGCATTGCTCCGGATAGAAATGAACAAACTGGATGAGGCCGCCAGGGATGTGCAAGTCCTGAGGCAAAAAGCGCCTCGTTATTATCTGGGGCATTTTGCGGCTGGTTTGTTGGCAATGCGGCAAGAACGTCTCGATGAGGCCCAATCAGAACTCGAAACCGCCTTGAAATTGAACGAACGCGATCCTCGGCTGCGTTATTTTCTTGGCTTGGTTTATCTGCTCAAAAACCAATTTATCCTGGCGGAAAATGAACTGAGCCGCTTTCTGAATGCAGTACCTGATTCTGTCAAGGGGCGTCAGGCTTTGGCGTGGACCCAGTATCGGTTGAAACACTATGATGCGGCTAAACAAACCCTGGCGCCAGTGATAAAGGCCATGCCGGAAGAACTGTTCTCCCGCTTGTTGATGAGCCGGATTGAATATGCCAGGGGAAACCGTCAAGCATCAATCAGGCACTTGCAGGCCATGCTCGAATTGCATCCGGATTCTCCCGGCCTGTATGCTCAGCTTGGGCG
>Ga0256841_1001702_pt1 | contig 18330 bp, 17 predicted proteins | sample 356308metaG_FD_185971 | JGI IMG/M metagenome (GOLD analysis project Ga0256841, IMG submission 185971) | Hydrothermal vent microbial communities from Mid Atlantic Ridge, Atlantic Ocean - 356-308 | ecosystem: Environmental > Aquatic > Marine > Hydrothermal vents | place: Atlantic Ocean: Mid... | reverse complement strand
AATTTGAGGCGCATAGTGGACCTACGCAACGAAAAATTGCGGGAATCCGGGCCGCTCTCCCGCCAGCGCAGTAGATTGTTCCTAAACCCGACAGGCTCCTAGCCATGCACAAAAACTCGAAGGGAATCAGCCTGATCGAGGCTCTGATCACGCTGCTGGTGCTCAGCACCGGTCTGCTGGGCCTGGGACAGCTGCAAGCCCGCCTGTGGTCTACATCGAGCCGGCTGCACGCTACTGACCAGGCATATCTTCTGGGCGCGCGCTACCTGGAAATACTGACGACAAAACAATTGCTTGGTGCTGACCTGCGCGATGAACCAGAACGGCAGACCGAACGCGCCGGAACCCGCTTCAACACCACGGCAGCCGTCCAGGAAAACATGCAACTCGTTGAAATCCGGGTTCATATCGAGTGGCGGAGCCCGGACGGACCGCATTCCATCCAGCTGCAGTCCAGCACCAGCCCCGTAGCCCGCGCCGCCGACACCCGCCTGCTGCTGCCCGGCGACCCGGGCGTGCCGCTCAGCCGGTAAAATCCGGCCGCTCATCGCCCCGTTCCGGGGAATCCGCATAGCAACTTAAAGTTTTTCCGAATCAATCCCCTATAGGAAAGTGGAGAGAGGGCGACAGTCCCGCCCCCGCCAGATAACCGCTGGTCGCGAAATCTGCTCCACTGATCGGAATTGAATTTACGACACAGCCTGACAGGGCTTAGGTTAGCCTCATGAACAAAGAACGCGGATTTACATTGATCGAGCTCCTGGTGGCACTGGCGATTGCAGCCATTCTGCTCACCACGGGCGTGCCCAGCATGCGCGACATGATTCGCAACAACCGTCTGTCAGCCGCCACCAACACGCTTGTCTCCTCGCTCCACATGGCACGCAGTGAAGCCATCAAACAGGGGCGTAACGCCACCATCTGCGTCAGTGACGACCCGGCCAACCCGGGCTGCAGCGGCCAGAACAACTGGCAGCTGGGCTGGATCGTGTGGGTGGACAGTGACGCGGACGGAGTGCTGGATGCACCGGGCGAACTGATTCGCGTGGTCGAACCGCTGCCGAGCACCATCAATGTAACGTTGAGCGCAGCACAGAGCAGCCTGCAGATCGACTCACAGGGGGCCATCAGCAGCCCGAATATCACATTAACGCTGTGCGATGACCGCACCGGGGAAACCGGGCGACAGTTGCGCATCATGGCAACCGGCGGCGTAAGCCTGAACAGCCAGGCCACCTGCTCCTGAACATGCCAGGGTACAGACCATGAAATACAGAAACGAATACATCGCAGTTACCCGCCGTCCCGGCGGCTTCACCCTCGTCGAAGTCATGGTCGCGGTGCTTATCCTGTCAATCGGCCTGTTGGGCATTGCCAGCCTGCAGGCTACCAGCCTGCGCAACAACAATGATTCATCCATGCAGACACGCGCTGCCTATATCGCCAGTGACATGGCGGAACGCATGCGCGCGAATTCCGGTTCGGCGACCGCATACCCGGCAGCGACACTGGCGAGCCCCGCACCTGGCGACTGCACGACGGTCAGCTGCTCGCCGACGCAAATGGTGAATAACGACGTCGCCGAATGGAACCAGTTACTGGCGTCTCTGCCCAAGGGGCAGGGCACGGTCACCGATGCGGGTGGCGGCCTGTTTACCATCACGGTCCGCTGGGATGAAGCGCGTAACAACGCTTCCGGTACGGGTTGTGATCCCGACAACCCTGCTGACCTGCGCTGCCTGACAATCACCACTCAACCGTAATCACCATGATGAAAATGACTCCGTCACATAATTTTGAAAACCGCACCTTCCGGAAAACGGGCGGCTTCTCCCTGGTTGAACTGATGGTAGCCATGGTTATCAGCCTGTTGCTGATGGCGGGTGTCATCCAGATCTTCAGTGGAACCAAGAGTGCGTTCCTGTCAACCGAAGGACAGTCCCGCCTGCAGGAGAATGCGCGCTTTGCCCTGACTCGCCTGTCCCAGGATATCAGTGCCGCCGGGTACCTGGGTTGCCTGGACAGTGACGCACCGACCAAACCATTCGTCAACGACCTTGCCAACAAGTCGCTGGGCTCCTCAGCCGACTTCGCCGCATCCGTTTTCGGTACCGATGCCAGCGGGCCCGGCAGCAGCGATACCATTACCATTCGCCGCGCCGGTACCGGCGGCAGTATCCGCCTGACCCAGCCTATGGCGACATCAACATCCGATATCCAGCTGGACGATACCCTGGCGGGTTATGCCGCCCTGCAACAGTATGACCTTATCGTGGTGGGCGACTGCTCGACCGCCTCGGTCTTCATGATTACCAACGACCCGACCACCAGCAACGGAACCATCCAGCACGCTGCCGGTGTTACTGCGACTTCGGGCCCCAACCAGGGCCAGTCCAACGCCACGGGAGACCTGCAGAATATTTTCGGTTCTGACCGTGCCTCGGTTGCCAGCGCCACACTGGTCGGCACCAGCACCTACGAACTCTGCACCAGCACTTCCGGATCCGGAACTTCACTGTTTGTCAACAGCAACAGCTGCGCCAATGCAACGCAGGCGAATGAGCTGGTCGAAGGCGTTCAGGACCTGCAGGTTCTCTATGGCGTAGACCTGGACGGCACGCCGGGCGTAGAACAGTACCTGCGCGCAGACCAGGTCGGGGCCGGCCAATGGAACAACATCGTCAGCGTGCGCATGACGCTGACCTTCGACACCGTACAGAACGTGCCCGGCGGCATGTACAGCAAATCCTTCACTACCACTGTGCGCCTGCGCAACCGCGGCGCCTGATACCCGTGCTGGAGTAATGATCATGACGGCAAAACAGACTTTCCTCTCTGATACAGAAGGCTTTCGGTCCCAGCGTGGCGCCGTGCTGACAGTGAGCCTGCTGATATTGCTGGTAATGACCATCATCGGTGTTGCATCCATGGGATCCACCACGCTGCAGGAAAAGATGTCCAACAATAACCGGCAGAGCCAGATCGCCCTGCAGGCTGCGGAAGTCGCGCTGCGCAACGGAGAAGCCTACCTGGTCGCCAACATCAGCAGCGTGAACGACCTGGCAACGAACTTCAACGCGACCGCCCCTGTCACGGGCCTGTACTCGGAACGTGCCCCGCTGGTCGGTGTGGCTACTCGCCCTCTGCCCGCGAACACAAATATATTTGATGACACCGGATGGCTGGCAACCGGCAATGCAATCCCGGTGACCACCACCATGAGCGGCCTGACACAGCAGCCGCGCTTCATCATCGAATACATGGGGCGGGTCGGCGAACCCCCCAAGACCGGTTACGTCAACAAAAAACCGGACACCCGCCAGTACGCATTCCGAATCACCGCGATCGGCTGGGGTGAGGGCACCAATCCCACCGCCCGTTACATTTTACAGAGCAGCTTCCGGATGCCGCTCCTCTAGGCTAGAGCAGGATGCATAGTAAGGCGAATGCTTCTCACGAGGAACATGTCATGAATACGATCAAACGACCGCACAATAAAACGCTTGCCCTGCGCAGCCTGACAGCCGCCATGTTGACGCTGGGACTGGTATCCGGCGCAGTGGCCGCCCCGGGAAAGCTGGCGACCAACCCCCTGTTCCTGCAAAGCGGTGCGGTACAGCCCAACATCTTCTTCATGATCGATGATTCGGGGAGCATGGACTGGGAGCACCTGCCGTCGAACGGAGCGCTCACCAGCACCGCACACCCCGCCCCCATCCAGAGCGGCAACCTGGACTTTACACCGGACAGCCATGCCGAGATGATGGCACTCTGTGCAGGCTTCAACGTAATGGCCTACAACCCCAATGTAACGTACACGCCCTGGTGGGGAAAAGACGACAGCAGCGGTGGCGGAGCCACCTTCACCGACCAGGTCTGGCCCAATGCACGAAATAACCCCTACCTGTCCGGTGGCGGAACCACCAACCTGACCAATCACTATTACATGGTATGGAATGATGCCAATAACAACGGTGATTTCGACGACGGGGAGTGTCCGATTGTCAATACTGCCCATAATGACGCCAACACAGTGGCGGAGTGCCGGGCGCTGGGTACCAATATCTGCGTGGCGGTCGATGACCTGAGTGCCGCTGAAAAAACCAACTATGCCAACTGGTTCAGCTACTACCGCAAGCGCGAGTACGTTGCCAAGCGTGCATTGTCGCAGATCATCAGTGAATCTACTGCACGCGCCGGCCTTGCCACCATAAACGGTAATAACAATAACAGTCTGACCGGCAACAACAACGACATTTTTTCCCTGATCACGGATATCGATGACATCACCACCCCGGTGGATGCAACAGCCGCCTCCAACAAGGAAAACCTGCTGAAAAGCCTGTTCCGCATCAATTCCACCAGTGGCACGCCACTGCGTCAGGCCCTGGAAAGGGTGGGAAAATATTTTGATGCAACGAACAATATCTGGAGCGACGAACCCATCCTGTCTGCAGCCGACGGTGGCGAGTGCCAGCAGAATTTCACCATTCTCATGTCGGACGGACAGTGGAATGGCAACAACCCGTCCGTAGGCAACACGGATACCGATGGATCCGGCCCCTTCGACGGCGGCCTGTACGCTGACACGTTCAGCAACACGCTGGCTGACGTCGCGATGAAGTACTACGAAACCGACCTGGCACCTTCCCTGGCGAACAGGGTCCCGGTCGTTTCCGGCGTGGACGACAATACGGCCCAGCATATGGTGACCTATACGGTTGCCTTTGGTCTCAGCGGCACGCTCAGTCCGACCGCAAAACCCGGGGACGCCGGATTCTCCTGGCCGCAGCCAACTTCCAACCAGCCGACCACTATCGATGATATGCGTCACGCCGCGTTCAACGGCCGTGGTCAGTACCTCAGCGCCAAAAATCCCCAGGACCTTATCAACTCGCTTGGCCAGTACATTTCGGATATACAGTCGCGCACCAGTTCCGCCGCTGCGGTGAGTTTCAACTCGACCAGCCTGCAGGCCGGCACACGCGTCTTCCAGGCGATTTTCAACTCCAGGCGGTGGTCTGGTGACCTGCTGGCAAAGAATATTATTATCAACCCGGTGACCGGGGTAGCCACCCTCAGCGGTACGGCCTGGAAGGCATCCGATGATATAGACAGCAGGACACCCGCCTCGCGCCAGCTGATCACCTATGACAGCACCAGCGGGAACGGTATCAATTTTACCTGGAACAGCCTGAATGCTGCACAGAAGGATGACCTGCGCACCAACAGCAGCGGCAGCATCGATACCGAAGCCAGCGGCCAGGCCCGCCTCGGCTACATACGTGGCGACCGCAACTGTGAAGTCAACGGTTCCGGCAGCTGCAGCTATCCCAGCGGCTCCGATACCGTCAGCGACGGTTCCAGCTACAGCAGCAAATCGCTGCGCCAGCGCGACAGCGCATTGGGCGATATTGTGCATTCCAGCCCGTTCTATGTCGGACCGCCTGCCACGCCCTACCCTGACAGCATCGAACCGACCTCCCCCTACTCCGCATTCGCGATCGCCAACAAAACGCGGGCGGGTGTCACCTATGTAGGGTCCAACGACGGCATGCTGCACGCACTGGACGAAAACGGTGTTGAGGTATTCGCCTACATCCCGGCTTCGCTTTTCTCTACCGTGGCTGACAAGGGCCTGCATTACCTCAGCGACCCCTCCTATGTGCACAATTACTATGTTGATCTGTCGCCAACCGTGCAGGATGCGTTCATTGACGTGGGAACCGGCAGCAAACAATGGCGCAGCATCCTGGTTGGCGCACTGCGCGGCGGCGGCAAGGGCCTGTTTGCCATTGACGTAACCGACCCCTCCAGCCTGACCAGTAATGCATCCGCCAATGTGCTGTGGGAATTCACCGACAATGACCTGGGCTACACATTCAGTGATATCCGTATCGCCAAGATGAGCAACGGGAAGTGGGCGGCGGTCTTTGGCAACGGTTATAACAATGACCCCAACGGCGACGGACACGCCAAGCTCTTTGTTCTCTACCTGGATGGAAGCAACGCGAGCTCGCCCATCGTCATCGATACCGGTGTCGGTACGCTCGACACAACCAGCAAGGACTGTGACAACCCATCCAGCGACTGTAACGGGCTGGGCACTCCCAGGCTGGTGGACCTGAACGGTGATGGCACCATCGACCGCATCTATGCCGGCGACCTGTTCGGCAACCTGTGGGTGTTTGATGTTTCCGACGGGTCGAGCACCGCGACCTGGTTGCCTGCCTACGGCAGCAACCCGCTGTTCCGTGCCTGCTCCGCCACGCCCTGCACCACGGCCAACCGGCAACCGATCACGGTGGAACCGGATGTCGCACCGCATCCTGCGCAGTTTGCATCTGCCACCGAACCCAACCTGCTGGTATTTTTCGGTACCGGCCAGTACCTGGTGCAGTCGGACAATGCCAGTACACAACAGCAGTCCTTCTACGGAGTATGGGACTCCGGAACCTCGAATCTGGATCGTAGCGCCTTGCAGTCGCAGAGCATTACGACCACTGCCGATGCCGTCCTCGGCAATGTACGCACCATCACCGAGAACAGCGTGCCCTATTCGGCTACTGAAAAGGGCTGGCTGATTGACCTCCCGACCAGTGGTGAACGCTCGGTCACCAACCCACTGGCCTTTGGCTCGATTGTTTTCTTCAATACCGTCATACCCACGGTTTCCAGCAGCAATATGTGCAGCGTGGGCGGTACCGGCTGGCTGATGGCCGTCGATCTTCGCACCGGTGGCGCACCGTCATTTGTGCCGATCGACGTGAATAACAACGGTACATTTGATGCCGGTGACAAACTCGGAGCCAGCATCGTGGTCGGCACCCAGACCGACGGGGGCGGGATCCCGACTGAAAGCCGCTTTATCTCCAACAAGCGGGTTACCGCGGACTCCTCGGGTGGTGTGAGCATCGACAACATCCAGTCCGGGCTGCCGCCGGCTCCGGCACGCATGTCCTGGAGCGAGCTGACTCCTCCGTAGCAGCGGGGTCGCTTTCACGGTTAGTCACGATCATATATCGGGAATTTGAGGCATATCGACATGAACATTCACAAACTGGTTTCTATCTTCATCCTGGGTTCAGGCCTGCTGGCAGTATCCGGCCCGGCCTCCGCTGACCGGAGCAGGAGTTTCGGTTTTGTCGGGGAGGTCAATTCATTCGACCGCAGCAATGCGGTACTGGTAGTGGACGACCAGGTCTTCCATGTCAGCGACCAGGTGCGCGTACATAATCCAAGGGCAAAGAAGTCGACGCTTTCTGCCATCCGGCCTGGCGTAAAAATCGGTTTCTACCCGGCCCGCAGGGACGGGGAAGGCGAAACCGGGATCAGCTCGATCTGGGTGCTGCCCGCGAACTGGAAAGGCGAACGTGGTTATTCCGATGATTTCGAAGATTGAGCAAAGGACGGGCAATATGTCTCACCATACAACACGCGGATTCACCCTGATTGAGCTGGTCATCGCCATGGCCATCGTCGGCATACTGGCGGCCATCGCTTACCCGGCGTACACCAGCCAGATGCAAAAGAACCGCCGGGCAGAATGCGAGTCCGCCTTGATGCAACTGGCAAGCGCCATGGAAAGTGACTTTTCGAGAAACGGCAACCAGTACCGGAACATTCTGACGCTGGCCCCGCCCCGTTTTCCCAACACCTGCCCGATCGATGGCAGTGGCGGGCCTGTCTACGACCTGAGCATCACCAACCTGACAGCGTCCACCTACACTCTGATGGCTGCACCACGCTCAGCGACGTCCCAGGCAAGTGACCCCTGTGGCAACCTCACGCTGACCAACCTGCTGCAGAAAGGTCAGAGCAGCGGCACCATCGATCAGTGCTGGCGCTAACGGGTTGTTATTCCGGACCGCTTCTCAGCTGGCGAGGCAGCGTGAACGCCACGTGTTCACGGCGACCGTTCTGTTCGCTTACGTTCACGGCACCCCAGCTTCGAACCCTTCCTATCACCTGTTGAACCAGCACCTCGGGCGCTGACGCGCCCGCCGTGATGCCCACGTGCGAACAACCGGCCAGCCATTTGCGGTCAATCTGTGCCGGGTCGTCCACCAGGTAGGAAGCAACCCCCTGCTGTACAGCCAGCTCCCGCAGGCGATTCGAATTCGAACTGTTGGGTGACCCTACCACCAGCAAAACATCCACCCTGGAAGCCAGTTCCCTGACCGCATCCTGACGGTTCTGGGTGGCGTAACAGATGTCGTCCTTGCGCGGGCCCTGGATGGCGGGGAAACGAGCGCGCAAAGCATCGATCACCCGCGCAGTGTCATCTACCGACAGGGTGGTCTGGGTAACATAACTCAGGCGCCCGGGATCCCTGACTGCCAGCACATCCACATCCGCCACCGTCTCCACCAGGTACATGGCCCCGCCGTTCGCGGCATCGTACTGCCCCATGGTGCCTTCCACTTCCGGGTGGCCCTGGTGCCCGATGAGCACGCATTCCCGGCCCTCCCGGCTGAAGCGCGAAACTTCCAGGTGCACTTTGGTCACCAGCGGACAGGTTGCGTCGAACACTTTCAGCCCCCGCTGCTCCGCTTCCGCGCAGACGGCCTTCGATACGCCGTGCGCACTGAAAATCACCGTCCCGTCATCCGGCACTTCGTCCAGTTGATCGACGAACACCGCGCCCTTGTCGCGCAGGTTGCGAACCACGTAGCGGTTGTGAACCACCTCATGGCGCACATAGATCGGCGCACCGAACAGTTCCAGGGCCCTGTCCACGATTTCAATCGCGCGGTCGACGCCGGCGCAGAAGCCACGCGGGTTGGCTACAACAATATCCATACATCAACCTGTCTGCCGAAGATACCCGGAAATTACACGCATTGATCGCAGCATTCATCCCTGCTCTGCAGGCGGGTTTTCGACCGCCAGTATCTGCACTTCAAATTCGATCTCGCGGCCGGCAAGCGGGTGATTGAAATCCACCTGGACGTGCTGCGCTTCGATGGCCACGATGGCGCCGGCCATCTCGGTACCATCCTCGCCGGTAAAGCCGATGATCTGACCTTCTTCCAGCGTCAGCCCCGCGGGAAACTTCGTTCGCTCTACCGACTGCAACGCAGCGGCGTCACGCATACCAAAGGCCTGCCCGGGCATCAGCGCAATCGTCTGCCGGTCACCGGGGACGAGCCCGAGCAGCGCCAGCTCCAGGCCCCTGTCGAGGGTGCCGTCTCCCAGGGTAAAGCTTACCGGCTCATCGTCAAAACTGCTCTCCACCGGCATACCGTCCGCCAGCCTCAGGGCAAAGTGCATGGTAACCCTGGACCCCATGCCGATCTGCACGTCAGGCGCCCTTCGACCGGGCAAACAGGGCGTCCCACACCAGCAACACGGCTCCCACGCTAATGGCCGAATCGGCCACGTTGAATGCCGGCCAGTAGAAATTACCGTAGTAGAGCTGGATAAAGTCGACCACTTGCCCGAGCAAAAGCCGGTCGACCAGGTTGCCGACCGCGCCACCCAGCACCAGTGACAGGGCCAGCGCCAGCAAACGTTGTTCCGAACCCAGCTTGCGCAACCAGTAGATCAGGAATAGCGAGGCGGAGAAGGATACCGTCACGAAGAACCAGCGCTGCCAGCCGGCAGCGTCGCTGAGGAAACTGAAAGCCGCTCCCCGGTTGTACAGCAGGGTCAGGTTGAACGACGGGAATACAGCCAGGGGTTCGCCATAGACCAGTCCTGATTCCGCCAGGTACTTGGTCAGCTGATCGAGCGCAATCACCACGACGGACAAACCCAGCCATTTAGCCATCAGGAATCCGCTGCTTTTCCGAAATACACAGTATTCGCCATCGCGGTGAAAGCCGGATAAAAGCGCTGGCGCGCTGATCGCGCGCAGGGGCGGGCGACAAGGGCAATCCGGGGGACAGTGTCCGTACAGGAAGCCTCTGGATCCCCATCTTCGCCGGGATGGCGGCAGCCAGGCCCAAAGCCGGCATCACCATGGGTCTGCCTGTCAAGCATAGCTACGCTGCTCACCGGCGCCATCGACATTTTCAATACAGCGCGCACAGAGTTCCGGATGCCTTGCGTCAGACCCGACCTCCTCGCGGTGGTGCCAGCAACGCACGCACTTGGCATACGCGGAAGCGCTTACACGGATACTCACATGCCCGCCACCAACCTCTGCTTCAACCGCGTCAGCCGACCGGTCATCGACAGGATGCAGGCGCGCATATGAAGTAATCAGTACAAAGCGCAGTTCATCCTCCAGGCGGGACAGTCTTTCCAGCCAGCCGGCGTCGCAGTACAGGTCGACTTCCGCATCCAGCGACGAGCCGATGTCACCGGCCACGCGCAACTTTTCGATCTCTTTTTTGACCGCGTCCCGCACCGTCAGCACGTCCTGCCAGTAGGCCATACCGAATAGTTCACCGGCCTCTTCACCGGGTAAAAACATTTCCGGCAACTCGTACCAGGTTTCGAGGAATACGGATTCCTCCCGGTCGCCCGGCAGGTTGCGCCAGATCTCCTCCGCGGTAAAACTGAGGATGGGCGCCAGCCAGCGCACCAGGGCTTCCGCAATCAGGTACATGGCTGTCTGGGTGGAACGGCGTGCGGCACTGTCGGCCTGTGTGGTGTACTGACGGTCCTTGATGACATCCAGGTAAAAACCGCCCAGGTCAGTGGCACAGAAATTGTGCACTTTCTGGTAAATGTGGTGAAATTCGTAGGCTTCGTAGGCGGCCACCACCTCTGCCTGCAACTGCCGTGCGCGCTCCACCACCCAGCGGTCCAGCATCAGCATGTCTTCCGGCGCCATGGCGTGTTCCACGGGGTCAAAACCCGCCAGGTTGGCCAGCAGGAAACGCGCGGTGTTGCGCATGCGCCGGTAGGCATCGGCCGTGCGCCTGAGGATTTCGTCAGACACCGACATTTCGTTGCGGTAGTCCGTCGCCGCCACCCACAGCCTGAGAATATCCGCGCCGAGGCTGTTGACCACCTTCTGCGGCGCCACCACGTTGCCCCTGGACTTGGACATTTTCTGTCCCTTTGCATCGACAGTAAAACCGTGCGTCAGCACCTGCCGGTACGGCGCCCTGCCGTGCATGGCCACCGAGGTCAGCAGGGACGACTGGAACCAGCCGCGGTGCTGGTCGGAGCCTTCCAGGTACAGGTCGGCGGGAAAGCCCAGCTCCCTGCGGCGTTCCAGCACGCACTGGTGTGTCGTGCCCGAATCGAACCAGACATCCAGGGTATCGCTCACTTTTTCATACTGCTCCGCTTCATCGCCCAGCAGGTCCTGCGCATCCAGCTCGAACCAGGCATCGATCCCGTGGCGTTCCACACGCAGCGCCACCTCTTCGATCAGGCGGTCAGTATCCGGGTGCAGCTCGCCGCTCTCCCGGTGAATGAACAGCGCCATGGGCGCACCCCAGGTACGCTGCCGCGAAATACACCAGTCCGGTCGGCCCTCGACCATGCCTTCGATGCGCGCCTGGCCCCAGTCGGGCAGCCACTGCACCTCCCGGATCGCCGCCAGCGCGGAACTGCGCAGCCCCCGGTGATCCATGCTGATGAACCACTGCGGCGTGGCACGAAAGATGATCGGCGTCTTGTGCCGCCAGCAGTGCGGGTAACTGTGCTGCAGAGCCTGGATATGCACCAGCGCACCCTTCGCCTTCAATACATCGATCACGTCGTCGTTGGCGGCGAACACGTGTTTGCCGGCGAACAGTTCCGTGCCTTCCACGAACACGCCATTGGAACCAACCGGGTTATCCACCGCGAGGCCGTACCGCTGCCCCGCCACGTAGTCATCCTGACCATGACCGGGTGCAGTGTGCACGGCGCCGGTACCGGCTTCCGTGGTGACATGATCACCGAGGATCAGCGGCACTTCACGCACATAGAAAGGATGCTGCAGCAGCAGCTGTTCCAGCTGCTCGCCCTTGCAATAGGCGATGACCTGGTAGTGTTCGCAGTCATAGCGCAGCATCGCATCCTTCAGCAGCGCTTCCGCCAGCAACAGCCGTTCGGGCCCATAGCCGAGGTCTGCCTGCACCACGGCGTATTCAAGTTCGGGGTTGAGCGCTACCGCGCGGTTGGCGGGCAGGGTCCAGGGCGTGGTGGTCCAGATCACGACTGACAGGGGACCTTCTCCCTTGTGACCTTCAACGTGATGACAGCGCGCCAGCAGCGCCTCTTCATCGAGCACCCGGAAACGCACGTCAATGGCAGGCGAGGACTTGTCCTCGTACTCGACTTCCGCTTCGGCCAGCGCCGAACCGCAGTCGGTGCACCAGTGCACCGGCTTGTAACCCTTGGTCAGGTGACCGTTGGCGTGAATACGCCCCAGGGCACGAATGATGTCGGCCTCAAAGCGGTAGTCCATGGTCAGGTACGGGTGTGCCCAGTCGCCGGTAATGCCCAGCCGGATAAAATCCCTGCGCTGTCCGTCTACCTGTTTGAGCGCATAGTCGCGGCACTTTGCGCGGAAAGCGGCCGCGTCGAGTTTCCTGCCCACCTTGCCGAACTTCTTTTCCACGTTCAGTTCGATCGGCAGACCGTGGCAATCCCAGCCCGGGATATAGGGTGCATCAAAACCACTCAGGGTCTTGCTTTTGACAATGATGTCCTTGAGCACCTTGTTGACCGCGTGACCGATATGGATGTCACCGTTGGCGTAGGGCGGTCCGTCATGCAGTACAAAGCGGGGACGACCCTCACCGAGTTCGCGCAACTTTGCATACAGGTCGATCTGTTCCCAGTATTTCAATGTCTCGGGTTCCCGGTTGGCGAGGTTCGCCTTCATGGGGAATTTTGTACCGGGCAGGTTCAGGGTATCTTTATAATTACTCACTCGCGCTCACTCGCTCACTGAAAAATCGCCTTGCCTGTTCGGCATCGGCGTCAATCTGCTGCTTCAGCGCCTCGAACGATGCAAATTTCATTTCGTCACGAAGCTTGCTGCAAAACTCCACGTCCAGGTGCCGTCCATAGAGGTCCGATGCAAAATCGAACAGGTGCACTTCCAGTACACGGTAGCTGCCATCCACGGTCGGGCGTGTGCCGATATTGGCGACACCATGCAGCGCCTGCTCGCCCAGCCCGTGCACGCGCACCGAAAACACGCCGTTCAGCGGTGACACCACCCGGTGCAGAGGTATATTGGCGGTCGGGAAACCGATGGTACGCCCGCGCTGCTGTCCCGCCGCGACCCGCCCGCACATCCGGTAGGGCCGCCCCAGCAGCCGTTCCGCCATGGCCAGTTCTCCTGCGGCCAGCGCCTGGCGGATGCGCGTACTGCTGACCCGGTCGTCGCCTTCCAGGAAGGTACCGGTACCCACTACCTCGAAACCGTAACGTTTCCCGGCTTCCTGCAACAGGGCGAAATCGCCGCTGCGGCCCTTGCCGAAACGAAAATCATCGCCCACCACCAGGTAGCGCACATCCAGCCCGTCCACCAGGATCTGCCGGATAAAGCGTTCCGCGCTCAGCTCCGCCAGCTTGCGGTCAAAACGCAGGCATAACGTCTGGTCCACCTCCAGTCCCCGCAGCATGGCCAGCTTGTCACGCAGGCGCTGCAGGCGCGCCGGCGCGGTCTGCGGTGCAAAAAACTCCTGCGCAGTCGGCTCGAACGTCATCACCGTGGTCACCAGCCGGTGCCGGGCCGCATAGCGATGCAGCTGCCGCAACACGGCCTGGTGCCCGCGGTGCAGGCCGTCGAAATTGCCAATGGTCACGGCCCCACCCTGGTGACCGGGATGCAGGTTGTGGAGTCCTCGTATCAGTCGCATCGGGCGGGCACTGGTGAAAACACCGGATTATAGTGAAGTTACCAGCGCTGTCATAATGTCCGGTCGGATTTGTCCGCCGGGGACCACAATATGGACAGACGCATCCCCGCCACCCGCAGGGCGAGCAGGTAGCTGGCGACACCGGCCAGGATCCAGAGGCCCATCTGCAGACCACGTTGCATACCGGCCATACCGGCCCATTGCACCGCATCCGGTATCCCCAGACTGACAACCACGGCCATCACCACCAGAGCAAACAGCAGCTGGCCCAGCAGCCGCAGCCAGCCACGGTCCGGCTGGAATACCGCATCCCGCCGTAATTGCCGGTACAGCAGGCCGGCATTGAGATAACTGGCCAGCGAGGTGGCCAGCGCCAGTCCCGCGTGCGCGCCCGGGACGCTCAGCAACACCAGCGGCACCACAAACAGCACGTTCATCACCATGTTGGCCAGCATGGCGCGAATGGCGATTTTCACCGGGGTGCGGGTATCCTGGCGCGCAAAAAAGGCCGGGGCGAGCACCTTGACCAGCATGAACCCGGGCAAGCCCAGACCGTACGCCACCAGCGCCAGGCCGGCCATGTCCACGTCCTGCTGTACGAAGTCCCCGTACTGAAACAGCGTCGATACGGCAGGCCGTGCCAGAATGATCAGGCCCACGGCCGCCGGCAGCCCGATGATCAGCACCCAGCGCAGGCCGGCGTCGACCGTCCGGGAAAAGGATTGTGACGATCCGTTGGCGTGCGCACGGGACAGTACAGGCAGAATCACGGTCGCCAGCGCGATACCGAAAATACCCAGCGGGAACTCGACCAGCCGGTCGGCATAGTACAGCCAGCTGACACTGCCGGTAACCAGGAAAGAAGCCAGCAGCGTATCGAACAGCAGGTTGATCTGCGACACGGACGAGCCGACGATACCCGGCACCATCAGTTGCATGACCTTGCGCACCCCCGGGTCGCGCGGGCGCCAGCGCGGACGCGGCAGCAGGTGAATACGGCGCAACGCCGGCAGCAGAAAAGCCAGTTGCACGAAGCCGGCTGCCAGTACGCCCCAGGACAGGGCAATCACCGGCTGTTCCAGTCCCGGTGCGATCAGCAGGGCGACGCCGATCAACACCACGTTGAGCCATACCGGCGCAAAGGCCGCGGCGGCAAAACGCCCGTAACTGTTCAGAATGCCCGCGGCGAACGCGACCAGCGCCATGAACAGCAGGTACGGGAAGGTGAAACGCAGCATGTGCGCCGTCAGGTCGAATTTCAGCGGGTCGCTCCAGAATCCCGGTGCGAATACCAGTACAACGGCCGGACTGGCGAGCACACCCGCCAGCACCAGCAGGCCCAGGAAGCCCGCAAGGGTGCCGGCCACGCGGTCCACCAGCGCCTGGACTTCGGTGTGCTCGCGCTGTGTCTTGTACTCACTGAGTACCGGCACAAAGGCCTGCGCAAAGGCGCCCTCCGCGAACAGGCGGCGCATGAAATTGGGGATTTTGAAGGCGACAAAAAAGGCATCCATGCCCGCGTCGATACCAAAACGCGCGAACACCATGTCGCGCACCAGGCCTAAAACCCGGGAAATCAAGGTCATAGCGCCCACTGTGACGGTGCTTTTAACCAGTTTCCCGGTCATTACGACGTCACCGCCGGTCGCTCCCCGGCACACTGAAAAAAGCGCGCTGCGTAGACAATTCCACGTGAGATCCGTATAGTAGCCGGCTCTCTGGAATCAGGATCAGGAGTATTATTTTGGCAAACTCGGCTCAGGCACGTAAACGCGCCCGTCAGGCGGAAAACCGCCGTCAGCGCAACGCCGGCCAGCGTTCCACGCTGCGCACCCATATCAAGAATGTCGTCAAGGCCGTCGCCACCGGCGACGCGGAAGCCGCCCGGTCGGCTTATCAGAAGGCTGTGCCGGTCATCGACAAGGCCGTTGGCAAGGGCCTGATCCACAAGAACAAGGCAGCGCGTCACAAAAGCCGCCTCGGGCAACACGTACGCGCCCTGCAGGGCTGACAGCGAACCCGATCCTGGTTCCCGAAAAAGCCGGTCAGTGACCGGCTTTTTGCTATCCGCCGCTTGTTCACAGCAACACCAGGTTGTCGCGATGGATCAATTCCGGTTCATCCACATAGCCGAGCAGTTCTTCTATCCTCGCACTGGTATGGCCGATGATACGGCGTGCCTCTTCGGTACTGTAGTTGACCAGGCCGCGCGCCACCGCCACACCCGCAGCATCATGGCAACTGACCAGGTCGCCGCGCTGAAAAGCACCCTGCACCTCGGTGACCCCCACCGGTAACAGGCTGGAACCGGACTGGCGCAGCACCTGTACAGCGCCGTCGTCCAGGTACAGCCTGCCTCTGGACTGCAACTGGCTCGCCAGCCACTGCTTGCGCGCGGTCAACGGATCACTGGCCGGGTGCACCAGGGTACCCAGGGGCTCACCGGCGGCCATCTTTTCCAGCACCCGCGTCTCGCGCCCGGAAGCGATCCAGGTCACGGTACCGGAACGCGCCGCCAGCCCGGCAGCCCGCACCTTGGTGGCCATACCACCCCGCCCCAGGCCGCTGCCACTGCCGCCACCGGCAGCCGCCAGCAGCGTCTCATCGCCGGCCGCTGCATCCTCGATCAGGCGGGCGTCCTCACTGCTGCTAGGGTCGCGGTCGTAGACACCCGGCTGGTCCGTCAGGATCACCAGTACGTCCGCTTCCACCAGGTTGGCGACCAGCGCCGCCAGGGTATCGTTGTCGCCAAAACGCAGCTCGTCACAGGCGACGGTGTCGTTTTCGTTGACCACCGGGATTACGCCCAGCTCCAGCAGCTTGCGCAGCGCGCTGCGCGCGTTCAGGTAACGTGTGCGGTTGACCAGGTCATCGTGCGTCAACAGCACCTGAGCTGTGTGCAGACCGTGCGACTGGAAATTCGACTCGTAGGCCTCCACCAGGCCCATCTGGCCCACCGCGGCCGCGGCCTGCAGGGCTACCAGTTCGTGCGGCCGCTGCTGCCAGCCCAGCCGGTTCATACCTTCCGCCACCGCGCCCGAAGACACCAGCACCAGTTCACAACCGCGTTCACGAAGACGGGTCATCTGCTCCGTCCAGGCATGGATCGCCGTGCGGTCGAGACCACGCCCGTCATCGGTCAGCAGTGCACTGCCGATCTTGACGACCCAGCGTCGGGCGCTGCCTACCTCTGCACGTGATTTCTGCCGGCTCATGAGGCTTGTGCCGCCGCTTTGCGCTTGTTCTCGATAGCTTCCATGATGGCAAAGACCAGCGCCTGCGTACCCTGTCCGGCAATGGCGGCCGTGGCAAATACCGGTCCCTGCCAGTCGAGACGCTGCACAATATCCCGGCAACGCTCCTCACGTTCGTCTTCCGCTAACAGGTCCGTCTTGTTCAGCACCAGCCAGCGCTCGCGCTCACCCAGTTCGGCGCTGAACTTGTCCAGCTCATGCGCAATCGCCCGCACATCCTGCACCGGGTCACTGCCGTCCATCGGCGCCACGTCCACCAGGTGCAGCAACAGGCCCGTGCGGGATAAATGCTTCAGGAACTGCACCCCGAGACCGGCACCCTCGGCCGCGCCCTCGATCAGACCGGGAATGTCGGCCACCACGAAACTGCGGTGTGCTTCTACCCGCACCACGCCGAGGTTCGGGTACAGGGTGGTGAACGGGTAGTCCGCCACCTTCGGCCTGGCCGAGGAGATCGCCCGGATCAGCGTGGACTTGCCTGCATTGGGTTTCCCCAGCAGCCCTACATCCGCGAGCAATTTGAGTTCCAGCCGCAGGGAACGCTTTTCGCCGGGTGTTCCCGGCTTGGACTGGCGCGGCGACCGGTTGACAGAGCTTTTGTAGCGCAGGTTGCCCAGGCCATGAAAACCACCGCGCGCCACCACCAGCCGCTGTCCGTTCCCGACCAGGTCACCCATCAGTTCATTGGTATCCTCTTCATACACCAGGGTACCCACCGGCACGCGGACCTCCAGGTCAGCGCCTTTCGCACCGGTACAGTTCCGACCGCGCCCGTTTTCACCCCGCTGCGCATTGAAATTCCGTTCATAGCGAAAATCCGCCAGGGTATTCAGATTGGCATCGGCCTGCAGGATGACGCTGCCACCGTCGCCGCCGTCACCGCCATCCGGCCCGCCCAGGGGAATATATTTTTCCCGCCGGAAACTGACGCAACCGTTCCCGCCGTCCCCGGCTTTTACCGTTATTGTGGCTTCATCGACAAATTTCATGGGCAGTACAAAAGGGGCAGCCCCTTCTTTTGTTAAACGATCCTGTATTCAGACACGGAAACAAACCATCAGAGCCACCCGAAATTTTTCCATGCCTTGCGTGTTTTCCGTGGCCGCCGACCTGAATATACCAGACCCGTGCTGTCCCTTTACCCGACAGGCTCCTAGCCCGCATTTCTCACCGACTTCCTGCTGCGGCAGCGTCATGCCGCGCGCTAAGCGGCGTTCACTCGGTCGGGCTGCTCGACATAGTGTCGACTATGCCTGCGCGGCCCTCGGTCGCGAACGCCGCTTATCACACGACCTGCCACCGCCTCGCTACGGAAC
>Ga0256841_1001701_pt1 | contig 18336 bp, 16 predicted proteins | sample 356308metaG_FD_185971 | JGI IMG/M metagenome (GOLD analysis project Ga0256841, IMG submission 185971) | Hydrothermal vent microbial communities from Mid Atlantic Ridge, Atlantic Ocean - 356-308 | ecosystem: Environmental > Aquatic > Marine > Hydrothermal vents | place: Atlantic Ocean: Mid... | reverse complement strand
TGCATAGAGCAACTCCTGCGTAAGGTGGGGCGGATTGAGCAGATGGAGCGAACCGAGTATCAGGCCGACTGCCACCAGTGCGATCGTATAAGGCAACTTGAGCCGTCTAGTGACAACGGCGACGATCGAGGCGATCACAAAAAGAATAAGAATAACAAATTCGTAGTCCATCTTCTACCCCTGCACTATTTAATAAAACGTTATTATATCCAAGAGGATTGATAGTCTGCTCTTGATTTAGAGATATATTATACCCAATCATCCAAAGCCAATCCCTCAAGCTTCATAAACTCTTTCGTGTTGTAGGTAAGCACTTTTACAACTTTATCAATAAACTAAACGCTATAATACTTCCCATGAAACAAAGCACTGCACTTAACATACTAAAATCAGGTAAAAATGTCTTTATCACAGGGTCAGCAGGGACGGGTAAGACCTATTTGCTTCACCTTTATACGCAGTACTTGAAAGAACGCCGGGTCTATCCGGCTATTGTGGCACCTACGGGGATAGCGGCTTCGCATTTGGGCGGGCAGACGATACATTCTTTTTTTGCTTTGGGCATACGTGAGAACATAGATGAAGGGTATGTGGACTTTTTGTTGGACAAAAAGTACTTGAAGACGCGTTTTTCCAAGCTGAAGCTACTCATCATCGACGAGATCTCCATGGTCTCTCCCGAGCTGTTCTCTGCGATGGATATGATACTGCGTAGGTTCAAGGGGACAGATGCCCCTTTTGGCGGGGTGCAGGTGGTGATCTCTGGAGACTTCTTTCAGCTTCCGCCGGTGAGCAAGACCCCCAAAGAAAAACGCTTTGCGTGGCAGTCTGAGGCGTGGAGGGCGTTAGCGCTTCAAACCTGCTACCTGGAAGAGAAATTTAGACAGGACGACAACAGGCTCATAGGCATACTGGACGACATACGTTCCGGAGAGATAACACCTGCTTCTGAAGCACTGCTCAAGAGCAGACATGAAGCCGCACTGGGTATAGATACCCCCACAAGACTCTACACCCACAATCTGGATGTAGACCGCATCAACCAGGAAGAGCTGGACAAACTTGACGCTGAAGAGAAGCTCTTTGTCTGTGAGCATAAAGGCAGCGAGAAGAATATAGAGAAAATATTTAAATCGTCACTGGTCCTGGAGCGTCTCACACTTAAAAAGGGTGCAGTGGTCATCTTTATCAAGAACAATGCCGAAGCAGGATATGTGAATGGTACTACGGGAAAAGTAGAGAGCTTCAGCCCCATAGACAAAATGCCCATCGTCCGTACATCAGAGGGGCAGAAGATAAAGGTGGACCTGGAAGAGTGGAGCCTGGAAAATGACAGCGGCAAGGTCATAGCCACTGTTTCACAGGTGCCATTGCGTTTGGCATGGGCCATCACGATACATAAAAGTCAGGGGATGACCCTGGATGCAGCAGAGATAGACCTCTCCAGGACCTTTGAGTCTGGGCAGGGATATGTGGCACTCTCGCGTATCAAAAACATAGAGGGCTTGCGTCTCATGGGGCTCAATCCTATGGCATTGCGTGTTGATCCGCTCATACTTCATGTAGACAGCCGCATTAAGGGAGCATCCGCCAAGGCCGTAGAGCGTGCAGAGTCCATGAGCCAGGAAGCCTTTGAGGCACAGTGCGAAGAGCATATCCGCCGTATGGGCGGGGTAGTGGAAAAAGCGAAGATAGAAGAAGAACGCGCCAACATCAAAGCAGGTAAGCCTTCGCATTCATCCTATGTCACTCCCACCTACATGAAGACCAAAAACCTCATACCCAAGTCTGATACTCTTATCAGGCTGGCAACCCATAGAGGGCTGTCCAAGAGTACGATAGTGCAGCACCTCGCATTGATAAAGGAGGAAGACCCCGATTTTGATATGAATAAATATAAACCCAAGGAAGCACTGTTTGACAAAGTCGAATCAGCCGTACTCAAACTCATGACCCAAAAAATGCCTGAGCATTTTCCCGATGATGGGAAATTGCGTTTGAAGCCTGTATTTGAAGCTTTGAACGGTGAAGTGGGTTATGATGACATTCGGGTCTGTATGTTGTTTATAGATTAGAGGTGCCCTAAATAGGACCACAGTCTGCCACGTTTGGAGGTACTGAAAAGAAAATCGGTAAAAACAGCGATGCGGAAGATCCGCTGCTGTCTTTAGGCCGTTAGATGTGTGGCTTTCTGAACGTGGTAGTTTAGCCCTATCTCTTTGGGTGTGCATCCGAGTGCGAGTGCGACCATTTGAGGCATGTGCAGGACAGGAAGTTCCACATCGCGTCCGATGACTTTGCCTATGTCGTCCTGGTACGTGTCCATTTTGAGGTGGCAGAGCGGGCAGGGGGTGACCATGATGTCCGCATTGTTGTCGATGGCATCGACCATAGCATTCCCTGCGAGGATCTCGGAAGTGTGGTTTGCCTGAAGTTCTACGTGGAAACCGCAGCACTTATTCTTGTGGTCATAGTCAACCGGATGGCCCTCAAGGGCATCAATGAGCTGGTCGAGAGAAGTCGGGTTGTACGGATTCTCTCCGCCGTTGCTTGTGTGGTGCAGTTCGGAAGGGCGGATGTTGTGGCAGCCGTAGAACGGTGCGATATTCAGGTGGCTGAGCGGTACTTCCACTTTATCCTTGATGTTCTCAAGACCATACTCGTCTATAAGGCAGTAAAGGAAATGCTTGATCTCGGAAGTCCCTTTGTACTCAAGGCCGACCTCTGCCAGTTTCTCGTTAACGCGGGCTTTAAGCTCCGGGTCGGTGTCGAGTGCATGTTTGGTCATGGCGGAGTTGAGCTGACAGGTGTTGCAGATGGTGATCATGGTCAGGCCCAGTTTCTCTGCATAGCAGATATTCCGTGCATTGAGGACATGGGCGAGGAATTCGTCGAAATCCTGAAGGTGGCTGGCACCGCAGCAGCTTGCCTCTTCGAGTATCGTGATCTCGATACCCAGTTTCTTCGCTACAGCAAGTGTAGAAGAGAGTAGCTCCGGGGTGGATTGTTTGGCGGTACATCCGGTAAATAGTGCGTATTTTAATGTGCTCATCGTTTCTCCTTACAGCTTGTTCGTTTGTGAAATTTCGATGAGTTTCTGGATTTCATCGAGATTTTTTGATTTCGGTACATTGTCCACCCACGGCAGGCCGTCGTTCCAGTGGATCTTGCCCGCTTTCATCATTTTCATTGCGGTTTTGAGGTGCTTGTACATGCCAAGATACCCTTCAGAGTAAACGACAATATCCGCTTCGTCAAGGAAACCGTGTTTCTTGATGCTTCGGACGAAACCTTCGGCATGACGTGTAGCGACATTGCTGACGGCTACACCCTGTTCGAACTGCATATTGTGCAGTTTGGTGATCTTCTCGATCGGATTGATATCTTTGGGGCAGGCTTCGGCACATTCGAAACATTTCACACAGTCCCAGACGCCCACACCCGGTTCCGCTGTCAGTTCAAGTCTCTCTTTTCCGGCTTCATCACGCGTATCTATCGTGAAGCGGTAGGCGGCATTGAGCGCTGCCGGCCCGAGGAAGTCTGAGTTGGCTTCAAGGGCAGGGCAGGAGTAGTGGCAGGCACCGCACTGGATACAAAGATCGGAATCAAGGAATTTATTGAAATCTGCAATACTCTGTTTTGTTTCATGTTCAGGATGCGGGTCGATATCGGCAACGACATAAGGCTGCACTGCGGCATGTTTGTCCCAGAAATCCTTCTTGTCGATGATCATATCTTTGACCACACGTTTTTTGCTTGAAGGCTCAAAGACCAGTTCATTGTTGAAGAGGTCGAGCAGTTCAATGGCATTCTGCTTACAGGCCAGTGTCGCTCTGCCGTTCACTTTGATGGCACAGGCACCGCAGATACCGTGTCTGCATGACCGTCTGTAGGAGAAAGAGCCGTCATGTTCCCACTTGATCCTGTTCAGAAGGTCAAGAATGAGTTCATCTTTGCCCACTTCCATCTCATACTGTTTATAGTATGGGAGATAATCCGTTTCCGCATTGAATCGGAATGCTTTTATCGTTACTTTTCTTGTATCGCTCATCATGCCCTCCTTAATATGTTCTTTCTTTAGGTTCAAACTTGCCGAGGGTCACTTCTCCCCATTCTGTGGTGATGTTGTAGTCCTTGTCCATATAGGCGTACGTGTGTTTGAGGAATCTTTCATCATCTCTGGTCGGGAAGTCTTCCCTGAAGTGTCCTCCGCGGCTCTCTTCTCTTTCAAGTGCCCCTACGACAATGAATTTGGAAAATTCAAGCATATGTCCGAGTTCGAGTGCTTCCTGGAGTTCCGTGTTGAACGTATTGCTTTTGTCATCGATACGGATATTTTTGTATCGTTTCAGAAGGCTGTCAATGAGTTTGATCTGCTTTTCAAGAGACTCTTTCGTTCTAAATACGCCGGCATTGGCCGTCATACCGTTCTGCAGTTCCGTTCTGAGATCTGCCACTCTTTCTGTACCGTTGGATGTCTTGATACGGTGAAGTTCTTCGAGCATACCTTCTGCATCGGCTTTGGTCGCTTTGTGGAGTTCCACACCTTCATCAAGTGCTTTGACCATGTTTTCCCCTGCATGGCGCCCGAAGAGGAGCGCTTCAAGGACAGAGTTCGCGCCCAGTCTGTTCGCACCGTGTACGGAGACACAGGAACACTCGCCGGCTGCATAGAAACCTTCTACAAGGTCGCCTTCTGCATTCTTCTGTACCTGGCAGTCGATGTTGGTAGGGATACCGCCCATGGAGTAGTGTGCCGTAGCAGAGATGTGGATAGGCTCTTTAAGCATATCCTGCCCCTGGAAAGCGATAGCAAGTTCACGAAGCTCAGGCAGTCTTGTCAGAATGATCTCGGGGTCGAGGTGTGTCAGGTCTATATTGACTGACTGGCCGTCCTTGCCTACACCGCGTCCCTGGCGTACCTCTTCCATGATCGCTCTGGATACCACATCTCTGGAAGCAAGCTCCATAGCGTTGGGCGCATATTTACTCATAAAACGTTCACCTTCAGAGTTGTAAAGGCGTCCGCCTTCACCACGCGCCGCTTCCGAGATGAGGACCCCTGAACCGCCAAGTCCGCTGGGGTGGAACTGTACGAACTCCATATCTTCAAGCGGAAGGCCGTGTCTTGCAACAATGGAGAGTGAATCACCCGTATTGGCATGGGCATTGGAGTTGAACCGGTAAGCTCTTGCATGCCCGCCGGTAGCGAACATGACTACTTTTGCATTGAAGATCGCCGGTTGGGAATCACGGATGTTGAAAGCAGAAACGCCATAGGCTTTCCCATCCTTATAAAGAAGGTCTGCCGCATACCATTCGTCAAATACTTCGATGCCTTCACGGAATGCCTGCTCATAGATGGCCTGAAGCACTGCCAGTCCGGTCCGGTCCTTTGCATAGCACGCTCTTGGTTTGGACTGTCCCCCAAAAGGCCTGATGGCAATGTCACCTTCTTCATCTCTGGAGAAAACTGCCCCCATTCTTTCCGCCCACCGGATGGTCTCCGGTGCTTTGGTACACATCAGTTCGACCGCATCCTGGTCAGCCAGGTAGTCAGAACCTTTGACCGTATCAAATTCGTGAAGCTCCGTAGAGTCGTCTTTACCCAAAGCCGCGTTGATCCCGCCCTGAGCAGCACCCGAGTGTGATCTGAGGGGGTGCAGTTTGGTGATGACCGCAGTCCGCTTGCCCGCAGCGGTAAGCTCTTTGGCAGCAGCCAGTCCAGCCAGACCGGCACCGACGATCACAGCATCATATTCGTAGATTTTAACATCTGAGTTCGTATTCATAGTAGCTATGTCCTTTGTTGCAATTTACATTGATTATATCTTTTTAGTTATTAAGGTTAATTAATATTGTAGGAGAAGAGGGGTCGAAAACAGGGGGTGTTACGGTTTTATCAGATGGGGAAGGAGAGAAAAGGGGTCCTTTCTCCTAAAATTCTCCTGCAGAAATCATATGCCTCAGGCCGCAACACTTTCGTTCATGGCAAGGAAGTCTTCTGTCGTGATGCATTCAAGGACAATGTCCCTTCCTACCGTTCTCTCGATGGCGGCAAGGTTCTTTTTGAACATAAGGCAGACTTCTTTGTCTTCGACCACAAGAATATCCGCTCCGCTGTCAAGGGCATCGAGCAGCGTCGTCCCCGCTTTTTTGAATGCGAGTTCTTTTCGGTCTTCAAGCAGGGTGAGTCCTGAAAGTTTGTGCGCTCCTGAGAAGGCAGTCATTTTTGCCCCCAGTGCAGCGATCTTCTGTGAGACAGCTTCTGTATTGTCCTGGGCATATCCATAATAATAGGCGATCTCTTTCCCTTCGGTCTCCTTGAGTACGGCAGGCGCCTCTTTTGTTCCAGGCTTTTTGATGAACTTGGCGGCCATCTTGTCCATGAAGCCGGGTTTGTCGCTTTTGGGCGGTTTGGCCATCTGCTTGAGTGCTTCGATGGCAGCAGTGTGGTCCTCTGCATTGAAGAGGTTGTTCTCGTATTCACACTCAAAAAGGCCGCTATGCATTTCGCTGATGGTATGGAGGATCACTTCCGCATGTTCACTCTCTTCCGCGATCATCCGATGGGCAAGAACAAGGACGGCATCACCGATGTAGTCACGGTCGAATTTCTCCGTTTCCGACGCATAGTGCAGGGCATAGAGTGTTTCATAGTACGCTTTGTCCTCTTCGGATGCATAGGGGGCAAGGAGCCCGAAGCGCTGCATGAAGTCGTCGTCATTGATGATGAGCCCATTGTTGGCACGGTAAGCGTTGACCGGATCGATCTGCAGTGATGTTCCGAGCCGTTCAACGATCTCTTTGACCGCCTGCTCTCCATGGACGACCAGATCGTTGATCCTGAAGACCAGCTTCTCTTCCGGGTAGGCAAAATTCTCATTCTGTGCTTTGACAGCAGCAAGTATGTCAGATGCTTTGGCCTCTTCATCCAGAACGATGCTGAACTGTTTATAGTAAGGAAGATAGTCGGTTTGGGCATTGAAAAAAAATGCTTTTATTTTAAATGTATACATGTAATTAAGATTTTTCCTTCGTTTTAATGAAATGATTATAGCGTAAAAGGGCAGATCTGTTTTGGTTCGCAGAGATCTGCCGTCAAGAGATGCAACATTGTTACCTATGTTGACACACTTTAGCGGTGCCCTTTAGTTTTGCGGCATATTTTGTACGGCCGGATGCATTTGAAGGGTTTGCGTCGGCTGTGCAGGCTGTTGTGCCGCACTCCCGCTCCCTTTGAGGGAGTTGATGGTGTCTTCAATATTTTTGTCATTCAGTGCTTTGGCGGAACTGATGAGCTGATACTCCTCTTCATAATCAAGCCTGTCACCGTAAGAAAGTCCTTTTGCCGCTTTGTATTCTGCGATGGCTCTGCGTGTAGCAGGCCCGACAGCACCATCTATCCTGGAATGGTAGAATCCTTGTATTTTAAGGGCGGTTTGTATCTTTTTGCCTTTGCTTCGGGCATCGCTCCCACGGGCAATGAGGTTTCTGTCAAACTCAAAGAGTGTCCCAAGAAAGATCAGGGCATCCCTTGCTTCGGGTTTGAGGGAAGCGGTATGGCTGATCTCGTAGGCTTCGTTCATCGCTTTGATGGCCGAACGTGTTTCGAATGAGTTGATCTCACCATCGATCCTTCCGTGGTAGAACCCCAGGCTGGCCAGTGCTTTTTGGATCTTCTTTTCCGGTGTCATTTGGGGAGCGACATACCTTTTCTTTGCTTTTTTCTTATAGCGCTTTTTCTTATAGTAGTGCCGTGAAGGAGGCGCACTGTGCCGGTTGCTGTTATATACTTCATTCGTGATGACCGATCCGACCGCACCGCCGACAAGACCGCCGACCACGGCATCTCCAAAGTCGGCATAGGCTACATTTCCTGCCAGAAAGGAACCGACGAACAATACGGCAATATTTCGATATTTCATTTCCACTCTCCTCAAATACGTAATGTAATATTTAATTTTAGGCGAATAAACTTAAATTATCCAATAAGCTATGCTACAATCGCAACTATGAAAAAGATTGACAAAGAAAATTATCTGATCCGCAGGCTGAGTTCCAAATATATCGGCGATGATGCGGCGGTGATCGGAAAAAACATTTACAGTGCAGATGCGTTTTTTGAAGGAACACATTTCAAAAGAGAGTGGATGAGTATGGCTCAGATCGGACGTAAAGCGATGCTGGTCAACCTCTCCGATGCCATTGCCATGAATGCGCAGCCGCGCTATGCGCTGGTGGCGGTCTCGCTGCCTCCTGATATGACGACCGGGGAGATAGACGAACTGACACAGAGCCTGGAGAAGACCGCTGCCGAATACGGCTGTGAGATCATTGGCGGGGATACGGTCGGCGGAGACAAACTGCATCTCTCTATCACGATCATTTCGCACAGTGATGATCCGCTTCTGAGAAAAGGACTTGAAGAGGGGGATCTGCTTGCCTATACCGGTACGCTCGGAGAGAGCAGGCGCGATCTGGAAAAACTCCTCAATGGCGAAGAGATTGCAGAGGATTCATGTTTTTACGAACCGGTACTCAGAAAAGAATTCGTGCAGAAAGCACGCCCCCTTCTGCATGCCGGCATGGACCTTTCAGACGGTCTCTACTGCGATACGAACAAGTTGTTGGATATGAATGAATACGGCTTTAACATATTAAAGAATATTAGTGATGATATCGGCTTTAGCGGGGAAGAGTATGAAATGCTTGTCGGTTTTAAAAAAGAGCATTTGAAAGGACTTGAAAGCATCGCAGAAGCCTGCGGAACGACGCTGACCGTTTTTGCGGAAGCGGTAAAAAATGACAAGCGGTTTCCCTGCAAAAGCCACCACTTTTAACATATCATGATCCGGCTTTTGATGTGGTGCGCAGGGTGAGGGAAACCGGGTAGTTTCTCTGGGCCGCGATGCTTGCGGCATACTCTGCGATCTGCTCCTCTTTCAGCGTCTTGACCGTTTCTGCCTGTTTGTCCAGATGGCAGGATGCTTCCAGGTATCCCAGGCTGACCATGTCCTTCACGATGGCATCGGCCATATCGAGTGCAGAAGAGACTTTGACGATCTCGCATCGGGCATATCTTTTCTTTGGGAAAGAGACTTCCGCCACGCGGAGTGTCGGGTCGTCCCCCGGGATCTGCTGTGCTCCAAAGAGCGGTATGGAACCCACTTTGGCATTTGAAAAATCGGGAATGAACCTGGAAATATGCCTGATGGCACTCTGCGTTCTCTGAGTCGTCTCTTCGGGGCTCCAGGACCTTTCGATCTTTTCAAGGAAATTCTGCCCCAGATGAGGCTGGCAGCTGACAGCGGAGTTGGCGACCAGACCATCCTCATAAAGTGTGATCTCCTTGGTCATGCCGTGAAGCTGGAAGTATCCGTCCGGGTAGGGGGTGAACTGCCCCATACCGCGCGGTGTACCCCGCTCTCCATGGAAGATGATCTCCGGCCAGAGGGTATCGCAGCATTGCTCCCAACGGCTGATATAGGCAGCTTTGAATTCCACCATACGTTTGCACTCCACACTGATCAGGTCGTCTATCTTTCCCGACCTGAATCCGGCAGCGTTGATAAGGTAGTCAAAATGCGCCTGCCCGGTCTGGTCTTCATGGACCCAGGTGATATCCCAGCCGCTTTCAGGATAGCTTTCCTGGATATTGCTTACGACAGCTTCCCGTTTGAGATCCACGTTTTGCAACGATTCCAGAGCCAGTGTCACCCCGGAAGCCAGACGGAAAAGATTGAGCCCGTACTCCTGTACCAAAATGAGCGGGAACTGTACTTTGTCGAAGTCTATATGCTTGGCCGCCGGGATCATCCAGTCATCGGCATTTTGGGGTACGGCCGCGACATTCTGCCCTTTGAGAACCTCCATCTGCTCTCTGCTGTAGAGCCGGTAGTAGTCGCTGCTCTCTCCGAGTACTTTGTTTTCTGCATCATGCCGGATCAGTGCTTCATATTCGCTTCTCAAGCGTTCCAGGCGCGGCAGAAGCGCCTGGGGTGTTCCCTTGTCGCTTGTGGGAAGGGCGATGACCGTAGGGCGGTAATCCACAATGAAAGGGTAGAAACGCAGAAAGTCGATGGACTGTTTCAACAGTGTCACACACTGTGCGTCAGAGATCTCCCGGTAAAGGTTCCCTCCCGCATGCAGGTGGCAGAAAGGCGGTCCGTTCACGAGACTCTTTTCTTTTTCGAACAGGGTGACATCCAGCCCCAGTTCTCCAAGGCGGAGTGCAGCCGTCGCTCCTGCCACACCGCCGCCAACGATCGCTACCTTCGATTTGCCCATCACTTTACTCCTCTACAAAAGATCCAGAATGTCTTTGAAATCGTCCACAACGGTACTTGGGCCGTGCAGACGGATATCTTCACCGTAATTATAGCCGTACGTCACGCCGATGCTCTGCATTCCGCAGGCATTGGCGGCCAAAATGTCATTTTTTGAGTCACCGACCATGATACATGTTTCAACCGGAACTCCCAGCTTTTCGCAGACATAGAGCAGGGGTGCCGGGTCCGGTTTCTTCTGCGGCAGAGAATCGCCTCCCACCCAGATCTCAAAGAGTGCTTCCATCTGAAGATTTTTGAGTATGGGCCCTACAAATGCGTAAGGTTTGTTCGTAATGATCGCCAGGCGATAGCCGGCATCCTTCAGTGCCTGGAGTGTCTGGGGAACATGCGGGTAGGTACCGGTGACTTCTGCCAGGTGTTTGCCGTAAAAGTCCAGAAAGATCTTCAAAGCCTTGTCGAACAGGGCAGGGTCCACGGTTTCGTCCACTTCTCTTTTTCCAAGCAGCGCACGCGTCACAAGCATCTGTGCACCGTTGCCCACCCAGTAGCGGATGGTCTCTTCACCAAACGTTTCTCTGCCCAGGGTTTCCAGCATATGGTTCACAGCAAGCGCAAGGTCGGGCACACTGTCAATCAGCGTACCGTCCAGGTCGAAAAATATCGCTTCTTTCTGTGGACTTTTCATGCCATAGCCTTTGTGATATATATTATAGCGGAGGATTATAGCGATTTTTGGTGAAATGTCAATGAGTGTAGAAATAACGGATGAACGAAACGATCATTTTCCCGAGAGGGTAAATGATTCGTTCCTCTGTTTTGTTAGCAATTTATGCAGCTACTTCATACTTTCTAATATCTACTTCTACACCATTTTTAACTATATCTCTTGCCTTTTTTAATAACTCTTTTGTGGTAGCTTCATCGATGTACTTTTCTCCACAATTATCACAAATTTGAGCCGGAACTTCTTTAAATACAATTGTGGAATCATTTTTTTCCAAAGTAACTGTTGTCGTTCCTGCTGTTGTTTCTCCATGTTTACATATTACACATTTCATCTTTTGATCCTTTTTTTAAAATCATTGCTCCATTTTTCTTTATCTGGATAGTATGCAGTAATGATTATAGTTTCATTAGCTTCTAGATTTGTCGCAAAAACTACATGAAGAGGTCTATTGTTACAATATTTTAAAGTTAAATATGAAGGATATGGCTTATCATCGAGATATTTTTCAATGATTTTCCCATTTTCTATCGTATCCTCAACATCTTCTTCAAAAATATCTCTTTCAAACATTCTTTGGATGGCATGTTCTCGGTAAATATATTTCAAATCAACCTCAATTCTCAAGTTTATACAAGTATATTGTAGCTAAATTTTATTCTTCTGTTAAATCGACAACCAATAAGAGAGTCAGCCCATTGGATATCTAACCCCCTTTGCGATAGAATACACTTTTCAAATATTTGTCAAAGGTCCCCATGAAACCCATCTACCCGCTCAACGTCAAGAACGAATTTGTCTTTAATCCTTCGCCGCGCGATTTTACCGTAGAAGAGATCCCCCTGTATCCATTTACGCGTGAGGGAGAACACCTGGTCCTTAAAGTGCGCAAAAAGGAGATGACGACCTGGGAAATGCTCGATGCCATCTCAAACCATGTCGGCATACGGCGAAGAGAGATGGGGTATGCGGGCCTCAAAGACAAATATGCCATGACCATACAGTACATTTCGCTGCCGGCGAAGTTCGAAGAGAAACTCGATGCCTTCAGCCATGAGAAGATCAAGATACTCGACAAAGTACGCCATAACAACAAAATACGCGTAGGACACCTCAAAGGCAACCGTTTTGAAATACGCCTCAAAAAGGTATTGGGTGTGCAGAAAGACAAGATTGATTCTGTACTGAAGTGGGTCAAAGCCCATGGGGTACCCAACTATTTCGGCAACCAGCGCTTCGGCACGGAAGGGAACAACTGGGAAGACGGGAAAAAACTCATAGAGGGAAAACTGAAGATCCGTGACAGGAAGACCCGAGAGTTCCTGATGGGTTCGTACCAGTCCTATCTGTTCAACGGCTGGCTTTCCAGAAGGATGGAGCTGAACCTTCTGCTTCAGGAGTTCTCCGAAGCAGAAACGGAAAAGCTGATGAAACTGCCCGAAGGTACGCTGAAGGGAACGAAAGAGCAGGGCAGCTTTTTCAAGCTCTTGGAGGGGGACCTGATGATGCATTACCCCTACGGACGGCTTTTTGAGGCGGACGAACTCAGCAAAGAAGCGGAGCGTTTCGAGACAAAAGACACTGCACCTACAGGGCTGATACCCGGAACGCGGGTAAAAAGGGCACAGGGATCTGCCCGGGTGATCGAAGAGGTTTTTGACGAAGAGATCAAAATGAACGGGGCAAGACGCTACGCCTGGATACAGGTTACCGACATCACCAAGAACTATGTTGAGGAGAAGGCGCATTATGAACTCTCTTTCACTTTGCCAAAAGGCTCCTATGCGACCAATGTACTTGATGTGCTCAGGGGAAGAGCGGGCCTCTCATGACATTTTTGAAAGCATTGATTCCATTTTATCAATTTTTTTCACTATAATGATAAAATATAGTGAATGGAAGTACGCAAAATGAAATCCTTATCTACGATCGATAGCAATGAAGTGCTCAAGGCACAGTGGGAGACTTTGTATCATCTTCAGGATATAGGACATTTCGGAAGCTGGGAAGTAGAACTGCAAACCAGCAAGATCACCTGGTCAAGGCAGAGCTTTGAAATTTACAAACTTGATCCCGAAACGACAGAACCGACCATTGATACCTTCCTTGATATGGTCATAGCGGAAGATAAAGAAGCAGCCTATCGGGGAATCGAATCTTTGTACGACGGGAAAGTGAAAAGTGCGACACTGCGGGTGAGGAGGGGCGATGGGGAGATCATTACCGTACTTGTCAATGCAAAAATGCTCTTTCATGAGGGTGAAGCTGTAAAGATCGTCGGTACGACACTCGATATGACAGAACAGCTCAGGCTTCGGCAGGAGAACAGAGAACTGGCAGACATGATCGACAAATCTTCAAGCGAGATCCTTGTGGTGGATTTGAAAACATATCGTATCCTTTATGCCAATTATGCCGCACTCCAAAAACTCGGATACAGCCGTGACGAACTTTATGCGCTTACAATCCTGGATATCAACAAGGGCATATCGCTTGAAGAGTTCCGCGGATTCAAAAAGCGGATGCAGCAGGTCGGTTCCCTGCTGAACAGAACGGCCTATACAAAAAAAGACGGAACGAAATATCCGGTGCAGTCTTATGCCGACTACGGAACATATCACAATAAGAAAGTAGGCATTATTTTCAATATTGATATTACGCACTTTATAGAAATAGAGAAAAAACAGATCGCACAGGAACGGATACTGGACAAGATCCATGATGCGGTTATCTCTGTCGACCTTCAGGGAAAGATCATCCACTGGAACCGCGGTGCCTATGAAATATTTGGCTATACCTCTTATGAAACGAGAGGAAAGACCATGGATATCCTGTATGCATCGGACGATCTGCCCAAAGCAAAATGGATCAAAAAACAGGTATTGATCCTTGGCTCCTACCAGGAACAGATACAAAGCATTACCAAAGCCGGAAAGACAATATACACCGATATTTCTGCTTCCCTGCTCAAGGACGATCAGTACAGGATCATCGGTATAACCTATTATGTGCAGGATATCACGCAAAAGAAAGAGATAGAAAGAAGATTGGCCGAACAGACGGAGAGATTGAACTTTCAGGCACACCATGACCCTTTGACGCGGCTTCCCAACCGCACACTCTTCAATGACAGACTGCAGCAGTCCATCAGCTATGCCCATCGGCATCATACGCTGTTCGCTGTCTTTTTCATCGATCTGGACAACTTCAAACAGATCAACGATACCCTGGGACATCATTTTGGCGATGAAATACTGAAAAGGGTGGCACAGCGGCTCTTCAAGTGTGTCGGCGAAGGGGATACCCTGGCCCGTCTTGGCGGAGATGAGTTCACCATCATCGCGCAGGATCTCAAAACGATCGAATCGGCAGCCGGTATTGCCCAGAGGATCATTGATGCGGTCACCAAAAAGATCATCATCGATGACCATACCCTGCATGTGACCGTGAGCATAGGTATCAGTCTCTATCCCAAAGATTCAGAGCATGAAGACAACCTGCTCAAATATGCAGACAGCGCCATGTACCAGGCCAAAAGCAACGGAAGGAACAATTATCAGTTCTATTCTCCGGAAATGACAGACCTGGCACTTGAAAAAGCGGCGATGGAACTTGAATTGCGCAAAGCGATAAAGCAGCGGCAGCTTCAAGTGTACTATCAGCCCCAGATCGACGCGAGAGATGGAAGTATTGTCGGTGTAGAAGCCCTTGTGCGCTGGAGGCATCCCACCAAAGGGATGATCATGCCCAATATATTCATTGCTCTGGCAGAAGAGACAGGCCTCATCAAAGAGATCGACCATCATGTCATGCGCCAGGCAATGACCGATATGACTTCCTGGTACCGGATGGGGCTGAAGCCGGGGAAACTCTCGCTGAATCTTTCGCTGAACCAACTCCTGAAAAAGAATTTTTTCCTCTTGATCGAAAAGACAATGGCAGAAACGGGATTCAATGTTGACTGGCTCGCCTTTGAAATTACCGAAAGCCAGATGATGTCCGATCCGGACAAATCCATAGAGAAACTCAATCGGCTGCATGAACTGGGGATAGAGATCGCGATAGATGATTTTGGCACAGGGTATTCCTCGCTGGCCTATCTGAAGCGTTTGCCCGTGGACAAGCTGAAAATAGACAAATCTTTCATCGACGACCTTTCGGAGAGGGAAGAGGACAATGCTATCACAGATGCCGTCATAGCCTTGGCAAGAAGTTTGAAACTGGGGATTATTGCGGAAGGAGTGGAACATGCTGAACAGATCGAGTATCTACTCAGCAAAGGATGTCATACCATCCAGGGATTCCATTATTCGCAGGCGATCCCCAATGATGACCTGATACGTTTTATCAGCGCACCCTGATCCCTGCGGCGTTATGGGGTTCAGACCCAGGTATTGTAAGGATCAGAGATCAGATTGGAATTGCGGTACCGGGTGTCGAAAGAAACTTCCTGCGTGGCCCATTCGGGTTTCACAAAAGGTTCTTTTTCCGCAGAGAGTTCTATCTCTGCAACGATCAACCCTTCATTTGCCCCTTCAAAGATATCAAGTTCCCAGGTATGGCCCTCATGGGGGATCAGGTAACGCTTTTTCTCAATGATCGCAGGACCGCAGAGTTCATCGAGCATTTCCAGGGCATCTTCGAGAGGCACAGGATATTCAAATTCGGAACGTGAAAGTCCGGCAGCTCTTCCTTTGAGTGTCAAAAAGGCATTCTCATTGCTGATACGCAGGCGTACCGTGGCAGTTTGGCATCCCGGAAGATATCCCTGCCTGATAGCATGAGGTGCTTTGAGGGGAGGGAGTTTGGCGGGATCCACCAGAAATTTTCTTTCGATCTCTTTAGCCATGAAGCGTCATTTCCCATCTTTTTTTCTGACGATATCGGCACCGAGTGCAGAAAGTTTGCCTTCAAGGTCGTCGTATCCGCGGTCAAGATGGTAAATACGGCGGACATTGGTCACTCCGTCGGCGACAAGCCCTGCAAGCACCAGGGCCGAAGAAGCGCGAAGGTCCGTTGCCATGACATCGGCACCATGCAGCTGATCGACCCCTTTGACCGCTGCGACACTGCCTTTGAGCCAAATATCCGCTCCGAGGCGGTTCAGTTCACTGACATGCATAAAACGGTTCTCGAAAAGCCGCTCTTCAATAAGGCTTTCCCCTTCTGCCAAAGCAGCGACCGCCATGAACTGCGCCTGCATATCGGTAGGAAATCCCGGATACTCGATGGTGATGAGATTGACCGGTTTGATCACTTCTGCGGGATGTATGGTGATACTGTTTTCACTGATATCAAAGGAGCATCCCATACTTTCAAGCTTGTCGATGGAAGCACGGATATGTTCTGCATTGACCTTTTCAAGCGTGATCTCCGATTGAGTGATCGCGCCGGCACAGAGATACGTTCCCGCCTCGATACGGTCGGGGATAATCTCCACCGTTTTAAATGCAAGAGGTCTGCCGTCGGTCCCCTCGATAGTCAGTTCATTGCTGCCTATGCCTTCTATCTTCACACCGGCATCTGCGATCATTTCGCACAGCTGCACGATCTCAGGCTCTTTGGCTGCATTGATGATGGTGGTGGTGCCTTTGGCCATGGCCGCTGCCATCACGACATTTTCCGTACCGCCCACGGTGATCTTGTCGAAAATGATCTTTGCCCCGTGCAGCCCATGGGGTGCTTTGGCATGGACATACCCGCTCTCTATCGCGATCTCCGCCCCCATGGCTTCAAGTGCTTTGAGGTGCAGGTCAATAGGGCGCTGGCCGATAGCACATCCGCCGGGCAGAGAGACTTCGCATTCTCCAAAACGTGTCAAAAGCGGGCCGAGCACCAAAATGGAAGCCCTCATTTGAGAGACGATCTCATAGACCGCTTTATGGGAACTGATAGGGCCGTTGTCGATATGTGCCACCGTACCCTCATGATCCACTTTTCCGCCAAGCATCGTCAGCAGTTTCAAAAGGGTGCGGATATCCACAACATCGGGCAGGTTGGTCAACGTGACAGGTTTGTCACTCAATATAGTTGCCGCGATCACCGGCAAAGCAGCATTCTTCGCACCGCTTATCGTTACACTTCCGCTTAGTTTCTTTCCGCCTCTTATTTCCAAATACTGCACCGTTTCCGCCTCTTCAATTAAATGTATAGGATTTTATCAAAAGATTGGTTAAGGGTAGCAGAAGAGATATCATATTAAATAATTTTAAACTTTTCACCCTTTTTCACATTAAAAAATAGAAAAAATTGATATTATTCACTATGATTTAAAGTCAATACAAGTTAATATTAGTTAATCTTTTGAACTATATTATCTAATATATTGGAAGTAACCATTATATCGGATACGCCAAACTTGTTGTGAAGCAAGGACGGAAAGCCATGGGTCTCACTTCTTTGAGATCGCCAGGTTGCAGGATTTTCACCCGGAGTATGTATGGGTATCCAAGATGATTCCTATTGGATATTTCGGGTTCAACTGGAAGGAAAAATCTTATGTCAAGCAGTTTAGACAAACTCAAAGCGCTTACCAGCCGTCTTGAAGAGCAATTGTCCCAGAAAGAACAACGTTCGGATTCTAAGGGAGAAGCAAAGAGTGAAACGCAGACAGTATCAGCACCTTTGCCTGTAAAAGAGCCTGCAGGACATACAGGAACAGAAAAGAAAAAAACAGGCCATGACAGTGTCAGAGAAGAAAATATTGCAAGAGTGAAAACACTGTATGAAAAACTGAAGATCTTTGAAAAGTCCCCAAATTTTGATGACATCTTTATCTACAAGGCTATGAACCTTTCGGGCATAGGTTTGAAAGAGGAAGATTTCGGCGTTGTGCGCGAGGGGAAATATATTCAGATCATCGCCATTACTTACGAGCCGGACAAGAACGGAAAGAAGAAAGCCAAGAATGTCTCCCTGGGGTATTTCGGGAAAGCGGAAGCACTCGATCCTGTACTCAAGAACGAGATCATTGAATTTGTTTTGAGGTGGCGTTACGAAAAGGCTTTTCAAAACCTTGAACACTACAAAGATCTGATCGCAAGGGTGGAAACCCCCAAAGAGACACTGTTTTAAAGCAACGTTCTCTTTTTCCTCTCTTTCCTAACCTCTTTTTTGCTACAATCTGGTTCAAAAAACCCATCAATACAGGACCAACATGCATCTCGAACTTACCCCCGAAGCACTCTTGACACAACTTGGCTATACACACACACCGCAGACACTCAAACAGATCAAAGAGATCATCGCCCATACGGACGGATTTGAAAAATTCCTTCCGCATATTCCTTCATTCAACGATGCGCTGGCTGTGGAAAAAGG
>Ga0256841_1001700_pt1 | contig 18342 bp, 20 predicted proteins | sample 356308metaG_FD_185971 | JGI IMG/M metagenome (GOLD analysis project Ga0256841, IMG submission 185971) | Hydrothermal vent microbial communities from Mid Atlantic Ridge, Atlantic Ocean - 356-308 | ecosystem: Environmental > Aquatic > Marine > Hydrothermal vents | place: Atlantic Ocean: Mid... | reverse complement strand
ACAACGCTGCCCCTGTTTTCCTATCTCCAGACACGCGTCGATGAACGGCAGCAACCCGGCGAATGCATCCTGACAGGATCGCAGCAGTTTGGCCTGTTATCTGGCATCACGCAGAGCCTGGCAGGCAGAGCCGCATTGCTGACGCTGTTACCCATGAGCTATGACGAACTACAGCGTTCAGAAAAAATTGGCGAAAACCTGGACAGGATACTCTTTGACGGAGCCTACCCTCCCATCTTCGACCGCGGGCTAGAGCCGCACCCGTGGTATGGCAGCTATGTGCGCACCTATCTGGAGCGCGATGTCCGGCAATTGATCAATGTACAGGATCTGGGCACGTTTCAACGCTTCCTGAAATTGTGCGCGGGCCGAACCGGGCAACTGCTCAACCTTTCCTCGCTGGCCAATGACTGCGGCATCACCCACAACACGGCCAAAGCCTGGATCTCCGTGCTGGAAGCCAGTTATATCCTGCATCTGTTGCCGCCGCATCACCAGAACTTCAACAAGCGTCTGGTCAAAACCCCCAAACTCTATTTCCTGGATACGGGGCTTGCCTGCTGGCTACTCGGCATCCAGAACAGTGAGCAACTGACCACCCATGTGCAGCGCGGTGCCCTGTTCGAAACCTGGGTCATCAGTGAATTGCTCAAGTGCCGTTACAACGCGGGCGAAACTTCAAACCTTTACTTCTGGCGTGATCGTTCAGGGCATGAAGTGGACCTGCTGATTGACCAGGGAACCCATCTGTCACCGCTGGAAATCAAATCCGGACAAACCATCAACCAGGATTATTTCAAGGGACTGGATTTCTGGCACAAGCTGGCCGGTGAAACCGCCGGAAAGGCGTGGCTGATTTATGGCGGTAACAGCCGGCAGAGTCGCTCCGATGTCACGGTACTGCCGTGGCATGAAATCAATACCGAGCAGATTGTACGATGAAATCATGGACTGAAATCACCCCGGGTTCTTCGATGAGCCGTTTGTTTCTATCAGGCCCGCCATGCCTGGAAAACCCGCCACCCTGCGGGCGTGGCCGGGGGAAGGCTCCCCCGGCACCCCCTCAAAGGGTCAAATCATTCAAATTACCAAAGTGTCAAATGTCAGCGCTTACGCCTCGCCAATCCCAGCAGCCCCATCAAGCCACTGCCGAATAACCAAACCGCCGCAGGTACCGGCACGGCGCTGACATCGCCGGAACGAACCGCCCAGGCGAAGCCGTTGCTGCTCTTGACGACGTCGTTGCCCTGGATGCCGAAGAAGAAGTCGAAGTCCCAGGCGCTACTGGAATCCAACGCCGACCCGGACCAGTAGAAGTCGGACTGGAGATTGGAAAACGGACCAGTGTTGGACGGGCCCCAGCCCGGCTGCGCAGTGCAACCGGTCGGATCAAGATTATCTGGTGTACAGAAACCAAGATTACCCAAGGTCACGTAGTACATGTGGCCCATCTCCGACACCGGGTTGCCCGAACCATCCACCCAGCCCGCGCTGTCGGCATAACCCAAATCGCTGGTCGCATTGTTGGTGAAGTTGGTTTGGTAGCTGCTGCCGTTGATCGGCGTGTTGGTCGGCAACCGCCAGTCGGTAAAACCGCCCAACGTCAAGCCTGCCGCCCAGGCATTGGCAGCGGCCCAGGTCATGGTCGTACCGGCGGCATTCGCATCCGCCAGCCAGGTGATATCCAGTGTGGTGTCGTAGTACGCTTCAAAGGTCGCGGCATTACCGTCCAGATCACGACCTTGCAGCGTGGTTTCCCAGGTGCCCTGGCCAGAAACCGGTGCTGCATGGGAAACCTGTGCGGTAAAACCCAAAGTAACGGCGCACAGGACGCCTGCGAATGTTTGCTGTTTCATTATCAACGCCTCCCGAGAGTGTGTTCTATCCCTGCACCTGCGGTACCGGGGATTTTGTTTCATTTCATGTGGTGCTGCTTCGATGCCTGCGCGATCGAGGGCAGCGGCTTGTCCGGCACACGTCTGCGGTGGCGCGGGCAATGTTAAAATCCTAGCTAAATGTGTGCCGCTATAGCAAACGTGGGGGGGGGTAAGTGATTGTTATTTATGGTTTTATCAGGAAGCTCACGCTGGCCGGCCTGACCCGATCCGTGCGCTCCATGTGCCAAGTGTAAAATATTCTGACAGACCGCCGCGCTGGTTTTCTTTTCATCTCCTTGATATTTCGTGGTTTTTCTGGCGAGACCGGGCCTGGCGGCCTGTTCGGATTTTTTTACACCCTCTGCGTTCGCAGTTTGTCCGAGCTGGTTGCGTTTCAACGTTACAGCGTTTTCTTGAAGGTACTACTCGCACGGGAGTGCCTTTTCGGATCCAACATGCGCATGAGACTCTTGCTCGACTTGTCAAACACACGATTCCTCAAATTCGAGTCGCATTGATATAATCCTAAAAACCGCAGTTGAAACGCCTATAGAGGGTTCTGTTGCAGGACTTCACCCCAAAGTTAGATCCAGACAACAGGCATATTTTATGCCGGTAGATCGCTGCAAGAATGATTAAAGGTACTCGAAGGCCAGCAATTCAACTCGCTGGAAGAGGCGCAGGTATTTATGGACCGCTTTGCCCAACAGCAAAACCGTCGGCAACTGGACGAATTTCACGGCCTTTCACCCGAGCAGATGCACCGGATACTGAATTTCCCGTTCACCTCACCGGGACTGGTGCGTTTTCCGGAGGTGCTCGACGCCGACCCGGACGCGCCCATACTGACCCTGTTCGAGCTTCTGACAAACGCGATCGGCGAGCAGGGCCTCAAACCGACGGCCAAGGGCAACCTGCCACGCAACTTGTGCCGCGAGGCCGCGCAGGCCTACTGGGGTGAGCAAAAATACCAGGAGAAGACCCGTTTTGGCGGCATCAATCGGGAGGAGGATTTTGACGATCTGCATGTCACACGCCTGGTGGCCGAACTGGCGGGCTTGATCCGCAAATACAAGGGGCGGTTCATCCTCAGCCGCGATTGCCGCCGGCTGCTGGCCGGTGATGGCATGAGGGCTATCTATCCCCGACTGTTCCGGGCCTATGTCGAGCAATTCAACTGGGCATACCGGGACGGCTATCCCGAGTTGCGATTCATGCAGAGCGCCTTCTTGTTCACCCTTTACCTGCTGACCCGCTACGGTGACGCCTGGCGGCCGCAGGCATTCTATGAAGACGCCTTCCTGACGGCCTTTCCGATGCTGTTGGATGAAGTGCCGCCGAGCCAGGTATTTTCCCCCGAGGAGACCCTGCGCCGCGCTTACACCTGGCGCTCGCTGGTGCACTTCGCAGGCTTTCTGGGGCTGGCGGCGGTGGAGCCGGTTTCCGAGGAACTCCTGTGTCACGACTACCGGGCAAAGTCCTTGCCGTTGCTGGGTCAGTCTGTTCAATTTCATCTCCACAAGTAAAGCGCCATGGCAAAGAAACGCAAACAGGACGATCCTCTGCGTGCCTTGCTCGAAAGACTATCGAAAGCGCAGCTGCTTGACTTGCTCTTCCATGTATCCCGCACACGCCCCGCTGTCCGCTCCGAATGCCTCGACTACCTGAACAAATACGCTGCCCTGTCACCCGGCCGACGGAAACAGTCCGAGGGTGAAAAACTGCTGGCCCTGTGGGCTGAACTCGCGCCGGATCTGGATGAGTTGGACGCCTATGGCGGCGGCGATTATGACATCGACCTCCAGGTTTCCTGCCTGTTGCAGGAGATCACACAGGCGCTTTCACAGAATAAGATCAATGCAGGCTACCGGCAAAACCTTCTCGACAACGTCCTCCCCTATATCGAAAGTGGTAATGCCGGACTTGACGATGATCTCTACGACCTGGCCTATGCAACCTGTTACACCGACGACGATTGGCGCGCACTGGCGGAAGCCTTTGAGAGCATGGGCGGGGACTGGCATATCGACCATGCCCGCCGCATTTATCGCCGGCTCGGCGACCGGGAAAAATATCTCGAACTGCGCCAGCGTAAACTGGCCACCGGCACCGACTATTTTGACCTGGCGGATTTCCACTGGAAGGCCGGTGAACGACAAAAGGCCATGGATGTGGCGGAGGCAGGACTGCGCAATGGAAAAGGCCGCATGGATGAATTGCGCCAGTTCGTTGCCAAACGGGTCAAATCCGCCGGCAATCGCGAACGTTACCTGGCACTGCAATTCGATCAGGCCATCGATCCTCTGACCTGCGACAAGTACAAGGCGTTCCGGAATCTGTGCACGGCCACCGAATGGAAGCATTATGAAGCGAAAATTCTCGCGCGGCTGAAGACCGCCTGGGAAACAGAGCAGCTTCGCATCCGCATGCACCGCAAAGAGTACGAGAAGGCTGTGGCCATCCTGAGCCAGAGCCGCTATCCCCTTTATGCATGGGACAGCAGCTATGAACTAAGGACCGCCAAACGCCTTGAAAACAGGTATCCCGAGGCGATATTGAAATACTATCTACAGGGTCTGGGTAATCTCAACACCAGCGCCTCGCGCAAGGAGTACGCGCGCAAGGCGCAGGTGATGCGCAAGGTCCACCGTGTGATGGTCAAGGTGTTGCGCGATACGTCTCGCTGGCGCGACTTCGCACTCAAGGTCAAAAAGGACAACATCAAACGTCCGGCATTTCAAGAAGAGTTCATCAAGGCCGTATCGGGCTGGCAGGCACTGAAATAACACAAGGGCACGCTTCTTGGAAATGGAGAGCAGGCGACGTTTTCAACCATATCCGCCAGCATAATCGCCCCATCCCCGTTCGCAAACGGGAATCGGAACGCCATCAATACCATGACTGCACCAATCTACCCCTCATGGTATCGCCGGTTTATGCGTTATAGCGCCCGGAAAATACCATGAAAAATACCATTGATGATGCAGATTGCATCATTAACATGGGATGTTTATTCATTTATATACAATGAGTTATAATCCAAAGTCATTCCCACTCAATGGTCGCCGGCGGTTTAGCAATTCTGATTTATCTTTGTATGCCCTGGCATTTCTCAGTTTTACGGCTCCTTTATCGTCCACATCGTAAGTACTGATCGAGCTGGACAGGGCATTGGCCGCCCACAGTGTTTTCTGGTCGGCGGATAGCACTACCCAACAATTGGCAATCTCTCCACCTTCAATATCCTGCCCTGTCAATACATCAGCGCTCAGCAAGGAAATCCTGCCATCGCCACCCAGCCGGTAGCTGGAAACAGACCCCGTTTGCCAGGAATATTTCGGCATCTGCGCAACAACGCCATGGTCCTCCCGCAATTTGAAATCCGGGGTAAGAAAGCGTGCTTCAGACATCAGAACAACTCCGCCCAACGGATTCCGCCCAACAGCAAAGCCAACCGGCATGGCCTGAAAGCGGTTGTCGCTCCTCGGAGACTCAACCACCGAAACAGGTGCTTTCGACAATGTATTTCCATCCACACTGAAGACCTTGATCTTTCCCGTGACCAACTCATTGACAATGACATGCCTACCCTTCGGGGAAAACATAACTGTCGAGGGCCTCGCGGCCAGATCGCGATATGAACCTGGCACCTCGGCCAGCCAACCGTCATCATCGATGACATAGGCGCTGATGCCGCCGTGATTGTTGTCGTCACCCACACTGGCGACAACAACCTGTCTGCCGGATGTAGCAATGCTGACCGGAAACCGGTTACCGGATTTCGCCTTGTTCACGAGTGTCAGTGAATAATCCCTGTTGACCTGTAACAGACTGACACTGGCGTCCCCGGCATTGACTGCAAGCACATGACGCCTGTCATCTGTTGGCACGACCCCATAAGCAGAAATCAATGGATCATCGCCGTTGGCGAGCGGATGAGTGGCATCTTGACGTGGTCAACCCAGTATCAGCGACCACGCGTGAGAAACATTGTACGTGCCGTGTATGTCTACTTACGCGCGTTGCGGCATCATCGTCAACGTCACACCGCCAGAACCGGAATGGGAAGGTCACGTCACGCTGGAATTTTCTAACACCACACCATTACCGGCTAAAATCTACGCTAATGAAGGTGTGGCGCAGGTACTGTTTTTCGAATCGGATGAAACTTGCGAAACGTCGTATAAGGATCGTGGTGGCAAGTATCAGGGGCAGCAGGGAGTTACTTTGCCGAAAGCGTGATGTGTCAGGGTTGAGGTCTCAAATATGGCCATAGCAGTCATTCATTATTCAACCAATTTGACCGCCATGATGTTCGCCCGCAGCCGTTAAGGTCTCTAAGCGGTCATTCAAGTGGTAGCTTTTCGAGTTTGGGAAGTCACCTATAAGCGCACCTCACTATTACCAGAGAATGCGGACTTGATCAGCGTATGTTCAATCTGACTATCTGCTGTCACCAGCTGTGCATCCTCAACTTTAGCTTGGGCTATCAACAAGCGATCAAATGGATCGTTATGATGCAAGGGTAAGCCTTGAACGGCCAGCACATGTTTAAGATCTGTCGACAGGATATGCAGTTGATTGGCTTCCTGTTGCATATCGATCATTGTTTCCAGTGCAACATCCAGTTTCAGTTTACCCAGGCGTTGTTTGATAAGCATTTCCCAGGCACTGACTACACTCAGGTACAAACTGTTCTCTGGTTCCAGGCATGCTTCAAGGGCCGTGGCCGATAACTTTTCAGGCGCGGTATCCAGCCAGATAAACACATGCGTATCCAGTAGCAGTTTCATGCACCGGTATAACCGATCCAGAAATCATCCGGTAGCGGAGCATTAAAGTCGCCACTCATCCAGGCTTTACCCTTGTGCTGACCGAACACTCGTGGTTTTTTCATCACCGGAGGAATAGCAACCAGTTTGGCGCAAGGTTGATTGCCCTTGGTAATAATGATTTCCTCGCCCCTAATAACCCGTTCGAGCAGCTCGTTCAGTTGGCCTTCGGCATCTTGCAGTGTTACGTTCTTGGTCACCGTTATACCCTCTATGCACCTTTGTTATCACCGTTCTACCACTAAGGTCGATGGGTTGCGTTTTTCCTTTAACTGATTGCTTTTAGTGGCACCGAGTGAAGTTGGGTGCTAATAGGTAAACTGTCCCCAGATTTCAGGAAGGTCAAAGCATGAGGGCAGGAAAGAGAGGAAGACGGGCAAACAGATCAGCGAAGGGCACGAACGCCAAAAGCGTTACAGATAACCGAAAAGCCATCAGGGAACAAAAAGAAGAGGCCCGGATCAGACGTGGGGGTGCCTGAAAACCGGAGCCTCTTCTCGTCGCAGGTTTCAGAACATCCGTGTGTGAGGGATAATGATCCACGGCCCGCGAATTTAGGTTTTGTAATCTAGTAACAGGACAGGTCGGAAAAGACAACAACAGGGAGAGTTATCCCCGGAACGAATGCAATGGTATGCCCCAATACAGGGCAACAACGCAGAGGCGTGGAAGAAGATCAATGAAATTCACACTGGAAAGTATTGAAAGCGACGCCGGGCCGGATATTGTCGAGGTACAGGTCACGCCCGAAGAAAGAGATATCCTGATGGGCTGGATTGAAACAAGCCTGAGGGTTGAGCAGAACGCGCAAACAGGCCACCCGCTCACAGGCGCACTGGAATTCCAAATGAATGCGGTCAAGCCTGACAGGCTAGACTCTGTTTACCGCAAGCTGGAGAGCGGTAACGCGCCGCTTCATCTCACGCGGCAGGAATTCTGGTCGCTGTCGTTGCTCGCAGAGCACTGGCAAGACCGCAAGCTTCTCGACCTCGATGACTATGCCGCAAGGGACAGCACGCTCTATACGAATAACCCGCACCTAAGGGATTACGTTCTCTCGGAAGCCTTCCAGAACGAGATCAAAATCTATCGCGGCGTTGTGAGTACCCTCCTTCAAGCGGACAAAGACCTCTTTCCCGAAAGTGCCACTGTCACCCCAATCGCCCGCTAAAGGCTTTTCATGGCGCGCGCAAGTGTGCGGGGGCTGACGCCAAGCGGCTGCGCCACATGGTCCAGTGTCAGGTTGGGATCGTCCTCCATATCCTGTATCGCCTGCCGGATTTGATCCTCGCTCAACTTGCGCGGACGGCCAAGGACGGACCCGCGTCTTCGTGCCACTTCCATTCCCGCGCGGGTGCGCTCAGAAATCAGATTGCGCTCCAGCTCCGTAAACGCATTGGTGATCTGGTAGATAAAGCGGCCCATGGCGGTTGCGGTGTCGATCTGGTCGGTCAGGGAGCGGAAGGCAATCCCCCTGCTCTCGAATATTTCCAGCGTATCCAGCGCATGACGCAGCGAGCGGAACGCGCGGTCCATCTTCCAGATAACCAGCGTGTCCCCCTTTTTTAATGACTTGAGGGCGCGCTTGAACCCCGGCCTGTGGGTTGCGACGGCTGATACGCCCTCATCTTCAAAGATGTGGGTGCAGCCCGCTTCGTTCTGCGCGTTGCGCTGCAAATCAAGATGTTGTTCCCCGGTGCTGACCCGCGCATAGCCGATAACCACTAATCCGTATCACTCCTGCTCATAAGCTCAAATCAGGTTCTGCGCAGCATAGACAAAAATGGACCCTTTTTGTTAGTGTTTCCATAAATCTTTTTGGAATAGCGGGATGTGTGGGAATGCGCGGGGTTCGGGCGGGACAGTAGCGTCCTTGAATACCGGACCGAGGGTCGGCGATAAAGGGCCTTTTCTGAACTCGCATACAGACCGCCTGGTACGCAAGACATTTCTAGAAAACTTAGCGATTTAAGCGAGGACCGGTCCTATGACAAGGTGCGAAGACAGTGTTGAAAGGATTCAAACCGCCCTGATGCTGATGGCATGTACGGCTATCCTGTTTCTACCCCTCTCGCTTCATGCACAAACGCTGGAAGAAAAACAAGCCGCCCGGCAGAAGCGCATCGGCCTGCAAATAGCCAGCACGCCCGGCTACACCATCCATGCCGATACGGCTAAAAGGCAAGGCGGAAAACTCACCTGTGAGACAGGAACAAGCCGTGAGGAAATACAAGCCGAGTCCGATCGACTTGAAGCCCAGAAACAGGCCGTGAGGCAAGAATGGGATGAAAAAAGCGCCGAACTAACCGCGCGTATGGGAGACAAAAGTGCGGCTCAAAATACGATGCAAAAAGCCAACGAGCTGAATCAGCGCTACCGGCGTGGTGAAATTACCTTAAAAGAGTACAAATCCCTACAAAAACAAATCCAAGATCAAGGACGGGAGAGATTTGTTCGTATTCAGCAAGAAAAGGCTGCCGTAGAGAAGGAATATGGGGCACGTTATGAAGAGATCACCAGGACGCAAAAAGCCCTCTGGAAAAATAACTCTGCCGGAAACCTGACCATCACGCTCCTGCATCAACCGGCCAGCCAGACCGATACCATCCTGCCGATGCAAGGCAATGAGCCAACTAGCAGGTTTGTGAATGAACTCAATCAGGCGCTCGCGCCGTTCATATCAACCTGCAACGAGGCGCGCTTTGCCTATATCGCGCATTACTACAAGAATGCATACCGCCATGGTGACAGAGACACGCCTGTCATCGGCTTTCGCTATAACATTGTCAACGGCAAGCTCAAGCTGATCACTTGTGATACGCCGCGCTGCAAAGAGATTGCCGCCCTGGCAAACAGGAGCGGCCATCCGCAAAACTCCGAACTGACGCTGGCAGGATTTGTAAAGGCCGAAAACGCCAAGGCGATAGAGGCCGCAGAGTACCGCAAAGCCTTTGCTTACAAAGCCGGACGGCAGGACGGCATTGTCTACAAACTCGATCCCTACTGGGCGCAGTACAAAGACCTCGATACCGCGCGGCGCATCTTCGATGGTGATTTTAGCCGCAGCGATACACGCCTCTTCAAATATCTGTTTGAAACCTGGGGCAAACTCTATTCCAATCTCTGTGTCACCGATCAAAGCGAGAAGGACCTGTATCAAATTCCGGTACGCGAATACATGGGGATGGAAACCCATCTCGACGGGTCCGTAACAAAGTATTATCAGGACAGGTTTGTTGATGTCTGGATCGACAAACGGTTTTCACCGCAATGGGGGCAATACCGCCCCGAGTCAAACCTGTACTTTATGACCAAGGTGTTGACGAATAGCCAGGCGAAAGGGTTCGGCCAGAAAGTGTTGTCCGGCATGTCGGTCAAACAATTCGTCGGGGCAATCCGGCAGGGTTCAAGAGAGATGCTCGCCGAGCTGTTTCAGCTTCGGGGTTTCCTGACCTCGAATTCCTGTCAATCTGCGAGCGTTCAGCAGATGACGGAGAATTTCATTCGGGCCGCGAACCATCGGCTATCGGCACAACAAGCAGGTAAAGCGTTTGCCGGGGCGCAAGGGGAGAGTGACCCTCCGACCAAGACCGGGACGCCGCCTCCGCCCTTCGGTAGTGGCTTGCTCATAAGGGATGCTGGGATATGAGCGAAGATGCAGCCTGCTGCGCTGGCCATGGTGAAGAGTTACTTCATCAAACAAGAGACGAATTTCTGCGCGGCGAAATCAAAATCCCTACAAAAGCATTAGAGTACGCAGACAATGCATTGCAACCGGACCTTATGCGAAGGCGAGCGAAAAGTCCCTGCCTTTCCGGCTCCCTCTGTGCCATCGCTCGCCGCGCAATTGGCCGGCCTGGAGGATAGCGCCTTGGCAAAGCTCCTGGTCACTGGCGCACGTCAAGCGTTTACGAGCGTCTATGATAACCCTGCGCTCGCCAAAGCCTTAGCCGTCTACCGTGCAGGAATCATGTTTGGACTGATCACGGAGAACCGTTCCCCTGAGAACATTGCGAGGTTTTTCGGAATGGATGAATGCGATTATTACGCGGCTCTCAATACGGCCAAATGCGAAGCGATTGCGGGCGCTGTCCTGCCTTTCGAGCGGGCATGCGCTGCCATGATGTGGCAGGTCAATCATTTGACCAAACCGGCGGTCATGCCATGAAGACCGCACAAGGCATCGTCATTCTCGTCGCATCAGCCGTCTGCGCCGCCTGCACCTCCGCGCCCGTCTCCAAAGAGACAGTGCAACAAGGCACCACGCCACCTTTCCTCGAAATCACGGACAAGGATGAACGCTGTTTTGAAATGCGCAGTGGCACCGATCAGCCCGCAACAACCGTCTGCCCGTTTGTTGATACCACCCCGATTTTCGAAGGCGAGCAGTAAGCACGCCACAGAATACCTTGCGGCAACGCAGCACAGAAAAGCGGCTCTGAGCGCGGGTTTTCAGGAAAAGATTAACGGGATATTAAACAATCAAGAGTTGAATAGTATATAGAAGCCCCGGTGTCCGTTTCAGGCGGCAGTCGTTTTCCGGGGAGTTCACGTCCGCCGCTCCGGTCACAGGAGCTCAAACATGCTTTCCCGTTTGTTTGACCGTCGATGACGGATTTTACCAAAAGCATCAAACCGGATTTTGATACGCAAGTCACCGCCGCATTGATGATCCAGAGCAATGCGCTCATCCCGATCAAACTGGCCGCACGCCTCTGCGGGATTTCCCGCCAGGAAATCAATCGCAGAATCGCCAATGGCACATTTCCGAAGCCGCATAAGCTCTCCGGCAAGAAACGATCCATGCGCAAAGCGTTCTACTTACGCGACATTCACGATTGGATACGCAACCCGCAGGGCTATCGCCGTGTCGATGATGAACAATCCACAGGAAGCTTTGATGGCGATGATGATGGATATATATCTTTTGAATAATAGTCATCCATTCATCCTATGGCAGAAACTATCCACAGTTTCCCGTGATGGCTGATGCTGTTACTTTCTCCTCAAGTAGCCAGCGAAGTAGCTAGCAACATTCAATGCGCTATTTCCAAAAATACATACCTATGCTATCTATCTGAGATTACTCGAAGAAATATGGCGCGCTCGGGAGGATTCGAACCCCCGACCTTCTGATCCGTAGGCGTATAGGAAAAATAAACGCTATGCCCCCACCAGTCAAGCTGTCAAACCGAGCCACCCACCCCGCCTTTCCTGCCATTTGACGCCGACATATTGCGCCACTCTTCCGGCCTGATCGCGTCGTTTTACAACTTTTCTACACGTTTCCACACCCTCAGCCAGAGATCACCCTGCCGCCTGTCGATGGGCAGCACGCCCTGGATGGATCCCTGAACCTCCCGCACTTAACCGGGGCCGAACAGGCTGCGCTGGGGCGGTGCGCGGCTGTCGGGTAACCGGCTCATGTCTACCTCTAACCCGACTTGCTGCCGATGCGCCAGTAGCTGTTTGATCACCACCGGGTCTTCAATACAGGCGATCACCTTCATGCCACCACCACTCGCTGGGCAGGTTTCGATGTCGACAAGGTGAATTGATGCGCAGCATCAAGAGAGGGTGTCCTGGGGCATACCAAACACACGTTTCAGGCGTTGCGCCCAGGTTATTGCCAGGGAGGGCATGTATGCCGGTTTTGCAGGAGCAACAACCGGTCATGGCCGTATGCTGTTCGGGTGCTGTTTGATCAGCGGTGTTATCCGTGCGTTGGGTTTTCCTGCCCTTGCCTCGCTTCGCAGGCGTGACCTGTACCCGGTGCTTGCTGTTCGGTGCAAACACCCCGCGAAAGCGTGTCAGGTTGATGCGGGGTTTGGGGATCAGCGCCGCCAGCTTCGCCATGAAATCCAGCGGCTCGAAGAAGACATGGGTCGTGCCATCCCGGTAGGGTGTCTTGAGTTCATATTTCACCTGCCCGGCTTCGGTCAGTGACAGACGCTTCTCTGAAACTGCCGGTCTCGTAATGTACCGGCATAGCCGTTCCAGCTTCTCCCGTTCATTCGCCCTGGCGGCTACCCCGGCGTGCAGGGAAAACCCGGCCACTTGTTCTGTTCCTGGTTCATCAGAGGGCGACAGGGTTTGTAAGCTGAACACCTTGCGGCCGGTGTGTGGCCCCACCGCAATCCGGTAAGTGATGGAATGGCCCAGCAAGGCGTTCATCGGATCGTCATCCAGGGCGTCTTCGCTCAGGTAGCTGTTGTCCTCGTCGCGTTCCAATAAGCCCTGGCGTTCCAGATATCGGCCGATGCGATCTGCGAGCGTATGTGTCAGCCGGATGACGATTTCGCGCGTCGGCGCCTTGACCCATTGAAACCGAGTTGCGCCGTGAGCCGACTCCACATAGACGCCATCGAGAAACAGCATATGGAAGTGAATGTTGAGATTCAGCGCCGATCCAAAACGCTGGATCAACGTCACCGCACCGGTGCGTGCCGTGGCTTTTGTATACCCCGCCTGATGAATCAGATGGGTCGCCAGCGTGCGGTAGACGATACCCAGCACCTTGCTCATGATGTCCGGACGGCTGGCCAGCAGAAAGCGCAGCGGGATCGGGACGCTCAGTACCCACTGGCGAATTGGCTGGTGTGGCAACACCTCATCCGCCAGCAGTGCCGCGCTTTCGGCCATGCGCCGTGTACCGCAACTGGGGCACAAAATCGTCAGGAACGATTTTGAACAGCCAAAGGCTGGCCCGAAGGGCGGAGGGCAGGATGCCCGGAGTAAAACCCACGGTGTTTACAGCTGAACGCAACCAGATGTTCGGCATGGCAGCGTTCACACTGCACCCGCAGACAAATACGTCGGGAACGTATTTGAACAGCCAGAGGCTGGCCCCGAAGGGGTGGAGGGCAGGATGCCCGGAATCAAACCGTGTTCCAGTCGGCCGCACTTCAGGTAGTCGGTAAATTCCTGGCAGACGTAATCGGGTAAGGGCTTGCCCTGTTCGGCACAGTGCGCCTCAAAAACCGGGTAGTGTTCCTGAACCAGTTGATAGAGAAACGTGCGTTCCGGGCGATGGCGTTGATAGTGTGGTTTGCCATTACCCGGACTGGCTTCCTTGCCAGCGCCTTGCTGCATGTTCGCATCCTTGCGAGTGGGTGTGGTAGTGCATCAGGCTATCAGGTGACGTGCTGGACGGCCAGCCTGAGTCTTGTCCAAGCTTTCTTTCCGCGTTATCGGATCGCCGCATACACCGAATGCTCGAACTCATTCACCGCAACCCGGAACAGGCCTGGACACTGGAATCACTGGGCGAAAAGGTCGGCATGTCGCGCGCCACCGTGGCACGCCAGTTTCACAAAACAGTCGGCATGCCGCCGCTGGCCTACATCGCCAACTGGCGCATGATGAAAGCCCATCACCTGGCAAAACATTCGGGTCTGTCATTCGAGGAGGTTGCCGAGCTGGCCGGCTTCAGCAGTGCACGCAGCCTGAGCAAGGCTTTTCAGCGCAAATACGGTTATACACCGTCGCAATTGCGAAAAGGCCTGGAGGAGAAAACCACCGGATAATCCAGCGACCCGCTTTTGCCTGCTGTTGTTGAACCTGAAAACCGCAGTTGACCGCTACGGGACATGAGAAAGTGATTGAATGCACGGAATTAAGTGCCATGAACAGGATTCACCCATTGGGTGAAGGCGGTTCAACTGTAGTTTTTTTTGGTTGAAAGGCCGGGATCCCGGCGAAAGCCAGGATCCCGGTGCAGGATCAGGCAGCCTTGACACCAAGCTTTTCGCGCCAGCCCGGGAACAGCTTGTCGGCATCATTCGGGAATGACTCGAACGCGCGCGCAAATTCGCGGTGCTGTTTGGCGAATTCAATGGGATCGGCGCCTTCCTTCCAGCACTGGTAGGCCTGATCCAGGGACTTACCACCGGCCGCAGGTCCATCTATATGGCCAAAGGAACCGCCACCGCAGGTATTGATCAGGTCACCGTGCCCCAGGTTCTCAAAGAAACCTGGCAAACGCAGGGCGTTCATGCCACCGGAGATAATCGGCGTTGTGGCCTTCATGCCATACCATTTCTGGTAATAGTAAGGACCCTGGCACTCATCACGTTCCAGCATGTATGCCATGACGGTTTCACCGGCATGCCCTTCCATCTTGCCGTAGCCCATGGTGCCCGTATGAATACCCGAGGCGCCCATCAGACGCGCCAGCTTCATGTAACAAACCGGATCCATACCCATCGGCGATTTGTAGGAGGTCAGGGCGCCATGACCGGCACGGTGGAAATGCAGAAAGGTATCCGGGAAGGCACGACGGCAGGTCGTCACCCCGGCTGGCCCGGCGACGAAGCCATCGACCAGGAACGCAACGTGATCGGCAGAATCGTATTTGGCAAACTGCTCCAAAACAAATTCTCCTCGAAACTTCAGTTCTTCATGGAAGTCCGCCGTTATATTCGCGGAGAACAATTTGGCCTCTCCGGTTTCCTGCTGGGCGCGATCCATGGACTGTGCGACCAGCGGAATCACTTCCTTCATCGGACAGAAAGGCTGGTTGGCCTGCGGTTCATCATTCTTGATGAAAGTACCACCCAGCCAGAAATCGTAACAGGCCTTGGCGAAAGGCTCGGGACGCAGCCCCAGCTTGGGCTTGATGATGGTGCCCGCGATGTAACCGCCGTGCTGTTCCGGACGGCCCAGGACTTTCCACAGAGTACTGATGTTGGCAGAAGGACCATCGAAATGCCTGATCATGCATTCCGGTACCAGAAAATCGAGCATGCGCAGACCTTGATGGTCGCCCATGCCCTGATTGTTACCCAGTATCAGCGACCACGCGTGAGAAACATTGTACGTGCCGTCGGTCAGGTTGGGATCAAACAGATCGACAGGATAGGCCACTTTCATCAGGCCGCCCTTCTCGCCGAATGCGTGTTCGTCGATTTCATAGACCAGTGCATCGACACCGCGCGTGAAGTCGTCCGTGGTGCAGACTTCGACATTGGTGCCGGTTGAAGACTCGGCGGCAACGTGCGCCGCAACAGCCAGGAAACCGTGACCTTCGGCCGGTTTCATGCGGTATGCCACCAGCAGATGTTTGCCGTCGGCGATCAGATCTTCTTCTTTAAGATCAAGATTTGCGTAGCGACCCGATTGATCATTTGACATAGGAACCTCCAGATTTGATCAGAACAACCCGGGGAAGCGCTGATCGATACGTCACTCGTTCACCGGCCGGAATCCATGTCGCTGAAATCACTGGATTCCGGCACTCGCCGGGTAACGAGCAAAAGAGAATCAGAGCCCCTCGATGTAAAAACACTATAAAATACGAGGCCTATAAGGTAAATTAAGTATATATTTTATTATATCAAAGTTTGTCTTATGTTTAAGATTACCCTGCGACAACTCCAGATATTCGACGCGGTTGCTCACTACGAGAATTTTTCGCGCGCCAGTGTCGAGCTTCACCTCACCCAGCCAGCGGTTTCCATGCAAATCAAGCAGCTGGAAGCCATGCTCGGCATTCCGCTGTTTGAGCATATGGGCAAGAAAATTCACCTGACCGAAGCCGGCAAGGCGGTGCTGGATTCGGCAAAGTCAATCGAGCAACAGCTGCTTAATCTGGAACACACACTGGCCGACATTCAGGGTTTGAAGGGCGGCACACTCACCGTTTCGGCGGCTAGCACAGCCAGTGTTTTTGCCGCACGCCTGGTCGCGTTATTTCGCACCCTGCATCCCGACGTGCATACCGTTCTCAATGTCGTTAACCGGGAAACCCTGTTACAGCATCTCTCCGACAATAGCATCGACCTGGCACTGATGGGACAGCCACCTGATAACTGCCAGCTGGTTGCGCAAGCCTTTATGAAAAACCCACTGGTTATTATTGCTGTCACAGACCATGCACTTGCAAATCAAGCCGACATTCCGTTTGCCAGACTTGTCAACGAAACCCTGATCGGACGAGAGCAAGGATCAGGCACACGCATTGCGCTGGAGAAGTTATTTGCGCAACACGGCCATCGCTTTCAGGCGGCCATGGAGATGAACAAGAATGAAGCTATCAAACACGCAGTCGAGGCGGGTTTGGGCCTGGGGCTAGTATCGCTACATACGGTCAGGGCTGAAATTGCATCAGGCCAATTATGCGTGCTGGATATTCAGGGCTTTCCCTTGCAGCGACAATGGTACCTGGTTCAGCGCGACGGAAAACGCCTGAGTCCAGCCGCATCGGCTTTCGCACAGCTAGTTCTGCGGGAGGCAAAGCAAATTCAGCGTAATATCTGAGGAAGCTCTGATGTATCCGCCATGCTGATCATGATGAACCGTACCGGCACCGTAGGAGCGCCGTCCTCCGGCGCGATGGGTGTACCGACCATCACGCCGAAGGACGGCGCTCCTACAGGTTTCGAATTAATCAGAGTTTCCCTAAGAAACTCTGATCGGTGTGTAGTAGTCCAGATTTGATCTGGCAGATACCAGTTCGATGGTGGTGACTGTCAGATCAAATCTTAACTACTACAATTTAAACCTTAACAAATACATCAACCAGTTCCCTGTCATATTTAAATGCCTCGATATCCCCTGGATGCCTCAGCATTTTATTAACCTCATCAAGGTGCAGCTCCTCTTCCACAATCAATTCCCTTGCGTATTCTTCCAGAAGCACCGATTCCCCTCCTTCCGCCAGTTTAAGTAGCTCGTAATAGGAATCGAGTGCTACTTGTTCGTGCTCAAGACTTTCTCGAAGAATATAACCAATGTCATGCTTCTCTGTTTCAAGCAGAGAACCGATTCTTAGCGATGGATGTCCTCCCATAAGTGCAGCCAACTCTCCAGCTCTATGAGCATGAGCCAACCCTTCCTGGGCGTTGCTTTTCATCCAGTCAACGATGGGTATTCTGTTATAGTCATAAATCATTAGGGAATAATGCGTATAACGAACAACGCCGGCCAATTCCAGCTCCATTATCTTATTCAGAAGTTAGATGGCCTTGTTTTTGTTTGTATCGTTCATAACAAATTCCTCCTGTTCAGTTACTGATTCTTCCGCTTGTTAGGACAACCTTCACATTGCCCTGTGCAAGCTCTATTGCTTTCAGCAGCAGTGTCTGTCAGCTTTTTAGGTGCTTTCAGAAGAGCGACCTCAGCCCAGGTTTTTTTATCTTTGCAATTCATGTGTTACCTCCACGAAAGTTTAAGGGTAGTACCGATACTGCTCACATCAACACTGATCAATTGTTCTTACTGACTAAGCCGGGATGGAATCTGGCCGCCTATTGCGTATGCCTGGGTACTGGAAAGTCCGCAAAGGGTGACTTTTCCTTTTTCGAGACATTGCGATCATGGAGACCAAAACGATTACCCCAATAAGGATAGTTGTCGGTAAATGTCTTCAGATAAGCAACAATGTCGGCTTCATCCTGTGGCGAGAGGCCCAGATTACCCAGCTCCGTGGTATTGCGGGTAGCATGAAATTCCCCTTCGGGCCAGCACGTCACACCAAAACCGGGATTCGTGGCATCCGCAGGATCAACACAACGATCTAATACATCACGGGTATTGTAGAAATGTACGACTTCCTCCAATGTCTTGAACACACCATTGTGCATATAGGGCGCTGTCAGGGCGATATTTCGCAAGCTCATGACTTTCTGCCGGCC
>Ga0256841_1001699_pt1 | contig 18344 bp, 17 predicted proteins | sample 356308metaG_FD_185971 | JGI IMG/M metagenome (GOLD analysis project Ga0256841, IMG submission 185971) | Hydrothermal vent microbial communities from Mid Atlantic Ridge, Atlantic Ocean - 356-308 | ecosystem: Environmental > Aquatic > Marine > Hydrothermal vents | place: Atlantic Ocean: Mid... | reverse complement strand
GCGTTCACTCGGTCGGGCTGCTCGACATAGTGTCGACTATGCCTGCGCGGCCCTCGGTCGCGAACGCCGCTGATCACACGACCTGCCACCGCCTCGCTACGGAACCCGGTGAGAAATGCGGGCTAGCCTGGCCTACCTGCGCCGCAGCAGCACATACACTGCCCCCGTGCCACCGTCATACGCTCGCGCAGAACAGTAGGCGAGCACTTCATCACGCTGGCGCAGCCAGTGGCCGACTTTCTGTTTCAGCACCGGACCCCGGTGCCTGGAACCCAGCCCCTTGCCGTGGATGATGCGCACGCACTGGATGCGTCGTCGCCGGCATTCGTGCAGGAAGCCGGCAATGGCATCGCGTGCAACCGGCACCGTCATGCCGTGCAGGTCCAGCTCGGCATCCACCACGATCATGCCGCGGCGCAGCTTCTTCAGCATGCGGCGTTGCAGACCGGGGCGGACATAGAGCAGCTCCTCGCCGGTCTCGATATCGGCGGGGTCGAACTGCTCGGAAAGCATGTCGCGCAAGGCTTCGGCTTCGTCCATTTCCCGGAATACCGGGCGCGGACTGATGGCGCGCCGGGTGGGTACAATACGATCATTGCGCACCGGTTTGACCTCGCCCACACTGCTGCGGAACAGCCGGATGTCCTCGCTGTCGGGTTTTTTCATGCACTCGACGGTAAGGGCAAATACCCGATCATTCAATTCTTTTTTTAGCGGGCGAATGATGGGCGTCGCCGCTTATCTCCGGTATTATTCCGGACCCATGCATATTCTCATCAGCAATGACGACGGCTACCGGGCTCCCGGTCTGCGCTGCCTGGCGGATGCCCTGCAAGGCGTGGCCGACGTCACCGTGGTGGCCCCGGACCGGGACCGCAGCGGTGCCAGCAACTCGCTGACGCTGGACAACCCGCTGCGGGTGCGCAAGGCCGGCAATGGTTATACCTGCGTAGAGGGCACCCCGACCGACTGTGTCCACCTGGCCATCACCGGCTTGCTGGAAAAAGAGCCGGACATGGTAGTATCCGGTATCAATGCCGGCGCCAACCTCGGCGACGATGTCATCTATTCCGGTACCGTGGCGGCCGCGATGGAGGGCCGGTTCCTGGGCCTGCCCGCGATTGCGGTTTCACTGGTTTCCACCCGCATGGCGCATTTCGACAGCGCTGCACAGGTAGTCCTGACCCTGCTGGACCGGCTGCGCTGCGAGCCGGTGCCCCCGGAGACCATTCTGAACGTGAATGTGCCCGATCTCCCGTTTGAAGAATTACAGGGCTGGCAGGTGACCCGCCTCGGGCACCGCCACAAGTCAGAGGCAGTGATCCGCGAAACCGACCCGCGTGGCCGGCCGATCTACTGGGTCGGTCCGGCCGGCAGCGAACAGGATGCCGGGCCGGGTACGGATTTTTATGCGGTGCGCAACGGCTTTGTGTCAGTTACGCCGATCCATGTGGACCTGACCCGCTACGATGTGCTGGAGCAGGTGAAAAGCTGTCTCGGCGCAGGGCCCCTGGGATGATAAAACCACAGGGCATCGGCATGACCTCGCAACGTACCCGGGACCGGCTGGTACAGCGGCTGCGCACCGAAGGCATCCGCAACCCGGCGGTACTGGATGCCATTGGCGCCACCCCCCGACACCTGTTTGTCGATGAGGCGCTGGCGAGTCGCGCCTACGAAGACACCGCCCTGCCGATCGGCCTTGGTCAGACTATCTCCCAGCCCTACATCGTTGCGCGCATGACCGAACTGTTGCTGGAAGTGTCGCCCGGCAAGGTGCTGGAGGTAGGCACCGGTTCCGGTTACCAGGCGGCGGTCCTCGCCAGACTGGTGGACAAGGTCTATTCCACGGAACGGATCGAGGAACTGGCCAGCCAGGCCCGGCAGCGTTTTCGCAAACTGGGTTACCGGAATGTGCGCACCCAGCACAGTGACGGCACCTGGGGCTGGCCGCAGTTTGCGCCCTTCGATGCCATTATCGTGACCGCAGGGGGAGAGGAGATTCCCCAGGCCCTGCTGGAGCAACTGGCGGTAGGCGGCCGCCTGGTGATGCCGCTCGGCGGTCGCACACGACAGACCCTGGTAACGGTTACCCGGACACCAACGGTCTACGAACGGGAGGACCTTGAGCCCGTTGTTTTTGTCCCCCTGATTGGAGGTGCCGGCTGATGAGGCTGTTTACACGCTTGTACGACATGACCCTCAGCTGGTCGCGTCATCCGCACGCAGTGCGCTACCTGAGCGCACTGAGTTTTGCAGAGTCGTCGTTTTTTCCCATACCACCGGACGTCATGCTCATGCCGATGAGCCTGGCCCGGCCCGAACGCGCCATGCGCTTTGCCACCATCACCACGCTGGCCTCGGTAGCCGGCGGCATGGCAGGTTACGCCATTGGCCATTTCGGTCTGGACCTGATTGCGCCCCTGATCCAGGAAGGCGGACGCTGGGCCCATGCCTATTCACGGGCGTCCGACTGGTTTGCGGAATGGGGTTTCTGGGCTGTCCTGATTGCGGGCTTTTCACCCATCCCCTACAAGGTGTTCACCATTTCAGCAGGTGCGCTCTCCATGGTTTTTATACCCTTTGTACTGGCCTCCGCGGTGGGGCGGGGCGCCCGTTTCTTCCTGGTAGCGGGTTTGCTGTCATGGGGCGGCGCGAGCATGGAGCAGCGCATCCGGCTGTATGTCGAGCGCATTGGCTGGGGGCTGGTCGGACTGGGGGTAGTAGCCTATCTGGTTATTCGCGCATAAGCACAGGCTGGGGTGGAGCCGGCTGCTGTTACTGTGCCTGTTGTGCTCCTGCGCTTCGGAACCGGTCAAGGCGCCGATCGGTGACCGCACCCAGCGGCCGGTCAGGCACCCGGACAGTCACCGCGTGCGGCAGGGCGATACCCTGTACTCGATCAGCTTTCTCTATGGCATCAGCGTGGACGAGCTGGTGGCCTGGAACCGGCTGCACAAACCCTACACCATTTTCAAGGGACAGAAACTCCGCCTCAGCCCGCCACCGGTAAGCAGAAAGAAAACCGTTCCTGCGCCTGCACGACCATCACCGCACGCCAGCAAACCCAAGATCTACCATCCGCCGGCGCCCGCGAAGAGAAAACCGCCAAACCCGGGCCGGAGCCGCGCGGAACCGGTGGTGCGCACGCATGCCCTGCCGGCCACCGGCAGCAAGGTGATCTGGTCCTGGCCTGTAAAAGGGGTCCTGCTCAGCAAATACAGTGCAAAAAGTGTGGGTAAAAAGGGCATTGATATTGCCGGGAAAACCGGTGACCCGGTACGCGCGGCGGCAGCCGGCAAGGTCGTGTATTCCGGGAGTGGACTTGGTGGCTACGGTAGGCTTATCATCGTCAAACATAATAAAGATTTTCTCAGCGCTTACGCACATAACCGCACGTTGATCGCCAGGGAAGGGCAATGGGTAGGGAAGGGCGAGATCATCGCCCGCATGGGACGCAGCGGTACCGATCGCACGCAGTTGCATTTTGAAATTCGCAAGCGGGGCCGACCGGTCGATCCACTGCATTACCTGCCCGCACGGTAAAGGTCGCAGCGCCAGGAAACGCCGGTGACACTGGGTTCACCGGGACATCAACCAGCAAGGGGAGATGTATGGCCAGAAAATGCCAGCACCTGGACGGCGTGCAGGACAACGTAACCGACATTCATGCGGTTACTACGCTGCTGAAGTCACAGCGAAAAAAGACCCGTGATTCCAGTGAACCACCCGAATCGAAAGCCCATTTCGACGCCACCCGCCTGTACCTCAACGAGATCGGTTTTTCCCCGCTGCTGAGTGCCGAAGAGGAAGTCTACTACTCGCGCCTGGCGCAGAAGGGTGACGAACAGGGCCGCCGGCGCATGATCGAAAGCAACCTGCGGCTGGTCGTCAAGATCGCGCGCCGTTATATCAATCGCGGACTGGCCCTGCTGGACCTGATCGAGGAAGGCAACCTGGGCCTGATCCGCGCCGTCGAAAAATTCGACCCGGAGCGCGGTTTCCGTTTTTCCACCTATGCTACCTGGTGGATCCGGCAGACCATCGAACGCGCGATCATGAACCAGACGCGCACCATTCGCCTGCCGATTCACGTAGTCAAGGAACTCAACAGCTACCTGCAGGCCGCACGCCGCCTCGCGCAGTCGCTGGACCATGAGCCCAATGCCGAGGAAATCGCGGAACTGCTGGACAAGCCGCTGAAAGACGTCAAGCGCATGCTCAAGCTGAACGAGCGCGTCACGTCCGTGGATGCCCCCATCGGCCGTGATTCCGACAAGTCGCTGATCGATGCCATCCCGGATGAAAACAATCCGGATCCCAGCGACCTGCTGCAGGATGCCGACGTCCTTGCCAACCTGGAACTGTGGGTTGCACAGCTATCCGAGAAACAGCGCGAAGTGGTCGAACGCCGCTTTGGGCTGCACGGTTACAAGATTTCCACGCTGGAAGAGGTCGGTACCGAAATCGGGGTGACCCGCGAACGGGTACGGCAGATACAGATGGATGCACTGAAACGGCTGCGCGAAATACTGGAAAGCGAAGGTTTCTCTTCCGACACATTGTTTGACTAGCCCGGAATTCTCACCGGGTTCCGTAGCGAGGCGGTGGCAGGTCGTGTGATCAGCGGCGTTCGCGACCGAGGGCCGCGCAGGCATAGTCGACACGATGTCGAGCAGCCCGACCGAGTGAACGCCGCTTAGCGCGCGGCATGACGCCGCCGCCGCAGGAAGTCGGTGAGAAATGCGGGCTAGGAGCCTGTTAAGCCTCCGTGGGGGATTGCGCCTGCAACAGCAGCGCTGCCACCACGCGCCGGTTTTCGGATAACAGGATATTATAGGTTCGGCATGCAGCCGGGGTATCCATCACTTCCAGGCCGGTGCCGGTCGACAGCACGCAGGCGCGCAGTTGCGCAGACGGAAAGCACAGCCGGGAACCGGTTCCGAGCAAAATAATCTCTGCCTGCAACGACAGCAGGCTTTCAATATCCTGTTCAGTGAGTTCGTCGACCTGGCGGGGACGCCAGTCCGGGAGCACGCGATCCGGTGTCAGAATCAGGCTGCGCGTATAGCGTTGCGCGCCGACCGTGACCTGTTCGGCGTCGCAGGCCCTGACCATCAGCGCACTGTCGCAGTCTTCACGGGCAAAATGCATGTCCCGGAGCTTACCGGTCCTGCTTGTTACATTCCAATATTTTCAGTACCCTACGCGCTTTATTTTTTCGAAATTGATCACTGCCCAACGACCGTTTTCGTGGACGATTTTCCCAGAATCAAGCGCTTGCCGCCGTATGTCTTTAACATTGTCAATGAGTTGAAGGCCGCTGCGCGCGCGCGCGGGGAGGACATCATTGATTTCGGTATGGGAAATCCCGACCAGCCGCCCGCCCGGCATATCATCGACAAGCTGACCGAGGCCGCACAGCGCAGCGACACCCACCGCTATTCCATGTCCAAGGGGGTTCCGCGCCTGCGCAAGGCCATCTGCGACTGGTACCAGCGGCGCTACGGGGTCGAACTGGACCCGCAGACCCAGGCCATTGTCACCATCGGGTCCAAGGAGGGGCTGGCGCACCTGGCGCTGGCAACGGTGGGTCCGGGGGATGCAGTACTGGTGCCGAACCCGGCCTACCCCATACACCCCTACGGTATCGTCATTGCCGGGGCGGACATACGCCACGTGCCGGTGATCGGAACCGAGGAAGCGTTTTTCGAGGAGCTGGAAAAAGCCATCAAGGATTCCTGGCCCAAACCCAAGATGCTGATCCTCAACTTTCCGGGTAACCCGACCACCCAGTGTGTCGAACTGGAATTTTTCGAGCGCGTGGTTGCCATCGCCCGCGAACACCGGATCTGGGTGGTGCACGACCTGGCCTACGCCGACCTGGTCTATGACGGCTACAGGGCGCCGTCCATCCTGCAGGTGCCGGGCGCCGAGGACATTGCCGTCGAGTTCTTTTCCTTGTCCAAGAGCTACAATATGCCGGGCTGGCGGGTCGGTTTCATGTGCGGCAACAAAACACTGGTAGCGGCGCTGACGCGTATGAAATCCTACCTGGACTACGGTATGTTCACACCGATCCAGGTGGCCGCCATTGCGGCACTGGAAGGTCCGCAGGATTGTGTACGGGATATCGTGAACATGTATCGCAGTCGGCGCGACGTGTTGTGCGATGGACTGAACAGCATCGGCTGGAAGGTGGAAAAACCCCGCGCAACCATGTTCGTCTGGGCGCCCATACCGGAACCATACCGCGCACTGGGTTCACTGGAGTTCACCAAGAAGATGTTGCAGGAAGCGAAAGTCGCGGTATCCCCCGGCATCGGCTTCGGTGAATATGGAGATGGATTTGTGCGCTTTGGCCTGATCGAAAATGAACATCGTACCCGCCAGGCCATTCGTGGCATCCGGGACATGTTCCGTCATGATGAAAAACAAACCGCGGCAGCGGACGAGGGGGTTTCTTGAAACCGGTAAGGGTAGGACTGTTGGGACTGGGAACGGTTGGTGGTGGCACGTTCAATGTATTACGCCGTAATGCCGGGGAAATTGCGCGACGCGCGGGTCGTGGTATCGAGATCACGCACGCCGCTGCACGGGAATATGAGCCGGCCGGTTTACCGGGCATCGATGCGATCGAAGTCGGTGACGACGCTTTTGCGCTGGTCGAAAATCCGGATATCGATATCATCGTCGAGCTGATTGGCGGCTACGAGCCGGCCCGCGAACTGGTGCTCAGGGCCATTGCCGGTGGCAAACACGTGGTAACCGCCAACAAGGCGCTGATTGCTACTCACGGCAACGAGATATTTGCCGCGGCGCAGAAGCAGGGGGTCATGGTGGCCTTCGAAGCGGCGGTCGCCGGCGGTATACCGATCATCAAGGCCGTGCGAGAGGGCCTGACCGCCAACCGTATCGAATGGATCGCCGGTATTATCAACGGGACCGGTAACTTCATCCTCACCGAAATGCGCGACAAGGGGCGTGACTTCGCCGACGTGCTGGCCGAGGCGCAGGCGCTGGGTTACGCGGAAGCAGACCCGACCTTTGATGTGGAAGGTATCGATGCCGCACACAAACTGGCGATACTGGCTTCCCTGGCATTCGGCATTCCCCTGCAGTTCGACCGGGTCTACACCGAGGGGATCGGACACATTACCCGCGATGACGTGAGCTATGCGGGACAGCTGGGTTACCGGATCAAGCACCTGGGGGTTACCCGGCGCACCGGGCAGGGTGTGGAGCTGCGCGTACACCCGACACTGATCCCGGAGAAGCGCCTGATCGCCAACGTGGACGGCGTCATGAACGCTGTACTGGTGCAGGCCGATGCCGTGGGTCCGACGCTGTATTACGGTGCCGGTGCCGGCGCTGAACCGACTGCGTCGGCGGTAGTGGCCGACCTGGTGGACGTCGCCCGCACCATGACCGTTGATTCGGAAAACCGGGTACCGCACCTGGCCTTCCAGCCCGACTCGCTGTCCGACCTGCCGATCCTGGGCATGGACGACGTGGAAACCTCGTATTACCTGCGCCTGTGCGCTTCGGACGAAGCCGGTGTCATGGCCAACATCACCCGCATCCTGGGTGACAGCGGTATCAGCATTGAAGCCGTGATCCAGAAAGAGCCGCCGGAAGGCGAACAGCAGGTCCCCATCATCATGCTGACGCGCCGTGTGCGTGAGCAGCAAATGAATACCGCGATACAGCAGATCGAGTCGCTGGCCTCGGTAAAGGGTACAATCACGCGCATTCGCATGGAACACCTGGGCAAGGACTGAACGCGATGCACGGCCCCGTGCGCGAGTGCTGCACCCGGGCCGGGCCTTGCCCGTAATTAACGCACTACATCACAATATTTATATAACTATTTGTATTTATAGGTAAATAACCATGCCATTCCGTCCCCGTTATACCGGTTTGATCGACAAGTACCGGGATCGTCTGCCGGTACACGATGACACCCGCGTGATCAGCCTGGGTGAAGGCAACACGCCACTCATCCGTCTCAACAATATTCCGCGCGCTACCGGCAAGGACGTGGATATCTACGTCAAATACGAGGGCCTCAACCCGACCGGTTCCTTCAAGGATCGCGGCATGACCATGGCGGTCACCAAAGCGGTCGAGGAAGGCAGCCGTGCGGTGATCTGTGCCTCGACGGGGAACACCTCCGCGTCCGCTGCCGCCTATGCAGCACGCGCGGGCATCACGGCCTTTGTGCTGATACCGGAGGGCAAGATCGCGCTGGGCAAGCTGGCACAGGCAATGATCCACGGTGCCGTGGTACTGCAGATACGCGGCAATTTTGATGAAGGTATGCAGCTGGTCAAGGACGTGGGTGAAAACACCCCGGTGACCATCGTGAATTCCATTAATCCCTTCCGCCTGCAGGGGCAGAAAACAGCGGCGTTTGAAATCATCGAAGAGCTGGAGCGTGCGCCTGATTATCATTGCCTGCCGGTTGGTAACGCCGGCAATATCACGGCCCACTGGATGGGCTACAGCGAGTACTACGAGCACGGTATCGTCAACCAGCGACCGACCATGGTCGGTTACCAGGCCTCCGGTTCCGCACCTTTCCTGCGCGGGGAAATGGTCGATAACCCCGAAACCGTGGCGACCGCCATCCGCATCGGCCACCCGCAGTCCTGGGACAAGGCCTGGAAGGTACACGAGGAATCCGGGGGCTGGTTCGATGAATGCAGTGATGCGGAAATTCTTGCCGCACAGAAACTGCTGACGGAAAAGGAGGGGATTTTCTGTGAACCGGCATCGGCCACGTCACTGGCCGGGGCTCTGCGCGATATCCGCTCCGGCAAGATTCCCGAAGGCAGTTCCATCGTCTGTACCCTGACCGGTCACGGTCTCAAGGACCCCGACACCGCGATCAAACAGTGCACCGAGGGAGTGATTACCGTCGATGCCAGACTGGAACCGGTACGCGCCGCCATCGTGGGGAACCTGGGCTGACCGCTTCGGTCAGCCTGCTCGTACCCGGGCTGGCGGCCAGCTTTCCAGGCTACGCAAACGACCGTTTTGCCCCTGCACCGGCACTGTCCCGGCTGCTGGGCCGCGCCCGCTCACATACCTTCCCGGCCGATACCCTGGAGGCAGCGGCAGTATCCCTGTTCGATATCCACACCCGGGACCGTCCGGTGCCGGTCGCACCTTTTGCCTGGCTGGGTGATACCGGCCAGGCGCCCGCCGGTTACTGCCTGTGTGCCGACCCTGTGCACCTGCGCACCGATACCCACGGTCTGGTGTTGTTCGACACCTCCAGTTTTTCCCTGTGCGGGGAAGACCGCGCGGCATTGCGCAACGTCGTGGCTGATTTCCTGCACCAGGATGGCTGGCAGCTGCAGGCCGGCCGTTCCGGCCGCTGGTACCTGCGCGGGGACAGGCAACAAGACCTGGACACCACCCCGCTGTCCTGGTTGCGCGGCCGTTCCGTTGCCGGGTTCCTGCCGCAGGGTCGGGATGCACCGGACTGGCGTCGACGTTGCAACGAAATCCAGATGCTGATGCATGCACACCCGGTCAACCGGCGGCGCGCCGAACAGGGCTTACCGCTGGTCAACAGCCTGTGGATCTGGGGCGGCGGTGTATTACCGGAACCGCAACAGCACGGTGTGTTGAACCAGGTGATGAGCAACCACCCGGCCGTGCAGGGGCTGGGGGCCTGGAGCGGCGCGCACAGTGTGCCGGTACCGGAGCGTGCCGCCGGGTTGTGGCAGGGTCCAGAGCCGGGTGGACATACGCTGGTGACCCTGGAAGCACTGGATAGTCCGGCCGCGTATGAAGACGTTGAGCACTGGAATGCACTGCTGGAAAGTTACGAGCGCGACTGGTTCCAGCCGTTGCTGAATGCACTTGCGCGTCGCAGGCTGCGCAGCCTGGACATCCTGCCGGTCAACGGCCGACGCTACCACCTGTCACCTGCGGGCCTGTTGAAAATCTGGAAAGGTTCCGCTTGCTGGCGGGATGTGCTGGCACAGCCGTGAAAAAAGCCACAGGCTGCCTCTCCGGGCAGCCTGTGGCGGATTGCCGGAAACCCTTACTCGGAATCCGTTGGATCGTTGAACAATAACGGCAGCTTGATATTGCCGTGACCGTTCTGCGGGTAGTTCTCCGCCTGCGGATCGCCCGGGTTCAGGTTGGAGGCCGTGTCGTCGGGCGGAAACAGCACCAGGGATTCCAGGTAGGCAAGAACGGCCTTACGCCCACGGGAGCCCAGGTGTTCGTACCGGTGCCGGGATGATTCGGCTTCGCCGCCGTGCCGCAGAATGACTTCGTGCAGGTTGATACTGCGTCCGTCGTGCCCGTAGGGCGGGGTGGAACCAACGCCCCAGAGCGGCTCGGTCATGAATTCCTTCTGGTAGGTGCCGTCGTAATTTCTCTCCCAGAAAGCCGGGCCCAGGTCGTGGCGTTTGAAATCCGCATAGATATTCTTTACCAGGAATGTACCACCTCGCGGTAATTTCTGTGTTGGGTTGCCACTGCCATCGTCGATTTCATCGTACAGGGTGGTTGCGGTTGCGAACAGGTTGTTGAAGATACCCCGGTCGGCATCATAGACCGTCTCTACGCTGCCGACACGACGATCCCGGTCGATACGCATGTCCGGTACGTGGCAACCGGTGCAGCCAATCTTTTTCAGCAGTCGTTTGCCACGCTGCTCCTGGAACCCCTGCTTGCCGGTAGCCGGCGCAAAATAATTGAGCAGGTAGAATTCCAGGTGATCGACCAGGCTGACCGGGACTTCGTTGACAACCCCGTCATGGTCCGAGTCATCGAATTCATCCACCACCGGCGGGGCTTCAATACTGTCTGTGGAACCACTCAGCAGCATGCCCGCCGGAGTGATCACGTCGGCACCATTGGCCGCAGCGAGCAGGTCAGGGTCAGGCGCTTCCATGCCCATTTCCGCGTTTAGCGCCCCGACGATAAACTCACGCATGGATATAGTGCCACCCTGTGCAAAGAATGGCCGCACGCGCAGATCGTCATTCACGCCTTCCACTGCACTGGTGTCTACACTGCCATCCGGGTTTGCCGTGATCGATCCGTAACGGACACCCTTGCTGGCCAGGGAAACGGTAACCGGGCGGTTACCCGCCGCGGCGTCAGCGATGGCCTGGTCACGCGTGGCACGCAGCGCCTGCGTAATTTCATCGCCTATCATCTCGACCAGTCCCAGCCCGTACAGGTGCGGGGTGTCGCGTGAATCCGGCCGGGTAAAAACTTCGCCGCCGAAGCCGGCGCCACCACGGGGGCGCGCATGGCAGGCGGCGCAACTGTCCGCCAGTCCGGCACCCAGTGAAGCATCGGTGTTGAAGTCGCCGACACCGTCATTGGTCCTGGGCCCCATGCCTTCAGCCAGGCGGTACTTGCGCTGGAAGAGTTGCCGGCCGCGCCGGATGGAACGGAAGGGATCTCGCTTGATGATGTACAGGGAGGAGGTGGGAGTGTCGAGATCTCCCCGACCTGCGCCGACCTGTTCCGTCAGGGATTTGTGACTCCCTGCATTGATAGTGTTGGGTGTCTGGGTAATGTCGGTGATTCCGGCAGTGGCGGGGAGGCTGAGTACAGCACCCCCCAGTACTGCCAACAGTGCACGTGCGTGATAAGGTCCTGGCATTCCTTTCTCCTCGCTGGATGATGAACAATGGCTGTCGATCTCCATGACAACGGGCACACCGGTCGCGTCGTGCCCGGCAGGTTACGCATTTCCGCTGTACAGTGAAAAACCCCGCACATACACGGAAATAAACCCGGGCACTACCCTAACTCAGTTTTGAGAGTGAGCGCTATCTGACTGTGCAGCCAAATATTTCTGGCCTGTTGGCAAACCGGGGAAAGACGGAAGGTAGAGGGGGTAATGGACGTTTGGCTAATGCATCAGTAACGCAGTACCGCTGTGCTCAGGGCGTATCCGAGAGCGGGTCCTGGATGAGCGGCGTACGTCCCCTGGCGATGCGGTGTTTATCGAGGGACTTGCGAAACAGCTGAATCAGGTTGCTGGCCGGACACACGCGCTGGAAGGCCATCAGGATCAACTGTGAACGGTTGCTGACCTCAAACTTTTTGAACAGGCGTCCGAGGTGCAGCTTTATACTTTGCTCCGAAAGACACAGCTCGTTGGCGATTTGCCGGGTCGACAGGCCTTCCAGTACATACTTCAGCACATCCGCTTCACGCCGGCGGTGCAGGCAACCACCCGATGGTCTTTCTGGTCGGAGATGACCCGGATCAGGCCATCGACATAGATGTCCCGGTTGGCAACGATAAAGATGCGGACCTCCCTGTGATCCTGGCCTTCGTCGCTGAGCCCTGCCAATGTGCCGGCTGAAATTTCATTCATACTGACGTCGCTCCTTCAAGAAAACCGATGAGGCCTGCAGGCCGGGTACATCCATATGGGCAACTGCCCGTGCGGCAACGCGCACCAGCAGCGAAACGACATTTACAGCGCGCGGGGTAGCGGAGAATACGCAAACTTCCTTTTCTTGTTTTTCCATGCGGTTTTGTGTGTGCTATCAGGCACAATTAAAGCATATTCCGCATTAATGTCCACACTTCGCAGGCGATCCACTAGAATGGCGCGAGATCACTACAGGCACGCCTGCTTAAACCGGTACAAGATGAAAAATATCATTCACAGACAGTTAGTTGAGTCCACTTTCCAGGCACTGCCCGAGGTGCTGCACCCGGTACTGAAGCGTGTATATGCAGCGCGCAGCATTCACTCGGACAAAGATCTGGACAACCGTCTAGCCCGTTTGCATTCGCCCACTGAACTCAAGGGCATCCAGCAGGCCGTCACCCTGCTGCAGGAGGCACTGGAGAAGCAGGAACGAATCCTGGTAGTGGGTGACTTTGACGCGGACGGTGCCACCAGCAGTGCGCTCATGGTAGCGGCACTGCGGGCGATGGGCGCACACCACGTGGACTACCTGGTGCCGAATCGATTTGAATTCGGCTACGGACTGACTCCCGAGATTGTTGCCGTGGCGGCTGCTTCCGGGCCGGACCTGCTGGTCACTGTTGATAACGGTATATCGAGCATCGAGGGTGTGGCAGCTGCACGCCGGCTCGGCATCCGCGTACTGGTTACCGATCATCACCTGCCGGGTGATACGCTGCCGGCTGCGGACGCGATCCTGAACCCGAACCAGCCGGGCGACCGCTTTCCCAGCAAGCACCTGGCCGGGGTCGGTGTGGCATTCTACCTGCTGATGGCCTTGCGCAGCCGACTCCGGGAACAGGGCTGGTTCGAACAACAGACGGTGCCGGAACCCAGGCTGGCGGAATACCTTGACCTGGTGGCGCTGGGTACGGTGGCGGACCTGGTCGTGCTGGACCATAACAACCGGGTGCTGGTGCGACAGGGCCTGCAGCGCATACGGGCCGGCCAGTGCCGGCCGGGCATCCGCGCCTTGCTGCAGATCGCCGGGCGCAGCCTGTCGCGCGTGGTGGCCGCCGATTTCGGTTTTGCCGTGGGACCGCGCCTGAATGCCGCCGGTCGACTCGATGACATGTCGATCGGGATCGAATGCCTGTTGAGCAAAGACGAAATCACGGCGCGCCAGCTGGCGGAACAGCTCGACACACTGAACCGCGAACGCAGGGAAATCGAAGCGGACATGAAGACCCGTGCAACGGAGTACGTGCAGCGGGTACATGTCGAGGAAGCACAACTGCCGCTGGGCCTGTGCCTGTTCGAACCCGACTGGCACCAGGGTGTAATCGGTATCCTGGCTTCCAGGATCAAGGAACGTTTTCATCGCCCGGTGATCGCCTTTGCGCGTTGTGGTCCGGACCAGTTGAAAGGGTCGGCGCGCTCGATCAGTGGGCTACATATCCGCGACACACTGGATGCTGTGGCGGCCCGGCACCCGGAGCTGTTGCAGAAGTTCGGCGGCCACGCCATGGCGGCCGGGCTGTCGCTGGCGGAACACCGGCTGCCGGAATTTGAGGCGGCTTTCCTGCAGGAACTGGCCGCACGCCTGGACGAGCACTCGCTGGCCAGCGTACTGGAATCCGACGGCCCGCTGGAACCGGAAGATCTCAACCTGGATCTGGCCGAACAGCTGCGCGCGGCCGGACCCTGGGGGCAGGGGTTCCCGGAACCGCTTTTCGACGGCAGGTTTACGATCCTGCAGCTGCGGGTGGTCGGTGAACATCACCTCAAGCTGAGGGTGCGGCCGGAGGGTGGCAGGGAATTACTGGATGCGATTGCCTTCAACCAGGCAGCGGACCATACACTGAGGACCGGGCAAGCGGTACGCCTGGCCTACCGGATGGACAGCAATGAATATCGCGGCATGCTGGGTTTGCAACTGGTGGTCGAGGCGATCGAGCCCCTGTAAAAGTCCGTCAACCGGGCCGACCGGCAGGATAAGCAGCGCGGCTGTATTTTTGGCAGTTCCCGGGGAACCCGGTATGATGCGCGTTTTTGCAGTTCAGTAAAAACTCGAACCAGGGGAACGTTTTGGAAGTAAATCCGGTCAGGCAGCAGATCAGGGATCTGCAGGGGCGCTCCGAGTCCCTGAGGGGGTATCTTTGACTTCGACAGCAAGCGTGAACAACTGACCGAGGTCAGCCGGGAACTGGAAGACCCGGAGATCTGGAACGACCCGGAACGGGCCCAGGCACTGGGCAGGGAGCGGGTACGCCTGGCAGAGGTGGTCGAGACGCTCACCGCAATTGAAACCGGCTTGCAGGATGCCGCCGGACTGCTGGACCTCGCTACCGAAGAAAACGACCAGGACACCTTCGAGGCGGTGAAAGACGACCTCGCCGACATGGAAACGCGGGTCGCGGCACTGGAGTTCCGCCGCATGTTTTCGGGAGAGATGGACGCTGCCAATGCTTTCCTGGACATCCAGTCCGGTTCCGGCGGTACCGAGGCACAGGACTGGGCCGAGATGCTGCTGCGCATGTACCTGCGCTGGGCCGAGCGCCATGACTTCAAAACCGAGTTGATCGAGGTTTCCGCCGGTGAAGTGGCCGGCATCAAGAGCGCCACGGTCAAGGTCGACGGGCCCTGGGCATTCGGCTGGTTGCGCACCGAGATCGGTGTACACCGCCTGGTGCGCAAGTCGCCCTTCGATTCGGGCAACCGGCGCCATACCTCGTTTGCCGCGGTATTCGTGGCGCCGGAAATCGACGATGACTTCGACATCGAGATCAACCCGGCGGATCTGCGCATCGATGTTTATCGCGCCAGCGGCGCCGGTGGCCAGCACGTCAACCGCACGGAATCGGCGGTGCGCATTACCCACCTGCCCAGCGGCGTGGTCGTGCAGTGCCAGAACGACCGTTCCCAGCACAAGAACCGCGCTACCGCCATGAAACAGTTGAAAGCCAAGTTGTACGAACTGGAAATCCAGAAAAGAAATGCCGACCAGCAGGCGGTCGAGGACAGCAAGTCGGATATTGGCTGGGGCAGCCAGATCCGTTCCTACGTGCTCGACCAGTCGCGCATCAAGGACCTGCGCACCGGTGTGGAGACGGGGAATACCCAGGCGGTGCTGGACGGTGACCTGGATAATTTTATTGAAGCCAGCCTGAAAAGCGGCCTGTAGCAGCCCATACGGATCGCTTCCCATGCAGGCCATGACAGGAAACCAATGCACCGACCATGACTGACACTGACGAACACAAACTGATTGCCCAACGCAGGCAGAAACTCGCGGAAATGCGCGAGCAGGGCGCAGCCTTTCCCAATGACTTCAGGCGTGATTCCATCGCCGCGGAGCTGCACGCTGCATTTGGTGACCGGAGCCCGGAATGGCTGGAGGAAAACAATATCCGGGTCAAGGTGGCCGGTCGCATGATGGGCAAGCGCGTCATGGGCAAGGCCAGTTTTGCCCATATTCAGGATATGTCCGGGCGCATACAGATCTTCGCCCGGCGTGACAGCCTGCCGGAAGGCCGATACCAGGCGTTCAAGAGCTGGGACGTCGGCGATATCATCAGTGCCGAAGGCGTGCTGTTCAAGACCAAAACAGGCGAGCTTTCGGTGAAGGCCGACGACCTGCGCATTCTGACCAAGTCGCTGCGGCCGCTGCCGGAAAAATTCCATGGTCTGACCGACCAGGAAATCCGCTACCGGCAGCGCTACCTGGACCTGATCATGAACCAGGAGTCGCGCGATACCTTCATCATCCGCTCGCGTATCGTGCAGTTCATCCGCGACTTCTTCAATCGCCGTGGTTTCCTGGAAGTCGAGACGCCCATGATGCAGAGCATCCCCGGTGGAGCGGCGGCGCGCCCGTTTACCACCCATCACAACGCGCTGGACATGCAACTGTACCTGCGTATTGCGCCGGAGCTCTATCTCAAACGCCTGGTGGTGGGTGGCTTCGAAAAAGTTTACGAGATCAACCGCAACTTCCGAAATGAAGGTCTGTCTACGCGCCACAACCCGGAATTCACCATGCTGGAATTCTACGAGGCCTACGCGGACTACCACGACCTGATGGACACTACCGAGGAATTGCTGCGCACTATGGCGAAGCTGATCCTGGGTAACACTGTGATTGCCTACCAGGGCGATGAGTACGATTTTGGCAAACCCTTCGTGCGCATGACCGTCAGGGAGTCTATCCTGCACTTCAACCCCGAACTGGAGGCGAGCCGGCTGGAGAGCCTGGATGCGGCACGCAGCGTGGCATCGGCACTGGATATCCCGCTGCGGGACAGCTACGGCCTGGGCAAGGTGCAGATCGAGATTTTCGAGAAGACGGTGGAACACCGGCTCAAGGACCCGACCTTTATCACGGCCTATCCGACCGAGGTCTCACCGCTGGCCCGGCGCAACGACGCTGACCCGTTCGTGACCGACCGTTTCGAGTTTTTTGTCGGCGGGCGGGAAATCGCCAACGGGTTTTCCGAGCTGAACGATCCGGAAGACCAGGCCGAGCGTTTCCGCCGCCAGGTCGAGGAAAAGGAAGCCGGGGATGACGAGGCCATGCACTATGACGCGGACTATGTCCGCGCACTGGAGCACGGTATGCCACCCACGGCGGGAGAAGGCATCGGTATCGACCGCCTGGTGATGCTGTTTACCGACTCGGCCTCGATACGGGACGTGCTGCTGTTCCCGCACATGCGTCAGTAGTTGCTGCAGCTGTCCGCATCCTCCGCGATGCGGTTTACCTTCCATTCCCCCGAGTCCAGGTAGCTCAGGAAGTCGTCGGGTGACAGCGGGCGGCTGATCAGGTAGCCCTGGGCAATATCACACTGCATGTTTTTAAGCTCGTCGAGCACCTGTTCCGTCTCGACACCTTCGGCAACCGTGTGCAGGCCCAGGTTGTGTGCCAGGTCGATCGTGGAATGCACGATCATGGCGTCGTCCTTGTCATTCATCATGTCACTGACGAAGGAGCGGTCGATCTTGAGTTGCTGCACCGGGAGCCGTTTCAGGTAGCTGAGTGATGAGTAGCCGGTACCGAAGTCGTCCACCGAAAGCCGCACACCCATGTCATTCAACCGGGTCAGGATATCCAGGCTGCGTTCCGGGTCGTTCATGATGGCGCTCTCGGTAATCTCCAGCATCAGGTACTTTCTGTCGAGGTCGTGACGCTGCAGAATCCCGGTAATCTGGCCGGGCAGCTTTTCATCACGCAGGTTGTGCATCGACAGGTTGACCGCCACGCTGATCCGGTAACCCCGTTGCTGGCAGGTCTTGCAGTACTGCACTGCTTTTTCGAGGATCTGCAGGGTAAACTGTTTAATCAGGCCGGTATGTTCCAGCACGGGAATGAAATCGCCCGGGGGAATGATGCCGCGCGCCGGGTGGGTCCAGCGCGCCAGTGCTTCCACGCCGGTAATCACCTGGTTGCGCAGGTCCAGTTTTGGCTGGAAGGCAAGACCGATTTCGTGTTCCTGGATTGCGGCGCGCAGGTCGCGCAACAGCTCCAGCCGGTTCGGGTTATTGATGTCCGTGTCGGGGTCGTAGATGACGTATTCATCGCGGTTGCGCTTGGCCATGTACATGGCGACATCGGCGCTTCTCAGCAGCGCCGACGGGTCGCGGCCGTGTTCCGGGTAGACCGCTATACCCATACTGGCGCCGATAGAGAAACTGTTGTGGTCGATCTCCACCGGCTGCTGCAGGGTCAGCTGCAGCTTGCGGGCAACGGTCAGTGCCGCTTCCCGGTTTGCCTGCGGTAGTACCACGGCAAATTCATCGCCACCCAGCCGCCCCAGGGTGTCGGGTTCCCGCAGGGCCGACTGGAAGCACTTGCCGACACTGATCAGCAGGTCGTCCCCGACGGAATGTCCCAGCGTGTCGTTGACTTCCTTGAAGTGATCCAGGTCGATCATGATCAGCG
>Ga0256841_1001698_pt1 | contig 18344 bp, 16 predicted proteins | sample 356308metaG_FD_185971 | JGI IMG/M metagenome (GOLD analysis project Ga0256841, IMG submission 185971) | Hydrothermal vent microbial communities from Mid Atlantic Ridge, Atlantic Ocean - 356-308 | ecosystem: Environmental > Aquatic > Marine > Hydrothermal vents | place: Atlantic Ocean: Mid... | reverse complement strand
CGTCGTCGGGTCCGTGCCGTCCAACGTGTAGTAGATCGTCGCGCCCGCCGTCGTCGTCTCCAGCGTGATCGGATCGCTCGAGGTGATCGAACCCCCATTCGGCGTGATCGTCGGCGTGGCTACCTGGGTTGGCGGCGCCGCGGATGCGGGCGCATAGACATCGAGGCGGTCGATCAGCGGCCCGGCGGTGAAATCGTAGACCACCAACTTGACCGTATTGGCACCTGGCTGAAGGTCGACCGTCCAGTCGTGGGTCGCCCAGCTCGATTTCCGCCCCGTCGCAGCCGGCCGCAGACGGCCAAGGCCGGTGCCGTTCACGAACAACTGGATGTCTTTGACGTTGCCTTCATAGGCATAACGCAACGACAAGATGTGGGAGCCGCCGCTGCCTCCGTCCACCGTCCACTCGACAGTGCCATTGTCCAGGGGCTCCACATAACCGGCGCCGGTGTAATCAGGCTCGGCAGTGGCCACGGAGCCTGAGGTGATGAGTGCATCCTCGGCCTGATACGTGGCCAGCAACGCACCACGATGCGACAAATCCCGCGCCACCAGCTCCACGTCGTCCCAGTACGAGATCCCGTTCGTCACGTTCCACCACGAGCGGAATCCCACGTCGATGGCCGCAGCATTGGGCGGGGCCTGGAAATTGATGCTCATGGCGCGCCAGCCGTACGTGCCATAAGGCGCCCACATGTAGAGTTCCTTGGCCAGCTTGGCGCCCGAGGAGTTGCGCCATTGGAGGACCGTGAGGGGTTTTCCGCCACTGCCGATCCCCTGGATGTTGTCCCCCTTCACCCACACGGTGAAGGTGTACTCCTCCCCGGGGGTTACGCCGGTCACACCGGTTTGACGAATGTTGTGCGTCTGGGAAGTGGCGGGATCCCCCGTGCCGTCGTTGATCAACTTGATGGACATGGATCCGGTGCGGGCGACCCCTGAGACCACGTCCGAGCCATAGTCTTCGGGAACCCAGTGGAGCGTGCCCTGCTCCATGGAAGGATCTGGCACCAGATTGGCCAATGCCGCAGGGCCGGAAATCCCCCCCAACACCAGCAGGGCGATGCCAACACCGACCCTGGACCACTGACGGAATACAACCCCACACATGCTGCCAACTCCCCGCGTTCCAATCGCCCGAAAACGGGCCACCCCATTCGCCGAAAGCCCGCCTTCTGCCGGAGTGCCCGGCACACACCCCTCAGGAGGCACACACCCCACGGCCGACCGTCGGTGCCTTTTTTCCGACTACCGGTAAGTCTATACCATTCACAAGAGGAAAATGTGAACCGCTCCGCAGCACATCAGCACGGCCACACCCCGGGCCCTCGGGCCGCCTTCCAGGCTACACGGGGCCCTCATCGGAATACCCTTGTCCAGATCTCAAAACGCCGGCAGGCGCCGCGAGGCACACAGCCCGACCCGACAAGTCCGCTTGGGATCGGGCCGGGCCTCCTCCTCTATAATCGGCGGCCTCAGGGGGGATCATGCTTCGCATCGTGACATTCAACGCCAACGGAATCCGGTCCGCGGCCCGCAAGGGGTTTTTCGAGTGGCTCGCGTCCCAGCAAGCCGACGTGGTGTGCGTCCAGGAGACCAAAGCCCACCAGCACCAGCTCGAGGATCCGGTGTTCTTCCCGCAGGGCTATCACTGCCATTACGTGGATGCCGAACGGGCCGGTTATGCCGGTGTGGCCCTGTACACACGCCGGGAACCGAATGCATTGAGCACCGCCATGGGTTGCGATGAGTTCGACCGCGAGGGCCGTTACGCGGAGGCGGACTACGGCGGGTTGCGTGTGGTTTCGCTGTATGCGCCGTCGGGTTCGGCCGGGCCGGAACGCCAGGCATCCAAGGACCGGTTCCTGGAGTGCTTCCCCGAGGTCCTCGAACGGCTGCGCGCGGTGGGCCCCGCCATCGTCTGTGGCGACTTCAACATCGCCCATCGGGAGATCGATCTGAAGAACTGGCGCTCCAACCAGAAAAATTCTGGTTTTCTCCCCCATGAACGCCATTGGATGGAGTGTCTGTTCACCCGCCGCGGCTATGTGGACGCCTTTCGCGTGGTGAACCAGGAGCCGGACCAGTACACTTGGTGGTCCAATCGGGGCCGCGCCTGGGAGAAGAACGTGGGTTGGCGCATCGACTACCAGGTGATCACCGCAGAGCTGGCCCCGCGGGTACTGCGCGCCGAGATCTACAAGGCGCAGCGCTTCTCGGACCATGCTCCGCTCATCCTGGACTACGACCTGAGCCTTTGAACGGAAAGCCGCACGAACGGCTGGGCTGGTCCGAGGCGCTCGCCGTCTACACCCGCCCGCGGGTGATCGCCATGGTGTTTTTGGGGTTCAGCGCGGGCCTGCCTTTCCTGCTGGTGTTCTCCACGCTGTCGGGCTGGCTGCGGGACGTCGGCATCGAGCGCACCGTCATCGGTTTTTTTTCCTGGGTCGGAATCACCTATTCCATCAAGGTGTTCTGGGCACCGGTCATCGACCGGCTGCCGTTGCCGCCGTTCACGCAGTGGTTGGGAAAACGCCGGGGCTGGATGTTCGCCGCCCAGCTCGGGATCGCCGCCGGCCTGACCGGGATGGCCTTCACCGATCCCACCGCGGACATCGGGCGAATCGCATGGCTGGCGTTGCTGGTGGCCTTCTCCTCGGCGACCCAGGACGTGGTGATCGACGCATTCCGGATCGAGGCCATGGAAGCCCGCTACCAAGGGGCCATGGCCGCAGCCTATGTGTTGGGCTACCGGCTGGCGCTGCTGGCCGCCGGGGCCGGCGCCTTCTATCTGGCCGAAGATTTTTCCTGGCGCATCGCCTACTTGGTGATGGCCGCCCTGGTGGGGGTGGGCCTCACCACCACGCTGGCGGTTCGCGAACCCCCGCATGCGGTGGATCCGGCCACCCGCCGTCTGGAAGAGCGGCTCGAGGCCGAAGTCGGGGCCACACGCCCCGACGGTCCATGGTCCCGCCTCCAACGCTGGCTCGCCGATGCGGTCGTCGCCCCCTTCGTGGAGTTCTTCGCCCGCAACGGCAGGCTCGCGATCGCCATCCTTGCACTGATCGCGGTGTACAAACTCAGCGACATCACCATGGGCGTCATGGCCAACCCCTTTTACCTGGACCTGGGCTTCAGCAAGAAAGACATCGCCAACGTCACGAAGATCTTCGGTTTCTTCATGACCATCGCGGGCTCGGCGTTGGGCGGATTGCTGGCCGCCCGATTCGGGATCGGCCGGCCGCTGGTCTGGGGTGCCGTGTTGGTGGCCTCGACCAACCTCCTGTTCGCCTGGCTGGCGTGGACCGACCCCACCCTGGTGAAACTGGCGGCGGTGGTGAGCGCGGACAACCTGAGCGGTGGACTGGCCACCGCAGTGTTCATCGCCTACCTCTCGAGCCTCACCAACACGGCCTACACCGCCACCCAGTACGCCTTGTTCAGCTCCCTGATGACCCTGCCGGCCAAATTTCTCGGCGGCTTCGCAGGCTGGGTGGTGGACGGACAAGGGTATGCGTTCTTCTTCCTCTATGCTGGTTTGCTCGGCGTACCGGCCATACTTCTGTCGGTGTGGCTGACGCACCGGTCCGCCCACCCTATTTCGCAACGCGGGTCGGGTTAGACTCAACGCCCGATTTCCCCACGGTGAGAACACACGGGGCCGCCGCGCCGATCGCTCGCACCCAGCCGCCCGAAGACCATGCAAAAGAACCATCCCCGCAAACCGTCTGACCGGCACGCCCCGAAACGCAGCCTCGCGGCCAAACTCTCATGGGCCTTCGAGCTCGATCCCGACGCACAGATCCGTCGAGCGCAATACGAACACCTGCGGAGTCACTGCATCTCCGCCCCGCTCACCTCCCTGATCGTCGCCCTGACCTTGTGTGCCGTCCTCGCCCTGTTCGTGGATCCCCGCCCTGCGCTCGTATGGGTGGCGGTGCTTTCCGTGGCGCTGACCGCCCGCCTGGCACTCTGCCGCTGGCGCCCCCGCAACGACGCGCAGCGGGATCGCTGGTCGCTTTGGGCCTTGTCTCTGGCCATGGTGTCCGGGTTCGTGTGGGGACTGGCGCCCCTCGCGCCCCCGGTGAAAGAACTCGGCGCCCTGACCGTGACCCTGCTCGTCATCGGCGGCGTCATCGTGGGCATGCTCCCCATCCTCGGGTTCATCCACAAGGCCTATGTCACGTACACCGTCGTCGCCATCACCCCGAGCCTGGTGATCCTGTTCGCCTCGGGATTCCACGGCCATCCGGCATACCTCGGACTCGGCCTGTTCCTGATCGCCTTCGCACTCAACCTGATCCGAACCGGGGAAGTCGTCACGCGCACGTTCCTGTCCAATCTGCGGCACGGCATCGCCCAGACCATCGCCGCCGAACACGACGCCCTGACCGGTCTGCCCAACCGCAGGAAGTTCGACCGGGAATACGCCTCGGCATGGGCGCTCGCCGCACGGGCACACACCCCCCTCTCCGTGTTGATCCTCGATCTCGATCATTTCAAGGAATACAACGACCGGTATGGCCATCCGGCCGGGGACCGCTGCCTCAAGGCGGTGGCCGAGACACTCATCGGCGCGCTGCCGCGGGCGGCCGACCACCTCGCCCGGATCGGGGGAGAGGAATTCGTCGCCCTGCTGCCGGCCACCGATGCAAAAGGCGGCCGGCTGCTCGCCGAGCGGTTGCGGCAGGCCGTCGAGCAACTCCACATCCCACACGCCGCCTCACCGGTGTCACCCTGGCTGACCATCAGCGTGGGTGGAGCCACCTTGTACCCCACCACCGCCACACCGCCGGCATCGCTCCTCGACAAGGCCGACCAGGCGCTGTACGCAGCCAAGCGCGCAGGACGCAATCGCGTGGAGTGGGCGCCCGGCGACACCGATCGAGGCAACGCCAATACGGATCACGGCGCCTGATCCCCTCGCCCCGGCAGTTCGCCACATCCGTGGTGTCGATGCCGTCCGTCCGCCCCCCGGTTCCTTCCTCGGCCGGTGTGGTATACGTTGACCGGCGGCGGGGTGATAAGAGATGCGCGATGGCGCCGGGATGTGCCGCCCGCTGCGCCTTTCACCGAGCAAACGCCAAGCACCCGCGGAAACCGGTACAGGACGCGACACCGCCGGCATGGGAAAACATCCGAACGACCGGACATGGTGGGAACGAGTGCGTATCACACTCGGCGCACCGGATCCGCATCCACGGATCCTGTCGCAACAGGCCGGACACTTGCGCAGCCACGTGGTGAGCGCACCGCTTTCCTCCCTGATGCTCGCCGTCTTGCTGGTCGTTCTCGCCCACCCCCAGGCCGAATCCACCTCCTTGTGGACCTGGGGCGGCATCCTCGGGGCGACACTGGCGCTGCGCCTGATCCTGGGCTGGATCCACCCCGAAACGGATGCCGGGGTGCGCGCCTGGATCCTCGGCTTCCAATGGCTCACCACGGCGACGGGGCTCGTCTGGGGACTGACGATCCTGGCCATGCCGGAAGACAACCTCACCTTACAGGTGGTCACGTTGCTCATCGCCTGCGGCGTGGTGATGGCGGTGCTCCCCCTGCTCGCGGTCGTGGAACACGCGTACTCCACATACGTGGTGGTCACATTGAGCCCCTTGGTGCTGGTCTTGCTCCTTTGGGGCGATCGGTTCCATTTCGTCCTGGGCGTGATGATCGCCGCATTCCTGTTCACCATGTTGCGATCGGCCAGGCTGGTCAGCGGCATCTTTACCACCAGCCTGCGACAGCGCCTCCACGAGGCCGAGCGGGCGATCCGAGATCCCGTCACCGGAATCGCAAACCGGCGCCGCTTCGAGGATGTGCTGCAGGAACAGTGGCGGCATGCCCAGCACATCGGTCGGCCATTGTCCCTGCTGATGATCGACATCGACGAGTTCAAGGCGTACAACGACCACTACGGACACTTACAAGGAGACGCCTGTTTGAGGCGGGTGGCAGAAGCACTGTCCACGGCACTGCGCGGGAGCGCCGGTCTGGTCGCCCGGTACGGAGGCGAAGAGTTCGTGGTCCTCCTGCCGGGTATCGACGCGCAAGATGCACGGCGGGTCGCGGAAAGGATGTTGCGCGCCGTGCAGCAGCTTGACATCGCACATCCCCAATCTCCAGTCTGTCCCCATGTCACGGTAAGCGTCGGTGGGGCCACCGCCATTCCGGATCCCACCAAAACGTCCGATCGGCTCGTCCAGGCAGCCGACCAGGCGCTCTACGCCGCCAAGCAGCATGGCAAGGACCGCATCGGCTGGATAGGGACCGCGGGCGGGCCCGCATCACCACGGCAATCCGCCCCTTGAATTCCACCCCCGCGACGCGCACATCTAGGGGCAATCGATCACCAAAACCATCCGAAGGAGCCGATCCCCATGTCGGAAGCCATCCATGTCGTCTGCCCGGCCTGCAATGCGGTGAACCGTATCCCGGCCGAGCGCCTGAGCCAGCATCCCAAGTGTGGCAAATGCAAACGGCCCCTGTTCACGGGTCACCCGGCGGAACTGGACGAGCAGGGCTTTACGAAACAGGTCCAACGCAGCGACATTCCCGTGGTGATCGACTTCTGGGCGCCCTGGTGTGGCCCCTGCCGGATGATGGCCCCGGCCTTCGAGCAGGCCACCCGGGAGCTGGAGCCCCATTTCCGGCTCGCCAAGCTGAACACGGAGAACGAGCGCAACGTCGCCATGCAGTACCGCATCATGAGCATCCCCACGCTCGCCGTCTTCCTCCATGGGCGTGAGCTGGCCCGCCAGGCGGGCGCCATGGACGCGGGCACCCTCGTACGCTGGATCCAATCGGTGGTCCGCTGACGCCTCCCGTACACCGCCCGGGCACCGCACGCGCCCGGTTTGGGCTATGATCCGGGCCTGCGCGACCACGCCGGCCAGGGGGATGCGATGCCCATCGACACGATCCGGGAATTTCTGAAGCTGGAATCGGCCGGCGGCATCGTGCTGATGGCCGCCGCGGCCCTGGCCCTGGTGTTCAGCAATGTGCCGGGGCTGGAGGTCTTGTACGGCCACTTCCTGGACTTCCCTCTGGAGGTGCGGGTCGGACCGCTGCACCTGGCCAAGCCCCTGCTGCTCTGGATCAACGACGGCCTGATGGCCGTGTTCTTCCTCCTGGTGGGCCTGGAACTGAAGCGTGAGATCCTCGAAGGCGAGTTCTCCAGGCCCAAGCAGGTGGTTCTGCCCGGGCTGGCCGCCCTGGCGGGCATCGCCGCCCCCGGCCTCATCTACGCGGCGTTGAACTGGGGCGACCCGGTGGCCATGCGCGGCTGGGCGATCCCCACCGCCACGGACATCGCCTTCGCCCTGGGCGTGCTCGCCCTGCTCGGCAACCGCATCCCGGCCAGTCTCAAGCTGTTTCTGTTGGCCATCGCCATCATCGACGACCTGGGCGCGATCCTCATCATCGCCGTCTTCTACACGGCGGACCTGTCGTTTTCCTCGCTGGCGGTGGCCGGGATGGCGGTGATCGGACTCATCGCCCTGAACCTGTTCGGCGTCACCCGCATCGCGGCGTACATGGTGGTGGGCACGATCCTCTGGATCGCCGTGCTCAAATCCGGCGTGCACGCCACGCTGGCCGGAGTGGTGCTGGCCTTCACCATTCCCCTGCGCGCGACGGACGCCGAGGGACATTCCCCGGCCCGACACCTGGAACACACCCTCCATCCCTGGGTGGCCTTCATGATCCTGCCGCTGTTCGCCTTCGCCAACGCCGGGATCCCGTTCCAGGGCTTGAGCCTCTCGGCCGTGCTCGAACCGGTACCGGCCGGCATCGCCCTGGGCCTGTTCCTCGGCAAGCAAACGGCGATCTTCGGCATCGTCTGGCTTGCGGTGAAGCTACGCCTGGGCGCCCTTTCGCCCGACATCACCTGGCCCATGCTCTGGGGCATGTCCGCGCTCTGTGGCATCGGCTTCACCATGAGCCTGTTCATCGGCTCGCTGGCGTTCACCCCCGGCGATCCGTATTTCGGCATCGCCGACCGGCTGGGCGTGATCACCGGCACGCTGCTGTCGGCCGCGTTGGGATACGGCATCCTGCGGCTATCGTCGCGTCCCGCCGCCTGACTGGCGGCCGCGTTGCCGCTGCTCACGCGCCGACCACCAGGCACGCGCCGTCGCGCCGCGGATCGCCGGCGCCGGAAAACCGCCCGCCACGGGCCACCAGCGTATGCGCCCCGCCGAAGAACAGATTGAGCGACGCCCAGACCTCGTGCTCGGCGAAGTCCCGCAGTAGAAGTTCCACCACGGCCGGGTCGAATCCCCCCTCCACGCTGAGCCGCTCGCCCTCCACGTGGATGCGCGGACGGGCCACCGCCGCTTCCACGTCCATACGAAAGTCGATCAGGTTGACGAATACCTGCAGCAGGGCGCTGCGGATCCGGTTGGAGCCGCCCGAGCCGGTCACGATGACCTCGCCGTGCGGACCGAACGCCACCGAAGGGCTCATCATGGAGGTCAGCCGGACGTTCTCGCGCCAGCGATGGAATCCCCCGGGATTCAGGTCGTCCTCGCCGAGCATGTTGTTGGGCATGATCCCCGTCCCCTCGATGAAACAGCCACATCCCTCCCCGTTGGAGACGGTCATCGCCGCCCGGTTGCCCTGCCGATCCATGACGCTGATGTGGGTCGTGCCCCGCAGCGCCTGGGCCCGGTTGCGCAAGGCCATGCGGTAACGCGCCACGGTCGCGGGGTCGAGCAGACGTGCCGCGTCCAGGGTGTTCCCGCCCTCGGAATGCGCCTCGAGCCGCGCCGCGTGGGCCTGCCGCATCACCTCGGCCAGCAAGCGCAGGTGCGCGTGACCGCCGAAGTCATGGCGGGCTATCGGTGTCGCCTCCAGCAGGGCGAGCGCGAAGCCGATCAGCACGCCACCGGAGGCCGGCGGCGGGTTGGTATGGATCCGCCAGCCATGATAGTCGAGCACCAGCGGCCGACGCAGTTCCACCGCATAGCCGGCCAGATCCTCGCGACGCAAATGTCCCCCTTGCGCCGCGCAGGCCGCCACCAGCGCCTGTCCCATCTCCCCGCGATAGAACAAATCCTCGCCCTCGATGGCCAGGCTCTCGATGGCATCGGCCAACTCCGGATTGCGGACCCGATCGCCCTCACCCTTGAGCCGATGCGGGTCCGAGGGGCTGCCGAAGACCGCGCGCACCGGGGCCGAGGCCAGGTAGATGGGGGCCACGACGCTGAAAATGTAGGCCTGCAAGGCGTCCAGCACCACGCCTTCGCGGGCCAGCCTCACCGCCGGTTCCGCGATCTCGCGCAGGGGCAACCGGCCCAGATCGCGATGCACGGCGAACCAACCGCGCACCGCACCCGGCGTGGCAATGGTCCCATGGCCGATGTGGAACTCCTGGGTGGCGGTGCCGAAGTCGGCCAGGATGGGGCGGAAATCCAGCTCGGCCACAGGACGCTTGCGGCGCGGAGTCTGGGCGAAGAAGTCGTACAGTCGCGGCGGACCGTCGGCGGGGGCGGCCAGAAGGAATCCACCGCCTCCCAGCGAGGCCAGCACCGGCTCGGCCACGCAGGCCACCAGGTGCGCGGCGAGTACCGCATCGAAGGCGCTGCCGCCGGCGGCGAGAACTTCGGCGGCCGCCTGGGCCGTGAGCCGGTGACCGGCGGCGACGATCCCCCCACCCATGACGGGTCAGTGGACCGCCTCGCCTTCGGGGCGCTCCACCTCGGAGGCAGGATCGGGAGAGGCGTGGTGAAGGATCATGTACCAGCCTCCGTCCACCTGCTGATAGACGTTGGTGGCCAGCACCACCCCGCGCAGCACGTCGTCCACATGGACGTATTCCTTGACCAGATGGATGGAGAGCAAAGCATCCCGGATGCGGATCTGCTCGCGCAGCGCGAAACGCAGTCGCTGGCCGCTGCCGAAGACCTCCGCCCAGCCCGAGCGCACCGCCTCCGGGCCCTCCAGCCGGGGACCACCCGGGTGAATGCAGACGACCGCCTCGTCCTGCAGCCAAACGGCCATCATGGCGTCGAGATCGGCGGCCTCGAAGGCACCGTAGAACGCCGCCTCGGCCTCCTCGGGCGTGGTGTGGACCGGCAGGGACATGCCGCTATGTTAGGTTATGCCGAACGTCCAGACCAACCGCACCCCCAGTCGGCGCCATGATCCGGATACCCCTGTGCCGTCTCGATGAGATTCCACAAGTCGGAGCCCGGGGCTTCACGGTGCCCACGGCCTCCGGACCGTTGGATCTGTTCGTGGTCCGCTTCGACGGCCTGCTCCGTGCCTATGTCAACCGCTGTCCCCATCGCGGAACCCCGCTGGACTGGGAACCGGACCAGTTCCTGGATCCGGACACCGGCGAGATCGTCTGCGCAACCCATGGGGCGCGCTTCCAGCCGGCCGACGGCGCCTGCCTCGGCGGACCCTGCCGGGGTCGCGGGCTGGAACCCGTGGCCGTGGAGCTGGAGGCGGGGACGATCTGGTACCGGGAGCCACCACCTTGACCCGGCGCGTGACCGAGCTCCTGCCGGTCTGGGCGCTGGCCCTGTCGATCCTGGCCTGGGCCTTTCCCGCCCCCTTCGTGGGGATGAAACCGGCCATCGTCTGGCTGCTGGCCCTGGTCATGCTGGGCATGGGGCTGGGCCTGCGCGCGACCGACTTCCGCCGCACCCTGTCCCGCCCCCGGGATCTGGCCCTGGGGGCGTTTCTTCAGTTTCTCGTGATGCCGCTGGCCGCCTGGGCCGTTTCGCGGGCCTTCGGGCTGGACTCGGTCCTCCTGGCGGGGATGGTCCTCGTAGGGGCCTCGCCGGGCGGCACCGCCTCCAACGTGATCACCTTCCTGGCCCGCGGCGACGTGGCGCTCTCGGTCTCGCTCACCACCCTGTCCACACTCCTCGCCCCGTTGGCCACGCCGCTGCTGACCTGGGCGTATGCGGGGCAGGCGGTGGAAGTGCCCGTGCTGCGCATGTTCGTCTCGGTGCTCGCCATCGTGGTGCTGCCGGTCGCCTTGGGGGTGTGGCTGCACGCCCGCCTGGGACGGCGGTTGCGCCCGGTCGGTCACTTCTTCCCCCTGATCTCGGTGGCCGCCATCGCGCTGATCATCGCCATCATCGTGGCCTTGAACCGGGAACGGCTGGCCTCCGTTGGCCCCTTGCTCCTGCTCGCCGTGGCCCTGCACAACGGCGCGGGGCTGGCCGCCGGCTATCTGGGCGCGCGGATCCTGGGCCGGGACCGGCGCACCGCCCGTACCCTGGCCATCGAGGTGGGCATGCAGAACTCGGGGCTCGCCGTGGCTTTGGCCCTACAGCATTTCCCAGCCCTGGCCGCACTGCCCGGCGCCCTGTTCTCCGTCTGGCACAATCTGAGCGGCGCCCTGCTGGCCGCGATCTGGGCGCGCCGAAGCGACCCCTGCCATCCGCGGTGATTCCGCCGGTCACTGCCGCCCCTCCACCGAGGCGATGTGATGGGCGCGGCGCGCCGGCTCCGGGAGCCGGTAGCGCCCGGTGCAGGCCATCACCAGCGCCACGGCGGTCTCCAGGCTCACACGGTGGCCGACCGAAACGTACACCGGCTTGACCCGGGGCCGGGTGCGCAACACCGCGCCCACGGTCTCACCGGCATCCAGCAGGGGCACCCACCTCCCACGCTCGTCCGGCACCGGGGCGTGGGTGCCGATCAAGCGCTTTTTGGCCACGCCGATGGTGGGCAGGTCCATCAGGACGCCCAGATGGCAGGCCGCACCGAAACGGCGCGGGTGGGCGTAGCCGTGGCCGTCATACAGCACCAGATCCGGCGCCGTCTCCAGGCCCTGAAGGGCCTCGATGACCCCCGGCACCTCCCGGAACGAGAGCAGACCCGGCACGTAGGGAAACCGCGCCGGGATCTGAGCGACGGCCCGGTCCACCGGCTCGAGCGCCGGCAACGACAGCACCGCCACGGCGGCACGCACCGTGCGGCCGCGATCCGTAAACCCCACGTCCACTCCGGCCACCCGATGCACGGGTCCCAGACGATCCTCGCGGATGACGCGCGAGCGCAACCGTTCCTGGATGGCCCGCGCCTCGCGCGGCGTCACCGCCCAGGCGTGCGCGGGCACCGCCATGCTCAGCGGTACACCCAGCTCGGGACGCGGGTTCGCCCCGCCTCGCGCATCCGCCGACGCAGGCTGCGCCACTGTGGATCGTGTCGGGCCACCAGGGCCCAGAACGCCGGCGAGTGGTTCATGTGGTGCGTGTGACAGAGCTCGTGGACCATGACATGGCGCACCAGTTCCTCGGGCAGGAACAGCAGCGAGGCGCTCAGCATGATACACCGCCGCCGGGAGCAACTGCCCCAGCGGCTGCGCGTCAGCCGGATGCGGCAGTGGCGGTACGACAACCCCGTGCCGGCGGCCACGGTCTCCAGCAGCGGCGGCAGCACCGCTCGGGCCTGGGCCTTGAGCCAGGCCTGGAACACCCGTGCCACGGCGATCGGATCCGCACGATCACCTTCGAACACGAGCCTGCCCGGCTCTGGCTCTCGGAGCCGGGAACGCGCGCCGGGAACAGACCGGTACTGGACCGTATACGTGGCCTTCGGCGTACCCAGCGCGATCCGTTCTGGCGGCTGTATCGGCCGGGCGGCCTCCGCATATTCCGCACGCCGGCGTTCCAGCCAGTCGCGGTGGGCCTCGACCAGGGCCTCCAGGCCGCGAAGATCGGCTCCGCGCGGAACCACCAGCTCGATGCCGCGGGAGGCGGAGGCCGCGAAGAAGACCCGCCGGGCGCGGGCACTGACCCGAATCGGGAGCACCCATGTCCCCGAGACGTCGCGCACGGTGATCGCGTGTTGCTGCAACATGCAACGAGGCGCCTCGCGTCGGAGGATTCAGTGGGCCGCTTCCCCTGCGGCCCCGTGTGCAAGCCGGTCAACCCATCCAGCGCAAATCCGCATCCAGCAGGCCCTTCTCCCGCAGCCCCGACAGCACGCGCAGGCGCATGTAATCCGAGTTACGAAAGTCCGTGTTGTTGAAGCCCATCGCCTCCAGGCCGTCCCGCAGTTCGCGAATGGACTGGCGCAGATCGACCCGCGGCAGGTGATCCGGGGCCAACGCCTTGTAGAGGCCGAAGTCCACCTGGTAGGAGCGTTTGTCGGGTTGGGCCTGTGGATTGATGTGCACCTCCACGCCCGGGATCTCCTCCTGCACCGCGCGGGCCAAGTCCTTGATCTGATAATTCCATTCGGTGCGCCCGACGTTGACGGCCAGGAACGCCCCCCCGCGCCCGGGGTCGCGTCCGATGGCCCACTCGATGGCCCGGGCCATGTCCTGGATGTCGATGAGCGGACGCCACGGAGTCCCGTCGCTGAGGATCGTGATCCTGCGCTCGGCCACCGCCGCGGCCACGAAATCGTTGAGCACCAGATCCAGGCGCAGCCGCTCGCTCATGCCGCAGGCGGTGGGGAACCGCAGACTCGTGATGACGAACCGCTCGTCGGCCAGTTCCCGGATGTCGTGTTCGGTGTTGATCTTGGATTTGGCATAGGCGGTCAGCGGATTGAGCGCCGAGTTCTCGTCGCGCGCCGCCCCCTCCGCGTAGCCATAGACGCTACAGCTGGAGGCGAATACGAACCGAGAGACCCCGGCTTTCTTGGCCAGCCGCGCCAGGCGCACGCTGGCCGCATGGTTCACCTGCGCGGTGACGTGTTCGAAGGCCTTGCCCATGGGGTCGTTGGAAATGGCGGCCAGGTGCACGATGGCATCCACGCCTTCGAGCAGCGCGGGATCGAAGTCCCGGACATCGGCGAAGTGCTGCACATCGATGCGGTGCTCCGGCAGCGTGTCGGCGCCCGTGAGGCAATGGGCGAAAAATCCCGAATCCAGCCCCAGGACGCGCGTGTCCGGGTCCTGCTCCTGCAGGTGCCGGACCACGGTGGGTCCGATGTAGCCCATGTTGCCGGTGATCAATACGTTCATGCGTTCACACTCGCTTTGGTTGTCAACCGATGCTCCACCTGGTCGATCACATACCGCGCGAACGGGATCGAGCACGTCCAGCCGGGAGAGACGGCGTTGAGCACATGCATGGATCGTCCGTCGCCCTCCAGCACGAAGTCCATCTCCAGCCGGCGTCGGCGCAGGTCGTAGAGCTGGGCCCGGATCCCCGGACGACCCCAGCGCCGGAACCGCGAGGCATCCAGGTCCGTGACCAGTTCGCGCGCGAGCTCCACCATCCGCCGGCGGGAGTACTTGCGCAGCTCCTCGACGGCCAGCCGCGTGAACCCGAACTCGGAGTGGAACAGCAGGCCGAGCGAACGACGGGTGATGTCCAGAAACTCGTTCAACCGAAACCGGTCGAGCCCCTGGTACTGCTCCCGCCAGAAGGCCGGAATCGCCGTGGGACCGATCTTGGCGGTTCCATCCACCTTGATGGTGAAATGCACGCCCAGAAACGGATACTCGAGGTCCGGAACGGGGTAGATGTGGACCCGGTAGGCGCCCGGGGGCTCGTCGGACGTGAGGTAAAGCCCCTTGAAAGGCAAGATGCTGTAATGCCTCGAAAAGCCGAAGTCGCGGGCGATGCGGTCCGCGTACAATCCGGCCGCGTTGATCACATAGCCCGCGGCGATGCGCTCGTCACCGGCCCGGACCATGCCGTCGTTGCCCGCCTCCTGGTAGGGCAGCCCGAACCGAAAGCGGACTCCCGCCCGCTCGGCGTCCCGTACCATGGCCCCGAGGACCTGGTGGGGATCGGCCGAGGATGTGGTGGGAGAGAAAATGGCCCGGCGCCAGGTGCGCGCGCGGGGCTCGATCTCGCGGGCCTGTTTTTCGTCCACCTCCTGGAGCTCCACGCCGTTGGCCCGGCCGCGCCGCAGCAACTCGTCGAGCAGACGATCCTCGGCCTCGTCGCGGGCCACCACGAGCTTGCCGCAACGGTTGATGGGCAGACCGTGGTCCAGGCAGTAGGCGGTCAGCGCCGCGTTGCCCTCGCGGGTGAACCGCGCCTTCAGACTGTCGGCGGTGTAGTAGAAGCCCGCATGCAGGACACCACTGTTGCGCCCGCTGGCATGGGCCCCCGGCGCCTTTTCCTTGTCGATCACCACAACGCCGGCGTCGGGATACCGGGCCCGGAGCTCGCGTGCGATGCTGGTGCCGATGATGCCCGCCCCGATGACGAGGAAGTCGCAGGTGATCATGCGAGGCGCGTCCTACCAGAGCTTCCACGGCGCCCGGCCGGTCTTCCAGTGCTCCTCCAGCACGTGCTTGTCGCGCAGCGTGTCCATGGACTGCCAGAACCCGAAGTGCCGATAGGCGGTCAGCTTCCCGTCGCGCGCCAGCCGTTCCATGGGTTCGCGCTCCCAGGTGGTATGGTCGCCTTCGATGTAGTCGAACACTTCCGGCTCCAGGACGAAGAACCCACCATTGATCCAGGCGTTGTCGCCCTTGGGCTTCTCGCGGAAGTGAGCGATCCTGGCCTGCCCCTCGGGCAGGGTGAAGGCGCCGAAGCGTCCCGGGGGCTGCACGGCCGTCAGCGTCGCATACCCGCCCTCGCGGCGGTGCGTCTCCAGCAGCGCCGCCAGATCGATGTCGGCCACGCCGTCCCCGTAGGTCATGCAGAAGGTCTCGTCACCGACGTAGTCCCGCACCCGCTTCAGACGCCCCCCGGTGAGGGTGTCCTGCCCCGTGTCCACCACGGTCACGCTCCAGTCCTCGGACTTGTTGTTGTGGATCTCCACCCGATTGCTCGCCGCATGGAAGGTGATGTCGGACATGTGCAGCCAGTAGTTCGCGAACCACTCCTTGATCACGTAGCCCTTGTATCCGCAGCAGATCAGAAACTCGCGGATCCCTTGAACATGGTAGATCTTCATGATGTGCCACAGGATGGGCATTCCGCCGATCTCCACCATGGGCTTGGGGCGGACACCGGTCTCTTCGGAAAGCCGGGTGCCCAGACCACCCGCAAGGATCACTGCCTTCATGAATGTGTCTGCCTCCGCTCTGCCGGCTCCGGCCCTCTGCCAACCTCCACACGGCGGTGCCCGGCCGCCGGAGCCCCGGCCGGATCGGGCCGCTGGATGGCGGGATTGTCATGCATGCGGCCTTGCAAGTCTGCCGAGTCACTCGCAATACTGGCCCGGCATGGAGAACGAACCGGCGCCCCGGCCGGCACGGCCGTGGTACGCCATCTCGGGGAAATGATGCGCGAACGCAGGCCCGGGGATCCCCCGGCCCACCCATGATACCTTGACGGCCGGCACCCGACCATCGGCAGTGACCCACAGATCCGTTCCCACCACCCGTCCAATGCCTTCCAGCCACGCACCCGAGCGCGCCGCAACACCCGACCTGCGCAGCCTCATGGCACGGACACGGGCCTGTATGACGGCCGACGGCGCGCGCCTGCGCAAGCGGCTGCGTCGTCTGGGGAAGCCTGCGGATCCCGCCACGTTGCGCCGTCTGGCCGGGGAGATCGAGGCGGCCGCCGCCCGGCGGGCCGCGCGCGCGGCCAGCGCCCCGCGACCGGAGTACCCGGACGATCTGCCCGTGGTGGCGCGCCGAGCGGACCTCGTCGGCGCCCTGCGCGAGCACCAGGTGGTCGTGGTCTGCGGGGAGACCGGCTCCGGCAAGAGCACCCAACTGCCCAAGATCTGCCTGGAGGCCGGACGCGGCCTCGACGGCATGATCGGGCACACCCAGCCCCGGCGCCTGGCCGCCCGGGCCCTGGCCCGGCGCATCGCCGAGGAGCTGGGCGACACCCAAGGCCGGTGGGTGGGCCACAAGGTGCGCTTCCACGACCGCACCGGCCCCGACACCCGCATCAAGCTCATGACCGACGGCATCCTGCTGTCGGAGATCCGCTCCGACCGTCGGCTGCTGGCCTACGACACGCTCATCATCGACGAGGCCCACGAGCGCAGTCTCAACATCGATTTCCTGCTCGGCTACCTCAAGACCCTGCTGCCGCGCCGCCCCGATCTCAAGCTCATCATCACCTCGGCCACCATCGATCCCCAGCGCTTCTCGCGTCACTTCGACCGGGCGCCGGTGATCGAGGTCTCGGGGCGCGGCTATCCGGTCGAGATCCGCTACCGCCCGCCGGCCGATGCCGAGGACGAGCGCGATCTGCAGAGCGCCGTCGCCTCGGCGGTGGACGAGCTGGCCGCCGAGGGGCCGGGCGACGTGCTGGTCTTCCTGCCCACCGAGCGGCTGATCCGGGAAACCGCCGAGACCCTGCGCAAGCATCATCCCCCTCACACCGAGATCCTGCCCCTCTATGCGCGGCTGTCGGCCGACGAACAGATGCGCGTGTTCGCCCCTCACCGGGGTCGGCGCATCGTGCTGGCCACCAACGTCGCCGAGACCTCCATCACCGTGCCGGGCATCCGCTATGTGGTGGACACCGGCACCGTGCGCATCAGCCGCTACAGCCCACGCGCCAAGGTGCAGCGTCTGCCCATCGAACCCATCTCCCAGGCCTCCGCCGCCCAGCGCGCCGGGCGCTGCGGACGCGAGGCCCCCGGCATCTGCATCCGCCTCTACAGTGAGGAAGACTTCCACGGCCGACCCCGCTACACCGACCCCGAGATCCGGCGCACCAACCTGGCAGCGGTCATCCTGCGCATGGCGGACCTGGGACTGGGCGAGATCGAGGCCTTTCCCTTCGTCGATCCCCCCGAACGCCGCTACATCACCGACGGCTACCGCCTGCTGCACGAGCTCGGCGCGGTGGACCCGTCGCGGCGGCTCACGCCCCTGGGCCGGCGGCTGGCCCGCCTGCCGGTGGACCCCCGCTACGGGCGTATGCTGCTGGCGGCCGCCGACAACGGCAGCCTGCGTGAGATGCTCGTCCTGGTGGCGGTGCTCGAGGCCCAGGATCCGCGCGAGCGCCCCCTGGACGCCCAACAGGCCGCCGACGAGGCCCATCGTCCGTTCCGCGACGCGCGCTCCGATTTCCTCGGGTTGCTCAGGCTTTGGGATTGGTACCAGGACACCCGCCGGAGCCATTCGCGCAACCAGACCCGCAAGCGCTGCCGCGAGCGCTTCCTCTCGGCGCTGCGGCTGCACGAATGGGCCGACATCCACAAACAACTGCGGGCCATGGCCCTGGAGATGGGCCTACGCGAAAACGCCGAACCGGCCGATTACGCCACCCTGCACCAGGCCTTGCTGAGCGGGCTGCTGGGCCACGTCGCCCAACTTCAGGAGGAAGGCGAGTATCTCGGCGCCCGGGGCCGCAAGCTACGGCTATGGCCCGGCTCGGGATTGGCGGACAAACCGCCCAAGTGGGTGATGGCCGCCGAGCTGGTGGAGACCGGCCGCCTTTACGCCCGCACCGCGGCGCGCATCGAGCCCGAGTGGGTGGCCCGGGCCGCCGGGCACCTGG
>Ga0256841_1001697_pt1 | contig 18348 bp, 13 predicted proteins | sample 356308metaG_FD_185971 | JGI IMG/M metagenome (GOLD analysis project Ga0256841, IMG submission 185971) | Hydrothermal vent microbial communities from Mid Atlantic Ridge, Atlantic Ocean - 356-308 | ecosystem: Environmental > Aquatic > Marine > Hydrothermal vents | place: Atlantic Ocean: Mid... | reverse complement strand
ACGTACAGGTCCGGCGCGCCGTCGTCGTTCACGTCCTGAAAGCGCACCGTCAAGGCCCAGTCGCGGGGTTCGGTTTCGAGGGGGCGTCCGTCCTCGTCGAGGAACGCGCCTTCGGTGAAGGGCACGCGCGTGAAGCGCCCCGCGCCGTCGTTCCGGTAAAAGGCATCCGCCTCGCCGTACTCGAAGCGCATCAGGCGGTTGCCCTGCCGGCGCAGCTCATAGTGCGGCGCGAACTCGGGGCGAAGCGCGAAGTCCTCGCCCTTGCGAACGACCGACTGCTCGAACGTCCGCTCGAACGGCGGGATGAGGTCGCGGACCGTATGTTTTTTGTAATGGCCGACGTAGAGGTCGAGGTCGCCGTCGCCGTCGGTGTCGGCGAGGGCCATCGAGGTCGCGCCCGCGTGCGCGGCCAGCCCCGAGGCCCCGGTCGTCTCGGTGAAATGCCCCGCGCCGTCGTTCATGAAGACCGCGTTCGGCCCGTCCATGGCCGTCACGAGCAGATCCACGTCGCCGTCGCCGTCGAGGTCCTCGAAGGCCGCGCCCGTCGAGAAGCGTCCCTCGGCGGCCACGCCCGCGGCCGCCGTCACGTCCTCGAAGCGCCATGCGCCGAGGTTGCGAAAGAGGGCGTTCGGGCCTTCGAGGCGGGCCAGGTAGACGTCCGTCCATCCGTCGCCGTCCACATCGGCGAGCGCCACGCCCGAGCCGTTCACGTAATGCCGGTTGGCGAGAAACTGCTCCTGACTGAGCGTATTGACGAACGAGAGGCCGGCTTCGGCGGGGTTGACGGCTTCGAAGCCCGGCGCGCGAGCTTTCGGGGCGGCGAGTTCGGCCCACCGGTAGCCTTCGGCCTCATGCCACAGGTACGGCGTCGCCTCCTTCGAAGCGCACGCCGTGAGGAGGCCCACCCCGAGGATCACCACCGCCGCGCCGGTTCGCATCTTCATGATCGTGTCTCGCTCTCCGCCGTGCGGGGCTAGGGGTGTTTGGCGTTCGAGCCATCCTGTGTGACGAGACGGATGGCGTCGACACGGGCGGCTTCCGGGCCGGGCTTCGCAGCTTCAGCCAGCGCGAGAAGGGTGGCGGCATCTTCCACCGCGCCCCGTTTCAGGCGCAGCGCCGCGAGGGCGTTCAGGCTCTCGGCGTCGCCGGTCAGGTTGACCACGTGAAAGAGGATCTGCTCGGCCGTGGGCTCATAGCGGGGATTGGCCTCCGCCGCGCGCGTGGCAAAGGCGACGGCCTCGCGCCGGAGGTCCTCGTCGAAAGGCCGCCAGTACAGCGAAGACCGGTACATCTGAAGCGCGTAGAGGGTGTCGCCGCGCGCGCGGGCCACGGGCAAGGCCAGCGCGAGGGCTTCCTCGGGCGCCAGGTCGTTGACGAGCGTTTCGTACGTCAGGTAGTCGAGGTAGCTCCGCGAGGCGCGCACGCGCCCCAGTTGCTGCTGCAGCAGGATTTGCTCCTCTTCCTCCGAGCCCTTGTTGAACGGATAGCCTGCGTTGATGCTGAAGACTTGCAGGTGGGCAAAGAGGCGCTCGAAAGGATCGGCCAGCCGCCGGTCGAGCGTGACGTAGCGCATGCGCCAGTCCAGGTTTTCGTCGAGGGGCTCTTCGAGCAGAGCGACGCCGCTCAAACGCAACGCCGGGTGATTCCTGATCTCCTCGAAGAAGCGTTCGCCGATGCCATTGTATCCGATGACGTTGGGATGGAGATGGTCGGCGAAGAACCACTCGTCCTCGATGCCGCTGAAGCTGTACGCCCGGGCCACCGGCGCAAGGTTCACCTCCGTGACCAGCCCTTCCTCCGCGAACGTGTCGATGAGCGCGTTCAGCGCTTCCGGGGCGCGGAAACGGATCTCATCGCGATCCTTGGCCGAGAGAAAGGCCACGCGCGCCTGCGTCGTGTCTCCCTGTTCGAAGAGTTCCTGCCCCTGCTCGTAGTCGGCCAGCGCCTCCGGATCTTCGCCGAGGGGCGGTTGATCCTTGAGGTTGGAGACGAGCGTGCCCATGTAGACCGTGATGCCGGCTTGGCGGAAGGTCGCGAGCGCCTCCCGCATGTTGGCCTCGAACTGCGCGATGCCGTCGCGGTAGGCGTCGCCGTCGAGCGTGATCTCGGCGTCGCGGATCATCTGCGCCATCAGGCTCCGCCCGTCGCCGCGCTTTGGCGTCAAGCTCCGGATCAGGTCTTCGAGCGCGCGATAGAGCACGAGGTCCTTGAGCCGAAGGACGAGCCGCTTGAGCCAGATCCGGTTGCCGAGCGCATTGACCGAGCTGCCCGCGCCGAAGGCGCCGTAATACTCGTTGTGCCCGGCATAGATCACCACGGCGTCCGGCTGCTGCGCCGCGATCTCGTCCCTGAGATCCCAGATCGTATAACTGTTGGCCGCCGTCACGCCCAGGTTGATCACCTCGATCTTCTGCCCGACCGCCTCGGCTTCGAGCCGCTGTTCGATCTGCGTGGGGAAGCCGAGGTAGAACCGGTACGGGAAACCCGCCGTCGACGAGCCGCCGAGCACCATCACGCGAAAGGCGCCTTCGGGTTTTTCTTTCAGAAAGGGATGGAAGGCCACCTCCGGCTCGAAGGCGCCGTTGAAATACCGGCGCAGGTAGTCCGGATTCAAGGTTTGATAAGCCTCATGGCCCTTCACCGGCGCAAAGACGGCCTGCTCTTCGGCTCCCACACCGGCGGCGCGCAGCGCAACTTCGAGGACGGCCAACCCCGCCAGCGGCAAAAGAACGGCGAGCGCCCTAAACCAGAACTTCTTCATAGACGTCATTTCCTCTTCTACCCGATCTCAAAACCCGGTCTGGAGTTTTCGGTTCATGTATTCGGCGATCTCCTTGAAGTATGCCTTGCGCTGTTCCGTCATGGGGACCCGTTTCCACAACCCCTTGTCCAGCAGTTGGACTTCTCCGATGAACTGCACGGTGAACGACTCCGACCTTCCCGCGAGGCGGTTGCGGGGCCGGGCCGTGAGCAGGATGCGCGTCTGAGCCCCCTGGTAACCGAGCTTGCGTTCATCGCTGGTCAACGGCACGTCCTTCCACGACGTCTCGAAACGGAGGTCGTCGCTGGAGGAGGTGCGTGTCTCCTTGAAGCGAAAGCCGTATCTCAGGATGAGTGTTTCTTCCGCTTCCCGCAGAATCTCTGCGCGCGAAGCGGAGACGAGCGACTTCCGGTACCTGCTTTCACGTTCGGCCTTTCGCGCCGCCGACGACCCGCCGCATCCCGCCGTCAGGCAAAGAGCCGACACGATTACGACGCACAATATCAGTCTGGCCATGGTGATGTTCCTCAATATGATGTGGGGAGAAAGGCTAAAGGGGGCCCCGTCTTTTCCCCGGGAGGGACCGGACCGAGGGCCGCCGTTCCAATAAACAGCTATTACGTAGAGAGGTCAACACGACCACGCGTGTTGACCTCTCTACGTTTCAATGATGCGATGATGACGAGGTTATCCGTCTTTCGCGCCGATACGCCGGGGCGCTATTGCGGACGGGCATCCATCGTAAAGCGGCTTTCTCCGCCGGTGGGCGCACGCTTCCAGGCGAACCCGCGGTCATCGGCCGAGGCGTCGCCGCCGCCGCCGAAGGTGTACGTCTGCAACGCGAGCGTTTCCAGCTCCTTGCCCGGGATCGGGAAGTGGTACGGCGTATTGTCGACGAGGTCGCCCCAGCCGCGGTCGTCAAAGAAGGCCAGGCCGGCGGCCGTGAGGAACGTCTCGATGCGTTTCTCGTGCTTGAGCTTGGCCCAGAGGCTGGCGCCGTCGCGGTGGTTCTGCGGGTCGTCCGGCGAGCCGACGGCGTCGGTGGCCAGCGCGGGGTTGAGCTCGCCGCGAGGAACGCGCGTGTTGTTGATCAGGTCGGCGACCATCTGCGTGGAGCCGCCCGTGCGGAGCAGCGCTTCGGCCTTGAGCAGATCCATCTCCGCCTTCAGCATGACCGGCATCGCGCCGTTCGCGCCGTTATCCCGGTAGTACTTGTACCGGAAGGGGTTGTGCGAAGAGTAGTGGTACGTGCCGCGCGCGGGCGGGAACGGGCCGTTGTCGCCCTGATACTGGAAGTCCTTGCCGTCGACGGTCGGATCGTCGGCGCTGCCCACGATGCGGCGGTCGCTGGTGTGCACGTCGAAGACGAGGCGGTCCTGCAGCGGCGTGTCGAGCCACTCCTGGAAGCAGTTGATCTTGCCGTCGTTGGGGTCGCAGACGGATTCGTCCGCCGGCCCGATGGTGCGATAGTCGGCGCGGGACCAGGTGCGCCCCTCGGATCCGGCCCACTTCAGGCAGTCCCATTCCTGATCGCCGTTGTCGTCGCCGATGGGGGCGAAGTCTTCGACGATGCCGGCATCGATGCGGCGGATCACTTCGTTCCAGTCCACGGCGGCGCGTTCCTCAGGGGTGCGCGCCACCTGCGCCATGAAGCGAGCCGCATACGAGTTCGCGAGCCGGATCAGGCGCTGGTTGTCGACGTCGAGGCCGAAGATCCAGTCGTCGGAGGCGGCGATGGTGAAGCTGTTGGCCTGCGCGATGGCGATGGCTTCGTCGAGGAAGCCGATGGCGCGCTGCATCACCTCATTATACGGTTGCGTCGGCAGTTCCACCTGCCCGAGGGCCACCGCTTCGAGATCAACGCTTTCGTCCACGACGAACGCCTTGTCGAAGAACAGCGCCAGGTGTCCGTGCATCAGCCCCATATTGAACCTGGCGAAGGCCCGAAGGCGGTTCACGTCGATGCCCGCGTCGATGAAGGCCTGCTCGTTCTCCTCCACGGCGCGCAGGCCGTCGATGGCGTTCGAGATGCCGGTGTAGTTGTCGAACCACGGCCCCTCGGTGGAGGCGCGGCGGCTGTAGGAGGAACTGTTGTCCCACGCGATGCGCGGTTCCGAGGACATGTCGCGCATGCCCCAGTTGGCCCATGAGCACGAGTGCTGGTCGGCCATCGTCGAGAGCATCGGCGAACCGTTGCATCCCTGGGTAGCGTTCCAGTACTCTGTGAAGAGGTTGGAGACCAGCGCCTCGACGTCGTTCGGCTCGGCGAGCGCGCGCGTGCGGTCCGGGTTGTTCGGATTCTCGACCGAGAGATCCTGGCAACCCGCCCACACAAACGCCAGGAGCAGTGCCAGAAGGCTAAATCGTGATAGTTTCATAGCTGTATCCGCAATAGAAAATTTAAGAGCTAAGGGCTTTCGGGCAAGCGGTGCGGAGCCTTCGCCCAAGGGCCGAAGGCTCCGCGCCGAATGCTCCGCTTAGAACTGGATCTCCAGCTTCCCGGTCAGGGACCGGAAGAGCGGGTAGCCGAAGTTGTCGACCCGGTAGAGCGAAGCGTCTCCACCCACGCCGGCGCTGCCGGCGGTCGTGCCCACTTCAGGATCGAAGCCCGAGTAGTTCGAGATGGTCAACAGGTTGCGCCCGATGAGGCTGATGGAGACCTGGTTGAGCGCGTTGCCGAAGTAGCGCTGCAGCACCTGCCGGCTGAACGTGTAGCCCAACGAGACCTCGCGCAACTTCAGATACGTGCCGTCTTCGATGAAGTGATCGTTGATGGCCGTTGCGTCGTAAAGGACCTCGTAGTAGTTGATGGGCTTTTTCAGGTCATCCGGCTTCCCGCTCTGGTCCTGGTCGCGCGAGCGGCCGTCGCGGTAGCTCCACTGCTTGGTGAAGTTGTACACGTCGCCGCCGATCTGAGCGTTCCACAGCATGTAAGCCGTCAGGCCCTTGTAGCGGAAGGTCGTGTTGAAGCCGAGGTTGAAGTCCGGCAGCACGTCGCCGATCTGCACGAACTGGGTCGGGTTGCCGTTCTCGTCGAGCGTCTCGAACTTGACCGGCAGGCCGAACGGGCTGTCGCCCTCTCCGTCGCCGTCGGTATCGACCAGCGCGCCCCAGCATCCCTGGATCGGGTTGCCGTTCTCGTCGGTGAGCCCGCAGTTGCCGGTGAAGCCGTCGCGGAACGTATTGCCCACACCGACGGGCACGAGGTACCCGTCATCGTTGCGATCCCAGGCCGCCGGGTTGGCGCCCTCCGGAAGCTCGGACGGGTCAGAGAGCCAGTGGAAGCCGTACATCGCGCCGAGGATCTCGCCGGAGCGGAAGAAGAACGCCGTGCGCGGCCCGCCCCGGAAGGGGTTGGCGTCGAACCGGGTGATCTCCTGCCGCGTGCGGTCGAAGGTGAAGCCCATGTCCCAGCTCACGTCCCGCGAGCGGAAAAGGTTCGCATTGAGGCTCAGTTCCACCGTGTTCGAGGTGAGCGTGCCGGCATTCTGCCACTGCGAACTGAAGCCGAAGTAACCGGCCAGCGGCACCTGCAAGAGCTGATCCTTGACCTCGCTGTCGGCATAGACGGCTTCGAGGAAGAAGCGGTCCAGGAAGCTCATTTCCAGGCCGAGTTCCACCTCGGTGGAGAGCTCCGGCTTGAGGAACTTGTTCCCCAGCGTCGCCTTGGAGATCGTGCCGTTGGAGAGAGAGAAAACCTCATACTGCGCCTCAAACTGCGGGCGTCCACCGGCGGTGCCGACCGAACCCCGGAGCTTGAACTCGTCGACGGCGCTCTTGAGCGGCCACCAGGACTCTTCCGAGACGCGATAGGCGAACGCGGCGCGGTAATACGTCTGCCAGCGTTCCTCGGCGCCGAAGAGCGAACTGCCGTCCCGGCGGATGAGGAAGTCGCCGATGTACTTGTCCTCGTAGTCGAAGCCCAGCGTGGCGTAGAGGCCGTCGGCGCGGATGGTCCGCTTCGTCGAAGAGAAGTCGCGAGCGCCCTCGGGGAACTGCTTCACGTTCGAGAGATCCTTGATGCCCAGCGAGGTCAACCCCGTACCGGTGAGGCTCTCGAAGTACTCGTCGTCGCTCTCGAGCTGGTACTTGAGCTGCGAGCGCGCCGTGAGCTTGCCGAACGTCCTGTGGAACGAGGCCGTCACGTCGGCATTGAGGGCCTCGATGAAGGAGTTCCGCCGCTGGATCTGCCCGTCGTTGATGCTGCTGGGGTCGATGGTCTGGAAGCCGCGGTCCATGAACGTGGTGCCGTCGGCATCGAGGCGGTCATAGCTGAACGTGCCCTCGAGGTCGACCCAGTCGGTCGGCTGGTACTTGGCGCGGAAGTTCCCGAGCAGACGGGAACGCTCCTGCTTGATGTCGGTGTTCTCTACGACGTAGAGCGGATTTTCCTCGACGGCCAGGGGATCGGCTTTCACGAAAAGCTGTCCGTTCTCGTCGCGGCGGGCCAGGTTCACGATCGGACTGGTGAACATCAGGCCGAAGAACGGGTTGATCGCCCCCGAACGTTGCACATCGTCGCTCTGCGACTGCGAGTACCGCCCCGAAGCGCTCAAGTACAGCTTGTTGCTGATCCGGTGATCGAGGTTCAGCAGAAAACTCTGCTGGTTGTAGCCGTCGGTGCCTACGACCACACCGCCTTCCTTCAGGTTCGTAAACGAAACGTGGAAGTTCGTCGAGGCGCTGTTCTGGCTGATCGAGATGTAGTTGGAGTACGTGTCTCCCGGATCGAAGAACTCGTCGAAGGCATTGTACGTCGGTCCCGAGAGCGAATACTTCTTGTCGTAGAAGGAAACGCCGCCCAGAATCTTGTCTTCGAGCACGCCGGGGCCGAAACCGTTCGGGAGGCACGTATCGCAGGAGTTGACCTGACCGTCGGCGTTGAGGAAACGCCCCTGGCTGTCGACCTTGAAGCTGTGCGCCGAGTTCGCCTGGAGCGATTTCGGCAGATCGCTGATGCCGAACTCGTTCCGGATGGTGACGCGCGTCTGGTTCAGCGGAACGTTGGACCCGCGCTTGGTCGTGATGTTGATCACGCCGTTCTGCGCGCGGGAACCGTAGAGCGATGACGCGGCGGCCCCTTTGACCACCTCCATGCTCTCGATGTCGAGCGCGCCGAGGTCGACCTGGTCGGCGCCGAGGATGACGCCGTCCACGATGAAGAGCGGCTCAGAGCTGCCCGTGATGCTGGTCGAGCCGCGCAGGCGCACCGAGTAGCCCGAACCCGGCTGACCGCTGTTTTTCAGCACCGAGGCGCCGGCAATCTTGCCTTGCATCGAACCGACCGGGCTGCTCGCCGGCGCCAGTTCGATGGCCGAGGCGTCGAGCTTGCTCACGGTGAAGGCCAGCTTCTTTTGCGGCGTGGCCCCGGTTACCCCCGTCACGACGACCTCGTCGAGCTTGAGCAGGTCCGGCGCCAGGGTGAAGTCCTGGGTCTGTGCGCCGGGGGAAAGGGTGATCTGACGCGTTTGAGGGGTATAGCCGACAAAACGGGCTCGGAGCGTAACCGTCTGGCCATTGACCATATCCCCGGGCACTTCGAAGCTGTAGTGCCCGTCGACGTCGGTGGCGGCCCCGATGACAAGTTCCTCGATCAGCACGTTCGCGCCGGGGAGAGCCTCGCCGTTGGGGTCGGTGACTGTGCCTGAGATGGTGGCGACCTGGGCCGATGCCCATCCCGGCACAAGCAAGGCTAGCACAAAGCTAGCCCGGAGGAGCTTTCGTAACATGGCGTCTTCCGATGAGTGGTTGGTTGAGACTGCGAATGCTGTGGGGGAAGAAGAACCTTGTCGCCGAGGTCGAGTCGCGCACTCGTTTTTTCGGGCGAAGGCCTCAATGCGGCAATGAACGCAGGGCCGCGCAGCCCCGACCATTATAGCCGCATTTATAACTAAATCAAACCCTTACAGGGAAATGATTCGTTTCGCAGTTAAGCGTAATAATATAATGTTTTGGTGAAGTTAGGCAAACAAAAAGCGCATGGGTCGTTCATTTTCCCCCTTAATCACTTCGAGAACAAAGCGATATCTCCCTTCCGTCATCCGACGACCGGCGCCGCAGATCGCCGGTCAGCCCTTCTCCGAAAGCGCGAACCGAAGCGTCCGTTCGACCCGCTGCCCGCTCACCTCATCGGTGACGCGCACGCGCACGTCGAGGACGCCCTCGCCCTCCCAGAAACTCAGGTCAAGGAAAATGAACTCACGCGCCGTGCGCGCCCGGGTGGTGTAGGGGGCGCGCACTACGGTCCGCGCGCCATCCCCTTTCTTCAAACGAAGGAAGCCCCCCTTTTCGCGATTGCGCGTCATTTCGTATTCCACGGAAAAATGTGTCCGGTCGTCGGAGCCGAAGCTGAGGTGGTATACCTCGAAATACAGCGCCGGCGGACGCGCCGCCGTCAGGCGCGTGTACGGGTACGGCGCCGCCTCTTCGACAGACGCCGAGGCGTCAGCGGAGGGGGGCCGCAACGGCTTGAGGTCGCTCATTTCCAGACGGCGCCCGTCGGCGACGAGCGCGTGGAGCGAGTCGGCGCGAAAGACGTTCGTTCGGAGGCGCGGCCCCGGGCGGCTCCTCCCGCCCGTCCCCGGCGCGGCGGCATAGAGGTCCCACTGCAGGGCGAGATGATACAGCCCCGTATCCCCCCGCGCGACGAACGTCTGCGCCGGAAGGACCTGCGTTCCCTCCGCCGCCACGGACCGGAGCATGAACCGTTGCTCCCGCGCCGCCCGCCGCTCGTACGCGCCGCCCAGACGCGCCAGCGTGCCGACGAGCAGAAAGTCGTACGGCGCCCGGAGCCCCTCCGCTTCGAGCCGCTTGCGCATCGCCTTCGAAGGCGTCAGGCTCTCCGGCGCCACGCCCCAGTAGACCTCCGTGCGCGTCGTCCCGTCGGCGTCGAGGAAACGCGCCGTGCGCACGAACAGCGGAAACGGTTCGGCCTCGCCCATGACGTCGACGAACATGCGGGGGACGTACCGGGCGCGCGCCCGCGCCGCCCTCCGATCTTCGACGACGGCCTGCGAGAGCGCGCTCCGGGCAAACTCGTTCGGGGGGACCGGCAAGCGCAGCCGGGCCTCGGCATTCTGCCGCGCGCGCGCCCCCAGAAGCGCCTTCGCCGATGCCGCCGAGCCGTCGTTCACGGCTTGTCCCCGGGTGTTGCCCGCCACCCGCCGGCGTATCTCCGCCTCCAACCCCGCCATCGCGAAGGCGTCGAGTTGGTCGACGTAGCCGGCCACGTCGGCATACCGCGCGGCGTAGCCGGGATGATGGAGCGAGAGGTTGCGATAGATCTCCTCCATCACCCGCACCACCGACGCGCCTTTCTTTCGCCCGCGCACGCTCGGCGCGACCGCGTTGCGCAGCGCGGGCGGCACCAGGTCCCCGACCTCGCCCAGCCGAAAAGAACCCCATTTTTTGACGAAAAGAAACTGCGCCGCCCGGTCGACGTGATCGTACACCCAGAACTCGTTCTCCGGGAAATCGGTGGATTGGAGCGTGAGGTTGGCCCGCAGCACCTTTTCCCGGAAAGCGTTCGTGTTGAAGTCGATGGTGGCGACGTGGGCGGGCGGGCCAAGGCGGAGGTAGACGCGGCCCCGGTCGTCGAAGCCCTCGGCGGTATGAAAGCGGTCGAGAGCGTGCGCGAGGCGTTCGAGGTGGGCGAGGAGGGCTTCGTTGGCCTCGGTGGCGGGGGCGGGGTCGCGGCTGCGCCACCACGCGAGAAGCCGCGCGCCGGCGCCGGGCGCGAGGCGCGGCCCGTCTCCGGCGTCGAGCGTGTGGAGGCCCGTCGCCGCCCGCACCTCCGGCGGCGCGACGAAGGAGAGCGCTTCGAGGTAGGGGCGCAGGAGCGCCGCCTCATCCGCCGAAAGCGGTCCGTCGAGCGCGGCGAGCAACCGCCGGTACGCCCACGCAGCCCCGGCAGAGGCCGCCTGCCCCGCCTCGAACGCCCGCCGCACGAGCGCCTCGTCCGCCCGGAGATCCTCCTCCGGCTGCGGGAAAGCGGGACGCGCCGCCGCCGCGCCGCACAGCAGAAGCGCCGCCGCCCACCGAACCCCCGCATCTCTCGACAGACCGAACATGACGTTTTCGCTCCCGGAAACGAACCGCGCCTCGACGCAAAACCTTACCGGATTAATCTTAGCGCAATAGCTGTCCTTCCCCCGCACTTTGCCGTCGAGCCGTCGAAAAACCGGTGTGAACGGCCCGTTCATGCGCTCCGGCGGCCTCGCGGGCGCTCATAAAAACAACGAGGCCCGTCCGGGAAAGACGGGCCTCGCGTATCACGAATCGATCCGGTGCGCCGGGGCGCTTACTGTCCGCCGAGGATAATCGGCAGCCCGTCCTTCCCGCTTCCGATGATGACGGTCTTGGCGTTGGGCGAGTTGGCGAGATCCTTCGTGGCCTCGATGCCTTTGAAGCGGAGGAACTGCGGCGAGAGGCTCTGCGTGATGATGCGCTGATACTCGGCCTCGCCCTCGGCCTCGATGCGTTTCCGCTGCGCCTCCAGGCTCTCTTTCTGGATGGTGAACTCGTACCGTTCCGCCTCCTGCTCCTCCTTGAGCTTGTTCTCGATGGCGGTCTTGATCTGGTCGGGCAGGCGCACGTCGCGGATGAGCACGGCGTCGATGGTGATGAACTGGCTGGCCACCCGATCCTTCACGCGGTCGAAGATCTGGCTCTGCAGTTCGGTGCGCTTGCTCGAATACAGCTCTTCGGGCGTGTATTGCCCCACCACTTCGCGCACGGCGCTCCGGAGCTCCGGCTGGATCAGCTTGCGGTAATAGTCCGTGCCGTACGTGGTGTGCAACTGCGGCAGGTTGCTGAGCTCCGGTCGCCAGCGGATCGAGACGTCGGTGCCGATGGACAGGCCGTTCGAGGAGAGCACCTCCATCGTTTCGAGCTTCTCTTCCACGCGCACGTCGTACCGGATCACATCCACCCACGGCGCGTGGATCTGAAGTCCTTCGCCATAGGTCCGGCTCAGGTCCGTGCCGCCGAAGATGCTGTATTTGACCCCCGCTTGTCCGGACTTGATCGAAGTCGTCATGCATCCGCCCGCCAGCACGGCGACGATGATGAAGATGAGCACGGCCATACCCATACGGGCAGCCGCACGGGTCAGATTGGGATAATTATTGGTTGCCATATCGAAAAGGGGTCTGGTGAGGATTCAGCCTGTAGAGACGGTCTGTCAGGGACCGCGGACGAGCATGAGAGGTGGCGCGCATGGCGCATCGCGTCAAGCCTGCGTTTGGGAACGCAATACGCCCTTATGAAAGACGCGTCGTGCAGCCCGGCATGATCGGCCCCAACCGTTTCGTAAAAATGAGGTATCGTCTCTCACAACGGCCAAGGTAGCGCGAAAGTTGCGTGGCAACAAGGACAACGTCCGTTTCGTTATGGGGCCTCATACCGGCGATTTTTCCGCCCTCACCCTCCACGATTTTTCGCATACATCACCGATGATGACGCCTGAGACCACGCCCCTCGCCCCCGCCGTCGTCTCGGCGCTCGCCGAAGCGGCGGCGCCGGGCCGTCTCCGCCGCGACGTGCCGCTGGCGCCCTTCACCACGTTCCGCATCGGCGGCCCGGCGGACCTTTTCTTCGAGGCCCGCACGCCCGGCGAACTCGCGCGCGTCATCACCGCCGCGCGACGTCTGGGGCTCCCGCACTTCCTCCTCGGCATGGGCGCGAACATCCTCGTGGGCGACGGCGGCTTCCGGGGCCTCGTCGTGCGCAACGCCGCGCGCGCGATCCGCGTCTTTCCCGAAACGCATCGCCTCCGGGCCGACAGCGGCGCCGTCGTCTACCCGGACGTGATCGAGGCCGCCGTCGGCGCGGGTCTCTCCGGGCTCGAGCATTACGTCGGCATCCCCTCGACCGTCGGCGGCGCGCTGTGGCAGAACCTCCACTTCCTTTCCCCGGACCGCTCCCGCACGATGTTCGTCGAAGAGGTCCTTCTGGAGGCCGAACTGCTCACCGAGGAGGGCGAGCGCCGCACCGTCGGCGTGGACTATTTCGACTTCGGCTACGACCGTTCCATCCTCCACACCCGCGACGACGTCGTGCTCTCGGCCACGTTCCGCCTCGCGCCCGGCGACGAGGCCGAGATGCGCGCCGTCATGGCGGCAAACCTGGCGTGGCGGCGCGAGCGCCATCCTCCGCTCGAGACCGAGCCGAGCGCCGGCTCCATCTTCAAGAAGATCGAGGGCATCGGCGCGGGCCGTCTCATCGACGGATGCGGGCTCAAGGGCGCGCGCATCGGCGGGGCGGAGGTCTCCCGCCGCCACGCGAACATCATCGTCAACCGGGGCGGGGCCGCCGCCGCCGACGTGCGCGCGCTGATCGCCCACGTGCAGGCCGTCGTCGAGCGGGAGACGGGCTACCGGCTGGAGCCGGAGATCGCCTTCGTCGGCGCGTTTCTCCCGCCGAGCACGGAGCCGCCGAGCACGGAGCCGCCGAGCACGGAGCCGCCGAGCACGGAGCCGCCGGTGCGGAGCGACGCCGCCCCCGCGCGCCCCGCGACGGACACGGACCGTCCCACGCGCGCGTGAATTGCCTGCGGAAAGCGGCCTGCGGCAAACCATCCGTTTGAGAATGGCCGCCGCGCGCCCGATTTTGCGCGAACCCGCAACGCCTCTCTTTTTCCGGACCCGCACCCGATGAACTGGCTCTATGGCGCATGGGCGGTCTTCGAGAAAGACCTCCGGCTGGAATTACGCAACCGGTACGCCGTCAACATGCTGTTGATGTTCGTGCTCTCGTCGCTGTTTCTGGTGGCTTTCGGCATCGGGGAAACGGCCGTGAGCACGCGTGTGCAGGGAGCGCTGCTCTGGGTGGTGATCCTGTTTTCCGCGGCGGTCGGGCTGGGGCGCTCGTTCATCAGCGAAGAGGAACGCGGGACGGTGCTGTTGCTTCAACTCAACACGCGCCCGAGCATGGTCTACGCGGGCAAGCTTTTGTTCAACTTCCTGCTCATCCTCGGGGTGAACATCGTTGCGCTCGGGGCGTTCATGCTGCTCCTTCGCGTGGACGTGCGCGCGCCGGGGCTGCTTCTGAGCACGCTGGCGCTCGGAGCGCTCGGCCTCTCCGGAGCGACCACCCTCCTGGCGGCCATCATCGCGCGGGCGGCGAACAAAGGACCGCTTTTGCCCGTTTTGCTCTTTCCGCTGCTCGTGCCGCTTTTGCTGTCGGTCGTCAGCGCCACGCAGGCGGCCCTCCCGATGGGCAACGGCTGGAACGAGGCCGGCGATGAACTGCTCACCCTCTTCGGGTTTGCCGGCGTCGTCATCACCGTCTCCGTGCTCCTGTTCGACTACGTCTGGAACGACTGAAACCTGCTTTTCACCTTCAATCCCCGCCGAGCTATGAGTGACACGTCAACCCCCGCGGCTGCGGTCAACGTGCGGCGCTATCGCCTCGTGCGCAACGTGGTGGCGGTATGGCTGACGGTGATGATCGTGGCGGCCTTCCTCCGCGACATCCCACGCCTGAACATCCTCGAACACACGGCGCGCAACCTGTACTTCCACGTGCCGATGTGGTTCACCATGATGACGGCGGTCTTCGTCTCGGCCTACCACTCGTTCCAGTTCCTCCGCACGGGCAACCCCCTCCGCGACATCCGCGCCCTGCAGGCGGCCCGTGTGGGCTTTGCCTTCGGGCTGATGGGCCTGATCACCGGCATCGTATGGGCGCGCTTCACGTGGTATGCCGGCGCCGGCATCTGGTGGAACTTCGACCCGCGACAGACGATGGCCGCCGTGCAACTGCTCATCTACGGCGCGTACTTCGTGCTTCGCACCGCCGTCGACGAGCCGAGGCGACGGGGCCGGATCGCGGCGGTGTACAACCTCTTCGCGGCGGCCACGGTGCCGTTCCTGCTCTACATCGTGCCGCGCCAGATGCACAGCCTCCACCCCGGCGCGGAGGGCAACCCCGCCTTCAGCGAAACCGACCTCGCCCCGGCCATGCGCCCGATCTTCTACGCCGCCGTGATCGGCTTCATCGGCCTTTTCTGGGTCCTCTACACCCAGCGCGTCCGCCTGGCCGTGCTCAAGAAACGCCTGCAGGGCGATCCCGAGTTTTAGCCCGTTCCGCTCTGCGTCACGCACCCAAAACGCTCATGACGATCCACCTTCTGTACACCCCGCAGGAAGTCGAACAGGCCCGGCAACAGGCCGCTCCGTACGACAGCATCTGGGCCAACACCGCACAGCCCGAAAAGCCGGCCTCGGCGCTCGAACAGGTCATGCTCGCGCAGGACAAGATCTACGTGGTGCTGGCCGTCGTGCTCATCATCTGGCTCGGCCTCATGGTGTTCCTCTTCCGCACCGACCGCAAGATCGACGCCCTGGAACGAACCGTCGAGGCATGCATTCCAGAGGAGCGCGACGAGCTCTAAAAAGCGCTCGAAGACGGTCCGGTCCGGTCATGTCCGACCGACGGACCAGGCGCCAACCGTGAAAGTGTTGAAACGAACGGCCGATACAGGGATCGAGAGACCGTCCTGCCGCTATTATCGAGATCAAGCGCACAACCCTATCCTATCGCCATGAAGAAGAAGACGATCATCGGTTTGCTTTTGCTCGTCGGGTTTACCTCGGTGCTCTTTATGAACTTCGGCCGGCAGGTCGGCGGTTACATGAACTTCGCCGAAGCGGCCGAGGCGGGCGCCAGGGCGCACGTGGTGGGCGCCTGGGTGAAGGACCAACCCGCCCGGTACGATCCCGCCCGGAACCTGTTCAGCTTCTATATGCGCGACGAACTGGGCAACGTGCGCCTGGTGCATTACGCCAACCCGAAGCCGGCCAATTTCGAAGACGCCGAGCGCCTCGTGATCGACGGCTATGCCCGGGACGACGCCTTCGTGGCCGAGCACATCCTGGTCAAGTGCCCGTCGAAGTACAACGACACCCGCGACCTGCAAAAGACGTCGATGCCCTGACCTCGCGCGCCGATCGCACATGAGAAGGCCGCTCCGCATCCTCGCCGCGCTGACGCTCGCCGGCGCCGGCCTCCTCGCCGGATCGCGCATGATGACCACCGACCGCGCCGACTTCCCATCCGACCCGGACTCCGCCAATCCCCTCCCGCCGTGTCCCTCTTCGCCGAACTGCGTGCGTCTCGCGCGTGTGTTTGCCGCTGACGCCGATGCGCTCTTCGCCTCGGCCCGCGCCGCGCTCGAAGCCCTCTCACCCCACACCGTGACCGGGGACCCCTCCGCCCGCAGCCTCGACGCCGTCTTCCGTGTGGGACCGTTCAAAGACGACCTGGCGATCCGTGTGACGCCGCAGGCCGGCGGCAGCGCCCTTCACCTCCGCAGCGCCGGCCGCACCGGCTACAGCGACTTCGGCGTCAACGGGCGACGCGTTCGGCGCTTCCTCGAAGCGCTCGGCGAACGGCTAGCCGAGGTACAATAGCGTCGCCAGCCAGAAGAAGACGAGCGTGCCCAGGATGTCGTTGCTCCCGGTGATGAACGGCCCGGTGGCGATGGCCGGATCGACGCCCAGCCGGTCGAGCACGAGCGGGATCGTGGCCCCGATGATGGTGGCCATCACGATCACAATGATGAGCGCCGTCCCCGCCGTCACGACCAGCAGGAACGGCCGTTCGATCCGGTCGGGAACGATCATGCCCACGAGGAGGATGATCAGCCCCATCACGACGGCCGCCGCCAGCCCGTTCACCAGACCGACGAGCAGTTCACGTCCCAGCCGGCGATAGAGGTCGCTCGACCAGATGTCTCCGGAGGCCAGCCCCTGCACGGCGATGGCCGAGCTTTGCACGCCCGCGTTCCCGGCCGTCGCCATCACGATGGGGATGAAGCTCGCGAGCACGGGCACGGCCTGCAACGCGCCCGAGAAATACCCGATGATGAAAGCCGCCACCCCGGAGCCGACCATGCCCGCCAGAATCCAGGGCAGACGTCCCCGCACCACGCGCAGGACCGAGTCCGTAGGCTCCTCGCCGCCGGCGACGCCGCTCATGCGCTGAATGTCCTCCTCGGCCTCCTCCCGGATCACGTCCACCACGTCGTCGATGGTGATGCGCCCGATCAGCCGGCCCCGGTCGTCGACGACGGGGAGCGAGACGAGGTCGTACCGCTCCATCAGCCGGGCCACCTCTTCCTGGTCGATCCCCGCGGTGACGGCCTCCACGTCGGGGTCCATGACGTCGGCAATGCGGGCCCGGGACGGTGAAACCAGAAGTTGCTTCAGAGAGACGATGCCCTTGAGCCGCCCTTCGTCGTCGACGACGAAGACGCCATAGAGATCATCGACGGCATCAGCGTGGCGACGCACTTCTTCGATCGCTTCGGCGACGGTCCATGCCATCGGCACGGCCACGTATTCCCGGGCCATGATGCCGCCGGCGGTGTCCTCCTCATAGCCGAGCAGTTCCTGAACGTCCTCGGCGTCTTCGAGGGTGGGCAGCACCTCCTGCGCCACCTCTTCGGGCAGGTCGGCGAGCACGTCGGCGGCGTCGTCGCTTTCGAGCTCGTCGATCATCGCCGAGAGGCGATGCGTGGGCTCTTCTTCGAGCAGTTCGGCGCGGAAATCGTCGTCGAGTTCGGCCACCACCTCGGCGGCCTGCTCCACGGGCAGCCACCGGAAAAGCTTTTGGGCGTCGTCGAAGGGGAGGTGGCTCAGGAGGAGCGCCAGGTCGGCGGCGTGGAGATCGGCCACGATGTTGAGCACCATCCCGCGCTCGCCCGCCTCGATCAGCGCCTCGAGGTCTTCCACCAGCTCATTGTCCAGGTCGAACGTGCCCGGGGCGCGCGCCTGCTCTTCCATCACTTCGCGCTGTGTCATCTCGGGTCTCCTGGATCGTGTGAGTGAGCCGCCCGCCGTCTCCTCTTCTCCGCGCCCCGTCTAGCGAAATGCCTGAAGATAGCGCGCCAGTTCGACGAATGCCTCGGGAGTGAGTTCTTCGGCCCGGCGCCGGTCCCAATCGTGAGGAAGCGTCGCGCCGGCCCCCCTCGTCCACAGGCTCAGGCTGTTGCGCAGGGTTTTGCGACGTTGATTGAAAGCCGTGCGCACCACCTGCCGCAAGAAAGCCGGATCGACGTCCGGCGCCGCCTCACGCGCTTGAGAGAAGTCCAGCCGTACAACCGCGCTCGTCACATCCGGTTTCGGGAAGAAGACATTTTTCGAGACGCGAAAGAGCAGTTCCGGCTTTGCATAGAGCTGCACGGCCACGCTGAGGATGCCGTAGGCTTTGGTGCGCGGGAGGGCCACGAGCCGCTGCGCCACTTCGAGTTGCATCATCAGGATCGCCTCGCGGACGCATGGGTGCGCATCGAGGAGACCGAAGAGAATCGGGCTGGTGATGTGGTAGGGCAAATTGCCGATCACGTGCAGCGGGCCGCCTTTCTCCTCCGCCGGCGCGTTCCAATCGACCGTGAGCACGTCGGCGTGCCGCACGTCGAGGCCGGGGAAGCGTTCGCGGAGCAGCGCCACGGCCCGCGCGTCCACCTCGAAGGCCGTCAGCTTCGGATAGCGCGCATGAAGCAGCCCCGTCAGCGCGCCCTGCCCCGGCCCGATCTCCACCACGGGCGCCTCCGGCCCGGCCCGCAACGCCCCGACGATCTTACG
>Ga0256841_1001696_pt1 | contig 18351 bp, 16 predicted proteins | sample 356308metaG_FD_185971 | JGI IMG/M metagenome (GOLD analysis project Ga0256841, IMG submission 185971) | Hydrothermal vent microbial communities from Mid Atlantic Ridge, Atlantic Ocean - 356-308 | ecosystem: Environmental > Aquatic > Marine > Hydrothermal vents | place: Atlantic Ocean: Mid... | reverse complement strand
GAGAACCCGGTCGAACTCCGATCCCTGGGACTTGTGCACGGTCATGGCGAACACCGTCTGGTGGCCAGGCAACCGGGCCGGGGGCAGGCGGCGGCCGTCCTCGAAATGGACACTCACGCGCCCCTGATCGTCCAGCAGGCAGATGCCGACATCCCCGTTGAACAGATGGAGGTCCGGAACGTTTTCCAGGACCAGCAGGGGCCGGCCGGGATAATAGGCCCCGCCCTGGATTTTCCCCTGCCGCCGCCACCGCTGTTCCAAGGCATCGTTGAGCCAGTCGGCACCCAGCGGACCGCGGCGGTGGGCACACAGCACCTGGAACCGGGCGAACGCCTGGTGAACCACCTCGGGCTCCCCGCCTCCGACCACCGCTTCCCAGTAGGGTCGATAGCCTTCCTCGACCGCTTGCCACAGGCTGTCCTGGCACACCGCCAGCCGGTCTTCACCGAGCAACTCCAGGACCCGGTCGAAGTCTCCGGTTTGAATCGCCCGGGCCAGTCCAGCCAGACGCTGTTCGAAACGGTGAGCCTGACGCAACCGCCAGACGTGATCGGGGGCACCGTCGCACAGATCCGCCAGCACGCTGCCCGCTTCCACCGAAGCCAGCTGATCGCGGTCCCCCAGAAGCACCAGGCTTCCCTGGGGCGGCAGCGCCTGAACCAGCTTGCTCATCAGGGCCAGATCGACCATGGAGGCCTCGTCCACCACCACCAGGTCATAGGGCAGGGGACGATCCGGATGATAGCTCAGGGCGGTGGTGTCCGGACGCGCTCCCAGAAGACGGTGCAGGGTGGACACCTCCTGGGGAACCGAGTCCCTGAGCGCCTCGGGCAGGGGCAACGCCTCGGTTCGGCGGCGGACCGTCTCGCTCAGGCGCTGGGCCGCTTTCCCCGTGGGCGCCGCCAACGCCACGTTCAGTTCCGGCCGCTGCCACAGACGCAAGGCGATCAACTGCAACACCGTGGTGGTCTTGCCGGTTCCCGGCCCACCGGTCAGGATGGCGAAACGCCGCGCCGCCGCCCCGGCCACGGCTTCCCGCTGGGAGGCGTCGAGCCCGGCTGCCCGGACCAGCCGGTTCAGCTTGTCCCGGTCCACCGGCACGGGCGGGGCCGCCATCAGGCGCCGGACGCCTTCAACCAGCCGCTCCTCGTATTGCCACAGGCGCTGAAAGTAGAGGCGGTCCTGCTCCAGAACCAACGGCGCTTCCCCTTTGGGCTGATGGAGCCCGTGCAGTTTGGCCACCCAGGCACGGCGCTTCTCCGAGAGGGTCAGACACACATGACCGTCCTCCCGGGCCTGCAGCAAATCGCTGAACAAGTGAAGCAGCGCCTCGCCGGACAGTTGCAACCGGCGCTGGAAGAAATCCACCAGCACCCGAGCATGGGGATGGAGATCCGTGGCCGTCACGCCCGAACCCTCAGGCCGCCGATGGCACGTTCGTCAACATCCCTTCCAGCGCGGCCATCCATTGGGGCTCCAGATCGATGCGATAGACACCGGATCCCGGCTTCCCGTTCATGCCCCGCAGGAACAAGTAGCGCACCCCGCCGAAGTGCCGGTGGAATTCGTAACCGGGCAGGCGCCGGCGGAGATAACGGTGCAGGGCCAAAGCGTACAGGATCGCCTGGAAACCGTAATCGTGCTCCCTCATCGCCGTTTCCAGGGTGGTGGAACGGTAATCCTCCAGCTCGTTGGACTTGTAGTCGATGACGTAGAAGCGGCGATCGTGTTCGACCACCAGATCGATGAATCCCCGGAGATAACCCCGGAGCCGGGCGAACCGCAACGGCCGATACCAGGGCCGCCCCTGGAACAGTCGATTGACGACCTCGCAGCGCATGTCTTCGAGCGGCAGGAAAAATTCCAGTTCGTGGAGCTGGCGACCGGGCTCGACTTTGGCCAGGGTGAACTCCGGCACCGGGGTGGTAACCGCCCTTTGCAACAGCGGCACGACTTCTTCCAAGCGCAGCTCCGCCCCGAAGCCCGCCTGACGCCGGCAGTACTCCCACAACCGGACATCGACCCGCCCCTGGGCCAATTCCCGGAATGGTACCTTTTCCAACAGGGCGTGGAGCAGATTGCCGAACGCGGCCCCCTTCGGCAGGCGGTCTTCCCTATCCCCCAGCCCTTCCTCCAGCAGCCGCTCTATCCATTCCGAGGAAACCGGCTGCGCCCGTCCCCGCACCAACGCCGAATAACTGGTCAACACGCTGGCTTCTTCAGCCAGCCGACGGCCTAGAGGCGACGGCTTCACCAGGTCCGGCTCCCCACGGCCGGAACGCCACCGCCGGGTCGGGATCCGGTGCCAATCCCGACAGTGGTAACCGAAGCAATCCCGATAGCGCTCGGTCAGAATCCGCGCGCCGTCGAACACGTCCTTCCCCTGGTGGCGGGTGAGCAGATGGTGGAGCGGCGACCACGGGGCATCTTTGCCACCCGTCTGTTTCTCCAACAGATAGACCCGACAGTGGGCCCGGGCCCGGGTCAGGGCCACGTAGGCGATGCGCAGGCTTTCCTGGCGTTCGGCGAGGCGATGAGCCTCCAGGGCCCGGGAATAGGCATCCGCCTCGATCTGAAACACCACCCGGGTACCTTTCTCGTCGGTCACTACCACCGGATCGGAATGCCGCTCCCGCTTTTCCGGTGACCAGAGATCGAAACACAAAACCACCGGATACTCCAATCCCTTGGCGCTGTGCATTGTCACCAGTTCGACCGCGTCGGCGTCGCTCTCCAGGCGCAACTGATCCACCTCGCCTGCGGGGCTGTCGAGGCGGCGCCGATACCAGGTCAGCAGCGCCTGGGGACTCAGGCGCCGCCGCACCGCCTCCTCCTGGAGGATCTCCAGCAAGTGTCTCAGATCCGCCAGGGTACGGGCGCCGAAACGCTGGCCGGCGATGGTCTCCCAAACGTCGAAACGGTGAAACAGCGCCTCGACGGCCGCCATCAGGCTGTCGTCACGCCAGCGCTCACCGGCCTCGGCGAACGCTGCCAGCCACCGGCCGCAGGCGTGACCGTCTTCGTCCAGGGCGGCCAGATCCCGAGCGTCGCAGCCGAACCAGCCGTCCGCCAACACCCGCTTGACTCGGTCCCAAGACGACCCTTCCCACAGGGTGACCAGGAGACGGTACAGTCTTTGGGCCGTGTCGGTCTCATAGACCGATCGGCGGTCGATGAGGACGGCCGGCACCTTCCGGTCACGAAGAGCGTGGTGCAGAATCTGTGCCGTCTCGTTGCTGCGCACCAGGACGGCGATGTCCCCCGGTTGCAGCGACCGTCTCTCCCCGTGAGAGACCAGGGTGGCGCTTTCCAGCAACGCCACCACGTCGGCGGCGGCGTGCTGGGCCAACTGCTCGATGGCACGGGCCTGGTTGGAATAGCGGTAAGGGCCGGCGTCCGAGGAAAACGCCTGCCACCACAGAGGAGCAGCCGGATCGTCGCCGATCCGCAGCGCCATGTCGTCGCTGCCGCATCCCGCCGCGACCGGATGATAGCGAAGATGGGGGTGACAGAACGCCCCCTGCGCCGCCAGATCGTTTTCCCCGTCCTGAAACAGACGGTTGATGGCCTCCAGCAGATGGGGGTGGGAACGGTAGTTGGTCCCCAGCCGCCAGACCTTCCGCGCCTGTCCGGCCGCCAGAAAATAGGTGTCGAGATCGGCGCCCCGAAACCGGTAGATCGACTGTTTGGGATCGCCGATCAGAAACAGCCAGTGGTCCCCGCCGCCGAACAGCTTGGAGAATATCTGCCACTGGTACCGGTCGGTATCCTGGAATTCGTCGATGAAGAACACCCGGAAACGCTTCTGCAGGCTGGGAATCGGCGACTCGCCGACCACCTGGGCCAAACGGCGCACCACCCAGTCGTGGGTCATCCGTCCCTGCTGGCGCAGACGGCGCTCGTATTCGGTACGCCAGTCGTTCCAGGCCTGCTGCAGCCAGGCGATCTCCAGGTGTGCCTGGCGCCGCCCCAAATCAGCCAACGCCTCGAGGACGCGGCGATGCTCCCGGTAACCGGGCAGGTTCTCCAGCCGCGGCGGCCGGACTTTTTTCTTGCTCAGCTGCCGTTCCAGGAAAGCCAAGAGATCGGAACGGATCTTCACCTCGGCCAGACGCGCCGGCAACCCGGCCTCGCCGCGCAACTGCCGCCACCACTGGCGGACGTCCTTGTTGAAGTAATTCTCCTGGCACAGCCGGTCCATCCAAAGCGCGAACGCCTGCCATGTCGAGGCGTCGAGATCGACAGCCGTCGATTCCGGCCAATCCACTTCCGGAACGAAGGTCACCGGCGGCCGCCAGGCCAGAATCAGCCGAGCGAGTTCGTCGGGAGTCGCGGTGCGCTGCAGAATCCGCCGCCAGTGGCACCTGGACAAAGTCTGCAACCGGAGGCGCCAGAAATCGTCGACGATCGCCTGATTGAAGGAACGCTCGTCCTCGAGCATGTCCTGCCCGAGCAGCTCACCGGCCTCCAATGCCTGCTGCCGCAGGGCCTGGTGGCAGAATCCGTGGATGGTCTGAATCGGCATCAGATCCAGCTTCAACAGCTCCGCCGCTACCCGGCGCCCGGCCAGCACCGGATCCGGCAACCGGACGATCCAGTCGTGGAGATGCCCGTCATCGGTGGGCCTGCCGGCCAGCGCGTCCCGCACCTGACACAACCGCTGGCGGATACGCTGGCGCAATTCGGCGGTGGCGGCACGGGTGAAGGTCACCACCCCCATCTCTTCGACGCTGATGCCCTCCTCCACGAGAAAACGGGCCACCAACTGGGCGATGGAGTAGGTCTTGCCCGTGCCGGCGGAAGCCTCGAGCAGATGAACGCCCGGGGAAAAGCGCGTCCGATAAAGGTCGAGGGTGGCCACGGCGTCAGTCCGATGCCGATCGATGGCGAAAACGTCGGCGTTACCGCGCTTTCGGCTTAGAGACCACCTCGATCTTCACTCGGGCCAGGCCCTGTTTCAGAAATCCCAGTTCCCTGGCGGCGCGCCGGGACAAATCGACGATCCGTCCGGGCGTGGAGGGACCGCGGTCGTTGACGACCACCACGACGCTCTTATCGTTTTCCAGATTGGTCACCCGGATCCGGGTACCGCAGGGATAGCGGTTGTGTGCCGCCGTCAGAGCGTTCTTGTCATACCGGTCGCCGCAGGCGGTCTTCCGCCCCTGAAACACGTCGCTGTAATAGGCGGCGGTGCCGGTTTCCGCAGCGCCGGCCGTTCCGCTTCCCACCAGACAGATCAGGGCCAGGGCCGCCAGATGGTCACTGATTTTCTTCATTCGTCGTTGAACCTCCCTTTAGAACAACCAAACGGATTGACGGATCGATTTTTCTCCAAACGTTCCAGGTAGCGTGCGATGTCATGATCGTCGACGAAGCGGGTGTCGAGGAACGACGCCAGACTGGCCAACGGCCGGAAGGCCGCCTTTCCGGCCACCGTACCGTCCTTTGCCAGATACAGAGGAATCCCGACATGGCGATAATCGCTGCCGGGACGCAGTCTGGGAATGGCATCGTCGTTGTTGACGTACCGGAAGGTCACGGTTTTCAGGCGGGTGTCATAGCACGTTTGAAAACTCCGGGTTCCGGTATAAGGCTGGCCGTAGGTATAGACGCCCGCCACCTGGATTTCCGGATGGTCGAGCCTCGTGAAATACGCCAGAATGACCGCCAGCGCCCCACCCAGGGAATGACCGGTGAAATAAACCGACCGCCCCTGGGCCTGCAACTGTTCCAGTCGTTGGAACAGGGCTGGATCCTTGCGGACCTGCCGCAAGGCGCGGTAAAAGCCGTTATGGATGCCGACCTTCTTGCCGCAGAGTGGGTCCTCCCGCCCTTCCTGCACCCAGATCTGCGCGTCCTTGAGGACGTCCTTCACATCCTCGGTTCCGGCCAGAGCGACGACGGCGCGACGATCGTCGAAAGCGAGAAATCCCTGGGTTCCCTGCTCCGCATCCTGGATTTCCCGGTCCAGCCGAAAACCGAGCGCCGCCAAACTCCGCTTTCGCTGCCGTTTGGACTGATAGGCGACGGCGCTGAGCCGGGCCAGCCGAAAGGCCAGTTCGGGGCTGAAGGTCCGGCACACCGCCTCACCGGCCCGGGAAAAGTCGGTTTTCGGGCCGCTGGCACAGCCCACCATCAGCGCCAGCAAACCGAACGCCACCCCGACGAGAAACCGCTTCATCGTTCCCCCCATCCGAAACATGGCAATGGCATTATTCGCAGGCCGGCTGAACCCAATCTGAATCTGAACGTTTCACACCTGCCACCGCAGCAGCTTTTCCCGTTTCTTCACCAACCGGGTGACCGCATGTCGCTGGCTTCGATGTCGATCGGCCAGCAACCAGCCGACGGCCGCAGCCGTCTTCGGATCCGATTCACCTTCTCCGAGTACGCCCCGCAACCAGGAAAATTGCTCGGCTGCATCGTGATGCCTTCCCAGAACGTTCTGCAGGCGCTTGAGTCCGGCGATGGCTTCAGCGCTCCGGTCGTCACCCGATTCGGCCGTCTGGAATTCGAGCAGATAACGCAGTTTCTTCACCTGAATCCGTAACCGGTGGAGATCCTGCGCCGGCGTCTCGTCCGTCACGGCGGCAAGGCGACGGCGCAATTTACGCAGCCGGCGCCGAATCCGTGGTTCGAGCGCCTTGGACACCGGCAGCCGGGCATCGGTGACGAACCACGCTTCCGCAGGCTGAGCCAGCCACTGGCGCCAGACCTGTTTCACGGAGCGATATTCCGCACCCTGCAGCAAATCCACCACCTCGGCACGAGCGCTTTGGCGTCGTTGCCGCAATATCGCTTCCAGCCGACCCAGACCGGGCTGGAGGAAATCCGGCAGAACGCCGCCCCACTCCGGCAACAGGGCCAGAAACACGTCGGCGTCGCGGCAGGCGTTGGTTTCCCTGGCGACCGCCGCCAGACGACGACGGAACTCCGCCAGTTCGGGAACGAGACAATCCTTCAGTTCCCCCAGCAGGGCCCTGCCGCGCCGCAGGGCCACCCGGAAGCGGTGAAGACACTCGGGATCCGCGTCGTCACGGATGCCCGCTTCCTCGGCTTCCACCACCGCCAATTGGGAGGCGAGATAATGGTGTGCCGCCTGTGCCAGTGGCTTTTCCTTCACGCACTGCCTCGACATCGAACAGAGAATGGCCGCATTTTGCCCGGCGTACGTCTTCCCGGCAACTTGCCGGCGGATTTTCCGTCAATGTTAAGATAGAATTATTCGGTTTGGAAAATCGGATTCACGCCATGGAGACCCTGGAACTCAACAACCTGACCCGTAAGATCGACGACCTGCAGAGCCGCACCGAGGCTCTGAGGGGGTATCTTTGACTACGATCGCAAGAAAGAACGCCTGGAGGAAATCCTACGCGAGCTGGAAGACCCGGCAATCTGGAACGATCCCGATCGAGCCCAGGCGCTAGGCAAGGAGCGGGCCCAGCTGGAGGAGACGGTCCGGACCCTCGACAACCTGATCCAGGGGCTCGGCGACGCCCGGGAACTGCTGGAACTGGTCCTGGAAGAGGGCGACGAGGACACGCTGGCGGCCATCGCCGAGGATCTCGCCAACTTCGACAAGACCGTCGCCGACCTGGAGTTTCGCCGCATGTTCTCCGGGGAGATGGACGCCAACAACGCCTTCCTCGACATCCAGGCCGGCTCCGGCGGCACCGAGGCGCAGGACTGGGCGGAAATGCTGCTGCGCATGTACCTGCGCTGGGCCGAGCGCAAGGGTTTCAAGACCGAAATCATCGAGCTGTCCCCGGGAGAGGTGGCCGGCATCAAAAGCGCCACCATCAAGGTGGAAGGTCCCTATGCCTACGGCTGGCTGCGCACCGAGACCGGCGTCCACCGTCTGGTTCGGAAATCCCCCTTCGACTCCGGCAACCGGCGCCACACTTCCTTCGCCGCGGTGTTCGTCTCCCCCGAGGTGGAGGACGACATCGACGTCGAGATCAATCCGGCGGACCTGCGCATCGACGTCTATCGGGCTTCCGGTGCCGGCGGTCAGCACGTCAACCGGACCGAGTCGGCGGTGCGCATCACCCATCTGCCCACCGGCATCGTGGTCCAGTGCCAGAACGACCGCTCCCAGCACAAGAACAAGGCCACGGCGATGAAGCAGCTCAAGGCCAAGCTGTACGAACTGGAGCTGCAGAAACGCCGCGCCGAACAGGAAAAGGTGGAGGAATCCAAAGCCGATATCGGCTGGGGCAGCCAGATCCGTTCCTACGTCCTGGACCAGTCCCGCATCAAGGACCTGAGAACCGGCGTCGAAGTGGGCAACACCCAGGCGGTCCTCGACGGCGACCTCGATCCCTTCATCGAGGCCAGCCTCAAAAGCGGTTTGTAAAAATCATTTCCTTCACGACATGAACGAACAGACAGTCATCCAGGATCTCATCGCGCAACGCAAGGCGAAACTGGCCGCGCTGCGGGAGGCCGGTTTCGCCTATCCCACCGACTTCCGCCGCGACGCCGTCGCCGCCGAACTTCACGCCCGCTACGGCGACAAGCCGGCCGAATACTTCGAGCAAACCCCGCTGCGGGTACGGGTGGCGGGCCGGATGATGACCCGCCGCATCATGGGCAAGGCCAGCTTCTGCCATCTGCAGGATTATTCCGGCCGCATCCAGCTGTTCGTCACCCGCGACGGCCTACCGTCCGGGTTGTACCAGGAATTCAAGAAATGGGACATCGGCGACATTCTCGGCGCCGAGGGGGTCCTGTTCAAGACCAAGACGGGGGAGCTGAGCGTCCGGGTCGACGCCATCCGCTTGTTGGCGAAATGCCTGCGTCCCCTGCCGGAGAAATACCACGGCCTGACCGACCGCGAGGCCCGCTACCGCCAGCGCTACCTCGATCTGATCATGAACGAGGTCAGCCGCCGCACCTTCCGCATCCGCTCCCAGGTGGTCCAACACATCCGTCAGTTCCTCATCGAGCGGGACTTCCTCGAGGTGGAAACCCCGATGATGCAGGTGCTTCCCGGAGGTGCCGCGGCCCGACCCTTCGTCACCTATCACCATGCCCTGGACATGCAGCTGTACCTGCGCATCGCCCCGGAACTCTACCTCAAGCGCCTGGTGGTGGGCGGCTTCGAGCGGGTGTTCGAGATCAACCGCAACTTCCGTAACGAGGGCCTGTCGACCCAGCACAATCCGGAATTCACCATGCTGGAGTTCTATCAGGCCTATGCCGAATACCACGAACTGATGGATCTGACCGAAACCCTGCTGCGGGAACTGGCCCAGATCGCCCTCGGCGACACGGTGGTTCCCTACCAAGGGAGGGAATACGATTTCGGACGGCCCTTCCAGCGCTACACCCTGTTCGAATCCCTGCTGCGCTTCAATCCCGGCCTCAGCGCTGATGACATCGACAACCTGGAAGGCGCGCGCCGGGTGGCACAACGCCTGGACATTCCGGTCCTTCCCGGCTACGGCCTCGGCAAACTGCAGACCGAGATCTTCGAGAAGACGGTGGAACCCAAACTGCTTGATCCCACCTTCATCACCGAATACCCCGTGGAGGTCTCCCCCCTGGCGCGGCGCAACGACAAGAATCCCGAGGTCACCGACCGTTTCGAACTGTTCATCGCCGGACGCGAGATCGCCAACGGCTTCACCGAACTCAATGACCCGGAGGATCAGGCCGAGCGCTTCCGCAGACAGCTATCGGCCCGGGATGCCGGCGACGAAGAGGCCATGCACTTCGACGAAGACTACATCATCGCCCTGGAACACGGCATGCCGCCCACCGCGGGGGAAGGCATCGGAATCGACCGCCTGGTCATGCTGCTGACCGACTCGCCCTCGATCCGCGACGTGCTCCTGTTTCCCCATCTGCGCCCGAAGGCACCGCAGCCGGGCGACTGAAATCCTGGCAAAATCCGGCTAGACTTAAACCAAACCGGTTCAAGTCCGGGCGGTATTTACGTTTCTGCCGAAGGGGTCCGGCAAAAGCAAACGGAGCGGTGTTGAGGGACATTTGATGGATTCGACGGTTTCGGTCACCGAGACCCGCGAGAACGACTTTCTTCACCGGTGCCTGCGGGCCCTGAAGGAAAACAAGCTGACCCTGCCCACCATCCCTGACATTTCCGTCAAGATCCGCCGGGCCATCAACGATCCCAAGGCCAACAACACTCGGATCGCCCGGGTGGTCCAGATGGATCCGGTGATCACCGCCCGGCTGATCCAGATCGCCAACTGCCCCTTGTACCGGGGGCGGCGCCGGATCGAAAGCTGCCCGGAAGCCTTGACCCGCCTGGGACTCAAGGCCGCCCAGCATCTCATCACCACCTTCGCCCTCAAGGCGGTGTTCAAGGCCAAGACCCGGGCCATCCAGAAACGCATGAACGATCTGTGGCACCACAGCAGCTATGTGGCGGCGATCTGTGCGGTACTGGCCCACAAGACCCCGGGATTCGATCCCGACCGCGCCATGCTGGCCGGCCTGATCCACGACATCGGCATCGTGCCGGTCCTCACCTTCGCCGACGACCACATGGACCTGCTCACCGATCCGGCCGAACTGGAACAGGCCGTCGATCGGCTCCGGGGACCGGTGGGCGCCGCGATCATGCGCCACTGGCATTTCCCCGAGGATTTCGAAACCATCACCCTCGAAGCGGAAGACTGGTTCCGCGATCCCAAACCGGAACCCGACTACCTGGACATCGTCCTGGTCTCCCAGCTGCACAGTTTCATCGGCACCCCGGACATTCACCGCTATCCTCGCATCGACACCATTCCCGCCTACCGCAAGCTGCTCGCCGGGGCTCTGGATACGGAAACCAGCATGAACGTGTTGGAGCGAGCGCGGGAAGAAATCTGGCAGATCCAGAAAATGCTGACCGTTTGAACGATGGAAGTCCGTCGCGTCCTTCAGTCCCTGGGCTCCTTGGTCGCTCGGGGGGCGGCACCCGCCAGGCCGGTTGAGCCGATTCAAGCGCTCCAGCCGGGCCAACGCCTGGAGGCCCAGGTGCTGAGTCGGATCGGCGACCGCCAAGTGCTGCTGGAACTGGCTGGCCGGCGGCTGGTGGCGGACAGCGAGGTCCCGCTGCGACCCGGCACCCGGGTACGGCTCGAAGTCGTCAAACCGGGTAGCCAGCCTGAGCTGCGGGTGCTGGAATCCATCCGGCAACCGCGGATCACCAGCCTGAAAACCTTCCTGCCCCGGCAAATCCCCCTCGCCGAGGCCATGCGCACCCTGGCCGACCTGGCGGCCGACACCTCTCCTGACGAAACGTTGCCCACACCGCTGCGTGAATCGATCGCCCGTCTGGTGCGATCGCTGCCCACCCTCAGGGACCTGACCTCGGCGGACACCCTCGCCCGAGCGCTGGATCGAAGCGGTCTGTTCTCCGAGGCACGCCCTTCACCGGATTCAGCCCCCGACCTCAAGGAGCGGCTGCTCCAGATCGCCGCCGTCCTCCGCCACGCCTCGGAAGCGAAGGAAACCAGGCCCGCAACGAAGGCGGAACCGTCCCCCGCCGCCACGTCCAGAGGAGTGAAGCCGGCCGCTTCCGCACCTCCGGCCCGATCCCAGCCCGGGAACACTGCCACCGCCCCCAGCGGACCGCCAGCCGCCGGTCGACCCGCTCCTTTTCCGGCCAGCCCTGCTGATGCACACCCGACGGATCCGGCCGGGGACGAGGAACGGCTGGCACAACTGTTGCACAAGGTGTCCGGCGCGGTCGCCCGTATCGGTCTGGACCAGCTGAACTCGCTGCCAAGGCCGGAAAATCCCACTCCCACCTGGCATTTCGAACTGCCGTTTCGGCAGGACCAGGAATTCCACGACCTCCGGCTGACGGTGCGGGGGGAGAAGGCGGCCTCTTCCGGAAACGGGAGCGCGCGGCCGTGGACGGTGGATCTGGAGATGGATCTGTCCGGCCTGGGAAGGATCCAGGCCAGACTGATCTACGTGAACGGGGAAATCAGCACCCATCTGTGGAGCGATCGGGCGGCCACCCGGAACCTGTTCGAACACCACCTGGAGCACCTGGCCCAACGTTTCCGGCAGGCGGGCCTGACGCCCCGGACCTTCCGGGTGACCGAGGCCGCCATCGCCAGCCCCCAGGCCATCCACGACACACCATTGATCGACGAGCGGGCATGAAGAAGGAAAAGAACCTTATCAATCCGCCCGACATCGCCGTGGCCCTCGATTACGACGGCGACTCGGCCCCCAAGGTAGTCGCCAAAGGCCGGGGGGAAATCGCCGAGCGCATCATCGCCCTGGCCGAGGAACACGACGTTCCCCTGCATCATGATCCCGAACTGGTCAAGGTGTTGAGTCATGTCCCTCTGGGGGACGAAATCCCGCGGGAACTCTATCTGGCGGTCGCCGAAGTCATCGCCTTCGCCTACTGGCTCAGCGGCAAAAAGGGGCCGGGTCAGTGACGGTGGGGATCGTCCGCTTCCGATCCGTACAACCGCAGCAACAGATTGGCCTCTTCCCGGGTCAGGCCGCACTGGCTCACCAGCTCCTCGAATCCGCCCCCTTCACGGATGCACTTGATGGCCGCCTGATACGAGACGACACTCTCCGGGGACTGCCGCAACGCCTCGCTCCGCTCGCGGATTTCGTCCAGATCGCAGACGAGCTGCTGCAGCCGCTCGTCCATTCGCACGGCGGCGGCGCACAAGCCGATGACGTCACCCTGCTGACGCTCCTGGATCTGCCGCCACCGCTGGCAAAGTCGTTGCCAATGGCGCTGCCGCCGCCAGAGCCAGAAAAGGGCGATCGCTTCGAGTGTCACGACCAGCGACAGGAGGACGAAGGGCAACACCCAGGATGAAAGATCCACGATGTCACAGGGCGTTCATTTCAGCGATTTCCTCGTCACTCAGCAACTTGTTCAGGTCCACCAGGATCAGCAGCTTGCCGTTCCGACTCGAAACTCCCTGGATGTAACGGGCGCTTTCCTCGTTGCCCACGTTGGGAGCCGCTTCGATTTCATCGGTGCGCAGCTCCACTACTTCGGCCACGCTGTCGACCAGAATGCCGATGACGTGTTCGCTGGCTTCGATGATCACGATACGGGAAAGGTCGTCCGGCTCCTTGTAGGGCAGGCCGAACCGGCTCCGGGTGTCCACCACGGTGACCACGTTGCCCCGGAGGTTGATGATGCCGATCACGTAGTCCGGAGCTCCGGGAACCGGGGCGATCTCACTCACCCGAAGCACCTCCTGCACCTGCATCACGTTGATACCGTAGGTCTCGTCCCCCAGTTGGAAGGTCACCCACTGGATCAATTCGCCGTTGAGTTTTTCCGCAGCTTCCGCCATGTTTCACCTCGATTGGGTCAAGTCAGATTGCAAGTCGGCAACGAGCGCTTCCGCGTCCAGCAACGGACAGGCGGGATCGCCGGTCAGCATACCCAGCAGCCAGGGCCGGCTCTGCCGTTGCTGGCGCCAGCGGACCTGAGCGACGGGAACCGGCCCGGATTCCGACACGCCGTCACAGGCCAACGCCGCTCCGCTCCTTGGCACCGGAACCATCCAGCGGTAGCGGGATCCGTGCCTTTTACCGGCCAAAATCAGGCGGGCCGTGTCCACCACCAACCAGGTACGACCGTCCGTTTCCAGCCGACCCAGGACCGGCTCCGTTCCCGATTCCGGCGGCTGGGCTCCCTCGATCCGCCTGGCGTCGTCTATCTGACAGCTGGGAACCGCAAAGCGCAACTTCCCCAAATGGAGAATCGCGACCTGGAACACTGGTGTCAGCCACTCCGGACAACCGGGCGGCAGCGGCTCGGTGGCAGGTTCCCGGGGTCCGGAATCCGGTGGCGTCTCCACCGAATCGGCCGATGGACCGGACCCGGTCCCCAAGAGCTCCTCCAGATAGCTCGTCAGCTCGGGTTCGGCCGAAATTTCCGCCTGCGAACGCGATCCGCTCATGCCGATGCCGCTTTGGAAGTCTGTTGGGTCTGGGCCAAGAGATGCTCGAGCAGCTCGGCATAGGCTCGGGCGGCCCGGCAATGGGGCGCGTAGCGGTTCAAGGGACGATGGGCCTGGCTCGCCTCCCGGACCTTGGTGTCCATGGGGATCACACCCGACCACAGATGGTCGCCGTGGCGTTCCGTCAGCACCCGCAGGGTGTCGCGGCAGACCCGGGGACGCCGGTCGAACAGGGTGGGAACGATCAGATAGGGCAGCGGCTGCCGCCGGGAACGGTCGATCATCGCCAGGGTCTTCAGCATCCGCTCCAGTCCCCGCAGGGACAGGAAATCCGCCATGAGCGGAATCAACAGCCGGTCACAGGCGGCCAGGGCATTCACCATCAGCACACCCAACATGGGGGGGCTGTCGATCAGGACGTAATCGTAGTGGGAATGCATCTGCTTCAAGGCCTGATCGATCACCAGCCCCAGCCCCTCGATCGCACCGGCCTGGCGTTCCACCGTGGCCAAGGCCATCACGGCGGGCATGAGATCCAGCTGGCGGATGTCCGTCGGTCGGATCAGGGCCAAGGGATCCGGGCGGCGCCGGGCAATGGCGTCGCGAAACAGGTGATAGACCCCCGCCTCCACCGTCTCGGGAGCAAACCCGAAATAACCGGTCAGGGAGGCGTGGGGATCCAGGTCGATCATCAGCACCGTGGCGCCGCGCTGTGCCAGCAGCCCGGCCAGATTGGCGACCGTGGTGGTCTTCCCCACGCCGCCTTTCTGATTGGACACCGCCCAGACCTGCATGGCGTTACTCCTGCCCTCCTGGAACCGGTTGTGGATACCGCCCCTTCACCGGATAACGGGCCAGATTCTTCGCCTGGAGGACCACTACCACCCGGCGATTGCGATACCGTCCGGCCTCGCTGCCGTTGTCCGCCACCGGATGGTATTCCCCGTAGCCCACCGCCGCCAGCCGGGTCGGAGCCACGCCGTATCGGATCAGGCGCCGGACCACGCTGGTGGCCCGCGCCGCCGACAGTTCCCAGTTGGAAGGGAACTGGCGGTTGCGGATGGGCACGTCGTCGGTGTGGCCTTCGACCTGAATCGGATTGCCGGGCATCTGACGCATCACCTCCGCCAGTTTGATCAGGACCGGATCGGCCGCCGGGTCCAACTCCGCGCTGCCGCTGGGAAACAGCATGCCACTCTTCATCTCCACGGCCACCCAGAAACGGGTGCGCTCCACTTCGATCAAATCCTCCTCGATATAAGGGGCCAACACCTCCTCCAGTTGGTCGGAAATCTGTTCCAGCTTGACCGCCTCCTTGCTGAGACCGGTATCGGTCTCGATCGGTACGAACTTCCTGGCCGGCTCCCCTACCTGAATCGGTTCGTCCGTTCTGGCCTCGTTCTCGCCGGCGCGGTTCTGGAACGCCTTTTCCAGGGATTCGGCCAGGACGCGGTATTTGCCGGCGTTGAGGCTGGAGATGGCATACATCACCACGAAAAAGGCGAACAGCAGGGTGATGAAATCGGCGTAGGAAACCAGCCAGCGCTCGTGGTTTTCCCGCTCCCCGGTGACCGGCCCGCGCCGGAAACGTCCCCTCATGCTAGAAACCCCCGCAGTTTGAGTTCCACGTTGTGGGGATTCTCCCCCTCGGCGATGGCCAGAATGCCCTCCAGCAGCAACTCCTGAGACAACATCAGTACCCGGACCTGGCTCTTCAGCTTGTTGGCCACCGGAAGAAAGATCAGATTGGCCAGACCGACGCCGTAGATGGTGGCCACGAAGGCGATCGCGATCCCGGAACCCAGTTTGGCCGGGTCGGTCAGATTCTGCATCACCTGGATCAGCCCCAGCACGGCACCCAAAATCCCGAGGGTGGGGGCGTATCCCCCCATGGCTTCGAACACCCGGGCCGCCGCTTGAAGCTGTTGTTCCCGGGTCATCATCTCTACCTCCAGGGCGTCGCGGATGGCGTCGGTCTCGTTGCCGTCCACCAGCAGCTGCAACCCCTTGCGGGTGAAACCGTCCGCTTCCCGGTCGATTTCATCCTCCAGCCCCAGCAGTCCCTCCTTGCGGGCCAGTTGACTCCAATTGACGATCTTCCGGATGGAGGCTTCCAGATTGACCCGGGGCGGTACGACGATCCAGCGCAACATCTTCACGCCACGCAAGAACAACGCCGGCGGTGTCTGCAGCAGCACCGCCCCCAGGGTACCGCCGAGGACGATCAGCAGCGCCGGACCGTTGATCAGGAAGGCCAGTCGCCCGCCTTCCAGCAGATTGCCGACGACGACGGCGGCGATTCCGATGATCAGTCCGACGATGCTGAGCGGGTCCATCACCCACCTCCTCGGAAAGGCGCGTCGAGGCAGCGCCCGGCATCAGGCCGCATAGCGCTTCATCAAACTGGGAACGTCGAGAATCAGGGCGATCATGCCGTCACCGGTGATGGTCGCCCCGGCCAGGCCGTCGAGACCGTGTAGCTTGGCTCCCAGGGCTTTGATGACCACCTCCTCCTGGCCGATGAGATGATCCACGACGAAACCGACGTGGCGGCCGCTGGCGTTGACCACCACGACGTGACCACCCTCCTGCGACGTACCGTTCCGCCCTCCCTTGACGAGCCAGTCCTTGAGATAGAACAGCGGCAATGCCTGGTCGCGGACGATCACCACTTCCTGGCCGTCGACCACGTTGGTCTTGCCCAGGTCGAGGTCGAGGATCTCCACCACACTGGCCAGAGGCAGGGCGAAGGCCTGGTCGTCCAGTTTCACCATCAGGGTGGGCATGATGGCCAGGGTCAGGGGAACCTTGATGGTGATCTTGGTCCCCTTGCCCTCGACCGAATCGACCTCGACGCTGCCGTTCATCTGATCGATGCGGGTCTTGACCACGTCCATGCCCACCCCGCGGCCGGAAATGTCGGAAATCTCGTCCTTGGTGGAGAAACCGGGATAGAAGATCAGTTGGAAACATTCCCGCTCGCTCAGGCGGGCGGCGCTTTCCTCGTCCATCAGCCCCTTTTCGACCGCCTTCTGCCTCAGGACTTCAGGGTTCATGCCCCTGCCGTCGTCCTCGATGGTCAGTTCGATATGATCCCCTTCCTGGGTGGCAGTCAGCACGACGACCCCTTCCCGGGGCTTGCCTTTCTTTTCCCGTTCGTCCGGCATCTCGATGCCGTGATCGACGGCGTTGCGCACCAGGTGCACCAACGGATCGGCCAGCGACTCCACCAGATTCTTGTCCAGGTCGGTCTCCTCCCCCTGCATCTCCAACCGCACCTCCTTGTTGAGACTGCGGGCCAGATCCCGCACCACTCGGGGGAAGCGGCCGAACACCTTCTTGATGGGCTGCATGCGGGTCTTCATCACCGCCAGCTGGAGATCGGAAGTCACCACGTCCAGATTGGCTACCGCCTTGGCCATGGCCTCGTCGTCGTGGACCGCCCGCAGGGTCTTGAAGCGGTTGCGCACCAGCACCAGTTCCCCCACCATGTTCATGATCTCGTCCAGGCGCTGGGTGTCGACCCGAACCGTGGTCTCCGCCGGCGGATTCGGTTTGACCTTGCCGGCAGCCGCCTTCACCTCCCGGGGCTTTTTCGGCTCCCGGGAACGGGGTTTTTCCGGCGCCGGTTTGGGCCCAGTCTCCGGTGCTGATTTGGGAACGCCCAGGTGCTTCCCGGGACCGTGGAGCTGGTCCAGGAGCGCCTCGAACTCCTCTTCGGTGATTTCGTCGTCCTTCCGGCTCGGCGTGTCGCTCTTCCGCTCCGCTGCGGCGGCACTGGTCCCCTTCTCGGCACCGGCCGGCTTTCCCGGCGCTCCTCCGGGACCGTGCAGTGCGTCCAGCAGGGCCTCGAATTCCTCCTCGGTGATTTCGTCGTCGTCTCCATCCGTGGCCGGCTCGGCCTCCTGATCCTTGGCTGGCGCGGCTTCCTGGGCCAACATGGACTCGAATTCCTGTTCGATGGGGTCCTTGTCCGTCGGAGTTTCCGAAACCGGCGCCGTTTCCTGGGTGGGTGTCGTCCCGGCGGCATCGTCCGGCACGGCGAAACCCTGCAAGGCCTCCAGCAATGCTGGACTGGCGGGCTCGGGTTCCTCCCCGAGCCGGATCCGGCCGATCATTTCGTTGATCACGTCCAGCGCCTTCAGCACCGCGTCCATCAGCGGCGGACTGACCTTACGCTCCCCCTGGCGCAAGACGTTGAAGACATCCTCCGCCCTGTGGCACAGCTCTACCAACGGCTCGATGTTGAGAAAACCGGCGCCGCCCTTGACGGTGTGGAAGCCACGGAAGATGGCGTTGAGCAGCTCGGTGTCCTCGGGCGCATGCTCCAGCTCCACCAACTGCTCGCCGAGTTGCTCCAGAATCTCGCCGGCCTCGACCAGGAAATCCTGCAGAATTTCGTCGTTGAGATCGATCGCCATGACGAATTCCTAAAATC
>Ga0256841_1001695_pt1 | contig 18355 bp, 13 predicted proteins | sample 356308metaG_FD_185971 | JGI IMG/M metagenome (GOLD analysis project Ga0256841, IMG submission 185971) | Hydrothermal vent microbial communities from Mid Atlantic Ridge, Atlantic Ocean - 356-308 | ecosystem: Environmental > Aquatic > Marine > Hydrothermal vents | place: Atlantic Ocean: Mid... | reverse complement strand
GGGGTGTGGATTTCTTCCTGGATCAGGTGCTGGAACCAGCGGATCAGGCCCTCCATGCCCCAACTTTGTTGGCAATGCTGGCGGTGCAGTAATTCAGCCAAGTGCAGCCAATTGGTCAGGCGGCGTTCGCCGCCGGGGCGGTTGAGGAACCGGCCATGAACCCGCCGCTGTGACAGAATATCCTGAAACATGGCCATCACCCCCTGCTGGCGCCAGAGTTGCTGCCACCGCTCGAAACATTCAATCCAGCTTTCCCAAGCATCCGGATCCCCTTCCAAACTCACCAGATCATCCCCGGTCAAACCAATCAGATCCGTCACCAACGCCGCCCGCAGCCGTTCTTCGTCGTGCAGCCAGGCTACCGCTTCCAGCACCTGTAACAACGATTCAGCTTCCGGCGTGATAAAAACACTGTCATTGGTTTTCATCACCGAGGCGATACCCCTTTCTGTCAGCACTTGGCGCACTTGCCCCGCCTGGGCGTTTGTTCTCACCAGGATGGCGATGTCGCATCCCTTGACTTCACCACTCTCCAATAAACGAGCGATGTCATCGGCCACCGCTGCGACGATTTTTTCCCCCGCCGCCCCCTTATTCCAGGGCTTTTCTCCCGCCAGGGTCCAGATCCGCAGGGGCGGCAACCTTGCCGGTGGCTCATTGCCCGCCTGTGCCGCTTCGACCTCAATGTACGGGACTTCTTGCAGGCGGAAAGGCTGCGGATGGCGGGTAAAAAGCCGGTTCAGCGCCGCCACCAACGCCCTGGAAGCACGCCAATTGACCGCCAGCGTATGCACCTCGGAGCTTTCCCGCCGGGCCTTGAGATAGGCATAAAGGTCAGCCCCCCGGAAACTGTAGATCGCCTGTTTGGGATCGCCGACGAAAAACAGCGATTGCTCGCGCCCGCCATAAATTGCCTGAAAAATCCGGTATTGAGTGGGGTCGGTGTCCTGAAATTCATCAATCAGCGCCACCGGATAACGGGACCGGGCCCATTGCGCCAGAGCCTCCCCGTGACTTCCCTGGAGCGCCCGGTCGAGACAGAACAGTAAATCGTCAAACGTCAAGACTCCCAATTGGCGCTTGCTCTCTTCCATGTTCCGGCGGACTTCCTTCAGCGCCCGGCAGCGCCACGCACTCTTGGCTTGTTCCCGGGCCTTCAGCCAATGATCGTGGCTATCTTGCCAGTGTTTCAGACTTGCAAACCAACGATGCTTGGGCGGATCCTGGCATTGAGATCCCAATGTAGCGGGCAAAAAACGCTCTAGGCAATCGGGCAAAAGGGCAGGATCACCATTGATCAAACTCTCTGCAACGACATCCAGCCAGCGAGGCAGGTTTTTCTTGGAATAAACCCGGCGGTTCAGGCCGGGATGACCTTCCAGCAAGCGCCGGATCTCCTGTTCATTCTCTTGCCAAATCGCCGAGGCTGCTGCATGGGCTTGCCGGACAGCCTGCATTGCGGATGGCTCCTCGATTTCCGGCTCGCACCCCAGAAGCTGCAAATCCGTTTTCCCCAACCACGGGCGCAGTTGGGCGGACAAACTCTCCGGTGTCCATTCATGCAACCACGGCCAGCCATCTTCCAGGTGGCGGCGCCAGAAGTCATAAACCGCCTCCAGCCGCAGTGCGCTGTCGTCCTTGAGTAATTCGCTGTCAAAGGCGATTCCCGACTCCAGCGCGGTTTCGGTCAAGAGCCGGCGGCAAAAGCCGTGAATGGTATAAACCGGCGCATTATCAAAACCACGGATTGCATACAGCAGTTTTCTCTGGGCCTCGGCCATGGCGGACCGGTGGCGGGCAACCAATTGCTGTAGAAACTCGTCGCCATGGTCATGGCCGCAAAATGCCAACAATCCATCCACCAGGCGCTCGCGCAATTTACCCCGCAGCTCTTCGGTGGCCGCCTCGGTAAAGGTGACCACCAGAATATCTTCCACCTGACATTCACTCTCCAGCAACAATCTGAGATATAGGCCGGTGAGAGTCCAGGTTTTACCGGTGCCGGCGCTGGCCTCGATCAAATGACGGCCTTGCAGCCCGATGGATATCATCTCCAAGGGCTCGCCCGGCGGTTTCATTTTTTTGCCTCCCGGTGCCGCCAGAGCACGGTCCATACCGATTCGCCCCAGTGGATGAATTCTTCATCCAGCACCCTCTCGTCCTTGAAGGCCAGACGGTGATAAGGGTCTTGTTTTTCGCCCGGGGAATGATCGTTGCCGCACCATTTTTCTTTCGCTTTCCTGAGTGCCCGTTCAGTATCTTGCTTGCTTTTGAAGGTTTCTGCGAAGCCAAACCCGCTTCTGGGAAACCAGTGCAGCGGACGGGTGTGGCCCTCCAGGAAGCCATCATAGAGGCTATCCAGAACGGGCATTGGCTCTGCTACTGGGGTCAAGATTTCCTGCTTCAGTGCCAGGTTTTTGTCCGGGTAAATCACTGTGGTTGGGCGAGGAAATTGCACGCACATCAACAGATGTTCGAGCCAGAACTGAATCCATTCGTTGATATAAGGCTCGCTCAGGACCAACAGCAGCCGCCCCTGACCACCGGCATGATCCAAGCTGCCCGTCACCCGTGTGCCGGAAGACAACTTGGCTTCCACCCTGATGGTTTTCTCCGCAACCGCCTCCTTTGCATGGGCCTCACGCAATCGGCCAATCAATTCGGTCTGCTGAGCCAGCAAAAAACTGCCCGCCTTGCCGTGGGGAAGCATGCCGTGGGCGCGCAGGCGTTTTTCCAATTTTTCCCCGCAATCCCCCGCTTCCAGACCGGCGAGAATCAATTGCCGGATTCTCCTCATATCCGCCCTTTCTAGGCTAAACGACTCACGCTCCGGCAGGATTGAAGCGAGGGGTCTTAAATTGACCCCCAGCCGCTCCCGGCAAAACCAGCGTACGGGATGACGCCAAAAGTCAATCAGCTCGGTTATGGATAATTGTTTTGGGGGATCTGGCATGGGTAAGGGGCGGGACAAAAAAGGCCTGGCGGAAGATTCGGTCTCCTCCAGGTAAAAATCCCGGTAAGTGAATAATCGGCTGTCGTCGCCAAGATAACGATGACTGAAGCCTTGCAGCGGATGTTCCAGCACCAGTTGCTGCCGGGAAATGTCGTATCCGCGTTCGATATAATCCAGCAATTCACTCACCAGTACCGACGGTGGCAAAGGACTATTGTCACGCACACTTTGCCCGACGTAGCTGAGGTAAAAATAATCCCGCGCCGCCAATAGTGACTCCAGGAACAGATAGCGATCTTCGACGCGCTGGGAGCGGTCCCCCCGGCGGTATTCCCCAGCACTGCGGTCGAAGCTGTAGCGGGGCTCGGGACGGGGGAATTCCCTGTCATTCATGCCAATCAGGTAAACGACTTTGAATGGCACGCTGCGCATGGGGGTCAACGCACAAAAGGTCACCCGCCCCGTTAAATAACGTGCTTGCTCCAATTGGCTGGATAGAAGATTCAAGACTTGCTTGTGGAATAACGGAAAGTCAATAGGCTGCTCATAGCCTGCCTGTTCGGCCTGCTGCCACAGCGCCTGAAGATGATCCCGCAACCGTTGGCGGCTTTCCTGCAGCGTTTCCCGCCCGCCGACGAGATAATCGAGCAAGTTTTCAAGATTACTCAACCAATCTGTCAGGGGGCGTTTTTGTTCTTGCCAATCCTGCAGCACAAACAGTTTTTCCGCCCAGGCTACAAAACGCCCCAGCATTACCGCCAGGCTTCCCTCCACTTCCGGATAGGGGTAGTCATCACCAAATGGCTGGTCGCTGTCAAAAACCGCGCCCAGCAACAAACGCCGCAGCCCCTGCCGCCAGGTATTCTCCGAAGTGGCGGGTAAAGCCAGGCGTTCGCGCATGGCCTTGTCGATACCCCAGCGAATCCGGGTTTCCTTGCACCAGCGGGCAATACGCGCCAGATCCTCCTCACTCAAACCCGCTTGTTGGCGAACGGGCTCATAATCCAATAATGCCAGTAACCGGTTGACTTCGAAACGGCTGGCAGGCAGTTCCAGGACCGCCGTCAAGATTTCCGCCAACGGATCACCGGTGAGCAGGGCGCGATCCGCCAAGGCATAGGGAATTTTTGGCTGGTGGGTGGCAAATACGGCATCAATATAGGGAGCGTATTGATCCAGATTTGGCGTCATCACCACAATATCCCCCGGCTGGATACGGGAATCGCTTTCGAACAAGTACAGCAATTGATCGTGCAAGACCTCCAGCTCCCGCATGGGAGTGTGGCAACTGTGAATGGCCAGGGAGTTTGCAATGGCTGCCGAAGCGGGGTTGGCGGTGCGGTCATTCAAATCCAGAATATCGGACTGCAGGCAACGAAGCAACGTATCTCTGCCTGGATCTTGGAAAAATTCGCCGGTTTGGTCTTTTCCCAAGCCCTCCAGTAAATCGAAAAAGTCCCGGCCTTGCCGCCCCCAGGAAGCAAGCAACGGGTTGCCCACTTCCAGAAATGGGGCTACTGCTTCGGGCGCGGCCAGTTTTTGGCGTTGGGAAACGATGTCCCCCCAATATTGGCGGCAGGGATTGAGAAGAAAAAAATGAATGTCCAAATACTGGGACACGGCTTTGATCAGCCGCAGATAACCGGGAGACAGCTCCGCCAAGCCAAAAAAACTGACCCGTTGGGGCAATTGTTGATATTGTTCAGGAGCAAGGCTTTGCAGCCGCTCCAAAAATGCTGTTTGCAGTTCAATCCAATGAACCGCCCGAGAGCGGCCTTTCAACAAACGCCAGAATTGGGCCTGCCAGTGCTGCTCCTCTCCCCTTTCCCAGCGGGAAATCCAATCGGGCCGGTAGAACAGGTACTTATCGTAGATGCGCTCCAATTGTTTGGCCAGACCAAACCGACGCACGCTGTCAGCGTCGGCCAAATAGCCGGCCAATTGCGGGAACTTGTCTCCCTCCTTTTCCAAAATATCAAGAATCCGCCACACCAGCACGCCGGGTTGAAAGGGAGCGGTTTCCGGCAGCCCCGCCAACACCCGGCGTAGCAGTCCCCACATGAATTCGGCTGGAAACAGGAATTCCAGATGAGCGGCAATTTTTAATTGATCCGCCAGTTGCAGCGACAACCAGCGGGCCATGCCGTAATTTTGGAGAACAACGATTTCCGGACCGAAACAGTCTTGCAAAGGAAGACGGTGAAGACGGGCAAAGGCTAACGCCAAATCCTCCAGCCGGTTGCTTTCGTGGGTAATGAGCATGACTCAAGGGACAGTTTTTTATTCAAGCCGAACCCCAGGGCAATTGCATGACCGCCGTTTCTCCCATTCATGTGATGTTGCATGACATTGAAGGAAACGCGGTTGCTCTCCCAGAGGGAGAGGGGGGAATTGGTTCATGCGATGCCCTGGCCAAACCCCGACTAAGGAAGCAAATTTACAACTGAATGCTAAAACGCCTCCGGCTTGCGATCCCGGAGTAACAGATTCCTCACCGCTTCTTTGGGCACAAGCCCTTGATACAACACCCTGTACACTTGCTCGACGATGGGCATCTCCACTCCCCTGGAGCAGGCCAGTTGATGAACAAGCCTGGCGGTCAATATGCCTTCTATCTGCTGGCCGATTTCGGCCTTGATGTCGTCCAGGTTACGGCCTTGTCCCAGACCTATGCCCAAGCGCCGGTTACGGGATTGGTTATCGGTACAAGTAAGGATCAGGTCGCCTACCCCCGCCAACCCCATCAGAGTGCGGGCCTTGGCACCCATCACTTTTCCCAGCCGCATCATTTCGGCCAGGCCCCGGGTAATCAAGGCGGCCCGGGCGTTGGCGCCAAAGCCCATGCCATCGGAAATACCCGCGGCGATTGCCAAGACATTCTTGACCGATCCGCCCAATTGGACGCCAACAAGATCGTCCGAGGTATAGACCCGGAAAGTATCATTGTGCAGGTATTCCGCCAAATCCAGGGCAAAGTGGGAATCCGGCGACGCCACCGTTATCGCGGTGGGCAAGGCCTGAGCCACTTCGCGGGCAAAAGTGGGTCCTGAAAGCGCCGCCAGGGGGCGCCTCGCACCCAATATGTCCAAGGCAACTTCATGAAGCAATTGACCGCTGACCGGATCCAGCCCCTTGGTGCCCCAAGCAATCCGGGTATTTTCCGCCAAAAAAGGTAGCAGGGATTGCACACAATCGCGAAAACCATGACTGGGCACGACAAGCAAAAGAATATCCCTATTGTGAACGGCAACTTTCAAATCACTCTCAAACCCGATCCGTTCAGACAATTCAATGCCTGGCAAATAACGTTCATTGCACCGGCTTTGAGAAAGGGTTTGGATATGCTGGGTATTGAGATCCCATAAGGTCACCGGAAAGCCGTTACTGGCGATAAGATTCGCCAGCGCCGTACCCCAGGATCCCGCACCCAATACCGTAATTGCCGTTTCGGTCATCTGGGAAAAAGATTAGTTGGGCTTGCCTGCGGCACCCTCTTGCTGTTGAGCCTGCTGTTGCATCTTCTGGGCATAAATGGCCTCGAAGTTGACTGGCGGCAGTACCATGGGCATGAAGCCCCCCTTCAATGAAAGATCAGATACCACTTCCCGGGCATAGGGAAACAGAGTATTGGGACAATAGATCCCCAGCAATGGGCCCATTTCTTCCTGCTCGAATCCTTGCGCGGCAAAAATGCCTGCCTGGGCCACTTCCACCAGATAAGCCGTTTTCTCTTCCAACTTGACTGTCACTGTCACCGTGAGCACTACCTCATAAACCCCTTCCTGGAGTTCCTGTGCATTGCTGGACAAATTGAATTCCACATTCGGCTCCCACTTCTGGGTAAAGATCTCCGGTGAATTGGGCGTCTCAAAAGAGACATCCTTGACATATACCTTTTGAATGGCAAATTGCTTTTCCACTTGATCGGCCATAAGTTATTTTCCTTTGTGTTTTTTGGGTTTGGTAACAGGCAAGTTGGCTTCTTCCCAAGCCATCATGCCGCCTTTAAGCATATAGACTTTTTCAAAACCGGCTTTCTGCAAGGTTTTGCAGGCAGCCGGCGAACGGGTGCCCGATTGACACGTCACAATAACAGGTTGATGCCGATACGGCGCCAGCTCATCAAGGCGCTCTTCCAGCTTACCGAGGGAGATCAGCCTGGCATCGGCAATGTGGCCTTTTTCCCATTCACCGGGCTCTCTGACATCGACAACAATGGCGTCTTCCTGATTGATCAGCATAACCGCTTGCAGAGGCGTTACCAGTTTATATTTGCGCGTCAAGCTTTCAAGCAAATCACGCACCAACAAAACCGTGACCACGGCAAACCCGATCACCAGATACAGGTGATTCCCAACAAATTCAAAAACACGCTCCATGCAGATTCCCTAAAATTTTTATTGTTGAATTTTCAATGATGGCGGCAAAAAACATCCCGGATCATATCAATCAACTTGATCGTGCGTTGATCGTCAATCCGGTAGAATACACGATTGGCTTGCTTGTCATAGCTTAACAACCCCTTATCCCGCAATACCGCCAAATGCTGCGAGACATTGCTTTGGGTAGTTCCGACTTTTTCGACAATTTCTTGGACACTGGCGGCACCTTCACCCAAAGTGCATAATATCTTCAGACGCAAGGGGTGGGACATCGCTTTCAGGCATCTCGCCGCGTGGATGATATCCGCTTCATCAGCAATTAACATATCAGACACCGATACTAAAATTCTCACAAAAACGCCACCACCCGGGCATCACCCAGGCAGCGACTCAATCCCATCACAATTTGAAGATGAGATACGTTATTATAACGGTTTTCAAAGCCGGTGCTTTGGTAAAAAATCACATACTTATATAGTGATCCATGCTGCCATCCTGGCGGCATCGATTTTAACCCAAAGAGAGCTTGCGTTTTTTTTGGCGCTCTTGATCCCCACAGGACCAGGCATGAACAAGATGGCCAGCAAGCTGTTTAAAAAATAATTGTCACCCGCGCCGCTTTTGAATTTTTTGCTTAAACTCTTTCTCAGGGAGGTTACTGTTGAATAATAAACGCCCCAAACCCCTTGTTCTAATCATTCTGGATGGTTTTGGCTACAGCGAAAAGCGTGAACATAACGCCATTGCCCTGGCCCACACCCCGGTATGGGACCGGCTCTGGCATGACTATCCACACACGCTTCTGCATTCTGCCGGCTTTGCCGTGGGACTGCCAGAAGGGCAAATGGGAAACTCAGAAGTTGGCCACCTGCATTTAGGCTGTGGTCGGCTGCTCCCCCAAGAACTGGTGCGTATCAACAAGGCTATTGAAGACGGATCATTTTTCGAGAACCCCGCATTATGCGACGCCGTGGATCGGGCCTTAAAAAACGGCACGGCTCTGCATATATTAGGCCTGCTTTCGCCGGGCGGTGTCCACAGCCACGAGCTGCAACTACAAGCCATGGCGGAGCTGGCGGTCAAGCGCGGGCTGGAAAAAGTCTATCTGCATGCTTTTCTCGATGGCCGCGATACGCCCCCTCAAAGCGCCGCCGAATCCATCCGCCGCACCCAGGATAAATTTGACCAGTTGGGCCATGGCCAAATCGCCTCCCTAACGGGGCGTTTCTACGCGATGGACCGGGACCAGCGCTGGGAAAGAACAGAAGCGGCTTATAACCTGTTGGTTTTGGGAGAAGCGGAATATACCGCGCCCGACCCTTTGAGCGGGCTGGAAATGGCTTATGAGCGCGGCGAAACCGATGAATTTGTCAAACCCACCGCCATTGTACCGCCCGGTGACACCATGCACATTATCGAAGACGGCGACGTGGTGGTATTTATGAATTTCCGCGCCGACCGCGCCCGCCAGCTGACCCGCGCTTTGATCGAGAAAGACTTCGACGGATTCCAGCGCAAAAGGACACCCAAACTGGGAGGATTTGTCACCTTGACGGAGTATCACAAGGATTTCGACGTACCCGTTGCCTTCCCTCCAATTGATATTACCAACAGCCTTGGCGAAGTGTTGTCAAAAAACGGGTTGACCCAGTTGCGCTTGGCGGAAACGGAAAAATACGCCCATGTCACTTTCTTTTTCAATGGCGGCGTTGAAGAACCCTTCCCCGGCGAGGAAAGAATCTTGATTCCCTCCCCCAAGGTAAGAACCTATGACTTGAAACCGGAAATGAGTGCCTTTGAGGTAACCGAAGTGATGGTAGATGCCATTGACAAGCAAAAATTCGATGTCATTATCTGCAATTACGCCAATGGCGATATGGTAGGTCATACCGGTAATGAAGCCGCCGCCATCAAGGCCATCGAAGCCTTGGATCAATGCCTGGGGAAAATCACCACCGCCTTGGATCATAGCGGCGGCGAGATGCTGGTCACCGCCGACCACGGCAACGCCGAGCAAATGGTTGACCCTGAAACCGGCCAGCCCCACACGGCCCACACTCTCAACCCGGTCCCACTGGTCTATTACCGGGGGGAATCGGGAGCACTCCATCCAGAAGGTGGCAGCCTGGCAGACGTTGCCCCCACCATGCTGGACATTTTAGGGCTCGAAAAACCCAAGGAGATGACCGGTCACTCCCTGTTAGTCCAAAAAGCACAAGAGTAAAAAGCAACGTGATCTTGGGGGATCGTTTGTACGGGCCAGCAATCCGCTTAGCCATCGGGTTGCTGGCTTTTTTCTGCTTTTCCTCCAGCAGCGGAGATACAAGGCAAGATTTATCTGCCTTGGAGAGCAAGATTCAAACCTTGCGCCAACAGATGTCCAATCTTGACAGCAAGCGGGAATCGCTGGAAAACGAGCTCGCCGAAATTGAAAAGCAGACCGGAAATCTAACAAAAAAAATCCGTCGCCTAAAGGATCAATCCAACCAAATCAAGAAGAGAAAACAAGAACTAGAAGAAAAACTGGCCGAGGAAAAAGCGGCGCTAGCCCAGCTCAAATCTCAATTAGCCAAAAATATCCGTGCCGCTTACAGCCTGGGAAGACAGGAACCACTCAAGCTTTTACTGAACCAAAATCAGGCAAGCTCTTTGAGCCGGATGTTTACCTATTACCGGTATTTCAACCGGGCGCGGCTGGCGGAAATCGAACAAGCAAAACAACACTTGAATACCTTTCAAACTGTCACAGAAAAATTGGCCCAGGAAGAAAGCCACCTTCAATCTGTACTAGAACAGCTCAACCGAGAAAAGGCCACTCTTGATCAATTAAGAAAAAGCAGAAAAATCGTTCTGTCCAAAATCAAAACCAAACTCAAAACCCGTAAAGCCCGCTTGGCTCATCTTCATCGGGATAAACAAAATTTAGAAAAGATCATCCAAAAATCCCGGCAAGCAGCCAGGTTCTTGCCCCCGGTCGACCAGGGCAAACCATTTCGCCGATTGCGTGGCCAGCTACATTGGCCAGTAAAGGGCAAACTCGTCGCTCATTTCGGCAACCGCCGGTCAAGCGGCAGCACATGGGAAGGGGTTGTCATCCAGGCCCCAGAAGGCAGTCCCGTGCGCGCCATCTATCCAGGACGCGTCATTTTCGCCGATTGGCTCAAAGGTTATGGCTTGCTTTTAATAATCAAACATGACAATCAATTTATGTCCATCTACGCCTTTAATCAAAGTTTAATGAAAACTGTCGGCGATACGGTGGCAGCGGGGGAAATTATCGCCACAGTGGGCCGTAGCGGCGGGCGCGCCAGTCCTGGACTGTATTTTGCCATCCGCAAAGGTGGAAAACCCGTCAACCCGGAACGCTGGTGCAAAAAAGCCAAACGGGGCCGAGTGAGTTGATTCGAGGCACAATTTTCAAAAAGATGTCATAATTAATAAGTTTAAACATCATTTTTACTTTGTCACATTTGCTCATAACAATAAAACAGGGAGTTGTTTTTATCTTTTCCGGGAATATTCACGTAGAGGCTTTATCTGGTCGCCCCTACCATGAGCACTGGAAATTATGGGCATTAGAAACTTTGAGGCAACTCAATTTCATGCACTATGATGTAAACCTGACAAAGTAACAATGTTATTTTCCAGCAATTTTTATTTAAGGAAGATCGATGCGCAAGACCACGAATCTGTTTCTAATTGCACTAGGCGCTTTTTTGGGAATTCTGTTGGGAACCTGTGGCAGTGTCCTGGCAGAACGGGAAGCTAAAAAAGCCGAAACCATCCCCTTTGTCGAACTCAAAACCTTTACCGAGGTTTTTGGCAGGATTCAACAGGATTATGTCGAACCTGTCACCGATAAGAAATTGCTCGAAAACGCCATCCGGGGGATGCTGTCCGGTCTCGACCCCCATTCCAGTTATCTGTCACCCGATCAATACAAGGAATTGCGCATTGGCACCACTGGCCAATTTGGCGGGCTGGGCATTGAAGTCACCATGGAAAACGGCTTTGTCAAAGTCATCGCTCCCATCGATGACACGCCTGCGCAAAAAGCCGGCATCAAGCCTGGCGACTTGATCATCCGGCTGGATGAGAAACCCGTCAAAGGAATGTCTCTGCAGGATGCCGTAAAGATTATGCGTGGCAAGCCGGGTACCGACATCGTTTTGACAATTGTACGGGAAGGGGAAGACAAGCCCCTGAAAATCAAGATCACCCGGGATATCATCAAAATCAAAAGCGTTAAAAGCAAATTGCTAGAAAAAGGTTATGGCTATTTGCGCATTACCAGCTTTCAATCCCGTACTGGCAACCAGATGCTAAAAGAAATCAAAAAGCTTCAGAAAGAAGGCAATCTTAAAGGCATCGTCCTGGATCTCCGCAATAACCCAGGCGGCGTCCTCAATGCCGCCGTGGCAGTGAGCGACGCATTTCTCGACCAAGGGTTGATTGTTTATACCGATGGCCGGATTGAAGACGCCAAAATGAAGTTTGAGGCCACACCGGGCGATATTCTCCGAGATGTGCCCATGGTGGTTCTAATCAATCCAGGTTCAGCTTCGGCCTCGGAAATTGTTGCCGGCGCCCTCCAAGATCACAAACGCGCCATCATCATGGGGCAAAAATCCTTCGGCAAAGGGTCCGTGCAAACCATCCTGCCTTTGAGCAACGGTGGCGCTATCAAGCTCACCACCGCCCGTTACTACACGCCCTCCGGGCGTTCCATTCAGGCTGAAGGTATTGTCCCGGATATCACCCTGGGAACCCTCCGGCTGGAAACCATTGCCGAAGCAGAGGAATTCAAGCCCCTTACCGAAGCCGATCTGTCCAGGCATTTAGAAAACGGCACCAAATCAAAGGAAAAGGAGAAAACCGGGGAATCCAAGGAAAAACAGGAACAAAGCAAGGAAAACCAAGCGCTTTTGAAGGATTATCCCTTGCATGAAGCGCTCAATGTCCTCAAAGGAATTAATATTGCTAAACAAAGTTTGAATAAATAACCGGCACCTCACCCTCTTTTCAGGAGGGAGCAAGGCAGGGTCCGCCGGTGGCCATGGACGGCCCCCGGGCCTGAATCCGGGAATTTATCAGGGACGCCCCCCGAAAAACACACTGACAGGTGGTAAAGGCAGGCATACAGAAGTGCCAAATAAAAAAGCCGTCGTCAACGACGGCTTTTTTATTTGGCTAACCAGTCAGCAATCAGCGGTTATACCGGCGGCTAAACAAAAGTCCTTGGTCATCCACAGCCGGTTGATAACGCACAGAAAATATTTCCAGCTGACGCAAAATCTGTTCTAACGGTTCAGGACCTTGATATTCAAAAGCGTTAATCCCCACCCTTGCCATATAGTAGATTTGATCTGCGAGAAAATCGCCGCTGGCGCGAATTTCACCCGCAAAGCCATAACGCTCCCGCAATAATCTAGCATAGGAAAAACAGCGGCCATCGGTAAATTTGGGAAATTCAAGCACAATCAACTGCAGCTGACCAAGATCGGCCGCCAATTCATCCAGTGGTTCCACACCACTCAAACGAACCCCGATTTCCCCGTCCCTGCCTGTCAAAACGTCCCTTTCCACCTGCCAACGAGCAAAAGGCACAGAGACTTTGCCATTGGACGGAATTTCCTCATCGGTCAAATGACGCCAGGCATCTTCGATGATGGCCCGGTCTTTAATGATTCGCATACACGCGCTCCTTGAATGGATCTACGCCTACCCTGCGTACTGTCGCCAAGAAGGACTCGTCTTCCTGTCTCAAATCCACATAGGTCTGAATAATGGTTTCCATCGCTGTCGCCACTTGATCCTTGGCCAAGGCGGGGCCCAGGCGCATTCCCAGAGAGGCATCATCAGCGGATGAACCGCCAAGGGTTAGCTGATACCATTCCTCGCCTTTTTTGTCGACGCCCAGGATGCCGATATGGCCAACGCTGTGATGGCCGCATCCATTCATACATCCAGACAGATTGACCCGGATTTCACCCAAATCGTACAAATAATCCAGATCTTCAAAACGGGCATGGATTTCCTTGGCGATAGGAATCGAGCTGGCATTGGCCAGCGCACAGTAGTCTAAACCTGGACAGCAAATCATATCGGTCAGCTTGCCCACATTTGGCGTGGCGAGGTTGAGCTCAGCGAGCGCTTGCCACAATTCAAGCAAATCAGATTCACGGACATCGGAGAACACCAGATTCTGGGTGTGCGTGACCCGAGCGATGCCAAAGCTATAGCGATCCGCCAAATCCGCCACCGCTTCCAACTGGGAAGCGGACATATCCCCCGGTGCCTCACCCGGCGGCTTGAGAGACAGAAACACCACCCGGTAACCCGTCACCTTGTGCTCCACTGTGTTGTGGGTATACCAGGCCGAGAAAGCTTTGTTTTGCCGGCGTTCTTCTTGCCACGCCACCGGCGTGGCAGAAGGATCATAGCCAGGCTTGATAAAACGGCTTTGATACCAGGCGATGACGGAGTCTTCCAGCAATAACTTATCCTGAGTGGACTGCCAGTGATCCTCAACCTGACGCCGGAATTCGTCCACACCCATTTCCTTAACCAGGATTTTGATCCGCGCCTTGAATTTATTGTCACGGCGACCGTGAAGATTATAGACGCGCAGAATTGCCTCTAAATAAGAGAGCAGATGTTTCTTCTCGAGGAAAGGCCGAATCACCTTGCCTATCATCGGTGTACGTCCCAGCCCGCCACCGACAATCACTTCAAAGCCTACTTCACCCGCCTCGTTTTTTAGCAAGCGCAAGCCAATATCGTGAACCCGTACCGCCGCCCGGTCGCGGGAAGCGCCTGTAACGGCGATTTTGAATTTGCGCGGCAGAAAGGCGAATTCTGGATGCAGGGTGGACCATTGCCGGATAATCTCACAATAGGGCCTGGGATCTTCGACCTCATCGGCGCATACCCCAGCCAGTGGATCACTGGTGGTATTGCGAATGCAGTTGCCGCTGGTTTGAATCGCATGCATCTGGACTTTGGCCAAATCGGAAAGAATGGCGGGCACATCTTCCAGTTTTGGCCAGTTCATCTGAATATTCTGGCGGGTAGTAAAGTGGACGAACCCTTTATCATAGGTGCGCGCAATATGGGCAATCATTTTCAATTGCCGGCTCGATAAATGGCCGTAAGGCACCGCTATACGAAGCATCGGGGCATAACGCTGAATATACAGGCCGTTTTGCAGTCTTAGCGGCAAAAATTGCTCTTCGGTCAATCGTCCTTCAAAATAACGGCGGGCTTGATCGCGGAACTGTTCTGCGCGCTGTTCCACCAAGAGTTGGTCTTGTTCGTCATATTGGTACATGCTCTACCTCGTTAGCCGTAGCAGCTTAAACACTACCTTAGCCTTATAATTATCCCCTGCTCCCTAATAAAAAAAAATAATAAAAAACGCTATAACTAAAACATAAAAGAATATGATCTTGCCTGAAGAACTATGCTTGGCAACATGAGATTACGACAGACGAGCCAAACACAATTGCAGGTAACAGGACGCCCGTCGCCATTGGTGACCAGGGCAATCGCATGACTGCCGTTTTGTTCATACTTGATTTATTGAAGCCCTTCTCCCAGAGGGAGAGTGGAGAATCGGTTCATGCGATTGCCCTGCATTGGTGACAAAAAATTCGTACCGAGACGTAAAATTTCCTATCATATAAGGTTGTTAAGCCGAAGCTTGCGGGCAACAACAATATCTGGATTTTTCAATCAATACTTACGGTTAAGGGGGTTATTTTGTTCAAATTCATTTTCTTTTTCTTGAGCTTGTGGGTTTTACCTTCCATTGCGGCCGCTTCCGAGTGGGAAACGCTGGATATGGTGACCACCGAGCGGGGGATATATTGCGTGCTCATCTTTATCATCGCCTATATCTTGGTGATGGCGGAAGAATTTATCGAGCTACGGAAATCCAAACCGGTTATCCTCGCGGCGACTATCATCTGGGCCGAAGTCGCCTACATGGCCAGCACCAAAGGGGTATCCACAGAAGAACTGCATGGTGCGGTTGCCCACAATCTGGCCGAATACGGCGAATTGATGCTGTTTTTACTGGTCGCCATGACCTATATCAACGCCATGGCTAACCGTAATGTGTTCGAACGCCTGCGCTCATGGCTATTGAGCCGGAATTTCGGTTACCGCAAGCTGTTTTGGATCACGGGCATCATCACTTTTTTCCTTTCAGCAGTGGCCGACAACCTTACTTCAGCCCTCCTGATCGGTGCGGTCGTGTTGGCTGTGGGTAAAGACAACCCGCGCTTTGTCGCCTTGGGACTCATCAACCTGGTGATTGCCGCCAATGCAGGGGGAGCCTTCAGCCCCTTTGGAGATATCACCACCTTGATGGTCTGGCAGGCGGAAAAAGCCACCTTCTTTGAATTTTTTGAGTTGTTCCTGCCTTCAGTAGTCAATTATCTGATTCCCGCCGCCGCCATGCATTTTGCGGTTCCAGATAAACAACCGGAAAACACGGGAGAGGGCTTGGTGCCATTGAAAGTCGGCGCCTATACCGTATGCGCTCTGTTCGGCCTGACCATTACCCTGGCAGTCAGTTTCAAACAGTTGCTGCATCTTCCCCCTTTCATGGGCATGATGACTGGCTGGGGCATTCTCGGGGCATTCGGTTTCTGGATCAAAGCGCAAGAGCAAGACCTGCCCCACGAAAAACGCTTTGACATTTTCGATATGGTCCGCGATGCCGAATGGGACACATTGCTGTTCTTTTTTGGTGTGATTTTCGCCGTTGCAGGTCTGGATTACATTGGCTATATGGATATCACTGCCCAGTGGATGTACGAGGATCTGGGGCCAACCACCGCCAATATCATGGTTGGTTTTCTGTCCGCGATTGTGGATAACATTCCTGTCATGTTTGCCGTGCTGAGCATGGAACCGGACATGGACCTGTATCAATGGCTGCTTGTCACCTTGACCGCTGGCGTTGGTGGCTCGATGTTGTCGATTGGCTCGGCGGCCGGCGTGGCGTTAATGGGGATTTCCAAAGGCAAATATACCTTTTTCTCCCATTTGCGCTGGACTCCCGCCATCATGGCAGGCTACTTTGCGAGTATTGCAGTCCACTATTGGCTAAACGCTGCATAATAGACTTTAAGCCCGCAGTACAGGGATATACTGCCAAAAGTCAATTACCATAAGTGATTGACTTTGCGGGAAAAGCAAAAACCACGCTTTTGGTTTTTTTGTCCTCTGACAAGTCAGGGATGACTTGTTCAGCGGTTCACCGGGCCAGCTTCATTTTCCTGCCATGGACACAGCTTCCGTGCCTAACCAGCGTTTGAATCTCAGCAGAATCAACATTCCAGGCACCGCTATCAAGGCACAAAAAATAAAGAAATCCACCCATCCCATCTGTTCTGCCATCCAACCTGTAGGCGCTGCCACAATCACCCGGGGAATCCCCATCAGGCTTGAAAGCAAGGCATATTGGGTCGCGGTAAAGCGCTTGTCTGTCTGACTGGCCATAAAGGCAACAAAGGCCGCGGTTCCCATGCCCGCGGACAAGTTTTCAAAACTGATGACCGCCATCAAACCGCCCAAGCTCGGGCCTAGTTGCGCCAATAACGCGAAACCAGCAGTAGATAGCGCCTGTAATAGTCCAAATAGCCATAATGAAGCATAGATTCCCAGCTTTAGAATCAAAATGCCCCCAATCAGCCCGCCAATCACTGTGGCCCAAAAGCCAAACAGCTTCACTACCGCGCCAATCTCCGTTTTGGTGAAGCCCATATCCAGATAGAAAGGCATGGTCATGTGGCTGGCCATGGTATCTCCCATTTTATAGAGCAGAATGAACAACAAAATCCATAACGCCTCATCCCGGCCAAAAAACTCGACAAAAGGTTTCACCACGGCCTCGCTCAACGTAGTCGGCGTGCCTTTTGGTAAATGGGGTTCTTTGGCCCACCAAGTAATGAGGGCCGCCGTTGCCATTAACCCGCCGCACAACCAATAGACTCTTGCAAATCCGAGGTAATCCGCCAGAATCAGCCCGCCACCAGAGGTTAACAGCATGCCCAAACGGTAACCGTTGACATATAAGGAGCCGCCCAAGCCCTGTTCGATGTCCGCCAACGACTCCCGGCGGTAGGCATCGATAAGAATATCCTGCGTGGCTGAAAGAAATGTCACTACCAGCGCAATAACAGCCACCCACCAAGGATTGGATTCAGGATGGGCGAATCCAAGCCCTGCGATGGATAAAGCTAGTACTCCTTGTATCAGAAACAACCATCCGCGCCGCCGCCCCAAACCGGGCAAGCTGAAACGATCGAAAATCGGCGCCCACAGAAACTTGCCCGTATAAGGCAGACCTACCAACGCGAATAAACCGATGGTGGTCAAATCCACACCGGCTTCCCGCATCCACGCCTGTAGGACGGAGCCGGTCAGCAGCAGGGGCAAACCACTGTAAAAACCCATGGCGAAGGCGACCACCATCCGCCGGGACAATAAAGAACAGATAACTCCACGGGATTTAAAAAGGATAGTCATAATCAATAATCAAGGGGGCGTGATCGGAAAATCGTTCTTCCTTATAAATGGCTACCTTGACAATTTTATCTTTCAGCGAGGGACTGACGATTTGATAATCAATCCGCCATCCCACGTTTTTTTCCCAAGCCCGGCCCCGATTGGACCACCAAGTATATTGATCCGGCTCCTGGTTGAGAACCCGGAAGGCATCCACCCATCCTTCTTCTTCAAGCAATTTATCCATCCACGCCCGTTCTTCCGGCAAAAAACCAGAACGGTTTTGATTGGCGCGCCAATTTTTGATATCAATTTTCTTATGGGCGATATTGAAATCTCCACAGAAAATATAATCCCGCCCGGACTGGGCACATGCGCGCATGAATGTCAAAAACCGGTCCAAGAATTTGAATTTGAACGCCTGTCTTTCCTCCCCGGAAGTGCCCGATGGAATATAGACAGAAGCGACACTTAATCGACCAAAGCGTCCTTCCAAATAGCG
>Ga0256841_1001694_pt1 | contig 18357 bp, 15 predicted proteins | sample 356308metaG_FD_185971 | JGI IMG/M metagenome (GOLD analysis project Ga0256841, IMG submission 185971) | Hydrothermal vent microbial communities from Mid Atlantic Ridge, Atlantic Ocean - 356-308 | ecosystem: Environmental > Aquatic > Marine > Hydrothermal vents | place: Atlantic Ocean: Mid... | reverse complement strand
GGACTTCAAAGCCCAGGCTCGGCTGGGGCTAACGGAGATCGGCCTGTTCGGTAAACACCTGAGCCTGATGGCCGCGCCCGAGGTCAATATCCAGTTCGACGGCCTTGCCAGCTTCGACTGCGTGGCACCGTTCGGTATTCCCATGTACCGCGAGTCCGGTTCCGCAGAAGGCTTGTGCATCCGTAGCTTTGGGACCAGTGCGTTCCCGCAGGTCTGTGATGCCACCGAAGGCGATGACGAATACGCCGCCATTCCTCAGAGCGCCATTACCTCTGGAAACGGTCAGAGTGTTATTTCCGGCATGGTGGATCATTTCCCCATCAGCCTTGACGGTCAGACCGTGGTGTGGCCCCGTTACACCCCGCCAGCGACCAGCGATCCCTTGAACCCGGCCGGTTACGACTTCCTCAAACCTTACCAATCGTTCTACCCGGATGACCTGAACACGCCGGAAAATGAAGCCGACCCCAAACTCGATATCAACCACTCGGTGCTCTCGGCCGGTCTCAACTGGGCGTATGAGGCGGGATTGTCCGATCCGCATCCCAAGCTGCTCTACACCATTCCCATCGTGCCGCCGTTCAGTGCCGAGCTGCGCTGGGACTTGGATTGGGGCCTCAGCTGGTTCCACGATTCCAACTATATGCGTGGCCGTCTCGCGGATGCGCTGGATACATCCTCGGCTGCTTCGGGCATCGATGTGGATACGATCTTCGATCGGCCCATGCATCCCTTGCAGGCCGAAGACGTGACGGCGGAAAACGGCAATAAATACTATATCGATCCCGCCTTTATGCTCGCCGCCGGCTTCACTTATACGTTGCCGCCATCGCGGCCCAAGGTCTTTGTGGATATCACCGCGGATGTGGGCTTGTATCCCCATGCCGGGCTGGGCTTCGCCTCTGGCATCGCCGACACCGGCCAAGCCATACAGGATGCCCTGGTCAATACCGGCAGCAATGACGATTTACCGTGTGAACCGATCACCGAATGGAACGATGGTCCGCAGTCCTGCTCCGGCAACTGGCTGGATACCTCGCCCCAGGCCCTTGCTGGCAAGCAAATCGAGCAAGCGTCCTATTCACACACCGAAACGGTGACGCTCAATAACGGCACCATCACCACGCAAACCGAGCTTCGCATTAAACGCAGCGACTTCGATGTGGCAACGCAGCACGGTGCCGTGCCCACACCGTACTACCGCTACGCCTGCGATGGCACCGCGCCGTTGGTCATGTACCTCTACGAAGACGATGGCACTACCCCCGTCATGGACGGTGATCGACGTGTCACCGTGACAGTGGAATACCGTTCTTGCGAGAAATACGTGCAGTGCAACATCAGCAACGGGGTGTCATCGGAAATCGTGGTTGTCGATGGTGAAAAGGCCTGTGAAGCTCTTGGTCATGACGATGTCACCGCCACGCCTTTACCCTTGCAATGCACCGGTCTGCAGCAGCCGACGACCACCGGATGGCAAGGCCCCGGGTGTTCATCGTTGGTCAACGATTCGGGCTATCCCACCGCACCTGGCGGTGCCTGCGACCTCGATTCCGCCGCGCAGCAATGCGACAACGGCTTTGCCTGCGTCGATGGCGGCTGCCTCACCCAATGCAACAGCGACAGCGATTGTGCCAGCGGCGAAATCTGTGGCACCACGGCATCGGGCATTCAGGCTTGTCAACTGGCCAACGGCGCGCCCTATGCCGAGCAAATCGGCTGGTTGGCCGAGCATCCGGACAACTCGCAACCACTGCATGCTGTGTGGACGCATGCCATTGCCGAAGCGGAAGCGACGGTCAACTTCGGGGTGGGTATCAACATCCGCGCCATGCTCAAGATCTTCGGCAAGACCATCAAACTGGTGGACAAACGCTGGGACAAATACTGGGAGTTGCTGGCCAAAAATGTACTCAAGTATCAGGAAGGCCTGGAAGCCCAGTACACCAGCGAGTGTGCTCCGGCCGGCACGGTGACCGATCACCAGCCCAGTGAGATCAGCCGTGTGTTTGATACCTTGGCGAACCAGTCCGCAAGTGGGACGGAAATCACCATCGCGTCCGGACAAACCACCTCGGACGATTTCATCCAGGCCTGCGACGATGACATCAAATCTCGCACCGAAGACCCTGACGACGACATCAGCGTCGGCGCCTTGGGGGATTCGGTGGCATCCGCTGCGGAATTCTCCGAAGACGTGGCGCTGGAAATGTGGAACACCTACCAGGGCGAAATGTGCATCAACGGCATTCCGTACAACGAGTTCCTTGCCAACCTCTACACCGGCAGCGTGGTCAACGGCAATGGCACGGTTTACCTCACCGGCTCGGACGGTTCCAACACCTTGCTCGATGGCAACGCCTCGCTGGCCGTGGCACAAAACTCGGGTTGTCTCGATACCGGCAGGACGTATCCAGGCGTCAGTCAGAGCTACTTGAACCACCTGCCTCACAGCAACGGCATGGTAGACATCGAAGCGATGATGCTGGACACCGACGCCGACTTTGTCGTCAGCAATTTCCGGCCAGGATACTTGCTGGGCTTCTGGGCTATCAACAACGCCACCCATTGGCACGCCGCGGTGCTGCAATGCATCGAAGATTACGTGGCCAATACCGACTTCGAGCTGGGTAACTTCGAGGTGGGCCCCTGTGATGACAGATCGGGCCAGGAGGATCCCGACGAAGACGGTTATCCCTCGGTGAAGGATAACTGTCCCACGGTGTATAACCCCGATCAGGCAGACACGGACGGCGATGGCATCGGCGATGCCTGTGACAACTGCCCGCGTGATGCCAACCCCGACCAGGGAGATAGCGACAACGACGGGGTCGGTAACGCCTGCGACCTGATTCGCGACGAGGTCATCAGTTTCCGTGACGATTTCGACTGGAGCCATATTTTGATCCATGACGGTGACGGCGGTAACGGCAGTGGCGACAACGGCGGCACCCCGGATCTACCCGGCGGCCATACCGGCGTGGTCATCAACCCGGACATCACCCTGGAAACCGTGGAAGTCCCCGGTTTCGTGCTCGACGGGGGGTACCTCGACCTCAAAGGCAAGCGCATGGTCGTTGATGGCGATCTGCGTATCGCCAACGGCCGACTGGTGCTCAACGGTGGCACGCTGACGGTCAAAGGCAGTTTGCTGCTCGAAAGCGACGTGCGGGGAGCCGACGGTTCCTACGCCGCCGATGCCCTGTTGGTGATGACGAATCCCAAGGACCGGCTGATCGTGGAAAAAGACGTGGTCATCAATGCCCATCAGTCCAGCGAGAAGTACCTCACTGCCGGCACGATGGATATCAAAGGCCATTTCATGCAGCTGGCTACCTCGAAGAAATCACCGGAGACGGCCAAACATAATTTTGCGCCATCGGATAAGCATCAGGTAATCCTGTCGGGAGATGGTGAGCAGCATGTCTACTTTGCTGCTGCGGGCGAAAACCAATCCCGCTTCAATGACCTTGCATTGCAGAACAAGGGAGAAGTGGTCTTCGACAGTGATACGGTTGTCAAAGGCAGCTTTGAGGACAATGGCAATCGCTATCGCAAAAAGGAAGGCGTCGATGCACCGGGGAATGCCGGGGGGTCAGCGCCAACCAAGTCAGGTGGTGGCGGCACAATGGGAGTTTCTCTGCTGTTACTGCTTTGGGGGGCCGCAGGGCGTCGCCGTCGCTACCAGTCGACGTGAGTTATCGACGGAACAAACCAATATCTGTCATTTGATGTGTTGGTCAGCGGGCTCCCAGTGAGCCCGCGTCTTTTTCCATGTTCGACCGGATATTGATGAGCCGCTCCACGTGGAAGCAGTTTTATTCTGCAAACATTGGGTTTTCCTGGCAAAGATCAATTGAAATCCTGGCCGGCTGGCGGATAATCGTTCTTGATTCCGAATATTTCTGGCACGGCTCCACATGAAAAAAGACAAACAATTCCGTCACACCAAGATCATCGCCACCATTGGTCCAGCCTGTAATGAGGTGGAAACACTCAAGCGCATGATTGTGGCGGGGATGAATGTGGCCCGCCTGAATCTTTCCCATGGGACATACGAGCAACATGCCAAGACCATCGAACGGGTGCGGCAGGCGGCGAGGGAGGTCGGCAGCCGGGTGGCGATCATGATCGACACACGGGGTATCGAGATTCGCACCGGGCCCTTGAGTACCAGTTCGGTGGAGTTGCTACGCGGGGCTTCGTTTGTATTGCGCACCGATGGGACACCGGGCGATGAACAGGGCGTGTCGGTTTCGTATGCGAAGTTGCCGGAAGAGGTGAGCCGCGGTGAAATGATCCTGCTGGATGATGGCGCGATCGAGCTGGAGGCCGAGTCCGTCAGGCCGGGTGAGATAGCCTGCCGCGTCGTTCATGGTGGCTTGCTGAAGGCGAACAAGGGGGTCAATCTGCCGAATACCCGTTTGTCGATGACGGCTGTAGGCCCTGAAAATCGTGACGATGTGATGGCCGAACTGGGATTCGCGGTCAACAACGATGTGGACTATATCGCTGCCTCCTTCATTCAGAGTGCTGACGATATCGAACGCATGCGTCGGATATTGCGTGAGCACGGCGAGGAAACCCCGATCATCGCCAAGATCGAAAACCGGACAGGCATCGAGAATCTTGAAGAAATTGTCGAGGCAGCCAATGGCCTGATGGTGGCGCGGGGCGATCTGGGTGTCGAGCTGCCGTTCGGTGAGGTGCCCGGTGCGCAGAAGAAGATGATTCATACCACCGTCATGGCGGGCAAGCCGGTGATTACAGCAACGCAAATGCTGGCGTCGATGGAGCACAATCCGCGCCCTACCCGGGCGGAGGCCAGTGATGTTGCCAATGCGATTCTCGATGGTACATCGGCGATCATGCTGTCTGGTGAAACCGCAGTGGGTGAGTATCCCGTCGAAGCGATCGAAACCATGCACCAACTGGCATTGACCACCGAACGCTGCCTGCAGGAATACGGTTATCTGCAAAAGATTCCGTTCCATTCGGACAATGTGGTCACCGAAGCGATTGCGGATTCGGTTGCCGGCATGGTGGACAAGCTCAAGGCGGCTGCGGTGATCAGTTTGACCGAATCAGGATTCACTTCGCGACTGATCTCCAAGCACCGGCCGGAGTGTCCGATTCTGGCAGTGACGCATGAAGAGCAGGTGGCGCGACGCTTGACGATGAACTGGGGTGTCGAGCCGGTGGTCTACGAAGGCGAGATGGATGACGAGGCGCGCATCGGCTACGCCATCGATGTTATTCGCGACAAGGGGTTTGTTCAGGCGGGTGACAGTGTGATTGTCACGGCAGGGCACAGCCAGCGCAGTGGTGGTACGAACCTGGTGCGGGTGATCACGTTGTAGGGCAAAGAAGCTCCGGGACTCGGAGAGTCCCGGAAATGGAGGGCTGTGGAGAAGATTACTGCTTGAGTACCCACTCTACGATGGTTTTGATATCGTCTTCGGAAACTGCGGCGTTGGGCGGCATCGGGATTTCGCCCCATACGCCTTTTCCACCGTTTTTGACCTTCTTGACCAGCTTGGCGACTACATCCTGGCCCTTGTATTTGGCGGCGACGTCCTTGTAGGCTGGGCCAACGATCTTCTTATCGACCGAGTGGCAGGCCAGGCAGCCCTTATCACGGGCAAGGGTGGCGGGGTCGGCGGCATTGGCTTGTGTCGCAACCAGGAGTCCGCCTGTCAGGGCCAGCATTCCGAGAGTTTTTGCTTTCATGAGTCTTCCTCAAAGAGATTGAACGTAGTCCCGAACGTGCAGATCGGGCATGAGTAACTGTCGATTCATTGGAACGTAGAGCGCCTGAACCGAAGCTGAACCCTGCGAAGTGTACGGAAATTGGGGCATGATGCAATTTCGGGGACGGGTTTTATGCGTGCAATGGTGTGAGGTGTCGGTATACTCATTGATGAGTTTCAAGTGTTGAGGGCGAGGGTCATGAAGAGATTGTTGTTACTGTTGTTGCTGCTGGTCAGTGGGGTGGTGTGGGCGAGCCCGGTGATCTACAAGGCGACCAATGATCAGCCGGTGGACAAGGTGTACGAAAAATTGACCAGCGCATTGGAGGCGCAGCGGTTGTTTGTTGTGTTTGAAGCGAATATTGGCCGCAATCTTTCCAACTTCAAGGAAAAATGGGGCGAGAACTACAATCGCAGCCAGCTGTCTGAGATTCGCAGCCTGGTGTTTTGCAATGCCTGGTATGCCAATGAGGTGAGCAATCGGGATCCTGACATGCTGGCGCTCTGTCCGTTGAAGATCACACTCATCGAAAAAGCAGGTAAGACGACCGCGTTGTTCCTGTTGCCGGCTTCCGTGGCGGGCGACAGTCCAGCGAGCGGCGTTCTGAAAGAAGTTCAGGGTAAGGTCAAGGCGGCTCTTGATGCGGCAGGTTTTGTCGGCAGTACGGGCTTGACTCCTTGAAACTTTCCATGGCCGCCGTCGGGCTCCGAGGTGGGCCGGCAACTTTTGTGCCTTGGCGTAGAGTTATTGGTAGAGGCTGGACAATCCCGTCCGGTGGGGTTCGGCGGTTTTGGTTTCGTCAGCGATGGTGCTGCTGCAGTTGCTGAGTTGTAGTTCGGCGGGCTCCATGGAGAAGGTGAATGGGGCAGCTTTTTTCAGGGCGGAAAGGCCGAGCAGGTTGCGGGCATCGGAAGGTGTTTGGGCAACTTCGATGTTGTGAAGAACGCAGTTTCCAAGCACCAGGGAACGAATTCTGTATACCGGCAGGATACAAATGGCGCCATTGGCGAGGATGCCTTCGATTTCTCCCACATGGGTGGCGTTTCCATTTTGCTGCAGGCGACGGAGCAATTCCTGATTGATCGTGGTGTAGCCGGCGCCGGTATCGACCAGGAATTCGACCTGCTCAGAGCCTATTTCAGCGGTGACGAAATAGGTGGATGTGCCTTTCTCGGACATGGGTATTGGTGTCAGTTCCCCAGCGAAAGCGACGCTGGCGAAGGAGAGCATGAGAGCGAGAAAGGTCTTTCCAGACAATGGTTGCGATCCTCCGACGGATTGTACTGTGTCCGGGATGAACGGCATGTTTCGGGCACTGAACTGAACCTACATCAGATGGGGGAAGGGTTCAACTATTACCGAGTTTTATCGGTGCTAAGGATGGATTTATCAATGACTTTTTACATTGACGGCAATGGGGGGTTTGAGAGACAATTCCGCGCCGATTGTAAGGGCGCAGTGTATGCGGGGATAAAGGCGCTTTCGGATTTTACTGAGATTCATGAGCAGGCAGCGGGCAGTCGCTTGGGCGGTTCGTTTCTTGTTATTTGTCTGAATTGGAAGAGGTTTCCACGGCGACATCGTCGAGGAGTATGTATTCCAATCCTGTTTTGTTCCAGCGTTTATGAGGAGATGTCAATATCATGGACATCAAGAATGAGAAGACTGTCGATCTCAAGAAACGGCGGTTTCTGATAGCGGCGACATCAGTTGTCGGTGCGGCGGGAGCTGCGGCTTGGGCTATTCCGTTTTTGTCCTATTGGTCGCCGAGTGAGCGCGCCAAGGCGGCGGGCGCTCCTGTCGAGGTGGATATCAGCAAGCTCGACAAGGGGCAGTTGATGCGTGTCGAATGGCGCGGCAAGCCGGTCTGGATTGTGTACCGTACCAAGGAAATGCTCGATTTGTTGCCCAAGAACAATCCCCGGCTTCGGGATCCGAATTCCGAGGTGACTTCGCAGCAGCCGGATTACGCCAAGAACCCGACACGATCCATCAAACCGGAATATCTGGTGTTGGTCGGAATTTGTACGCATCTTGGGTGTTCTCCGACGTATCGGCCCGAAGTGGGACCTGCCGATCTTGGCGCCAACTGGAATGGTGGTTTCTATTGCCCGTGCCACGGCTCCCGGTTTGATCTGGCCGGGCGGGTGTTTCAGGCCGTGCCTGCCCCGCTGAATCTGGTGGTGCCGCCGCACAAGTATTTGAGTGACACGAGAATTCTCGTGGGTGAAGATGGAGGAGCCTCAGCATGAAGAATTTACTGACCTGGTTTGATGAACGGTTCCCGGTTATGTCGCTGTGGAACGATCATCTGGCTCAATATTATTCACCCAAGAATTTCAATTTCTGGTACTTCTTTGGCTCACTGGCGTTGCTGGTACTGGTCTTGCAGATTGCCAGTGGTGTATTTCTTGCCATGAACTACAAGCCGGATGCGCAGCTGGCGTTCGCCTCGGTTGAATACATCATGCGCGATGTCTCGGGTGGCTGGTTCATCCGTTACATGCATTCCACAGGTGCATCGGCATTCTTCATCGTCGTGTATTTCCACATGTTTCGCGGGCTGATCTATGGCTCATACAAAAGTCCCCGTGAGTTGATCTGGTTGATCGGCATGCTGATTTTCCTGGTGCTGATGGCCACGGCCTTCATGGGCTATTTATTGCCATGGGGACAGATGTCTTACTGGGGGGCGCAGGTAATCGTCAATCTGTTCGGCGCCATCCCGGGAATCGGGCCGGATCTGGCGGTCTGGATTCGGGGTGACTATGTGGTTTCCGATGCGACGCTGAACCGGTTTTATGCGTTCCACTTTTTCCTGCCGGTGTTGATTCTGCCTGTTCTGGTCTTCCTGCACTTGGTGGCGCTGCACAAGGTGGGTTCCAACAACCCGGATGGCATCGAAATCAAGAAAAACAAGGATGAAAACGGTATTCCCAAAGATGGTATTCCGTTCCATCCGTACTATACGGTCAAGGATATCGTTGGTGTTGGTGGTTTCCTGCTCGTTTTTTTCGCGGTGATATTCTTCAAGCCAGAGATGGGCGGGATTTTCCTGGAACATGCCAATTTTGTTCCAGCCAATCCGTTGCAAACACCTGAACATATCGCGCCAGTCTGGTATTTCACCCCCTTCTATACCGTGTTGCGCGCGGTGCCGGATCCGTTTCTCGGCGTGCTGGCCATGGGCGCCGCGGTGGTAGTACTGTTTTTCCTGCCGTGGATCGATACGCATCCCATCAAGTCGTGGCGCTATCGCAGTGTGTTGCACAAGTTTGCCATTCTGTTCTTTGTCGCATTCTTCTTCATTCTGGGTTGGCTTGGTATGCAGCCCGTGACCCCGTTCAACGCAGAACTGGGTTTGCGCAGTACCGAGATTTATTTTCTGTTTTTCGTCGTGCTGTGGTTTACCAGTAAACCGAGGAGCAAGGCATTTTCATTTCTTGTCTTCGCGATCTGGATGGCATTGATCATTGGTTATGACCTGTTTAGATTGCCGTCGGTGGATGCCAGTCTGGTGTGGCCTGGCCTGACGATTCCGCTGGTTTTTCTGGCGGTGACATTGCTGGGCCCCGTCTTTACCAATCTCGATGAGGATAAACCCGTTCCGGAAAGGGTGACAGGATAATGAAAAAGTTGATTTTGCTATTGTTGCTTTTCATGCCAAGTTATTTGCTGGCATCTGGTGGCCACGTCAAACTTGACAAGGCTAATATCGACCCGACCAACAAGCCCTCGTTGCAGCGTGGCTTCAAGTACTTTGCCAATTACTGCATGGGTTGCCATTCGCTGGCATTCAGCCGTTATAACCGGGTGGCCCGGGACCTGGGAATTCCCGACGATCTGGTCAAGAAGAATGTGATCTTCACGCGCGACGAGAAAGGTGAGCCCACCAAGATCGGCTCGCTCATGAAGATCGCCATGCCCAAGCTGTATGCCAAACAGGCGTTTGGCAAGGCACCACCGGATCTGACGCTGGTTGGCCGGGCGCGTGGTGCGGATTGGCTTTATTCCTATCTGCGCGGTTTCTATCTTGACCCGTCTCGCCCTTTTGGTGTGAACAATACGGTTTTTCCGGAAGTGGGCATGCCCCATGTGCTCTGGGAGCTGCAAGGCTACGCAGCCAAGGAAGAGAGCGGGCATGGCGAGGGGCATAAGGCAGCGGAACATGAAGCGCCCAAGCTGAAAATCGTCAAACCGGGATCGATGACGCCAGCCGAATACGATCGAATGGTTCGGGATCTGGTAAACTTTCTGGAATATGTGGCTGAGCCGGGCAAGCAGACCCGCCTGTCACTGGGATTGCCAGTCTTGTTGTTTACTCTGCTGTTCACGATTCTGGCGTATTTCATGAAAAAGGAATTCTGGAAGGACGTGCATTGAGTCGCGTCTTCCGGAGTTCGCGACCGATTCGGGAGAGTCAATGACCCTAGCTGCAAATCGACGTTCAGTCATGACATTGTTCTCGGCGCAGGACTGCGCGCAATGTCACCGAGCGCGTATCGTTCTGAGGGAGAAGGACATCACGGTCGATATCATCGATATCGACCCTGAGAACAAGCCGGAAGATCTGGTCGATCTGAACCCGTACAACAATGTGCCAACGCTGGTCGATCGCGAACTGGTGCTCTACGAGCCCCGCATCATCATGGAGTATCTCGACGAGCGGTTCCCGCATCCGCCGTTGATGCCGGTCGACCCGGTTTCTCGTGCACGCAGCCGGCTGGCGCTCTATCGGGTTGAAAACGACTGGTACACACTGCTCGATGATCTGCAGCATGGTGGTGAAAAGAAGCGCGCCAGGGCGCGCCGTTTCTTTCGTGAGACCTTGACCGCTTCCGCCGAGGTCTTCGCGGCCAAGCCTTTCTTTCTCAGTGATGAGTTCAGTCTGGTCGATTGCACCATTGCGCCGATCCTCTGGCGTCTCGAGCACTTCGGGATCGAATTGCCAGCTGCCGCGGCACCTGTCAAGGCCTACATGGATCGCATCTTCCAGCGCGAGAGTTTCGTGTCGAGCCTGAGCGAGACGGAAGCCGAGATGCGGGCCTGATGACCCCGTCGCTGGCACATGTCCGAGCCTGAAATGACCTCCAATCGTCCGTATCTGATTCGGGCGATCTATGAATGGATTGTCGATAATGGCATGACGCCACATCTGTTGGTGTTTGCCGACCATCCCGGCGTGGCGGTGCCCCGGCAATATGTCGAAGATGGAAAAATCGTCCTCAACATCAGCCCGATTGCTGTCCGTGGCTTGGTGATCGGTAATGACGAGATCACTTTCTCTGGCCGTTTTGGTGGCACGCCAATGGATGTCGTGGTGCCAGTAGGGCAGGCTGGCGCCATCTATGCACGTGAAAACGGCAAGGGCATGGTGTTTGCGCCCGAGGAACCAGGTGGGCCGGAGCCGGATGGCCCGTCTCCCGACCAGGATCACGATTCAGATACGCCGCCTGCCAGGAAAGGTGATCGTTCACACCTGCGAGTGGTCAAGTAACGCGGTCGAATGGTTTATCGGCTGCTCCGTTGAACAGGTGTGAAAATGGGGCGTCAGAACGGTTTGACGACAACCAGGATCACCACGGCGATCAGGATCACCGACGGTATTTCATTGAACAGCCGATACCATTTTTCACTGTGCCGGTTGCGGTCTTCTGCAAAAGCGACTGTCAGTTGCCGACACCAGAAGTGATAACCCGCCAGCATTGCTACCAGCGCCAGCTTCAGATGCATCCAGCCCTGGCTCAGGTAAGCTTCCCAGCCGAGGCTGAGCATCCACAGTCCGAAGAACGCCGCCAGCCCGCCGCCGATGTGCGTCATCATCATCAAGCGCCGCTCCATGACCTTGAACAGTGCGACCGTATCAGCGGATGGCTGCTGGGCGTGGTAAACGAACAGTCGCGGCAGGTAGAAGAGTCCTGCAAACCAGGTGACGACGAAGATGATGTGGAAGGCCTTGATCCAGAGCATGACAAACCAACGGTCGAGCGATGCGGTATTCTACACTGATTCCTGGCCCGGATTTCTCACAGGGTCGCGTAGCGGGGCCGCATTGGGCGGCTGCAGTCGTGATGCTGTCAGAGATTCGGGGGAAGCCCATCCCGGGAATTTGATCGAATGAGTTATCGACTGCTTAGAAACCTGCTGTTTCGGTTGCCGCCAGAGCTGGCGCATCAGCTCTCATTGTCCGCCTTGCAAGGGATGGCTCGATGGCGCTGCAATGCGCGCGAGCGGTCGCAATTGATCCATGCGCCCAAAACGATCATGGGTATCGAGTTTCCGAACCCTGTCGGCCTGGCTGCCGGGTTGGACAAAAATGGTGACTATATCGATGGGCTGGGTTGTCTCGGCTTCGGTTTCATCGAAGTCGGCACGGTGACGCCCCGACCTCAACCTGGCAATCCCAAACCGCGGTTGTTTCGTCTGCCCGAAGCGGAAGCGATCATCAACCGGATGGGTTTCAACAACAAGGGCATCGACCATTTGCTTGCACAAGCGCAGCAACGGCGTTATCCGGGCGTGCTGGGCATCAACATTGGCAAGAATTTCGATACTCCGGTGGCGAAGGCGGTGGATGACTATCTCATCGGCTATCGCAAGGCCTTCCCGGTCGCCGACTATGTCACCGTCAATATTTCCTCCCCCAATACGCCAGGGCTACGCGACCTGCAAGGCGCCGGCTTGCTGGAAGGCTTGCTCGAACCGCTCAAGGCGCTGCAACAGGAGTTGCAACAGACCCACCAGCGACGAACGCCGCTGGTCGTCAAGATCGCGCCCGATCTTGAATCGGATGACGTTGTCTTGTTGGCTGGCGTGATCAACCGGTTGGGTATCGAAGGTGTCATTGCCACCAACACCACGCTGGCACGCACCGCGGTTGCGGATCTTCCGCACGGTCAAGAGGCGGGAGGACTCAGTGGCCGCCCCTTGTTCGCGGCTTCGACAGCGTTGTTGGGCCGGTTGCGCCGCGAACTGGACGATTCGGTCGCGCTGATCGCTGCCGGCGGTGTGTTCAGCGAGCAGGATATGGCGGCCAAGTTGGCGGCGGGCGCCGATCTGGTGCAGATCTATTCCGGTCTGATCTATCGCGGGCCGGGATTGGTGAAACGGCTCACCCAGACGCGCCACTGATCGTACAGCCCGGGGTCCAATGCGGCGACCACCGAACGGCAATCCAGTGTGCCATTGAAGACCGGCTCGCCCGTCAGCGTTTGTGCCTGCCCGCCAGCTTCCATCAGAATCAGAAACCCGGCGGCATGGTCCCACAGCTTTTGCCCACCGTGCAGCAGCAAATGCCCCCGCCCGGCTGCCAGCCAGCTCCATTCCAGCGCGCAAGCGCCAAAATTACGCTGAGACGAGAACGGCCGCTGTTCGATCAGCGCCATCAGCAATCGCTTGGGCAACCGTTTCAAATCGACCAGACCGATACAGTTGGCAATCGAAAGATCCACCGGGCAGACGCTCAGAGGCTGATCGTTGAGCCAGGCGCCTTGCCCCTGGCGGGCGGCGAACAACTCGTCCCGGATCGGGTCGTAGACGATACCGAGTTGTGGATAGCCGTTTTCGATCCATGCCAGCGAGGTGCAGAAAAAGGGGATACCGCCAACGAAATTGGTGGTGCCGTCGAGTGGATCGAGACACCAATAGGGGCGCTGTGACTGGATCATGGCCTGTTGTTCGGCCAGCGGCATTTCCTCGCTGAGAAAGCCTACTTCCGGCCATGATTCGGCCAATAGCGAGCGAATCCGCTGGTTGAGAGCCAGATCGAGCTCCGTCAGCAGGCTACCGTCAGCTTTCAACTGGCGGGCGCAGCCTTCGAGTCTTGGTCCCAGTTCCTGCCGGGCGATCTGGCGTATCTGCTGCCCCAGGGTTTTCAGGTCTGGGTAGGTCATGCGCTGGCAGACTCCGGATACAGAGCCCGCAGCCCGGCAGGACTGGCCTGACAGACGCCGCGTTCCGTAATCAGCGCGGTCACCAGCTTGGCGGGCGTGATATCGAAAGCCGGATTGATGGCGGTGCTGCCCTCAGGGGTCAGCCGGATGCGGGTACGTTGGCCCGCATCATCGAGACCGGTCAGGTGAGTCACTTCCTTTCCGGGCCGGTATTCAATGGGGATCTCGAAGCCGTTTTCGATCCTCCAGTCGATGGTCGAACCGGGCAGGGCGACATAGAACGGAATATCGTTGTCCGCCGCCGCCAGCGCCTTCAGATAGGTGCCAATCTTGTTGCAGACATCGCCCCGCGCGGTGACGCGATCGGTTCCGACGATGCAAAGATCGACCGTACCATTTTGCATCAAGTGTCCGCCAGCATTGTCACAAATCACATGATGGGGAATATCCTGTTGCCCGAGCTCCCAGGCGGTCAGTGCTGCACCCTGGTTGCGTGGCCGGGTCTCATCGACCCAGACGTGAACATCGATGCCTGCTTCCCGGGCCTTGTAGATGGGTGCCAGCGCAGTGCCCCAATCGACCGTCGCCAGCCAGCCGGCATTACAGTGGGTGAGGATGTTCAATGGCCGTCTTTCCGGGATCTCATTGGCGATCGTTTCGATCAGTTTCAAACCGTGTTGGCCGATGGCTTCGTTGGTGGCGGCATCCTCATCACAGATTTTCGCCGCCAGTGCGTAGCTGGCGGCCAGGCGATCATCGGGCGGCAACGGCTCGAGATGTGTCTGCATACGTTGCAGTGACCAGTGCAGGTTGACAGCGGTTGGCCGGCTCGACAGCAATTGTTGCAAAGCCTGTTGCAGCGACGCATCGGAAGGATCCTGGCGCATGGCAAGGCAGATGCCATACGCGGCCGTGGCGCCAATCAATGGCGCGCCACGCACCTGCATGGCTTGAATGGCGTGAAAGGCTTCTTCGACGGTGGATAAGGTGTGGGTCGTAAATGTGTGGGGTAGTCGGGTCTGATCGATGATCTCGACCCGCCAGCCGTCATCGTGCAGCCAGATCGAGCGGTAATGTCTGCCGTTGACGATCATCCGGCACGCACGCAAGAAAAGCAGGTGGAAAAGGGTGCACATCCTTGTACCATCACTTCATTCCGTAGTGATCGACGAAAGCCTGGATGCGCTTCCCTGCGCCAGTCATCCAGTCCATGGTGGCCGACCGTCATCGACCGGTGAAAATTTAACATGAACATCGGGCGCAGGGGCATGGCAACTCTCGTCGAGTATCGAATAGCAGGGTGGAATGGAGTATTTTCTCGACCAAAGGTGAATTCTTCACATCGGTTTTCAATTCATCCGTCACAATGGTTCCGTGACCACAAAAGCGCCACGAATATCACCTGCCTTGAAGCCAGTTGCCTTATCCAGCGGGTAGAGTTCATGCAGTTTATCTTGCAGTGCTGGCGAGAGGTCGCTGCCGTGACAGGTCAGACAGACTTTTCCTGTTGGAATGGCTTTCATGTAGCGGAAAACCTGGCGGCCTTTGATCTCGACGATTTCACTGTGCTCCAGTGATTGCACTGGCTTGCCTGCCCGTTGTGCTGCCTCGAATTCATCCAGCACTTTCTTTTGCCAGCCGATTGCCTCGTTGGCCGGGTTGCGGTACTTCGCGCTGACTCGGGACAACGTCATACCGTGATCGGATGAAAATCGACGGGTGATCTCTGGCGCTCGTGTGTGGCATACCGACAGCGCTTCCAGCGGGCCGCCGTGCTCGAGCGCGGTCTTCAACTCGGATTTCAGCGCGGTGGCAAACGCCTTGACCGCCTGGCGGGCTTGAGCGGTCTTGCGATCGATGAAAGCCTGGGTCAGTGCCTCGGGGCGAATATGGCCATTGGCGTCACGGGGCACCGCGGTGTCCGGGGTAGCCGACCGGGTCGTCGTGGACACGGAATCAGCAGTGGTTTCGGGCGCGGTTGCGGAGTCTGGTTCCGGGGCGGCGGGCGCCTGGGAATCCGAATTCGGGGAGCAGCCAGCCAGCAGCAGCAAGGCGGTCAGCACAGTGAAAAACAATGGGGCGCGATTCATGTCGAAATCCTCCGCGACGGGGTCAGCAAAGCCGGAAAGCAGGCAGCGATTGTAATACCCGAGCCGATGACAGTGAAGCGCGCCGCATTGGGCGGCCGCAGTCGTGATCCTGTGAGAAATCCGGGTTAGCCCGCTTGTCGCCAGGGGCGCGAGGCCGAGCGGCGTTCGACAGCGGGGGCACCAGAGTGCTGCTCATGATCCGTCCTGTTCGCCACTTTGAAAACGGATACCATGTGCCTGAGCGAATCGGCCTGTCTGGTCAAAGCCCGGCTGGCCTGTGCCGTTTTTTCGACCATCTGAATGTTTTGCTGGGTGTTCTTGTCGATTTCCAGCATCGCTTGATGGATTTGTTCGATGCCCGTGCTCTGTTCTTCGCTGGCGTGTGAGATCTCCTCGAATACCTTGTTGACCCGTTCCACCGAGGCGATGATGTCATGCAATGCCCGGCTGGTGTCGTCGACCAATTGTGAACCATCGGACACCTTGCGCAAGCTGTCATCGATCAACGCATTGATTTCCTTGGCTGCTTCGGCTGAACGCTGCGCCAGTTCCCGAACCTCGTTGGCGACCACGGCAAATCCGCGCCCCTGATCACCAGCGTGCGCTGCTTCGACCGAAGCATTCAGCGCCAGCAGGTTGGTCTGGAAAGCGATTTCATCGATGACTGTCGTGATATTGGCGATCCTGCGGCTGGCTTCCTGGATCTCGGTCATGGATTCGGTTGCCCGGCGGGCGGCTTGTCCGCCCTGTTCCGCCAGTGACAGGGTTTTCATCGACAACTGGTTGGCCGAGCGGGTGTTTTCAGTGTTCTGCCGCACGATGCCGGTGATTTGTTCGAGGCTGGCACCGGTGGTTTCGATATGCTCCGCCTGAACGGCTGTGCGTTTGCTCAGTTGATTGTTACCCTGCGAGATATCGTTGGTCGAGCCATGGACATGCCTTGCCGTGTTGGCAATCTCGCCCAGAATCGTGTTGAGCTTGGCCACGGTCTGGTTGGCGCTGGATTTGAGTTGGTTGAAGATGCCCTGGTATTCGGCATCGATGGTTTGCGACAGGTCGCCATCGGCCAGTGCGCCCAGCACGCGCTGTACGTCGCTGATGATCCGGTCGCTGACATCCAGCAAGGTGTTGAGTTGTTGGGCCAGCATGGCAGTGAACTCGTCTTTGTCCTCGAGTGATACCCGCTGCGACAGGTCACCCTGTCCAGCCTGTTCGACCACCGACTGGATTTCTTTTTCCACCGCAACCTGGCGGGTACGGTCGAGCCATTCGATCACGGTACCCAGGCGCTCGTTGCGTTCGTCGAAAATGGGGTTGGCCGAATAGCGAAAACAGCAGCCCCCCAGGGTGATTTCTCCACTGACACGCCCGTGCATGCTTTGCAGCGCCTGCGGGGAAAGTTTGGGCTCGAACGACAGGATTTCCATGCTGGCGCCGACCAGCCGGTCTGGAGAGAACCCGGCCAGTTGTTCCTGGATCGGGCCCAGGTTGGCGTTGAGCATGTTCAACAGCGCCGCGTTGGCATAGATGATCTGGTGGCGTGAGTCGGCGATCATGACGTTGGTGTCGACGTGGTCGAGAGCGAACTGGATCCGGCTGGCACGCCGTGCCATTTCACGGGCATCCATGACATCGAAGCCCAGCTTGATCTGGGTGGCTTTCACCGCCTGTTCCAATTGGCCGATCTCATCGGTTCGATGGCTGTCCAGCCATTCGAAATAATGACCTTCGGCCATGCGTTCCAATGTTTTGGACAGTCTTTGGATAGGATCGGTGATCAGGCCCTTGAGCGCCCAGCCCAGCAACGGAATGGCGATACCGGCGGTCAGCATCGCAGCAAACAGTTCTCGGAGGTGAAAATTACCGGTCAATAGCGTTTCGAAACCGATGTTGATCAGCAGCACGCCGAGCAGCGCCGCATACAGGGTATGAGTCACCTTGGCGTTGACGATACCCGTTTTCAGTCGGGCGAGGGCGTTGGGTTTGAGGTTTGCATGGCCGGCATCGATGGCCTGGTAGAGGTTGGATGCCTGTTCGATGTCGCCCGCAGAAGGTTTGGAACGCACACTGAGGTAGCCCGTGATTTGTCCATTCTCGGTGATGGGAGCGATATTGGCCTTGACCCAGTAGTAGTCACCATTCTTGCAACGGTTTTTGACGATGCCGGTCCAGGGCTGGCCGCGTTTGATGGTGTCCCACAGATCCTTGAACGCCACGGTCGGCATGTCGGGATGCCTGACGATATTGTGGTTGTGACCAATCAGTTCCTGCCGGCTGTAGCCGCAAACTTCGGTGAATTCGTGGTTGACGTAGGTAATGATGCCTTTCAGGTCTGTTTTGGAGACCAGGATGGCACCATCCTTGATTTCCCGCTCGTTGCGGGTGACGGGGAAATTCTTTTTCATTGGTGAGTCGGTGGTTGTGAGTCTGGCCAAGCACAGGCAACTTTGGTGCCAGACTTCTGAGGCCGATCAATGGCGGGGATTTCGGGAGGAGCGGTATCGCTGCGCTTGTTGGGTGTGAAAAAGTTACCTGTCAACCGGAAATTTCTGGCCATATTACCGAGCGACTACGTGGAAACCGGAATGGTTCCACGAACAATTAACCCGGATTTCTCACAGGGT
>Ga0256841_1001693_pt1 | contig 18360 bp, 18 predicted proteins | sample 356308metaG_FD_185971 | JGI IMG/M metagenome (GOLD analysis project Ga0256841, IMG submission 185971) | Hydrothermal vent microbial communities from Mid Atlantic Ridge, Atlantic Ocean - 356-308 | ecosystem: Environmental > Aquatic > Marine > Hydrothermal vents | place: Atlantic Ocean: Mid... | reverse complement strand
CCTTGGTCAGGGCCTCGCCGGTGGCCCGGGCGGTGGTGTCCCAGCCGCCGCCGGCACCGCCCGGAATGAGGAAGTGGATCTTCTCGATCTCGACGGCACCGGCGGCCGAGGCGCCGAGCATCAGGCCGGCGACGGCGAGGGTCGCACACAGGCTCCTGCGGGAGAATCTGGTCATCGTCGAGCCTCCTCGTTCTGTTTCGTCGCGGGAGCGGGCGGTCCTTCGGAGCCGCCTTCGGCGTTTCCCGTCCCGGAAACATAGTCCCGGGGAGGCGGTCCGTCATAGACCCAAAAGCATTCGGGCGGCGTCGGCCCCTTGTTGCGCTCGCCGGCCTGCATCTGCTCGAAGGCATGAGCGAGAATGCCGAGGCTGCGCGACAGGCAGAACAGGCCGCGGGCCAGCGGCGGAGGAAAGCCGAGCTCGGCGAAGACCACCGCCACCGCCCCGTCGATGTTGAGGGGAACGGGACGGCCCCGACGCGTCTCCAGGAGGTTCTCCACGGCCCGGGCGATGGCCGCCACGCCGCCCTCGACGAGACCTTCACGGGCCGCCGCCTCGACCAGCTCCAGAAGACGCGGCGCCCGGGGATCAACGGGATGGAAGCGATGGCCGAAGCCTGGAAGATAGCGGCCATGGTCCCGCTCCCAGTCCGTGACCGCGGCCGCGGCCGCCGCTTCGAGCGGTCGACCGGCGGCGATGCCGGCGGCGACCCGGGCATGGAGCTCCATCGCCTGCTCGCAGGCACCGCCATGCACATCCCCGAGCACGTTCAAGGCCGAGGCCATGGCATGGTTGAGGCCGATGCCGCAGCTCACGCCCATCCGGGCGATGGCGATGGAAGGGGCCTGCGGCCCGTGATCGACCGCCGCCACCAGGGCCGCTTCCAGCAGCCGCACCCGGCCCGCCTCCGGCACTTCGCCGCGGGTCACGAGCCAGATCATTTCGGCGAAGGACAGGCGCCCCACGAGCTGCTCGATGGGATAGCCGCGGATGCGGATCTCCCCCGGCCGCATGGCGATGATGCCGGTCCGCCACCAGTTGCGACAGGCCTCGGCGAGATCCTCTTGCCCGTTCATCCGATCACCCCTTCCCGCCGCAATGCCGCGATCTCCGCTTCGCTGTAGCCGATCCCGGCGAGAATCGCATCGCTGTCGGCACCGAGCGGCGGCGGTGGCGCATCCGGGCCGGACGCCTCCTCCATGCCGGCGATCCGCCAACCGCCCCGCACCAGGGCGATCGGCCGCCCCACTCCGGGCGGATCGGCGAAGACGTGGACGAAATCCCGCTCCCGGATCTGCGGATGGGCGAGAATCTCGGGCAGGGACAGCACCTCGCCCGCCGGCACCCCGTGCGCGTTCAGAAGCGCCGCCCATTGCCGTGCGGAACGGTCGGCCAGGGCCTGCTCGATCTCGTCCCGGAGCGCCTCCCGGTTGGCCTTGCGCGCTTCCCGGTCGGCGAAGCGGGCATCGGCAACCAGCTCCGGGCGTCCCAGCAGCCGGCACAGGGTCTCGAACTGGCGCTGCTCGTTGGCGGCGATGTTGAGCAGCCCCCGGCCGGTGCGAAAGCTGCCCGAGGGGGCGGCGGTCATGTTCTCGTTGCCCATGGGCTGCGGCGGCACCCCGGCGATCAGCCAGTTGGAGACCGCCCAGCCCATGGCGGCGAGGGTGCTTTCCAGCATCGAGACGTCGATCCGCACGCCCTCCCCCCGCCGCTGGCTGCCGAGCAGGGCGGCGGCGAGGGCGAAGGCGGCGGTCATGCCGCCCATCGTATCGGCCACCGGGAAGCCCACCCGCAAGGGGGCGGAGCGGCGATCCCCGGTGACGCGCATCACCCCGGCCAGCCCCTGGATGATCTGGTCGTAGGCGGGATTGTCCCGCAGCGGGCCGCTCTGTCCGAAACCGGAGATGGAGAGGTAGACGAGTTCGGGGCGGATCTTCCGGAGCGCCTCCCAGCCGAAGCCGAGCCGTTCCATCACCCCCGGGCGGAAATTCTCGACCAGGGCATCGGCCGTTTCCACGAGTCTCCGGAACACTTCCTTTCCGCGGGGCTTCTTGAGATCGAGGGCGAGCGATTTCTTGGCCGCGTTCTGGGCCAGGAAGGAGGCGCCCATGCGACGCGCGTTGAGCTCCGGATCGGCGCCGAGGCGACGGGCCAGATCGCCCTCGCCGGGACGCTCGATCTTGATCACCTCGGCCCCCATCAGGGCCAGCTGGTAGGTGCAGAAAGGCCCCGCCAGCACATTGGTGAGATCGAGGATCCGGATTCCTTCCAGAGGGCCCTTCATGGCCGGATCCCCGGTCGTCGCGGAGGCCCTCCCGCCGCCGGAGGCGAGGGAGCGGACCGCCGGGGTGGAAGGGGACCGCTCGCCCTCCCGCCCGCGCATCCTCTCGGGTGCGCCATGCGCCGCTCCGTGCTAGAGGCCGCGGCAGCATCACCGAAGAGGACAGCTTGCCCGATCCCTCTCCCCCATCGCGCTTCGTGCCGGCGGCCATCACCGGCTTCTTCTCGATGCCCGGCTCCCGCCCCTGGCTGGTGCTTTCCTGCCTGTTCGTGGCCAGCACGCTCGAAGGCTTCGGCTTCGCCACCCTGCTGCCGGTGCTGGCCATCGCCGCCAACCAGCAGGGCGAACCTTCGGCCCTGCACAGGATGGTGCTGGAAGTGGTCGAGACGCTCGGCCTCGGCAGTGATTTCGGCAGCCTGCTGGCGATCGTGGCGGGGATCATGGTGGCCAAGGCGGGGCTGATGATCCTGGTCTACCGGATCATCGCCACCACCGCCTCCGGGGTCACCGCCGAACTGCGCCGCAATCTGGTCGCCAATCTCCTGCGCGCCCGCTGGATCTATTTCGTGCGTCAGCCCTCCGGCCGCTTCGCCAATGCCATGGGAGTCGAGGCCCGGCGCTGCGCCGACGGCTACATGGTCTCGGCCAACTTCCTGGTATTCGGCATCCAGAGCGCGATCTATCTGGTGGTCGCCTTTTTGGTGTCCTGGAAGATCGCCGCCCTCGCCGCCGCCGTCGGCGCCTTCGTCAGCGCCCTTCTCTACGGCTTCATCCGCCGCTCGCGCCAGGCCGACCGCAAGCGGGCGCGACGTACCCAGGACATGACCGTGCTGCTCGGCGATACCCTCGCCAACATCAAGCCGATCAAGGCGATGGGCCGCACCGACACCTTCCTCGGCTACATCGACAACCGCATCCAGCTCGTGCGCAAGGCGATCCGCCGCCAGCTCGCCGATCGCGAGGCCCTTTCCAGCCTCCAGGAAATGCTGCTGGTGGTCTTCCTGGCGCTGGGCTTCTATTTCGCCCACGGCTTCTGGCAGGTGCCGGTGGCCGAGCTGGTGGTCAGCGGTCTGCTGCTGGCGCGCACCGTCTCCAGCCTCAACAAGGTGCAGAAGGCCCATCAGCGGGCGGTGCAGTACGAAGCCAGTTTCGAACATGTCCGCGACATCATCGCCGAGACCGCGGCCATGGCCGAGCCGGTGGCGGGCAATCCGCCGCCGCCGCTCACCCATGGCCTGACCTTCGAAAAGGTCGGTTTCGTCTACGACGATGTGCCGGTGTTCACCGATCTCGATCTCTTCCTCCCGGCCCGCCGCATCACGGTGGTGACCGGCCCCTCGGGCGCCGGCAAGACCACTCTGGTGGATCTGCTGCTGGGCTTTCTCGAGCCGCGGACCGGCCGGATCCTGGTCGATGGCGTCCCCCTCGAAGAGATCGACCGGCGGGCCTGGCGCCGCCTGATCGGCTACGCGCCCCAGGATCTCACCCTGCTGCACGCCACCGTGCGCGAGAATCTGACCCTGGGCGATCCCGAAATCGGCGATGCCGATATCGCCCGCGCCCTCGAACTGGCCTCGGCCAGCGAGTTCGTCGCCCGTCTGCCGCAGGGTCTGGAGACCCGGATCGGCGAGAAGGGGCTGCGTCTGTCGGGCGGGCAACGGCAGCGCATCTCCCTCGCCCGGGCGCTGGCGGCGCGGCCGCGGCTGTTGATCCTGGACGAGGTGACCAGCGCCCTCGATGCCGAGACCGAGCGGCGCATCTGCCGCAATCTGGAGGCACTGCGGGGCGAACTCACCATCATCGCCATCACCCATCGCCCGGTCTGGCTGGAGCTGGCCGACCGGCTGGTGGAGATGGAGGTCGGCCGGGTGCGGGCCCGGCCCCCGGCGATCCATGGCTGAGCGCCCCCGCAGCGGACCGGCCTAGGCCACGGGCCGGCGGGCATGGAAAATGACGATCTGGCCCAGCTTCTCCCGTTCGGCGTCCTGCTCGGCCAAAAAGCGCTCGAGCTTTCCCTCCTCCTCCAGCCGGCGCAGGGTGGCGAGCGCCCGTTCGAGCTCTTCCGGCGTGACCAGGGCGAAGGTGGAATCGCCGGCCCGCCAGACCGGATCGAGCGGCCCCCGGGGATCGAAATAGGCTTCCCCCATCAGCACCAGATCGAGCGGGGCGAAGCTTCCCCGCCATTCGAGCCCCCGCGCCTCCAGCATCTCCCGGAGCCGCCGCAGCGGCGGGAAGCGTTCCCGGATGCGGCGGGCGGCCTCGGGAACGAGGGCATAATACCAGTAGCCGCCGTCGAGCTGATGGGGGGCGCAGCTATTGACGGTGAGCACCCCGCCCGGCCGCAACACCCGGGCGAATTCGGCGAACGCCCGACGATATCCGGCCAGCGGATCGCCCGGCTCGCCGGGCAGATGATGCAGCATCTGGTTGACCATCACCCCGTCGAAGCTGGCATCCTCGAAGGGCAGCTCCAGTACCGAGCCCCGATGGAAGCGGATGCGGCCGGAGGCGGCTTCCTCTTCGAACTTGGCCCGGGCCCGCTCCAGCATGGCCGGTTCCAGATCGAGGGCCTCGATGCACCCCACCCGGTCGATCAGGGCCCGGGCGTAGTTGCCGGTGCCGCAGCCGGCATCGAGCAGGGTCATCGAGGAGAGCGGAATCCCGGCCTGGGCGAGACAGCCGAGGATCACCTCCTGGCCCGCCGCCCAGCGGGTCTCGTCGTAACTGGCCGCGGTCACCGCGTAGCGTTCATAGGCGCTCACGCGCATCCTCCCTCTTTTCCCAGACGAAGCCCTCGAGGAAACGCCCGCCCCGGGTGAAACGCTCCTGGCAGAGAAGCCGCATGTCCGGGCCCAGCGTCGCTTCCAGCTCGCCGCGCTCGAGACAGTGCGCGCGCCGGGTGCCGTGGCGGAAATGATCCTCGAGGCCGAAGGAGCAGAGCAGCAGCCTGCCGCCCGCGACCAGGAGCGGCAGCAGCCGTGCCCACTGCCTTTCGTCCGGTCTATAACGGATGACCAGCAGATCGTCGAACCGCCCGAGCCCGGAGAGCGCCTCCGGGGCATCGAGATCGGCCTGTCGGGTGACGATCTCCACACCCCTTTTCCGGGCGCGTTCACGCAGCAGCGCGAGCCCTTCTCCGGAAATATCGATGGCGGTGACCGGAAAACCGCGTTCGGCGAGGAACAGGGCGTTGCGCCCCGCGCCACAGGCCACGTCCAGCACCCGGCCCGGACGCAGCAGATCGAGATGACGCAGGAGGAAGGGCTCGGGCCGGCCGAGATCGTGGCTGCGCGCCGCCCAGCGGCGATCCCAGCGTTCCCGGTCTTCGCGGCTCACTCCTCGCCCTTCTTCCGCAATCGCGCTTCCGCTTCCAGGAGCCGTCGCTTGCGTTCCACCCCCCAGCGCCAGCCGCCGAGGCCACCGTCGCGGCGCCGCACCCGGTGACAGGGGATCAAGAGCGCCGTCGGATTGGCGCCGCAGGCGGCACCCACCGCCCGCACCGCCCGCGGCGCGCCGATCCTCTTCGCCAGTTCACCGTAATCCACCGTCTGGCCCGGCGGAATCTCCCGCAGCGCCCGCCACACCTTTTCCCGAAAGGCGGTGCCGCGAATGTCGAGGGGGAGATCGAGAGGGGTCGTCGGATCCTCGAGAAAGGCGGTGATGCGGGCGAGCCAGCTTTCGAGCCCGGCATCCTTCTCGATCCGTTCGGCCCGGGCGAAACGGCGGCGGAGATCCTCTTCGAGGGCTTCCGGATCGTCGCCGAAGGCGACGGTACAGACGCCCCGATCGGTGGCCGCCAGGAGCAGCCAGCCGAGCTTCGTCCGGCGCAGGGCGTAGCGTATCCTCTGCCCCTCGCCGCCGCGGCGATAGGCGGAAGGGGGCATGCCGAGGGCGGCATCGCTCCGGGCATAGAAGGTGGCGGGGCAAAAACCGGCCGCTTCGGCCTCCTCGGCAGTTGCGAAGAAGCGCACCTGCCGGCGTTTCGGACGCCGCGCAGGACAGCTCGGGCGGCAGTAGATGCCGCTGCTGCGCACCGCATGGACGAAGCGCTCCCCGGCCGCCGCGTCACGGGCCAGCACCGCCTGCCATCGTTCCCGTTCCTGCGCAAAGAGATCCATGTCCCGCTTCCCCGTCCCATCCGCCTCGATCATGGCGGGCCGGGAGCGGAGAAGCTATCCGTTTCGTGCCGGCGAATTCGCCCCGCGATCAGGTCCGGGCGGTGGCCAGATGCTCCGCCACCCAGCGTTCCAGCATCGGTCGCGGCAGGGCGCCGCTCCGGCGGGCGAGCTCGCGGCCGCGGGCGAACAGAATGACGGTGGGCACTCCCTGTACCGCGAAACGGCGGGCCGCCTCCGGCGCTTCGTCGATGTTCAGCTTGGCGAACCGCACTTCACCCCGAAAGCGTTTCGCCGCCTCGGCGAAGCTCGGTTCCATGATCCGGCAGGGGCCGCACCAGGGCGCCCAGAAATCCACCAGCAGGGGAACCTCCTCCGTCTCCAGATGGCGCATGAAGGAGGCGGCATCGAGTTCCACGGGATGGTCGGGAAAAAGCGGCGCCTTGCAGCGGCCGCATCTGGCGGCGGCGGCCGGGCGGTCGCTGGGCACCCGGTTCGGCGTGCCGCAGGAAGGGCAGAGAAGACGGCGGTGGCTGGCCATGGAGGATGCTCCGGAAAACCTGTCCTGCCCTTCATATAAGCACCATCTGATATGCGCCAAGCGGGTGTATCTTCCCCTTTCCGGCAGGAACGGCACGCCGCGCTCGCCGGTTCCCCGCATGTCGTCCGAACCGATCCGATTGCCGCGGGCGGCGAAGCCGCTAGATCATCGACGACCCCGACGATCAGGGAGGCAGAGGATGACCGGAAGCAATCGACTCCGCATCTACGAGGAAACGGAGGCCGCCGCCCGACTGGTGGCGGAACTGCCGCGCTGGGAAGTCGCCGACGGCCATCTCCGGCGCATCTTCCGGGTGCAGGGCTGGAAGAGCGCACTGCTGGTGGCGGGGGCGATCGGCCATCTCGCCGAACGGGCCTGGCACCATCCCGAACTCCGCCTCGCCTGGGGCCGGGTGGAGGTACGGCTGCGGACCCATGATCCCGACGGCATCACCGAGCGGGACTTCGCCCTCGCCCGCAGGATCGAGGAGGTGGTCGGCTGGCGTCCCGGGGAGGAAGGACTCGACGGTACGCCCGCGGATCCCCGCTTCGCCTACATCCTCGAGGATCGGCCCGGAGACTGAGGCCGTTCCACTTCGGTTCGGGAAATCCCGGCAGCTCCGGGATGAGATTTCCGATTCTCCCGTTTTCCCGATCGGGAAGGACATACTCGGGCACGCATCCCGATGCTCGCGGGTAAGTGTTCGGCAAGCTTCCTTCCCTATTCCTGTCTCCGCATCGCCAACTGCTCGGGGAGAATCGGCGTGCCTTTCGACATGGATGCATTCGTCGAACCGGCGGGAATCGAGTCCTCGACCGCAACCCGGCCGGAGGATCGGAGCGAAACCTGCGCGCTGCCGCTCGATCCCGAGCGTCTGCATCGTGCCAAACGAGCCTATGCGGCACGCCATCTGGCGCCGTCGGCGGCGCTGCGTCTGCTGCCGGAGGGGCCGCGTCCCCGGGCCGGAGATCTGGTGCTGGCCCGCATCCTGAAGCTCGGCCATCACACCAAGCTGGAGCTCGCCAACGGCCGACGGGCGACCCTCTACGAGGGTGACGAGGTGGTGCTGGTCTTCGCCGACCGCTATGCCAGCGATCAGTTCGAGGCCCGTGTGCCCGACCGTCTCGAGCCCTGCCATCTGATCGCCGCCGGCGGCATCGCCGCACGTTGCCTGAGCCGCCACGAGCGCAGCCGACGTCCCACCGAGATCGCCCCCGTTGGCCTGCTCGCCGATGCCGCGGGAAGACCTCTCGACATCCGCCGGTTCGCTCCCCTTTCCCTCCCCGGAACGCACCCGCATTCCCCCCTCGAAGCGGGCATCCCCCGGACCATCGCCGTTCTCGGCACCGCCATGAACGCCGGCAAGACGACCACCGCGGCGGCCCTGGTGCGCGGCTTCCGCCGTTGCGGCTTGCGAGTGGGGGCGGCCAAGGTCACCGGCACGGGCGCCGGCGGCGACCGTTGGGCCTACCTCGATGCCGGCGCCGAGCCGGTGCTCGATTTCACCGATTTCGGCTATCCCTCGACCCACCGCCTGCCGGCGGCGGTCCACCGGTCGCTGCTCCTCGGCCTGCTCGAGGCCCATCGGCGGGCCGGCAGCGAGGTGGTGATCCTGGAGATCGCCGACGGCCTGCTGTTCGAGGAAACCGCCCGTCTGGTCACCTCCCCGCTGTTCCGCGAGGCGGTCGACGGGATCCTGCTGGCGGCCGCCGATGCGATGGGTGCGCTCGGCGCCGTGCAGTGGCTGGCGGCCCGGGATCTGGCACCGCTGGCGATCAGCGGAAGGGTCACCACCGCCCCCCTCGCCCGGCGCGAGCTCGAAGCCGCGCTCGAGCTGCCGGTGGTCGGTGCCGCCGAGATCGCGGCCGGGCTGTGGTTGCCCGAAGCGGCCACCGATCGTGCGGTCGCCGCCTGATCCCCGTTCCACGGGCATGCCCCGTCTCTGGTCGGGTGACCGGCGGCTGCAGTTTCTGCGCCTGACCGGCTACGGGCTGGCCCAGGCGGTGGCGACGCTGCTGGCGGCATGGCTGGTGCGCGCCGGTTTCGACCGGATCGCCGATCCGGCCGGCGTTCCCGGCTCGCTGACCGTGCTGGTCGGCGGCCTCGCCCTGGCGGCGGTGACGGTGGCGACGCTGCGCTTTCTGGAGACGGTGGAGAGCGAACGTCTCGGCCAGGGCTATGTGCACGAGTTGCGCAGCCGCCTGTTCGCCCATCTCCTGAACCTCGGCCCCGAGGCCCGCCTGCCCTGCGGCCGCGGCGCCCTGCTGGTGCGCTTTGCCGGCGATCTCACCGCCCTTCGCCAGTGGCTGGCCCGCGGCCTCGCCCGGCTGCTGGTGAGCGGCCTCGCCGCCGCCGGGGCGATCCTCGCGGTGCTGGTGGTGGAACCGGCCCTCGGCCTGGTGCTGCTGCTGGCGGTGGTGGTCGCCGCCGCGCCCGGGCTCCTGCTCGGGCGCGCCCTGCGCGAGAGTGCCCGCAGACTGCGTCGGGAACGGGGCCGGCTGGCATCCCTGCTCGCCGATCGGCTGGGGGCGATGACCACCGTTCTGGCCTTCGGACGGGCGGAACGGGAACGCCGCGCCTTCGTCCGGATCAGTGCCCGACTCGTGGAACGGGCCGTCGCCCGGGCCCGGGTGGCCGGCGCGCTGCGCGCTCTCGGGGATGGCGGGGCGGTGGCCGGCATGGCCATCGTTCTCGGCATCGGCGCCTGGCAGATCCGCGCCGGCTTCACCTCCCCGGGCGGGGTGGTGGCCGCACTCCTGATCGTCGGCATCTTCACCCCTCGCCTGAAGGAGCTCGGCCGGATCTGGGAATACTGGAACAATGCGGCGGTCGCCCGCGAGAAGATCGAGGGGCTGTTCGCCTGCAGCGCCCCGGCCCGGCGACAGACCCGCCGCCTGCCCGACGGCCCCGGCCGGGTCACCCTGGAAAGGCTGCGCTACGGCCGCCGCATCCGCCGCATCAGCGCCACCCTCGAGCCCGGTTCCCGGGTCGCCCTGCTGGGGGCCAACGGTGCCGGCAAGACCACCCTGCTGCTGCTGGTGGGCGGCATTCTCGCGCCGGATCGCGGCCATGTCCGCCTCGACGGGGTGGAGATCACCCGGCTCCGGCCGAGCGCCCGGCGCCGGGCCCTGGCCTTCGCCGGCAGCGGTTTTCCCCTGCTGCGCGCGAGCCTGCGCGCCAATCTGCTCTACGGCAGCGGCGAGATCGCCGAGACGGAGCTCGCCGAGGTGCTGGAGCGCACCGGCCTCGCCGCCTTGGTGGCCCGGCTGCCGTGCGGTCTCGATACCCCGCTCGCCGAGGAAGGGCGCAATCTCTCGGCCGGCGAACGGATGCGCATCATGCTGGCCCGTGCCTGGCTGGCGAAACCCCGCCTGCTGCTGCTCGACGAGCCGGAAACCGCCCTCGATGCCGAGGCCGTGGCGGTGCTGGAAGCGCTCTTCGCCGCGTTCCCCGGCAGCATCCTGTTCTCGACCCACAATCCGCGTCTCGCCCGCCTCGCGGACACCGCCTGGCTGCTCGAATCCGGCCGCCTGGCGGCGATCGACCGTCCCGCCGCCCTGCTGGAAAGCAGGCATCATCCGCTGGCTCCCCGCCCCCTTCCGGCAGCTTCGTGAGATCCCCGTCATGAAACCCGAATTCGTCACCCTCCGCGAAGACAATCGTCTCGGCTACTGGCTGCAGGAGCCGCCGGTGGAAGGCGAACGGCCGCCGATCCTGGTGGCGGTCCACGGCATCTCCCGCAACGCCGCCGAACATGCCGAGGCCTTCAGCTCGCTGGCGGCCCGCCATGGTGCGGTGCTGCTGGCACCGCTGTTCCCCGAGGATCTGTTTCCGGATTATCAGCGTCTCGGTCGGCGGGGCCGCGGCCTGCGCGCCGATCTGGCGCTGGAGGCGATGCTGAGCGATGTCCGCCACCGTCTCGGCATCGACAGCCGCCGGATCCATCTGTTCGGCTTTTCGGGCGGCGCCCAGTTCGCCCATCGCTACGCTCTCGCATATCCGGAACGGATCGCCAGCCTGATGCTGGCGGCGGCCGGCTGGTACACCCTGCCGGATCCCACCCTGCCCTTCCCCCGCGGTCTCGCCCCCTGCGAGCGGCTGCCCGATCTGCGCTTTTCCCTGCCCGCCTTTCTGCGGATTCCCGTCACCGTGCTGGTCGGCGAGCTGGACAGGCTGCGCGACGAGGCCCTCAATCGGAGCCGTCTCGTCGATCGCCGTCTGGGAACCAACCGCTTCGAGCGGGGCCGGCGCTGGCTGACCCTGCTCGAATCCTCCGCCGAAAAACTCGGCATCCGCGCCCGCTTGCGCTTCGTTGCACTACCCGCATCCGATCACGCGTTCGCCCACTGCATCGCCCCCGACCGCGGCGATCTGCCGTCCCGGCTGAAGGACTGCCTGGCGTTCGCCGCTTCCCCTTCTCTTGCCGCTTGAACCCGGACCGACCTGCGAAGGAGACCCCAGATGTCCATCAGCGCTCTGCGATTTGCCCGCCTCGGCGGCCTTTTCCTGGCCACCGCCACCCTCGCCGGCTGTCTCGGCACCAATGCCCGGATCCAGACCGTGGCCCTCGCTCCCGCTCCGTTGCCCGCATACCGGGCCGGCGATCTCTTCACCTACCGGGACGAGAAGGGGAGGACGGTGACCCGCGAGGTGGTGGCGAGCACGCCGGAACGGAGCGAATGGGTGACCGAGAGCGGCTACCGCTTCACCAAGAAGGCCGACATCTTCGTTCCCCGGATCGCCTGGGACGGCCCCTCCAGCCGGGGCGAGGCGGTGGCGGTGAAGGTCGAGGGCGGGCTCTGGCCGCTCGCCTACAAAAAGCGCAGCACGATCACCATCGATTACCGGAAGACCGACAAGAAGACCGGCGAGGTCACGCGTTACAGCGAACTCTGGCGATGCAAGGTCAACAGGCCGCGCAAGTTGGAAGTGCCCGCCGGCAGCTTCGATGCCTACAAGGTGGTGTGCAAGCGCCACGACCGGGTGACCGACGCCGTCACCCGCACCCATATCTGGTACTACGCCCCGGCGATCGGCCATTACGTGCAGCGGATCAAGAAATACGCCAACGGCCGGCGCAAGGAGATCTCGCTTCTGGGCTGGAAGCGCGGCGCGCCGAAGCTGGCTTCCGCCACCCGCTGACGCTCTTTCCCCCACCGACGCGAACGGGCGGCCCGGAGGCCGCCCGTTCCGTAACGACAGCAGCGACAGGGGATCAGGCGGCGAGTTCCTCGCCCACCCGGCCGACCAGCTCCAACCCCGGCCGCAGCACCTTCTGTCCCGGCTTCCAGCCGGCCGGACATGCCACTCCCGGATTGGCGGCCACGAACTGGAAGGCCTCGATCTGACGGACCAGTTCGGCGGCACTGCGACCGACATCGTACCAGGTGATCTCCTGCGCCCGGAGCACCCCTTCGGGATCGATCACGAAGGTGCCGCGCAGGGCGGTGCCGTCCTCCTCGTTGTAGATGCCGAGGCGGCGGGCGAGACGGCCGGTATGATCGGCGGCCAGCGGGAATTTCACCTCGGCCAGCATCTTTTCGGCATCGAGCCAGGCCTTGTGGGTGAACACGGTATCGGTGCTGATGCCGATCAGCGCCACCCCGAGCCCGGCGAGCTTTTCGTGATAGCGCGCATAATCGGCGAGTTCGGTCGGACAGACGAAAGTGAAATCGGCCGGATAGTAGACCAGCACGGTCCATTTGCCGCTCTGCGGCAGAGTGATCTGCCCTTCGCTCCGGTCCGCCGGGAAATAGGCCGGGAGCACGATCTCGGGCAGGCTCCGGCCGAGGGTGATGATGCCTTCCTGCATTCCTGCGAGTTCCTCCATCGATACGTGTCCGGGCGTCGCGAACCCCTTCCGCCCGTGCGCGTTGCCCGAGCCCGGAAGCTTCTCGCTTCCGGAACCCCGCATTGCCACGGCGGTGGCAGGACGGCCCGTTTTTGGAAGGATTCTAAACGCTCTTTAGGCAGGCGACGGGAAGAGGGCAAGGGCGACCTCTCCCCCTGCGCGCGATTGTCCCACCGCCCGCCGCCTGATAGGCTTTCCGGCATGCAGGACGATCTCTTCCTCGCCCCGGGCGCGATGGTCCGCAATCCCCGCCGGCCGGACTGGGGTTTCGGGCAGGTGCAGTCGGTGATCGGCAGCCGGGTCACCGTCAATTTCGAGGAACGGGGCAAGCTGACCCTGGATATCCGCCATCTCTACCTGGAAATCGTGCGCCCGCCGCGCGCGCCGCGCTAGCCCGGAACGCTCCGGGGAGGTCCGCTTGCCCATCGCCGTTCTCGGCAATGCCGCCATCGACCTCCTCTTCGAGGTGGAAACGGTGCCGCGTCCCGGCCAGTCGGTGGCCGTCCCGGGCAAACGGCGGGATTTCGGCGGCAAGGGGCTCAACCAGGCGATCGCGGCCCGGCGCGCCGGAGCCTTTGTGCGTCTCTGCGCGGCGATCGGCGAGGATGCCCATGGCGATGCGATCATGGCACGGCTGGCGGCGGAAGGGATCGATCCCTCCTCCCTGCTTCGCCGTCCGCAACCCACCGACGAATCCCTGATCTTCGTCACCCCCGGCGGCGAGAACGCCATTCTCGGGGTCTCCCCGCCCGACGGCGCCCCCGATCCGGATGCGGTGCGGAGGTTCCTCGCCGGCTTTCGCCGCGGCGATCTGCTGCTGGTCGGCGGCAATCTTCCCGCCGCCACCCTCGAGGCGGCGCTGCGGGCCGCCCGCCGTCTCGGCATCTACCGCATTCTCAATCCGCCGCCGGTGGCCTTCGCCGGCGAAAAACTCCTGTCTCTGGTGGACATGCTGGTGGCCAATGCCGCCGAGCTTCGCCTGCACGGCGGCGAGGAGGAGCTCGACCGCGCCGTCTCCAACCTGCAGGCCGCCGGCATCCGACGGCTGATCGTCACCCTCGGCGCCGGAGGTGCCGTGCTGTGCGACGAGAACGGACACATCCACCTTCCGGCGCCGCGGGTGGAAGCAGTGGACACCACCGGTGCCGGGGATCTCCTTCTGGGGGTACTGGCCGCCGGCCTCGATCGCGGTCTGCCGCCGCCTATCGCCCTGCGCCGGGCGGTGGCCGTCGCCTCTTTTTCGGTGGGCCGTCGCGGCACCCTCACCTCCTTTCCGGACCACCGGGAGATGGAAACCCTGTTCGCCCGCCTCGAGGAAAACGAGGAGCCGGTTGTCCACCCCCTTCCGGGGTCATAGGATCCCGGCTCCGAGGGGAGGAACGCCGGCATGAACAGCGCCAGGCCGCAATATCCCGAAGATTTCCTCGACCGTCTGGAGGCGGTATGGGGCAACGGTTTCCTGTCGCCGGGAGGCCCCGGAGAAGTGCGGGAGATCGTCCGCGGTCTCGATCTTTCGGGACGGTGCGTGCTGGATATCGGCTGCGGCACCGGCGGCCCGGCCTGTACCCTGGTGAAGGAATGCGGCGTCGCCAGCCTCCTCGGCATCGATGTCGAGCCGCAGATCCTGGCCCGTGCGCGAAAGCGCATCGCCGCCGCCGGCCTCGGGCAGCGCATCGGCCTCTGTCTCGTGGCACCGGGACCGCTGCCCTTCGCCGAGGCGGGCTTCGACTGCGTGTTCAGCAAGGACTCGCTGATCCATGTCGCCGACAAGGCAGCGCTGTTCCGGGAAATCCTGCGGGTGCTGCGCCCCGGTGGGGTGTTCGCGGCGAGCGACTGGCTGGCCGGCGAGAATGCCGACCGCGAACCGGCCATGCGCCGCTTCCTGGAACTCGAGCCCCTGGATTTCCGGATGGCGACGGCGGCCGAGACCGAGGATCTCCTGCGCCGCTGCGGTTTCGTTCGGGTCGGCAGCCGCGATCGTCAGGCCTGGTATGCGCGCGAAGTACAGCGCGAGACCGCCCGCATCGAGGGGCCGCTGCGCGAGCGGGTGGTCGCCATGGTCGGCGAGGAGATCTACGACCGCTGGATCGCGGTCCGCCGCGCCCTCGTCGAGGTGGTGCTCTCGGGCGCCCTGCGGCCGACTCATCTGCGCGCCTTCAGACCGGCCGATGTCCGCTCCTGAGCGCTCCTTTCTCCTGCGGACGGCGCTCCTGCCGGCATGCATCTTCCTGCTGCTGGCGACGGCCGGCCCGCCGAGCGCAGCGGCGACCCCCGAGATCCGCTGCGAAGGCTGCCATGCGGGCGGCCCGCGCATCGTCACCGATCCCCGCACCGGCACCAGACGCGACATCGCCGTGGACATCGCGGCTCTGCGCAAATCGGAACACGGCCGCCTGCCCTGCCGCACATGCCATACCGGTCGCTTCCCCATCTTCCCCCATCCCCGCGACCGCACCACCCGTGCCTGCGGCGACTGTCACCCCCGCAAGGAGGGGGCCGGAGCCGTGGCCGACGCGGCCTACGATTTCCCTCGCATCACCAAGGAGTTCCAGCGTTCGGCGCATGCCGGGGTGAAGGGTTTCCGCTGCGAATCCTGCCATGCTCCCCACGCTTTCCGCAGCCTGGCTTCCCTGGCCACGACCTCCGCCATTCTCGGCCATCAGAACGGCCCCTGCCTCGCCTGCCACCGCCGACGGGCCGACGGACCGCTGGCCGATCCCGCCGCGCGCGGCCTTCTCGCCGAACATGCCTTCCTGCCCCGTCCCGACCGGCATCTGGCGGCCACGCGCTGCATCGATTGCCATCGCGAGGCCGGCCCGGCGGTATCCCATCTGCTGCCGGCGGCGGTGCGGACGGAACGGATCTGCACTTCCTGTCATCGCCGGGATTCGATCCTGCGTACCGGACTCTACCGGCATCGCCCGGCGGGCGGCACCGTCGCGGGCTTCACCAACCCGCCGATCCTCGAAGACACCTACGTGATGGGCGCCACCCGGAACCTTCCTCTCGACTTCCTCACCTATGCCGCGGGCTCCGGTGTGCTGCTGCTGGCCGGGGCCTACGGCATGCGGCGGCGGAGGCGGGCCGTTCCCGCCGCGTCACCCGAGCCGCTCGCCCCTCCCCTGCCGCTCTGGCTGCGGCTCTGGCACGGGATCACCGCCCTTCTCTTCCTCCTGCTGCTGGCCAGCGGAACGGTGCTGCACTTCGGCCTCGGCGGCTATCGGACGGCCACGATTTTGCACGAATGGGGCGGCATCCTGCTCGCCGCCTCCTGGATTCCGCATCTGGTCTGGCTGGCGGCGGGCGGTTTCGGCGGACGCTACCGGCCCGCCGGAGAGATGTCGGACGCATGGTCGCTGCTGCGCGCCTATCTGCGGGCGATGGGGAGCGGCGACCCGCTGCCCGGTGATGCGGGAGAGGGAGAAATCAACCGCCTGCAGGCGATCGCCTACCGATCCGTTCTCTATCTGCTGATACCGCTCCTGATCCTCACCGGACTCCTCTATCTGGCACCGGAACGGTTGCCGCAGCGCCTCCTCGGGCTGGCCGGGCCGTGGCCGGCGGCTCTCGCCCATCATCTGCTGGCGGTGGCGGCCTTCCTCTTTCTGCTCGCCCATCTCTTCATGCTCGCCTTCGGGCCGGCACCGGGCCGGCGCCTGCGCCGCATCTTCGGCCCCACCCCGGAACGGCGGTGAGGCGCGGCCCCGGCGCCGGCGGAAGACCAGCAGTTCCGGCACCGCCCCGTCCGCATAGACCTCGGGCTTGCGCAGACGCACCCGGCAGGCCTCGACCCTGCGATCCTCGAAGCAGAAGGCGATCAGCTCCTCGGCGAGCTCCTCCAGAAGCCCGGTGTGCGGCCGCTTCGGCCAGACTTCCCGGAGGTGGCGATGGATGCGGTCGTAATCGAGGCAGGCATCGAGCCCGCCACCCTCGTAGCCCCGGTGCCGGCGCCACAGCTCGACATCGACGATCACCCTCTGGGCGGCCTTCCGCTCCCGCTCCAGGAGGCCGAGTCGTACCCTCACCTCGACCCCGCGCAGGGCGATGCACTGATGGTTCTCTTCGTTCCACATCCCGCTTTCCTCAGAGGGGAACCGAAAGATCGCAACCCGCCGGGGAGGCGTTCAGGGTTTCGGGGTCGAAGCCGGCGAGGCGCTTGTAGTGCGCGGCGATGGCCTCGCGTTCGGCACGCGGCAGCACCGTTTCCAGATCTTCGAAACCGTCGGGCGCCCGCTCCTCGACGAGCTGCATGACCCGCTCCGGCCCCTGTTCGCGATTGGCGGCGATCAGCGCGGCGGTGGCCGGCCGCCGCACCGCCTCGTAGGCAGCGAGCGCCGCCGGTGTCGGGCCGTGGCGGCGGATGGCGCGGACCAGCTCGGCGATATCGAGGAGGGCCTGGGAAACGCCGTTGGAGCCCACCGGATACATGGGATGGGCGGCATCGCCGAGCAGGGTCACCGGACCGGAGCCCCAGTGCGGCAGGGGATCACGGTCGACCATGGGGTATTCGAAGACCCGCGGGGCGGCACGGATCACCGCCGGCACCTCCAGCCAGGAGAAGCGCCAATCCTCGAAGGCGGGCAGGAACTCCCCGAGCCGCCCCTCGCGGTTCCAGTCCTCGCGCCGGAACGGACGGTCCGGCGAAAAGCGCAGCTCGGCCACCCAGTTGAGCAGTGCCCGGCCGGTGTCGTCCGCCGTCTCGATGGGGTAGCAGACGAACTTCTGCCGCTCGTGCCCGGCCATGATCATCGACCGGCCGGAAAGAAAGGGGCGCATCCGCGAGGTGCCACGCCAGAGAATGGCGCCGTTCCAGACCGGAGGACCCTCCCCGGGATGGAGCCGTGCCCGCACCGCCGAATGGATGCCGTCGCAGCCGATCAGGAGATCCGCTTCCCGGCTCTCCACCGCTTCCTCGCCCCGGGGTCCGGCGAACCTCGCCCGCACGCGACCGCTCGCGGTTTCCTCGAAATCCACCAGCCGACGACCGAAATGCATCCGCCCGGCTCCCAGCCGGGCACGGCATGCGTCGAGAAGGAACATCTGGAGGGCGCCGCGATGGATCGAGATCTGGGGCCAGCGGTAGCCGGCGGCGAGGCCGCGCGGTTCGCGCCAGATCCGCGTTCCGTGCTTGCTGTAATAGGAAAGATCGGCGGTCTCCACGCCGCGACGGCGGACCTCTTCGAGAAGGCCCAGCGCCTCCAGCTCCTTGGCGGCGTGCGGCAGGAGATTGATCCCCACCCCGAGAGGTTTCGGCCGGGCCACCGCCTCGAAGAGTGCGACCTTGAGACCCAGACGGTGGAGCGCGAGTGCCGCGAGCGGTCCGGCGATACCCCCACCGATGATCATGATCTCCATCTCTTCTTCCTTTTTTGCTTTTTTCCTTCACCCTCCCGCCGGAAGGCATTATGGGGGAAGACTGGACGAGGTTCCAAAGCAACGATACCGCAACGATCTCGTCCGACGGACAGGTTCGGTTTCGGGGGGCGGAAGCACCGATGAACGAAATCCTCTTCCTCGTTCCCGGCTCGCTGGATCAGCTCACCGGCAGCTATGTCTACGATCGTCGGCTGATCG
>Ga0256841_1001692_pt1 | contig 18371 bp, 15 predicted proteins | sample 356308metaG_FD_185971 | JGI IMG/M metagenome (GOLD analysis project Ga0256841, IMG submission 185971) | Hydrothermal vent microbial communities from Mid Atlantic Ridge, Atlantic Ocean - 356-308 | ecosystem: Environmental > Aquatic > Marine > Hydrothermal vents | place: Atlantic Ocean: Mid... | reverse complement strand
TTAAATCTACTTTTATAATCGTAGGATTTTCTAAATTCCCTCTAATAATCATAATATTGTCTCTATCAGCATAAACATTTAAATCTCCTGCTCTTGCCAGAGCTTCTATAAGTGTTATCCTATCATCTAGGAATTGTACAGGTCCTGGTCTGTTGACTTCTCCTATTACATATACTCTTTGATTTAAAATTTCTACATAAATATTTGGATTTTTTATATATTTTGAGTACTTCTTTTCTAAAAGCTTTGCAGCTTCGTATTTTGTTAATCCTTGTAGTTTTATTTCTCCAATTAAAGGAAGGACAACAGTACCTTCAGGTGATACTAATATTCCAGGATCTTGCTGGAAATAGGTATCTAGCTTTCTCGTGCTTAGTTCAGGATGTCTAAAAACTATTACAGATATTCTGTCTCCTGGAGATATTTTATATTCTACAATTACTTTTTTATATTTTTTTTGTGAAAACTCCTCTTTTTTAACCTGTTGTATTTGTGTTTCTTTTTCTTTTGTTTGAAATAGTTCATATTTAGAACTACAACTGGTTAATATACCTATAAAAAAGACTAAAACAAATACAAAAATACTATTCATCTATATATCCATTCTAAATCTGTTTAACAGTCTTCTATAATACCTTAATCTTATAGGTTGTAATACAGATATACCTGCATATAACACTGTATAAACTATTATAAATATAAATACAAATGATGTTAATACTAAAGTATTTTCTCTAAAAATAATAGCAATAACATCAAAAATAAGTACTATATTCAATAATATTACTGATGCTAAAGGATTTGAACCTAATTTATAAGATAACATACAGTGTAGATGATTATTATCTGGTGTAAATACACTTGTTTTATATATTAGCTTTCTACGCATCATAGAAAAAATAGCTTCCCATACTGGATATATAAGAACTAATAATGGAAACCATGGTGATATTTCTGCATGTCTGTTTACTATAAGTATGGATAATACTCCAAGTACAAAACCAATAAAGTAAGAACCTGAATCTCCAAGGAATATATAGCCTTTTGGAAAATTTAGTATAAAAAATCCAGCAATTGCTGCAGATAGTATAAGAGAAATAATAAGTAAATCTAAATCATTATAAATATAAGAAACATATGCAAAAGAAAGTAAAGTTAATATTCCTATACCAGAAGCAAGTCCATTTAAACCATCTATAAGATTAATAGCATTTATAACTCCACATATTCCTATAATTGTAAATAAAGCAGCTATTATAAGCGGAAAATGAATGTATTCTATGTCATAAACAAGAGTATTGAGAAGCAGTATTGCCAGGATAGACGATAATATCATTAAAATAAATCTTTTTTTTGGTGAAATATCTTTTAAAAAGTCCTCTAAAAAACCACTTAAAAACGCAGGTATAGAAGATACATATAAAAGTAATCCCAAAGGATTAAAAACCATAAAACTACTTGCAATAAAGATTGCTATTCCTCCAGCCCTTGGAGTAGGTTTTGAATGTATTCCATGGGATTTATCTAACCCATCTATAAATAATCCTGTTTTTCGAGAGAAAAATATAACAATTATAGTTAGCATTGTAGAAATAATGAATATATAGTTTATATAAACAGCATGCGATATTTCTATCATTGTATTACCCCCGAAATCTAACTTCGATTTAGTATTTGTGTGTTAGCTTAAGCAAAAATAGTGCCATTTAACTTAATAGACAGGAAACGTTTTATAATCTTAGCTTAGAGCCTTTTTAATCAGATAAGTAAGAAGCTATTTGTAAAATCTGTTTACATTTTTTTCCACTATTTAAATTTTATCCGAATTGTTTTAAACCTTTATTATCAATACTTTAATGGCAGATATTAAAATGTAAATGATGTTTACATTTTGATGAAAATTGTTTTACATATTTTATTTATTTAATCAAAATAGTGCTATTATATTTAATCTATACATGTCCTTTAGGGAATTTGTTATGAGCAGGAGTATATTATCTTTAGTTTTTATACTTATATATATATTTTTTTCATACGCATCTAATAACTGTCTAAAATGCCATAAAGGTATTGAAAATATAAGAGACCCTTCCTCAGAAATGATGAAGCAAATATACCACATAGCTGAAAAAGCAGGTTATCCAGATAATAGTTGTATAGTTTGTCATGGTGGAAATCCTAAAGCTAAATCTAAAGATAAAGCTCATACTGGTACGATAGAAGCTTTTATAAATGGAATAAATATCAATGGTAAAAAAATTAAAGGTCCTCAAAATTTCTATCCAGATCCAGGAAGCCCGTGGATTAATAAATTTACATGTGGTATGTGTCATCAAGAACTTGTGAAAACTCAATATACATCTTTGATGTTTACAGAAGCAGGAAAAATTCAGGGAACTTTATGGGGATTTGGTGGGTTGAATGGATATAAACATGACATAGGAAATTATAATGTTAGTGAAATAGATGTACATCATATTCTTGGTACAGATAAATATAAAAAATATATACAGAAACTAAAAGAACTAGAACCTCAAGTATTTCCTAAAAAAATGAAAACTCTTCCTCCTGCTCCAACTGCAGAAGAAGTTCAAAAAAATCCACAGCTTGCTGTTTATACATATATAAGACAGGAATGCCAAAGATGTCATACAGGAAATCAAGGAAGGAAAAGAAGAGGCGATTATAGAGGTATGGGATGTTCAGCATGTCATATACCTTACTCAAATGAAGGATTTTATGAAGGAAATGATCCAAGTATACCAAAAGATGAACCTGGGCATCCTCTTGTTCATATGATACAGGCGACAAGAGAGGCAAAGGTTAAAGTTCATGGCATAACGTACTCAGGAATTCCGGTAGAAACATGTACTACATGTCATGATAGAGGAAAAAGAATAGGAACTTCTTTTCAAGGACTTATGGAAACAGCATATAAATCTCCTTTCTTAGAAGATGGGTCTTATCAGCCAAAACTACATACAAAGCATTATCTACATTTAAAAGAAGATGTGCATATGAGAAAGGGGATGCTTTGTCAAGATTGTCATACATCGAATGATGTTCATAGCGATGGGACTTTAGCAGGAACAACTTTAGCTCCTGTGGAAATAGAGTGCCAGGACTGTCATGGGACTACAGATAAGTATCCATGGGAACTTCCTTTAGGATATGGAGATGAAGTAGATGGTAAAGTCCCAGCCACTGGTAAACCTAGAGGCGTTGCAAAAAAGCTACTTGATTATATGAAAAAAGGGACTGTTTATAACTCTGAAGATGGTTATCTATTAACAGCTCGAGGAAATCCTTTACCAAATGTTGTTAAAAAGGGAAATAAAGTTATAGTACATACAGCAGGGGGAAAGGACATAGAATTAAAACCTTTAAAACTTCTTGTTGAAACAGGAAAATTGAATACAGAAGCTATGGTAGCTATGGTTCATGCTAAAGCTCATATGGAAAAATTAGAATGTTATGCGTGCCATGCAACATGGGCTCCTCAATGTTATGGCTGTCATATAAAAATAGATTACTCAAAAGGCGTAAAGCATCCAGATTGGGTAGCGATAGGACACGACCATGATGGAAGTGGACTAACTGCAGATGCAAGAGGAGAACTAGAGAAACATTTAATAGAAGGGGAAATAAGAGAAGAAAGGAGTTATTTAAGATGGGAAAATCCTCCTCTTGCTGTAAATGGAGAGCATAGAATATCTCCGGCTATTCCAGGTTGTCAAACAACTGTTACAGTTATAGGAAAAGATGGAAAACCCTTACTTTTAAATCACATATTTAAAATTCCTAATGTGGAAGGTGCTGGAGAAGAAGGTCAATTAGCTATAGATATTTCTCCAGTACAGCCTCATACAATACAAAAAGAAGCTAGAAAATGTGAAAGCTGTCATAATAATCCTGTAGCTATGGGATATGGAATAGAAGGAGGGAACGTATATGCAGACCCTTCAAAACCATATATAGTTGATTTAACAACAGCTGATGGAAAAGTTATACCTAAAATATTTAAAGTTCAGATTAATTCTATTCCAAACTTAAAATATGACTGGTCTAGATTTGTTTCTGAAGATGGTAAGCAGCTTCAAACTGTAGGTCATCACTTTAGTGGTTCACGACCTCTTAACAATGATGAACGTTCTATATTAGATAGAAGAGGTGTGTGTTTATCCTGTCATAAGGAAATTCCAGATAAAGACCTGGCAGTAAGTTTGCTTACTCATATAAAGGAAGTATCAAATATAAAAATAACTACACAAACACATAACTTTATTCTTCATAAACTTGTCCTGATAGGAGCTTGGAGTCAGATTATAATAATTTTTGGAGTCGTACTTGCTGGTTTATTTGTTTCTTACCGTATTTTCAAGAAAAAAAAGCAATCATAAAATAGTAATATACTCAGTATAATTAATATAATTATGATGATAAATTTAATACCAAATAGTATTATATTTTTTACCATTAAATATAGTTGACACAAAAAAATCTATAATGTAATTTTATTACTAAAATTTTTAAGTAAGTGTTTACTACAATAGCAAAAAATAAAAAGGAGGTATTAATATGAGTAGAAGTAGGCTACGGCACATTTTTAAGCCAGCCACTTTGGTAGCAGCAGGGCTATTGGCTATCAGTTCTGGTGTTCACGCTAAATCTGACACACCATATGACCCTAATCCACCTTTCGGTTTTGACCTTTTAGAGAAGGTAAAAATCAAAAAAGGATTTTTTGGTAAAAAAATAGAAGCATACAACCCAAGAAATCCTTACAACATTTTTATCAACTATGAACTTGGAATGCACTGTGTTGGGTTTGATATTTCTTACTGTTGTGTAATTCCACCTTACAATAGTATCCAGGCTCAAGCAGTAAAATCTGGTGTAAAAGGGTCTAGACCTAAATTTTTAACTCCTCACCATGTTAAACTCTGGTACTACGTAAGAGATAATAGCTATAGTGAAGGAAATAAGATGAGATATTGGTCTGTTCCTAAAGATGTTAATGGTGATGGAGATTATACAGACCCAGGAGATAATGTAGCAAACTATGTATGGACACACCTATTTATTTACAAAGATTTAGAAGGAACAATACCTAAAGGAGCTACAGAAAAAGATAGACTTCATGTTGGTAAAGAAATACAGGTTCCAATAGATGCTGGACCAAGTGGAAAGCATATGGCTGGGGGATGGATGGATTATGCACATAAAGGTGGAGGTAATATAGTATTTACAGATTCTATGGTTCCTCAAGTTAAAAATGTGCCTTTAAAACTAACAGCTGAATATGTATGGGATGCTTTAGGATTACCATTAACTGCTTTTTATGATAGTGAAAGAAGAGGAACTATAAGGTCTATTACTAATAAAGACTTCCAGCCTTATCAATATTCTGTAGTAAGACTTCATGACAAAACTGGTGACCCTATAATAATAAATGGAAGACCTGTTGAATTCTTTGGTACTAACCCAGTTGATATTCCAAACTGTTATGCGTGTCACTCAAGAAATGGAATAGCTTCTAAAATGGCTAGACAAGAAGGTTTAACTTTACACGATAAAGAGTATGAATATTGGAAAACTCATTATCCAGATATAACAGAGTATATGGCTAGACTATCTGAAGGTTCTATCAATATTTTAGAGCTACATGATGCTCACCATGGAACAGATTTCTTAAGAGATTATAATCCGAACTCACCAACTAACAGATTAGGTTCGGTTGGTCCAGTAAACTGTGCTGATTGTCACGGTGATAACATATCTGGAAATCTCCAATCTCCAAGACCTGGTTCTAGTGGATATAAAGCAGTGAAAGCAAAAACCCTTACTGAAGCTATACACGCAACCCATGAAGCCTTCTTAGGTGAAAAGTATGCTGATAAAGCTGGAAGAACTCAAAGCTGTCAGGCATGTCACCCAACACACTGGCAGTCTGAAGAAAGAAGAACTGTTACTCTTGCAGAAAACCCATATCAAATTATAGATGATTATGGAAATCCAAGATTTTCAGATACAGACCTTAGACTTTCTGGTGGTGGTTGTTATTTAAGAAGGGATGCTCATACAAATCCAGATGTTAAACCTCCTTTCTTCCTTAATGAATTAGGTAAGTGGTACCTTGAAAATGTAAGTATGAGAGATGAAAAAGGAAGAAAAATAGATGAAATTAGAGGTCTTTACTGTACAAACTGTCATAACCAGTTAACTATAGAACTTTATAAAGCAGATAACTTAAAAGACCCTGTAACACAGGAAGGGGAAACATTAAGAAACAAATCTATTGAAGAAATTATAAAAGTAGTAGCTGGTGGAGATGAGAAGAAGTTTAAACAGTGGTTTGCAGACCCAGTTGTAAATACAGAGTGGGGAGACCCATTATATGATTTCTATGCAAATCACGGTCCTGGTGCTACTTTAGTTAAAGCGACAAAAGATGAAAATGGAAATCTAAAACTGCTTGCATGGAATGCTGATGAAGGAAAGCCTGTTCCTTATGGTGTTGCTTCTGCAGGTAAAGACTGGTGGTTAGCTGCATCTGAACCTCATTGTGCAAACTGTCATATAGCTCCATTTGTTGAAAGTCTTGGTGGAAAATACTTCCCAATAGACCAGCCTAATAAATACGCACTTTATAGATATTCAAAAGCTCACGGAAAAATTGCATGCCAATCATGTCATGAGTCTATACACGGATTATATCCTGTAAGATATGAAGGGCAGGATAATACAGTAGACCTTACTACTCACGAGCAGGCTTTACAATTCTCACCTGATGGTAGGTATGCAGGACCTGTAACATGTGCCGCATGTCATACTGTAAATGATAAAGGTGTACCTATAGAACTTGCTGGAACTGAATATGCAAACGATTACTGGGCATCAGTGGTTCTAATTCACTTTATGAGAGAAGGTGATGAAGTTTTAGATGTTAAAGAGCTTGTGAAAAAATTCCCATACAAGAAAGCTAAAGAAATAGTTATCAAGGGATGGGGAATGTCTCTTAACAAATAATTAAAACAGGTCCCTTCTATTCATTTACGTGCCCTCCTTTTGGAGGGCTTTTTTTTATATGTTTAGGTTCCAGTTATAAGGTAGATAGGATATATTTATTTTTTCTTTGTTTAACTCAATAAAATCAACTTTATCATCATCTACAAGATATTTTTCAAGAAACTCTAAAACACCTTTTCTTCCACCGAAGTCTTTCTCATACCATTTAAATATTTCAGAAAGAAGTATTCTATTTTCTTCTGGAATAACAATTACTTCTGAACTATTTACAAAACTTTTGGCTGCAATATCTAACTGCTTATCTATATTTTCTGGTGTAAAGAACTTTACTGGAGCACAGGAAGATGCACCACATGCAATAGCAAAATGTATTCTTGGGTCTGGTTTTTCTATCATATATTTTTTTCTTGAATCAATAAGGATAAATTGTTTAAAAATTTTGCCTGGAGCTCTTTTATTTCTTCTAAGAATTCCGTGTAATATATCATCTAATGAAAATCTATACTTTCCAATTCTATATTTTATTTTTGAGAAAAATCTTAAAACTTCTTTAACAGAGTTTTCTATTTCCATAGATATAATTCCATCTATAACCATAGCGTTATAAAGGTTTATCCAGAATGCTAGTTTCTCTTCTCTAGTTTTTAGTGTGTCTAGGTCAAAATAAACTAAACTCGCTGCTGCTTTTTTATATTCTTTATATTCATTGGATTCTTTTAAAAGTTTATAGTTAACTGCACCATGAGATACAAACCTTTTTGACTCTATATTTTTTATAGAGTCAAGTAATTTTTGAGCTATATCCTCTGATGGAAGTTTTAATTCCTTTCTATCAGGATATTCATTTAATATTACTGTTTTCCATAAAATCTTTTTTATGTTTTTGAAAGGATTTTTACTTAGGTAATTACCTTCATATGCTATATCTATAAATAAAGCAGCAGTCCACGAAAAATCTTTTGTTCCATATCCTCTACCATCAAAAGAGTCAAAATATTCGTAAAAACCAAATCTTATAGGAAGTTCTAATATATTTTTTGCAAGTTGAATAGCCTTTTCTCTAAATCCATATGCCTTTAGTCCCTGATATAGCATCCAGTTTATATTTATCCAGACAGGTCCTCTCCAATAATTTTTTCTACTAAAGTCTTTTTTTAAGGTGTTATAATTTGGGATTGTAAAGCAGTTTCCTTGATGTAAAGCACAAAAGCTGGTTGAATTTAGATATTCATATATGAGTTGTGCTTGATGATAAGATGCAGCACTACCAAAAAGTGGCATAAACCCTGCTGCTGTATCTACATTTATAAGTTTTTTTGTGGTTAAATCATATGCATCAAATATTTTTCTTTTTTCATTAAATAGATTTTCACTTATACCTTTCTTTGTTAGAATATACCATTCTTCAGGTTCTCTTATTGAAAAGCCTAATATGTCTGCAAGTTTAATTAATGCCTTATTTGATGCAGACAGTATGGAATTAAAAAGGGGGTCATATACTAAAAAAGGGCAATCTTTGAATATTTCTCTTTCTATATATCTATGTTTTTTAAAGAGTTCTACCAGATAGATATATCTTTTGTAATCAAGGTCTTTAGGTCTGACTTCTGGGTCAACTACTGATACATCTTTTCTTTTAAATTTTGGAATATGAACTTTTTCTACATCAATTCTATCAAGTATTTCGTCCCATGTTGGAGAATTATCCATACCAGATTCCCAGGGATGTCTTATATAAACGAGTCCATTACCTTCTGGATGTCTTTCATTATAAAGATACCTATGTAGGTTTAATAATCGTGGAAAAAGCCATATAAGAAACTCTTTTATTTTTTCTTTATCTTTTGCATTTTCATACATTTTTAGTGCTGCTACTGCATGTATAGGAGGCATAGTTATTCCTGATGTTAAAAATTCTTCTGGGGCATACGGAGATAAAAGATTAGTCTGCCATACATCTGGTTCAGGAAAATATGTTCCTAATCTTTTTTCATCAAATACGATTTGGGGAAGCATACCGTTTTTCCATTGAGCTTTAAAAAGTCTAGTAAGCTCTTTTATTCCTCTATCTATGTTGTATCTAGAATATCCTATGGCAATAAATCCTGAATCCCAGTTCCATTGATGTGGATATAGATGTATAGAAGGAACTGTAAACTCTCCTGTCCAGTTTTTATCTAAAACCTTTTTTGCTTTTTTTACGTATTTTTTTATAGGCATCTTTTTACCTTAGAGTTTTTATTTTTGTGAACTATAATCTATATTTCAGAAAATGCACATTTTCAACATTTAATAATAAACTTTTTAATGGAAAATATCGATAAAATTAATGTAAAATTTAAGAAATTTTGCGTTAAGTATATGGTGAAAATTTGCCAGCTAAACTGGAAATAGATGTAAAAACGATTTTAGATAACTCTCCAGATATAATTTTTACAATAGACCCGCAGGGAAAAATTTTATATGCTAATCCATCATTTTATAATCTTCTTGGATATAGTAAGCAAGAAGTAATTGGAAAATCTATAAAACAGTTCATAGCAGATAAAGAGATTTACAAAACATGTATGCTTTCAGTTAAACAATATGGAGCATGTTTAAATCAGGATACTTATTTTGTTAAAAAAGATGGATCAATTATTCATGTTGTAAAAAATGTTAGAGCAGTAGAAAAAGATAATAAAATCCAATACTTGGTGGTAAATGCAAGAGATATAACAATTTTAGACCATCTTAATAGTCTTTTAGAAGAAGCAAAAGAGAAGCTAAGAAAACAAAATAAACAGTTAGAAGAGCTTGTAAAAGAGAAAACTAAGGATTTAGAGTTTAGAAAAATCCTTCTTGAAAAGATAAAAGATTCTCTTCCAGTTGGTATGGTATTTATTTCAAAAGACGGTAGTAATATTATCCTTAATAGTTTATCCAAAAAATATTTGAAAGCTAATAAACTTAAAGGTATTAAATCTTTACTTTTACATATATCAAAAAATATAAAAAAAGGTGATAGAAGTACATTTCTACATCAGATAAGGGATATTTTTCTAAATAAAAACTGTGAAGGTGATTTTGAATTAAAACTAAAAAATAATAAATATCTTCGTTTAGTGGTGAAACCTGTTGGAACAAAAAAAGATTTTTATGGTTATCTTGTTATTTTTAACGATATAACAAATCAGAAAAAGATAGAAAAGGAACTAAAAGATAAGCTTTATAAAGACCAGCTTACTAATCTTTATAATAGATTAAAATTAGTTGAAGATTTAGAAGAGCTTGTAAATCCTACAATTGCTATTGTTAATATAGATGATTTTAAAGAAATAAATGATTTTTATGGTCATGAGATAGGAGATTTTGTATTACAAGAGTTTGGGAAGTTCCTAAATAATTTCTGTAAGAAGTATAGGTTTAGCGTCTATAAACTATCTGGGGATGAATTTGCTGTTTTATCAAAAAGGTTTTATCCAAGGCATGACTTTGAAACATTCATCCAGCTTTTAATATCTACTGTAGAAAAAAAGGTTTTTCAGATTGGGGATTATGAAGTTCATCTTAATATAACTATTGGAGTATGTGATGAAAAGGAAAACATCCTATCGAAAGCCGATATGGCTTTAAAGCAAGCTAAAGAAAAGAAAAAACCTTATTTATTTTTTGATAAATCTTTAGATTTGTCTAAACGTTATGCTAAAAATATAAGTATTGTAAAAGAGTTAAAAAGAGCGATAGAAAATGATAACGTTGTAGTCTATTATCAACCAATCATTAATAATTCAACAGGAATTATAGAAGAGTATGAATGTCTGGTTAGACTTATAGATAGTAGAGGTAATATTTTATTGCCATCAAAATTTCTTGATATTGCTATAAAATCAAAACTCTACCCAAAGATAACTAAAATAGTTGTACAGCAAGCTTTTAACAAGTTTAAAAATAAGGATGTGAGATTTGCTATAAATCTTTCTATAAGTGATATACAAAATCATGAAACTGTTAGTTTTATATTAGATGCGTTAAAAAATTATAAAAACAGAGACAAGGTTGTTTTTGAAATTCTTGAATCAGAAGGTATTGAGAATTTTGAAAATATATATAGGTTTATTAAAGAGATAAGGTCTTTAGGCGCTAAGGTAGCTATAGATGATTTTGGTTCTGGTTATTCAAATTTTGAGTTTATTTTAAAACTGGAAGTAGATTATCTAAAAATTGATTCTTCTATAATTAAAAATTTAGATACTGATATATACTCAAATATCATAGCTGAGACTATTGTTAATTTTTGTAAGAAATTAGGAATTAAAACGATAGCAGAATTTGTTTATTCTGAAAGTGTTTACGAAGTTGTTAAATCTTTAGGTATTGATTATTCTCAAGGGTTTTTCATAGGTGAGCCTTCTCCATTTTTAAAAGATGAGAGGCGTAAGGAAATAGTCAAGAATTAATATTAGTACTGAGGCTACTACTACACCTTTAGTTGTAGCTTTACCTACTCCTTCAGCTCCACCTGAAGCGGTATATCCAAAATAGCATGCTACTAACGTTAAACTAATTCCAAATACAACAGATTTTATAATTCCACCAATTATGTCGTACATCTGTGTTAAGTCTTTCATTTTTTCCCAATATATAAATGGATTTACATTAAAAAACTCAGTACTGATGATATATCCACCAATTACTCCGGAAGCTATAGAAAGAATAGTTAATGCAGGAACTACAAAAAAAGCTGCTATAAGTCTTGGTGCTATAAGATATCTCACTGGGTCAACAGCTAAAACTTCCAAAGCATCTATCTGTTCTGTAATTCTCATAGTACCAATATTTGCTGACATAGATGAGCCTGACCTTGCTGTTATAAGTAATGCTACAAGTACAGGAGATAGTTCCCGTGATAATGATATGGCAACAACAGCTCCCATTAAAAACTCAGCGTTAAATTTGTGGAATGTAGGATAAATCTCTATTACTATAACTCCTCCCATAAAAAAACCTGTAACAGCAATAAGTATAGCAGCGTTTACACCTATTTCTTCTATCTGTTTTAGAATGTGTTTTATTTTTGGTGGATGGGTGAATATAATAAAAACTGCCTTTATAAACAGTAAAGTTGCTTCTCCAACTTGATTAATAAAGTTTTCAATAGTTTTCCACATTATAAATCCACTTCATCTATCTGAGATAAATCTTCCACAACTTCTTCTTCAATTTCTTCTTCTGGAGTTGTTTTTGCTAAATTTTCAAATCTTGTTATTTCCTTTATAAAGGCTAAGTTTATAGTTCCTGTTGGACCATTTCTTTGTTTTGCAATAATTATTTCTGCCAAACCTTCCTCTTCAGGAGTTGGATTTTTTTTGTAATATTCAGGTCTATGAATAAACATAACAATATCTGCATCCTGTTCTATTGAACCACTTTCTCTTAAATCTGCCAATTGAGGTCTTTTGTCAGCTCTTATCTCTGTCTGTCTTGAAAGCTGTGCTAAAGCTACAACTGGTATTTCTAGTTCTTTCGCTAAAGCTTTTAAACTTCTTGAAATTTCTGCTACTTCTTGCTGGCGGTTTTCTGTTCTTCTGTGTGATTTTAGTAGCTGTAGGTAATCAACTACAACTATTCCTATATCTTTTTCCTTTTTTAACCTTCTTGCTTTTGCTCTAAGGTCAAGTATAGTTAAAGATGCTGTATCATCTATAAATAAAGGTGCTTTTGCCATGCTAAGGGCTGCTTCTGTTATAGAATCAAGTTCATTTTTATTTAAAAATCCAGACCTTATTCTTTTTAGAGGGACTCGTGCCTCATTACAAAGTAATCTCATTACTATCTGTTCTTTTGACATTTCTAAAGAGAAGAAAGCTGATGGTATATTTTCCTTTACAGAAATATGGTGTAATATGCTAAGGGCAAAGGAAGTTTTTCCCATAGCTGGTCTTGCAGCTATAATAATCAAATCTCCTTTATGAAACCCAGTGGTCATTTTATCAAGCTCATAAAAGCCTGTTGGTAAACCAGTTATTATTGTGTCTTTCTTATAAAGTTCATTGATAATATCAAGTGTAGTTTTTAATACCTCATTAAGAGAATAGTAAGGAGTTATAGATTTTTGATTTGTTATATCAAATATTAATTTTTCTGCTTCTTCAATCAGTTCATCAATATTTTTTGTAGTTTTTGCTTTTGTCTCTATTATTTTTGCAGTTTTTATAAGGTTTCTCAGTAGAGATTTTTCTTTTATCTGTGTAGCTAAATCAGGTATTATAGATGGAGGAGCTGCATCTCTTTCAAGTAGTAAAGTTAGATATAAATCACCACCTATAAAATCTAACTTGTTTATTTTTTCCAGATAATCTTTGAGGATGATTTTATCTACAGGTTTTCCTGTTTCTACTAAATCTATTATTGATTGGTATATTACATGGTGTTTTGGGTCATAAAAATCATCAGGTTTTAGAATGTTTAGTACTTCATCAACCTTGGAGCTATCTAAAAGTAAGCCACCAAGTAAGGCTCTCTCCGCTTCAATATCTTTTGGGAGAGAACCTTCTTTTAATTCTTCATCCATTTTATTGTTCTTCAGGCTGTACATTTACCTTTATAGTTGCTGTAACTTCTGGATGTAATCTAATTTTTATAGTATAAACACCTATATCTCTAATAGGATTTCTGAGCATAATCTTTTTTCTATCTATTTCAGTGCCAAATTCTTCCTTTAATTTCTGTGCTATATCTGCTGCAGTAACTGAACCATACAGCTTACCAGTTAAACCTACTTTTTTCTTAAGTACAATTTCTTGACCGTCTATCTTTTCTTTAATTTCATTGGCTTTTTCCTTTTCTTTCTCTAACTTTCTTGCTTTTTGTTTTAGTATATTCTGTACCATTCTTACATAGTTGTCAGTTGCTGGATATGCAAATCCTTTTGGTATTAAGTAATTTCTTGCAAAGCCATCTTTTACTTCAATAATATCACCTATAGTACCCCATCCTTCTACATCTTTTGTAAGAATAACTCTCATTTAATACAACCTCCTGTTTGCTTATTTACTTAAATAATCACATAAGGAATAAGAGCTAATTGTCTTGCTTTTTTTATTTCAACTGCTAGTTTTCTCTGGTGTTTTCCGCAAGTTCCTGATATTCTTCTTGGTATTATTTTTCCTCTATCAGAAATAAATTCCTTTAACATCTCTATGTCTTTATAGTTAGGTTCTTTTCCTTCAGCACAGAATTTGCAATATTTTTTTCTTTTCTGATAAAAAGGTTTATTTGCTGTTGTTGGGTTAGCCATATTTTATACCTCCTTTTTAACTTTAAAATGGAATATCTTCATCTGAAGATAAATCTTCAGGTTCTTCTACAACTTCTTGCTCAGCTTCGTTTTCAGGTAATTCTTCAGGTCTTCCTGGTCTTGAAAGAATGCTTACTTTTTCCGCTACCACTTTAACTTTTGACCTTTTTTCTCCTGAAGCTGTTTCCCATTTATCCTGCCTTAAGTGTCCCTCTAATACTATCTGTACACCTTTGGAAAGCTGTTTTCCAAGTCTTTCTGCAAGAAAACTGAATGCTTCTATATCAAAGTAATATGTCTCTTCTTGCCATTGTTCACTGTTTTTAGTTTTATATCTTCTATTAACTGCTAAAGTAAAAGAAGTAACCTGACTGCCACTTGGTAAAAATCTGATTTCAGGGTCTCTAGTTAATCTTCCAATTAAAAAAACTTTATTTAGCACTTTTATCTCCTTAAAAATTATTCAGTGCTTTTTGTTTCTTCTTGTTTTTCTTGTTTTGGTGGTTTTACTTTAAAAGTAAGGAACCTTATTACATTTTCGTTATATCTGTAAAATGGTTCTAATTTTACTGGCAATTCAGTATTCTTTGTCTTAAAGTTAAAGACAAAATAATATCCAGAATTAAATTTTTCAATAGGATATGCAAATTCCCTTCTTCCCCATTTTTCGAAGTTATAAATTTCACCTTCGTTTTGTTCGATGAACTTTTTTAACTCTTCTACAAAGGAATTTATTTCTTCCTCTGTTAGAGTTGGTTTTAGAACAAAAACAGATTCATAATAACGAGTTATATCCATATTAAACCTCCTTTTGGTTGGATTTCTCTTAACTTCAGCCTCCTGATATTTCACAGGAAGCAAGGAGAAAAACTTATATAATACTCTTATTACATGTATTTAATGATTTATCTATACCGTATTTTATCACATTTAATAGGCATTCAACTGCAGAAGATATTACTTTTTCAACTAAAAGGCTTTCGTCTTTGTTAAATGGAGATAAAACATAGTCTGTTACTTCTTTTTTAGATATAGGTCTTCCTATTCCTATTTTTAGCCTTGGAAAATCCTGTGTTTTTATATTCTCAATTATAGACTGAACTCCTCTATGTCCACCACTTGAACCTGATTTTCTTAGTCTAATTTTTCCAAGAGGTAAATCTAAATCATCATAAACTACGAGAATTTCTGATGGTTTTAGATTATATTCATCTAAAAGGTTTTTAACAGCTACTCCACTATTGTTCATATATGTTTGTGGTTTTACAATGAACAAATCATGATTTTTACAATTATATATATGAGAAAAACAACACTCTATAACTTCCTTTTTACATTTAAGAGCAGATGCCAGAGCATCTGCCACCATAAAGCCTACATTATGACGAGTATTTTGATATTTTTTTCCAGGATTACCAAGACCAATTATAGCTTTAATCATGAAGTTGTTTCAGTTTCAACTGCTTCTTCAGGTATTTCTTCTTCAACCGCTTCTTCTTCTGGTTCAGATACTACAGCAACAACTTCATCAGGAGGTGTAATAATCTTAACATCTTCTGGTGGTTCTATGTCCTTAACATATAAAACATCTCCAAGTCCAAGATGAGATATGTCTACCTTTATTTCTTCAGGAATTTTTCTTGGAACTGTTTTAACAAGAACAGAGTGTAAGTGTTGTTCCAGTATTCCTCCTAGCTCTATACCTTTAGGTGTTCCTACTAGCTCAATTGGAACTTCTACTTCAAGTTCTACTCCAAATGTTACTTCATATAAATCAACATGAATAGGTTCATCACCAAGATAGTTATACTGTATATTTTTCAGGATACATACTCTTGGTTCCTCTTCATTTTCAAGTTTAATCTGTATTAAAAAGTTTCCGTGAGGTCTAGAGAGTAAATCTTTCTTTTTTATATAGACATGAGCATTTTCATGTCCTTTTCCATAAATTTCAGCAGGAATAAAGCCTTTGCTTCTTAATTGTTTTACTTCACTTTTTTTTCCTGGTGTTCTTGGAACTGCTTCCCACTCTATTGTTTGTATCATCTTTTACCTATACCTCCTTAAACAAATAATGAACTTACTGAGCTTTCTATATTAATTCTTTTTATGGCTTCTCCTACAAGTTCTGCTACTGAAAGCACAGTTAACTTATCAAATTCTTTACCTTTTACAGGGATTGTATTTGTTACAATTACTTCTTCTATAGGTGAGTTTTTTAATCTGTCTACTGCAGGTCCAGAAAATACTGGATGTGTACATGTAGCTATTACTGATTTAGCTCCTTTTTGCAGTAGCATTTCAGATGCTGAGACTATCGTTCCTGCTGTATCTATAATATCATCAATTATGATTGCGTTTTTTCCTTCTACATCTCCTATTACATCAAGTGTTTCTACTATGTTTGGTGCTGGTCTTCTTTTATATATAATTGCAAGTCCACAACCTAATCTATTAGCTAACATTCTTGCTCTTTCAACTCCACCAGCATCTGGAGATACAACAACTGCGTTTGGAATATTTTTAGATTTTAGATAATCCAGTATTACTGGAAGTGCATATAGATTATCTACTGGACAATCAAAGAAACCTTGAATTTGAGCAGAATGTAAATCTACAGTTAAGACTCTATCTGCTCCTGCTGTTTGTATTATATCTGCTAATAATTTTGCACTTATAGGTACTCTTGGCTTATCTTTCCTATCCTGTCTGGCGTAAGCAAAATATGGAATTACAGCTGTGATTCTATGGGTAGAAGACCTTTTTAGCGCATCTAAAATAAGAAGCAATTCCATTATATTATCATTAGCCGGATAGGATAGGGTTTGAATAACAAATACATCGGCTCCACGGACATTTTCTTTTATTTGAACTCTAACTTCTCCATCACTAAATCGTGTAACTAAAGTATCACATAATGGTACATGTAGGTATTCTGAAACCTTATATGCAAATTCAGGATTAGCTGTACCGCTAATTATTTTTAAATGTTTTCCAGCCAAGGGTTACCTCCAGAAATTAAAAGAAAATTTTAAAGCTGGGGAGGCAGGATTCGAACCTGCGACACCCGGATCCAAAATCCGGTGTTCTGCCAGCTGAACTACTCCCCAGCAATTTGTTAGGTTAGCCTTGTTTTAAATAATTTCCAGTTTCTACCTCTGCAGATATCTTCCAATCTTTTGTCAGGTCTGCCAAAGGCAAAAACAGCACTTCCACTACCTGTAATGTATCCCTTAAATCCTAAAAATTCAAGTGTATTTAAAACTTCATTAATAACAGGGAACATTTCTTTCGATATATTACCTAAAATATTTTCTGTTCGCTGTAAAAATTCTTCTAACCTATTCTCTTTTAACAGATTATCTATTATATTTATCTGCTCTTTTGTTGTCAACATATCTGTTGTTATCCTGCTGTATATTTCACTGGTTTTTACTTCTAAATCTGGATAGATTATAAAAATTTCCTTTTCTAATTTAACTGGAAGTTTTGTAATTTTATCTCCTATGCCTTCTGCTATTGCCATACCTTCTTTTAGAAAGAAAGGAACATCAGCTCCTATATAAACTGCGAGTTTGTTCAGCTCTTCTTCAGATAGAGGGTTTCCAGAAAGCTGGTTTAGTTTCTTTAATATGGCAGCTGCATTAGAACTTCCTCCACCTAAACCACTTCCTGTTGGAATAACTTTTTGTACAATTATATGGTAATTTTGAGCTATTCCGGTCGTTTCTTCAAATATGCGAACAGCTTTTGAAACTGTATTTTCTTCAGGAATGTTAGGGTTTGTGAATTCAATTTTTAGCTTATAGGAAGGTTTTATTGTAATTACATCATATAAAGCTACAGTGTGGATTACTGTGTATATATTGTGATAGTTATCAGCTCTTTTTTCTAAGACCCATAAACCTAGATTAACTTTTGCTGGAGATTTTATAATTTCTTCCATTTTGTTTATCCTTGTTATTTTAAGTTCTATAAAATAATATTCTGTTAAATTTTTATATTCAAGGAGATTGATATGGTAGGAATAATAGGTGGAAGTGGTCTTTATGATGTTGAAGGT
>Ga0256841_1001691_pt1 | contig 18380 bp, 15 predicted proteins | sample 356308metaG_FD_185971 | JGI IMG/M metagenome (GOLD analysis project Ga0256841, IMG submission 185971) | Hydrothermal vent microbial communities from Mid Atlantic Ridge, Atlantic Ocean - 356-308 | ecosystem: Environmental > Aquatic > Marine > Hydrothermal vents | place: Atlantic Ocean: Mid... | reverse complement strand
GCGCAGGCAAGGGTCGTTCCCTTGCCAAGGTCGCTCCAGTGCATCCATGCACTCGCGACACTTGGACATCCTGTCCAGCGCGCTGGAACGCAGGTCCGGCGCCTGCCTGAAGCCCCTAACCCTATGACATTCAAAGACAGGCCGCGGCGTGCCAGCCCACAGGCGGCGTTGCCCCATCTTGCTGTCGGGTGGCTACAGCGGCGATGGGCCGCCTTGCTGCGAACCGGCACGCCACGGCTGAATACGATATATATTGTTGCCGGGTTAATAACCTGGCCAACCCGCGGCTGAATACGATATATTATTGTCGGGTTCAATAAAAAACACCGGGGTATTTCGTGAAGATCATAAAGGACAACGGCGCCATATGGCGCCGTTGTCCTTTCCGGCAGAGCGATCCGCCCGCCCTGCCGAGTGGGCATCACCCTTCTACAAGCTTTTGATGTTGGAGAGAGCGCTTTCACGACCGTCGTGATCATAGGCGGTCACCGCAAACACCGAGCAACTCGAAGGGGCGTCCTCCACGGTATACCGGGTGACCGAGCCATCGTTCACATCCTCTATCACTTTCATGTCGTCGCGGCTCTTGCCGCAGTAGATGCGGTATCCATCCAGCGCACTGAGAGACAAGGGCTTGCCATCGGTGCGGCGGTCCGGCGCCACCCATGTCAGGGACACCTTCCGGACAGTGGCCTTTTTTGCGGCGGCTGCACGCTTGGCCTGTTCCGCCTGCTTGGCTTCTGCCAACTTGCGGGCCTCTTCCGCCTTGCGGGCTTCCTCGGCCTTCTGCTTCGCCAAGGCCGCCTTGCGCGCCTCCTCGGCCTTCTTGGCCGCTGCGAGCTTGCGCGCTTCCTCTGTCTTTTTAGCGGCGGTATTTCTGCGAACCACATCGTTCGCTTTGGCCAAAGCCGCCTGGCGGGCTGCCTCCGCCTTCCTCGCTTCAGCCAACCTGCGCGCCTCCGCAGCCTTACGCGCCTCTTCGGCCTGTTTTTTGGCCAATGCTGCCTTACGGGCCGCTTCCTCCTCCTTTTTCTTCGCCTCAGCGATCTTCCGGGCTTCTTCCGCCTTCCTGGCCTCTGCGAGTTTACGGGCCTCTTGCGCCTTGCGCTCCGCTTCGGCCGCCTGGCGGGCGGCCTCCTCCGCCTGTTTCTTCGCTAGCGCCGCCTTACGCGCCTCTTCCGCCTTTTTCGCCTCTGCCTGCCTGCGCGCTTCAGCAGCCCTTTTCTTTGCCTCTTCCGCCTTACGGGCCTGTTCCGCTTTCCTGGCCGCCAACAATCTCCGCGCAGCCTCCGCCTTGCGCGCTTCCTCTGCCTTGCGCGCTTCCAGAAGCTTACGCGCCTCCTCTTCCTTTCGCGCCGCGGCGTCTGCCTGGCGGGCCGCCTGCTGGGCCTTCAATCTGGCCTCCTCCGCACGGCGCACTTCTTCTTTTTGCCTCGCCTCCGCCAACTGGCGGTCACGTTCGGCCTTGAGCCTCGCCTCCTCTGCCTTGCGCGCGGCCTCCTGCTTCTCCTTTTCTGCAACGTCGGCGTTTGTCGCCGCCAACCGGGCTGCGGCTTCAGTATCCGATCGCTTTATAGTGCCGGTACCGGTGGCCGCAGCGACCTTTATCGCATGTTCCAACTTGCGACGATCCGCTGCCGCCATCCTTTTGCTCGCCGCCTTCAGTTTCTTTTTGGCTGCCTCGGGCAACACTGTCTTCACCGCTTCGGGAGTGGTGTGGTCACCAGGAAGTGATGCCAGCGTTTCACGCAGTTGCGGCAGGGTTTCATTCCCCTCCACCGCTTCGGTTGCCACAATGGCTTCCGTAGCCTGGTCGATCATTTTTGCGGTAATTCGCACATCTCCTGTCTTCTTGGACGTGTAGGGCGTCGTGGTCTGGATCGCATTGTCCAACGCGCCCGTTGCTACGACGCCATTCACTTCCAGTCGGTTCTCCATGGACTCTACCAACACTTCGGCCGTTGCCGCCATTGCCACCGCCGTCACCCGGGGATCCGCCTCCTTCCCACCTGTGCCATCGAGGTCGCCGTCCGATAGATCCGCCCCCAGATGATTGACCACGTCATCGGTCTCCACGTTTGCACCCGCATCCTTCAAGGCATCGGTTGCACGTCTGATGGCCTCGGCCATCGCCTCGCTGGACTTGACGATCTCGGCAACGTTATGGCCAGTGATCGGGGAGCTTATTGGATCCGGAACCTTCTCCGAGTCCAAACCAAAACTGAACTTCTCTATGACTGTCTTCTTGGCCTTTTCCACATTCCGGGGAGTCAACCCACCTTGCATGGATTCCGCCGTCCTGACGATCATGGTCGAAAGCGGATTTATATTTGCTCGCACGACGTTGGGGGAAACCACAACGGATTCCAACGGGATATCAGGTGCTTTTCCACTCACCAAGTCCGTCCCTTCGGCGGCCACGACCGTCAGCGGGTAGTCGCTGGGATCCAGCTTTACAGAAAAACTGTATTTGGCCTGTCCATTACTGACCGTTTCCGCCACCACATCTCCTGCTGCATTCTTGAGCTGTACACGGGCATTGGCCACGGGGCCATCACCCACACTTCCGCCAAACGTGGTGCGGCCGCCTGAATTGCATGCCGATAATGTTGCCGCCAACATCACCGCCAAAGGTATTGCGTGTAACTTGTTGTTCATAGCCACGTCCTTTCCTGTCTTGACTGTCGTTGGACATGATGTCGACAATGCCGCGCGCGATTGGATCTAACCGTTCACGTTTTGCGCGTGATCCAGTTCACATCAAGACGGGTAGGGCATATTTGTACGGAGTGGATCACATTTTCAGCGGGACATGGGAAAATGCTTCTCACCTGACTGCCGTTTTTGAAGGGGCAACGACATCTGCCGCATTCAGAACTAACTTCAGGCGCATGGTATGACCATGAAATAAACGCGCATAAAAAAACAGCGGCACCTTTGGATGCCGCTGCCGTTGCCGACAGGCAATGCCCGCCGGTTCCTTTTGAGGATGTACACGCTACAGTGATTTACGATTCGAGAAACTGCTTTCCCGTCCACCCTGATCGTAGGCGGTCACCGCGAATACCGAGCAACTCGATGGTGCATTGTTGAGCGTATACCGGGTGACGGAACCGTCGTTCACATCCTCTATTACCTTCAGGTCATTACCGCTCTTGCCACAGTAGATGCGATAACCGTCCAGCTCGCTGAGTGACAAGGGCTTGCCATCGGTGCGTCGATCGGGGGCGACCCATGTCAGCACGACCTTTCGGGAAGCCGGTTGTCTGGCCGCCGGCCGCGGGGCCGCTTCCGGTTTGCGAAACACCCCGTCTTTCCCGGCACCAGGCGAACCTGCGCCTCCATTGCCACCACTGACCTGCGTATATGTCTGCGATGGAGGTGTGGTGGGTATGCGCACCTTGCTGGCGTGTTTTTTCGCCACCTTCTGCACCGCGCTCTCAAGGGTATGCCTATCCGCACGGGCCGCTCTCTTTGCTACCGACCGCAGCTGTGTTTTCACGTCGTGCGGAATAGCATTCTCAACCGTTTCGGGAGTCGATTTTGCCGCAATTTTTCCCAGATTTGCGCGCAGATTAGACACCTTGCCACTGCCATCCACTGCTTCTGCCACCTCGATGGCCGCCTTCGCCTCGTCAATCATCTTGGCGCTTATGCGGACATTCTTCGTCCGCTTTTTCGCATATGGCGTGGTGGTTTGAATTGCGTTGTCCAAGGCGCCCGTCGCGACAACGCTGTCGACCTCCAGACGGTTTTCCATGGACTCTACCAACACTTCGGCCGTTGCCGCCAAAGCCACTGCTGTCACACGTGGATCGGCCTTCGGGTCACCCGCCCCATCCAGCCGTCCGTCTGACAGATCCGCGGCGAGCTTTTCAAACACGCCCTCCGTGTTGACGGAGTCGCCCACCCCATTCAATGCCTTGCTGGTTCGCCTGATGGCCTCCGCCATCGCCTCGCTGGCCTTCACGATCTCAGCTACATTATTCTCGCCAACCGGTGTCGACAGAGGATCCGGGACGGTGGCTGGATCGAGCCCAAAGCTGAAATTGTCGAGCACTATCTGCTTTGCCAGCTCGACATTTTCAGGCGTCACACCACCTGCCATGTGCTCGGCGGTCTTGACGATCAAGGTGGAGTGCGGATTGATATTGGCATGCACACTCCCCGGTGAAAGCACGACCGATTCCAGGGGAATATCCGGCGCCCGGCCCGTCACCAGATCGGTGCCACCAGCCGCCTCGATCGTAAGTGGATAGTCGCTCCGTTTCACTGCCACAGAAAAGCTGTATTTGGCCTGACCGTTACTGACAGTTTCCGCCACTACGTCGCCGGCTGCATTCTTGAGCAATACACGCGCATTGGCGACCGGACCGTCGCCAACGCTCCCGCCAAACGTGGATGTGCCGTTTGAGTTACAACCTGGCAATACGGTTGTCATTATCAATGCCAAGGGGATTGCACGAAATTTTATAGTCATTGGTATTTCCTTTCCTGCTACGTTTTGTCGTCGCCCATGATGTCGTCGACAACGGTTGCATCCGGAACATCCAATTCACATTTTTCGCGTGCGCTTCGTCACACTCTTTCGGGAAGGAAAAATTTCTATGAGACGGTTCACAGTTCCCCCTGGGAAAAGGGAATCCTGTTCCAAGAATTCAGGAAACCAACCGCCGTAAATGTAATTTTTAATTCGCCCGCGAAGAAGAAAAATCGGGCGGCGATGTATTCAACAGGGCCGGAGCTGGAACATCGCGGCCTTGGCGAACATTATGGTTATCAGGAAATCTCTGGAACTGCGGAAAAGCGGGAAAGAGAGGGCTATTGTCAACCCGACAACGCCATATAGCATTCAGCCGTGGCCTGTCTTTGAATGTCATAGGGTTAGGGGCTTCAGGCAGGCGCCGGAACAAGGCGCAGTGCGCAGGCAAGGGTCGTTCCCTGGCCAAGGTCGCTCCAGTGCATCCATGCACTCGCGACACTTGGACATCCTGTCCAGCGCACTGGAACGCAGGTCCGACGCCTGCCTGAAGCCCTGAATGCGATATATAGTGTTGCCGGGTTAATAGTTTAATGGGCCATATCCATCTTGTGCTGCATTTCGTGCTGCATGTTCATCGGCTTCATGCCGTGCATCATTTTCATTTGAAGCTTGCGTACGGGGGCTGTGATACGGGTTTCGCTCTTGTCCTCGAATACCAGCGTAAGGGGCACTTTGTCGCCGTCTTTGAGTTGCTGATGCAAACCAATCAGCATGATATGCAGACCACCGGGTTGAAGCTTGGTGGCCTGTCCGGCTGGCAGATCGATTTTCTCCACTTTACGCATGCGCATCATGCCGCCCTCCATGGTATGGGTGTGAAGCTCCACCACCTTGGCCACCGGGCTGCTGGCCGCGATCAGCGCATGATCCATTTTTGACTTGTTGGTCAGGACAAGAAAAGAGGCACTGTTGGGCTGGCCGGGAGGTACTGCCCGGGCGTAGGCGCCGGACGCTGTAACATCCTCCGCCGCTGTATCCGCCATAGCCGCAGTGGACATGCCAAGAAACAATAACAGGGTCATCATTGTCGATATTAACCCGGCAACACTATATATCGTATTCAGCCGTGGCCTGTCTTTGAATATCATAGGGTTAGGGGCTTCAGGCAGGTGCCGGACCTGCGCACTGCGCCTTGTTCCGGCGCCTGCCTGAAGCCCTGAATGCGATATATAGTGTTGCCGGGTTAATAAATGTATCTTCATCATGCTTTTTGCTCTCCTGGTTGGAACAAACGGGTCACTTGCCGCGTCTAGCCAGCAATGCCTTCAACGCCGCGGCGATCTTGTCAGGCGGGGTACCGTGGGGCAGGGTCTTCGCCAGACGGCCTTTCTCGTCGATTAGATAGAGATCGGCGGAATGGTCAATCACATAGCCCATGGCCGAGTCCTTCTCTTGCGTCTTCCGATACGCCGCACCGTAACGACGGGCCACCTCCGCAAGCTCTTCTGGTGTGCCGGTGAGCCCGATGATGGCGGGATGGAAATAGGCTGCATATTCCTTGAGTCGCTTTGGGGTATCCCGTTCCGGATCCACGCTGATGAAGATCGGCTGCACGCGCGCCAACTCATCCGCCGTCAACTGCTCCAGCGCAGCGCTCAAATATCCAAGACTGGTAGGACAAATATCAGGGCACCAGGTGTAACCGAAGTACAGCACCACCACCTTGCCCCGCAGGTCCCTGAGCGCCACTGGACCATCGGCGGAGCGAAGCACGAAGTCACCTCCTGTGGGCGCCTCCGCGATATCCAGTGTGTTCCGACGGCCCTTTCCGTCCGGCGCCGGGTTCCAGAACAGCAGGCCGAGGAGAACGACCGCCAGGATAAGGACGACGATCCACTGAATCCTGGCCCACATATCTCACCTCCTCTCTACGGCGACAGCCCAATGGCACGCCCTGGCCGGCTCTCGCCCGGTCGGAGTGCCCCACTTCGTGTCGCTTGTGTCCGCCCTGCCCACTGGTCGCGAAAACCACCCATTACATACCCTTACTCCGTCTCGCTGCGAACAATAGTGCGACATTCAGACTAGCCCGGATTATTCATGAAGTCGCTCGCGCCCTTGCCTCGTTGCCGGTATGTCGATCCCCGGCTTGACGGTGATGAAGCGGAACGGCGCCGCCATCAAGCCGTGGTCCGTATGCACCAAGACCTTGGCCTCCCATTCCATTGCATCGCGGACACACACCGGTAGCATACCGTCACCGACGTAGTGCCCCGGTTCGACGGCATGCAACCTGGGGCGATTGAAGCCCATATTCATATCGACCCCTTTGAAATCGATCTCGACCCCTGTGGCATCCATTCCCTCGATCCTCACGTCGAAATGCAGCGGCTTCACCACTGGGATGTCATGTGGCGATACCTCGAAACTGACCCTCCCATCACCGGGAAAGCCGACCGAGCAGGGGCCTGCGCGGAGATCGCAACGGGCGTTCACCGGGGCAATCACAGCGACTTCCGGGTTGAGCAAGGGGCCGGCCTTGTACACGGCCACCACCGCGACCGCAACAAACAGTCCACTTGCTACCCACCACAAACGGATTGTCGATTGCGCCATGGATTACCTCGATCTCACGGTGGTCATGCTAGGGAAACGCGCCAGAATATGGAATCGACAAATACCACCCAGGGGCAAGCGGAGATGAAAACACCGTCCCAGCGCGCATATTCCGGGCCGGATCACACACCCTTGTGTCATATCACACATCCAGCCGTCAGGGCAGGTCACTCCGCTTGAACATATGATATCCCGCCGCAGCGCAGAGGGTCCCCACCACCACCGGATAGACAATCGCGTAGACCATGTATCCCACTCTTCCGAAATTGTCGAGGATGACATAGGCCGAAGGCCCCAACACCACGAGCTGCGGGTCGAACAACATCATGGAGGCGGTACGGAAGACTTGCATAGGGTTGGCCAGGGCGATGGCCACCGCCGTTTCGGCCGGTAGCTGTTCCTGGATCATGACGCCGAGCAGGATGAGGTCGAGGAACAGCAGCAGGGTGAGCCACACCACGAAGGCGGCCCCCTGCGCCACATCGGACGAGCGCGCAACAGTGGAGATCAGCATGCCGATCCCCAGAAAACACCACGCCAGCACCATCAGCAACAGGGTGTAGTAGACGAGAAGCGGCCAGGGCACCTCCACGCCCTTGATCACCCCCCATATCACCGCGCCGACCATGGCCAGAAATACAGGCAGGAAGACGATAAGAAAGCGTCCGATCATCTTGCCCCAATACCAGGCGGAGAGCGTGATCGGCAACGACAACAGATACTCGAACACGCCCGCCTCCCGGTCGCCCGCCACCGAACGCACCGTGGTGATGAGTACGAAGATCGGCAGGATCGCCATCGAAAGCTGGATGTAGGTGAGCAGCAAGCGGGTGAGACCCGTAAAGCCCATGATGCGGGATTCCGCCAACCCGAAGACGAACAGCACCACCACCAGACCGCCGAAGACCATGGTGTACACCATGAACCAGCGCGCACGCAGTGACTCGATGATGTCGGCGTAGGCGTTCAGCCAGAGGTGTTTCATAATGCGTCGGGTCCCCTTGTCATTGTTCTTCGGGCTTGTCCACGGCGGCTCGCCGCCTCGCCTGCGCTTTCAGCCGTTCGAGCAGTTGGACGCCATGGGCATTGAAACGCGCCTCCACCTCGAAGATGTGCTGTTTGGCCTGTTCGAAGGTCAGGCCGCCCGGCGCCGGATCGCTCTGGGCGCCCAGGCCATATTCCATCGGTGTCACCTTGCCTGGCACATAGGTCGCCGTGCGGGCATCGATCCAGTTACCAGTGCGGTAATCCGTGACCCAGATCTGGGTCTTTGGATCATCCTTCCACGGCATGTCCCGCAACCACATGACGGCACAACCGATATCATCGAAAAAATGGACCCTGGATTTTTTCCCCTTCGGAAAAACGCGCACCTCGGCCGCGAAATGGCGGTCGCTCAACACCATCCGGCAACGCTCGCACACCTGGCGATCCCAGTGTACATCCACTGGTCCGGTACCGGGGTCTTTTGAACAGCCCGCCAGAACAAGAAACAACCCGCCCCAGAGCCACTTATGCATGGCCCGTCACCGGCGCCTCCGCCTCATCCATGGCGATACTGCCCAGCAGTGCGGCATAGCGGGAGAGTACACCCAGAAAACGCAGACGGTCCGGCCCCGCCACCAGCCCCTCCCACACACGGCCGTCGTCCGAACCCTCGAACCCCCATTCGGAGATCGCCTTGGCAAAGGCCTCCTCCGGGCGGATCAGCGCCACCCGGCAACGCAACCGGCTGGAAAGCTCCACCAGATCCGCCACCCGGTCGTCGAGCACGATTTCACCCTGGTCCATCTCCACCACCCGATTCACCAGCGACGCCACCTCGTCGAGGCGGTGGCTGGAGATGATCATGGCCGAGGTGTCCTTTTTCTCTGCCAGCAGCTTGAAGAAGATGTGGCGCGCCTCCGGGTCCAGGTTGGCGGCGGGTTCGTCCATCACCAGCAGTTCGCTGTCGCGCCCCAAGGCGATGGCAATCAGCAGTTTCTGTTTCTGGCCGCCGGATAGCTTGACAAAAGGCTGTTTGCGAAAATGCTTCACATCCAGCCCCAGGCGGTCGGCCACATGGTTCATGCGCTCGGGGTCGGCACCGCACAGACTGGCGGCGAAATGAACCAACTGCCTCACCGGCATCCGCAGAGGCGGCGGCAGCTGGGGGACGAACCCCACCTTGGAGAGCACCTCACGCCGGTGGCGGCGCGGATCCATCCCGTCCACCGTGACCCGCCCCTCACAGATGTATTCCCCGAGCAGACAACGGATCAAGGTGGTCTTGCCTGCTCCGTTGGAGCCCACAAGGGCCAGCCGATGTCCGCGATCGACGGTGAGATCCACCGACTTCAGCACCAAGTGGCGACGAAACCTCTTGCGGACTTTCTCAAACTGAATCATCACACTCCACCTGCCTGCGCCCGAATATCCCGCTTACCAGCCCGCCTGAACGATCCCGACAAGGCGCCACTACAGAAATTTGCTCAACCCCTTGACCTCGAAATTCAACGAGTGGGTGGGGCAGATATCGACACAAAGGCCGCAGCGCGTGCAGTCGGAGCCGATATCCGTGTTCATGGCAAGGGCGCGACCGCGTATGGTCACATCCAGCACATGCGGCACCATGCAGACCTTGCGGCAATCACCCTCGTGATGGCAGGCCTCGACATTGTATTTTACCCTCACCGGCGAGAAGAGCCCCACTGCCCCATAGGTCAGCCCGATGGGACACATGTAACGGCACCAGGCGCGGCGCGAATAGAAGATCTCGATGAGCAGCAGCACCCCCACCCAGACGAGTGCAATCCCCGGCCCGTAGATCAATGCGCGACTCAAAATACCCGTCGGCGAGACGGTCTCGAACACGGTGTATCCGCTGACCAAGGCAAGGAGGGCAAAAAGGACGTATAACACCACCCGGATACGGCGATTGAGTGCGTGATCCTTTACGATCTTCTTTTTCGCCAGCCACAGATGTATGTGTTCCGCCCATTCCGCCACCAGATGATAGGGGCACACCCATGAACAGAATGTCCGCCCACCCAGCAACAGCCAGAGCACAAACACGGTGGAGGTGCCGATCACCAGATTCAGTACCACATGCTTGTAGGCGAGCATCACCTGCAACGCAGAATTGAGATCCGCCATGTGGAAGCCCAGCACGCGGGAGGCCGTCAATGCCCCCTCGACCAGTTGAACATCGAAGTGATAAGAGATCACAAACAGGATATTGACGATGACGAGGGTGGTCCAGCGCCGCCACAACCAACGGTGATGTCTTCCGGTGCCCCGGTGCGCCTCCTCGGCCGCCAGAAGATCCTCTTTGGTCAAACCCTCCTCGCGTTTGTCTTTGTAGATCGTCTTGATCTCAATGGGGATATCGCCCGGTTGGGGTTTGCGGGGTGCCCCCCCGAGCATGACGCGCAACGATTCGAGAATATAGCTCATGCCGACCTCACACTGTATCCGTATTGACGCGTATATCGATGACAATCGCCGGCGGCTCCGGCGGGCAGATCATTTCGCAGACACCGCAACCTACACAGCCGTCCAGGATCACCGGCTTCATTTTGGCCGTTCCGCCCGACGATGCCACCGGCTCCAGCCTGATCGCATGTTTGGGCGGACACTCATGGCCGATCTTCTTCGCCACCAGAGGCTGATCACTTTGTTGCTGTTTCGCCTCGTCCGCCGCGCATTCGGTGATGCGCATCTCGATGGGACACTGGCGCACGCAAAGATCGCATATCTCAAGATCGTAGGGATGATCCGCAACCGGAATCGGGTTCCATCGATCAATCTCCGAGTAACGCAGGATACCCTCGAAATCGGGCCCGCGGGCCTGCCCTTTGAACCCCTTGCCCTGCAAGGCGAGACACTTCGAAGGCGCCGCCAGACGGGCGAATCCCATGCGCGCATCCGCGGGAAAATCCAACTCATGGGTCAGCGCCCCGGTAGGACAGGCGAGTACGCACTGCAGGCCATCGCAGGAGAAGTCACACGCCTGATCCCGCGCCTGGATATAGGGCGTTCCAACGCCAAAGCCCTCGTCGAGATCCGAAAGCTTGATCGCCTCCACGGGACAGACCTGAACACACTGTCCGCACTTGATACAGGCAGCAAGGAACTCCTCTTCATCGAGAGGCGCCTTGATAGCGCCGGGCGGACGCAGGCGCAGCGATCTGCCCTGCACCACCGGGAGGAATCCCAGCAGGGAACACCCCAATACGCCCGCCGCCATGACCGAACTACGAATGAACTCCCGGCGCGTCTGTGCCCGCCTCTTGGGAGACAAGGGCACCTTGCGTTTCTTCACCGCTTTGTCTTTGTCAGCCATCGCTCATCTCTCTTTTCACCTGCCCCCTGTTCGACTGCACACGTGTATTCACGACTTCAACGCCCCAGTGAGTCACGCAACGCCTTCAGGGCATCGAATCCCGATGTGTCCTTGGTCGGGGACTCAGTCGGTTTCACCACCCGCTCAGACGTGTGCTTGTAGGATACCGAGAGCGCCGCATCCGCCAGCATGAGAGGCTTGTCGTCTCGAAGCGTGAGATTGGGTGCGCTGAACGGCGCCAGGCGCTCGAGAAAATCCAGCACTTCCAGCACTGGCGACCCCTTGAAGAATCGCGCAGGCGGCACATCCATCCAGATCCGATCTGCATACGCATAGAGCTCATAGGGCGTATCACCAACCCTGTCCTTGTCGAGATCGAAGCCCTCATAGTCGTCCCAGTAGTTCCCCTTCCATATATTGTGGTTCGCCGTCTTGCCGCCCTCCACGCTTACCTGGGTGATGTTCCCTTCCATCACGTTCCCCTGGAAGATGTTGCCGTGCCAATCATTGAGGAAGGTGATACCCACACCGCCAAAAGCGATCACGTTGTTGAGTATCCGGTTGGTGGTGTCGGGTTGATAGGGCGAGACGTCCAGATAGATGCCGGTCGCACAATTGAGAATGGTATTGCCGACGATTTCCACATCCGAGGTCTCCTTGAAGCCCACCCCCATGCCGGTCGGCCCCGAGGCGCGGGCGATATAGTTATTCCGGATCACCACGCCATCGCTGTACATGAGAAAGATGCCGACGGCATTGTCCTCATAGTGATTGTCGATCACTTCGTTGTACTGAGAATACATGAAATGGAGGGAGTAGCGCCCCCCTCTCGAATCGTTGCGGGCAATGAGATTGTCGCGCGAATACCAGACCACCATGTCGCGTGAATCACGGATCACATTGTCGGTAACTTTGTTATGAAAGCTGTACCAAAGCCTGATGGAGTCGCCCCGCAACCCGAGGTCGAAGGGTTTCGAGGAGATATGATTACGTTTGATGATATTGTTTTCCGCCTGGCCCAGGTCGATCCCGAACAGGCAGTTATCGATCACCAGGTCACGCATGACATTGAAGTTGCCCCGCACCTGGATGCCGGAGTCGATATCGTTATAGGACTCTCCGGAATTGGTCAGCCGGAGCCCCCGCAGACTGACGCCATCGGTGTGAATGTAGACGACCGAACCCTTGCCGCCCCCATCGATGGTGACCTTGCCTTGTCCGTCGATGGTGATCGGTTTGTCGATTCTCACCGGGCCGGCATAGGTACCGGGCGGCGGCACCAAGGTATCGTTGGGTTTTGCCGCGTCCACCAGCTCCTGCAAATGGGGGTAGGGCTTTTTCGGCTGGACTTCCGCCGCCAACAAACCCAGCGACATCAGTATCAGCATTGCGGCGGCGGTCAGAGCCACCCATGTACCGCATGTTGGCACAGCCACCTTCTCTTGGCGCGTCAGCCATGGAGATGTCCGCCGCATATTCGCCATAATCACCTGTCGGGCTCAGGCCACCTGGCCTTTGAACTGTTTCTTGCGAACAAGCGCCGCCACTGCCAGGAGCGCGGAAAAGAGCAACATCACGGCAAAGCCGATATCGGGGTAGGAATGCGTGGTGAATTGCGCCACTTTGCCGTTGCCGAACACGGTCGGCATGAACGGCTTTACGGCGAAGGCCCCCATGGCGTTCAACGTATGACCATACCACCAAAGCCATGCCGAATAGTCGATGACAAAAAACACCGGCAACGCCATGGGGACCAGAACCAACAACCAGTAAAGAACACCGCCGTTCTTCCGTGCCCCGAACACGAGCAGCACCATAGCGCCAAGCAGTCCGACGAACACGACCTGGATCGCGACTTTCAGCTTTTTCACCATGGGTACGATCTCGGCCTGGTTGTTGAAATAGCGGCCAAGCGTCTTGCCATAATGCCAAGCCATCGTCTGGTAAAGACTTCCATTCCACGGCGCTTTCACAATACCCTTGGATCGATCGCGTTCATAGTTCTGTTTGAGCTGTTCGATGAGCTTTTCCTTTTCCGAAAGCACCCGCTCCTCGCCCCCAAACTGCTCGAGCCCCTTGGGCTTTTCTATCTTGACCCCCGATGCCTCCAGCGACTTACGAAGCATCTCGACAATACCGCTACCGGAAGTCTCGTCACTCCCCTCTTCGCCCGTCGCCTCCTGGTCGAGCGACGTCACCAAGGCCTTTATATAACCTTCATTCTCGAGGTCCAGACCATTGGCACCGTACAGGGTGAGCGACATCCAGATGGCGATTGCGGCGAATCCCACCGCGAGAATGATCATGCGGATCCTGGGTCGGGTACACATGAAGCCCAACAGCATGACCGCGAGAAAAGCGACCAGGAATTGGGAGAATGCCCGCTCGATGGGACCGCCCGCCGCAATGGGATACATCCCGACATAATGGTTGATGGTGTCCATCTCGTGAACGCAATCCAGCGCCATGGACTCCGTGATTTCCTTTTTTTCCACCTTCTTGCATCCATTGAACACGCCATTCATATGGAATTCGATGCGCACCCCGTCGGGAAAGGATTCCTTCGGATAGTTTGGCGCCGTCAGGGAAACCCACCAAGTGGGCAGGATGTAGATCGCGACCAGCAGGCCCAGAGCAATCAGCGTCAGAAGGGCAACCAGGAGTGTGGGTTTTGTTTGGGATGTCGCATTCATGGTCGAATCACCCGCCAACGGTCAACCATTGGCAATCGTCAGGAAAGCGCCCGAACCGGCGGCTCGGACATCGTCACACAGAGAAACCGCCAGCCGATGGCCGGCACTGCGGACACACCCGGCAAGGTGCGCCCGCAGACATCACGACCGGATCAGTCGAAATCCGGATTCAACCAGTCCTTGGACGGCGCGAGGTCCTTCTTCGGCACCGGGATACGGGAAACATAGTTGATCACCATCTTCTGATCCTTCGGGCTAAAACCCTGGATCTGCTTGACCATGTCCGGATTTGCGTTCCGGCGCTTGCCCTCTTCGATCCATTTGAACTGCCGGAGCATGTATTCGTAATGCTGTCCCTGGATACGGGGATAGAACTTTTCGTTACTGCCTTCCCCATGCTCGCCGTGGCACTTGACGCAGTTCTCCTTGAACAGCTTCTCCCCCTGCTTGTACTCTGGCGTGCCTTTCTCCCAGGGCCCTTTGCCATTGTCCGGATTCATGGGCAACTTGGAGATATAGTCGGTCACGTCGGCGATCAACTGGGCCGGCTTGATTTCACCCTTGTGGAAACCGGCGACCGACATGATCTGTTCGTCCAGGGCGAAGGGATACATCGTCGGGTTGTCCCGGTTCTTGGCGCGGATATCGGCCAACTGTTTGATCAGGACGTTCTTGTGCTGTCCGGCCAACTGGGGAAAGGTTCCATCCTTGAGTCCCCACCCTTCGGTAAGGTGGCAGGCAGAACATACATCGAATACGGCAATTCCCCGTTTTCTGTCGGGCTTGAGTGTCATGGCCTCCGTCTTCTCGCCCCCGGCCTTGTTCCAGTCCTTCACATCCTTGGCCGGTCCATTCTTGTCGGCAAACGCGTTGCCGGCCACGGCGAGGCTGACCGCCACTACCGCACTATTGAGCAATACTTTCATTCTTGTCTCTCTCCTGTCCCCTTAAAACGGGACGATATATCGGGTTCGTAGATCCAGCCGCAGGCTTTGCCTGACCGCTGATTGCGCCACGGAAAACACGTAGGCGAGGAGTCTCGCACGGACCTCCATTAGGCATCTTTGATATGCGTCAAAGACCTACCGGAAACCCTGGATGATGCCGTCGGTGTCACGACTGTCTCCCCCACTTCCGAAAGGCAGGGCGCACACATCGTACCGGCGGGCTCAATGTCCGACTGACGAGGGATCTCCGACAGCGTCTGTATTCATCATCATCGGACAGCCCGCACATGATTCTTGCGAAAGCGCGGGATAGAGGGACCCGCCCCTATTTCAAGCTCGATATCCACTCCGCGATTGCATGCATTTCTTCCTCGGATACCAGCGACATCACGCCTTTCATCGCCGCCGTCTGGCCATTCGAACGAGCCCCTGACTTTATGTCCTTCATCTGATTGAAGGCATAATCGGCATTCTGCCCGGCCAATATCGGGTAATTCGGCATGATGGGGGTTTTTGCATCCTTGCCGTGACAGGACCAGCAGGTCTTGCTCTTGAACAGCGCTGCTCCGTCCGCGGCAATCGCAGTGTTCCCCGCAGTCAGCGACAGTCCCACCACGCCAGCGGCCAAAGCAACGATCTTGATTTTTCTCATGTCAATACCTCACCAATATTCAGGTAATTGTGGAGTCGACGGAAGAAGGGGCTCGCAATGAGCCCCTTCTGTCTCAGGTCATACACCCTTCAGGTTGTAACTACTTGACCTTTTTGGCGCCATGCTCCTCCAGATAGGTCTTGGCGCGCAGACCCAGGTCTGCTGTCTTGACCTGGTACTGCCACCACTGGCCTGCCCAGAGGGTCGCATTCTGGTAATCACCCTTGGCGGCAAACTCCTCGGACTTTTTCTTCGCCTCCTCGGCGAATCCAAGCTGGTCAGTGGCGTCCTCCACCAGAGCCACTACAGGAGGAAAGTCCTTGTAGTTGTGGCTGGTGATGAAGGCCACCACCGAGTCGATGACCGCCTGGGTCTCGAGGTTGGTCTTGACCTGCTTCTCGTAGTCGGCCTTGGTGTACTTCTGACCTTCCGCCACGGCCCCTGTCGCCTTGTACCCCTTGGGCGCCACGAGCAGGTACCCCTGCATCTCCAGATGGAGCGCGGAGCAGAACTCGGTGCAGTAGTAGGGATAGACGCCGGGCTTTTCCGCCTTGAAGGTGGCGGAGACGGTCTTGCCTGGCTCGACCGAGAGGTTGACGTTCTGGTTGTACATGGCGAAACCGTGCGTCTCGTCCTCGGCACGCTCGAGGTTGGTCAAGTGGATGGAGACCTCGTCGCCAGCCGTAACCTCGATGATCTCAGGCGTGATGTGCGAACGGATGAGGGTCCCGTAGACATCCACGTGGTTGCCATTGCGCACGATCTTTTCACGGCCGGCGCGCGTCCGCCATTTGGACTTGCTGTCGGTACGGCTGTTCCAGCCGGACTTGTAGCGAATCTCGGGCTTCAGCTTGTCGGCCTTGATCGCAACCGCATAGTGGGGCTCACCCAAAGGAATCGGCATGTCGTACAGCAGTTGCATCTTGTCACCGCTGATGTCGATCAACTGATGGTTCTGCGGATGCAGAGGACCCACCGGGTTGAAGCGGTCGATCGCCAGCTTGTTGAGCGAGACGAGGTACTTGCCATCCGGGTGGACGGTATCGCCCTCCATGGTCATCAAGTGACCGATGTTGTAGTGGATATTGATCTTATCCAGCACCTTGCCTTTGCAGTAGTCCCACTTGGCGACCTGGGAATCCACATACAGGGAAGTGTAGGCGATGCAGGGCTTGGCATCCATCTGGGTGTGCAGAGGTCCAAGGCCGAGCTGCACCTGGGTGTGCAGGGTATCCTTCATACTCAGGATGGGCACCCCATAGGGGTCCTTGCCGGCAAACTTCTTGTTCTTGATGGCATCCATGATCTTCTTGAAGCTGTAGACCGATACATGGGTATCGAGCTTGCCGCTGACGATGATCTTGGAGCCGTCCGGCACGACGTCCACACCGTGGGGACTCTTCGGTTCAGGGATCAGATAGAGCAGACCCTCCGCAATGGCCTGCTTCATGGGGATCAGGTACATCCCCTTTGCTTTCTTCACTTTCCCGGCCTTGACCAGTTCCTCGGCCTTCTTCCAGTTGGTCACATGCAGAAAGTCGGTATCCTTCTGCGAGCAACCGGCCTCGAAGGGGGGACGCCCTTTTTCGATGCCGCCCACATAGCGCTCGGAGCAGAACGAGTTGGTGAAGCCCCAACCATAAGAAGGGCCTTTACCGGCATCGGAAAGGTCCTGACTGTACGGACCCAGTTCGAAGACAAAGGAGTCTTCTTTCTTGATCCGCCCCTCTTTCTTGTCGAACTTCCAGTAGGTCAGCCCACCGCGGTACTTGTCGTTGAACTCGGACAGTGGCACGAAGTCATCGCTGAAGGGCGCCGCATATTGGGTGGCCTCCATGATGTATTCCGTATTGGGCGTGACGAAGGCGCCGCCATGCTCGGACTTGAAGAAAGGATTGACCACGATCTGCTTGGTTTCGAAATCCTTCAGATCGACCACCGCGATGCGGGGGTTGGCCTTGTCGTTGATAAAGACATAGCGACCATCATAGTCACCGTTCTCCTCGGAGAAAGCGGGATGATGGGTGTCACCGTAGCGGATGTCCTTGCCATTGATACGGCCCTCCGCCAGCACGGCCTTGGATTCATCGTCGAAGCCATAGCCCTGCCAGGGCTCCGGTGTAAAGACGCCGATATACTTCAGAATGCGCATCGACGGAATGCCGTACACGATCAACTGTCCACTCTGCCCGCCGGAACTGATGACGATGTACTCATCACGGCCACCCGTGGGTGTGTAGGTCTTGGCCGCCGCCAGCAGGTCTTTCTGTGTCAGCCCCCGTCGTTTCATCACCTGCTCCAGGGTTTCCGCAGACCAGGCGGCGGATGCCGCGCTCAGGCCCATGCCCAACCCCAACAGCAGGGAGACTGTTTTTTTCATATTCATCTTTATCATCCCCGTCTCCAGTTACACATAGCGTGTCGAGCAGCGCAACCGCTACCCAAAGTTCACACATTCGCATCATCATGCGGGGTCTCCACCCCGTCTTTGACCCAGATCAATAGTTGTGTGTTTTACAACATTTCCTGTGTGATATGGCGCGATCCCTATTAACCCGGCAACAACATATATCGTATTCAGGGCTTCAGGCAGGCGCCGGACCTGCGTTCCAGCGCGCTGGACAGGATGTCCAAGTGTCGCAAGTGCATGGATGCACTGGAGCGA
>Ga0256841_1001690_pt1 | contig 18389 bp, 12 predicted proteins | sample 356308metaG_FD_185971 | JGI IMG/M metagenome (GOLD analysis project Ga0256841, IMG submission 185971) | Hydrothermal vent microbial communities from Mid Atlantic Ridge, Atlantic Ocean - 356-308 | ecosystem: Environmental > Aquatic > Marine > Hydrothermal vents | place: Atlantic Ocean: Mid... | reverse complement strand
AGCTTCGAAGGGCGAGCGGCAGCGCTTGCCGAACTGGGACTCACCGACCCCGCGGACGATGCCACCATCAAATCGGCCTGGAGGCGCCTCGCGATGGAACATCATCCCGACCGGGGCGGGGACAATGAGCGCCTGCAGCGTATTAATGCGGCTGTCGACTGCCTGATCAGCAGGCCAGTGCGGGTACCCTGAAAAGTTTCTCTTGCCGCGCCGGATTCTATCCGTTATCTTGTGCTCAAGCTCCAGCTCAAACACAACATATGGTGTTTGATGCAGCAGGGAACCCGGTGAGAATCCGGGACTGTCGCGCAGCGGTGTGGGGGAACACGAGTCATAGAGGCGATCCGCAAGGGTCACATCCCCCGAGTCCGAATACCTGGGAGCAGGGAATCCGGCTGGATTCCATCACCCGGGTCTCGCGTCAAGGCTGCCGGGTGGAGATTCGCTTCCCCGGCAGCTTGCCTGCCGACCCGTTCTCCACTCTGTCTGCGTCGTCCCGGCCACCCTTGCATGAATCGGACGAGGAGCGCATATGCACACAGAGATTCAGGATACCACCCGGTCAACTCCTTCCAGCACAGTCGTCGCCGGCAGTGGTCTGATCGAAGACGTCACCGTTGCGGGCAACGACCGGTACAAGGTCATTCGCCGTAACGGCAAGATCACCCGCTTCGATGCGGCCAAGATCAGTGTCGCACTGACCAAGGCGTTCCTCGCCGTGGAAGGCGGGCGCGCGGCTGCGTCGGGCCGCATTCATGAAACTGTGGAGCGTCTCACCCTGGAGGTACAGGAAGCCCTGTTCCGGCGTTCGCCGGACGGCGGTGTGGTACACATTGAAGACATCCAGGACCAGGTGGAGCTGGAGCTGATGCGTAGTGGTGAACACAAGATTGCGCGCGCTTACGTACTTTATCGTGAACAACAGGCGCAAAAGCGTGCAGCGAGGCAGGAAGGCATGCCGCAGGGGGATGCGCACGTCCTGTTGCAGATTACCGGCGCTCATGGCGAGACACGGCCGCTCGATATCCATGCCCTGCAGGCACAAATCGCCGCTGCCTGTGAGGGTCTGACAGACGTGGATGCCGGGACCTTGTTGAAGGAAAGTCTGCGCAACCTGTTCGATGGTATCAGTGAGCGGGATCTGGGTGCTGTGCTGGTGATGAGTGCACGCACGCTGATCGATACTGAACCGGACTACTCCCGGGTTGCAGCACGCCTGCTGCTGGACAATTTGCGTTATGAGGCCATGACGTTCCTCGGGCTGGAACTGCCGCGTGACGGCGGCTGCGGGATGACGGGCGTGTATCCGGGGTATTTCCCCGCCTACATCCAGCGTGCCGTCGAGCTGGAACTGCTGGACCGCGAACTGACGTTGTTTGACCTCGATAAACTGGGTGCTGCATTGCAGGCCGGGCGCGATCGCAGCTTTGCCTATCTGGGTCTTCAGACCCTGTACGATCGTTATTTCATCCACAGCATCGACGGGGTGCGTTTCGAATTGCCGCAGGCGTTTTTCATGCGTGTGGCGATGGGGCTGGCTATCAATGAGGTCGAACGCGAGGCGCGCGCCATCGAGTTTTACCACTTGCTGTCGAGTTTCGCTTTCATGAGTTCCACACCGACGCTGTTTAATGCCGGAACGTTGCGCCCGCAGCTGTCTTCCTGCTACCTGACCACGGTGCCGGACAGGCTTGAAGGTATATACAGCGCGATACGCGATAATGCGCTGTTGTCCAAGTTTGCCGGCGGGCTGGGTAATGACTGGACACGCGTGCGCGGCCTGGGCGCACATATCCGCGGTACCAACGGCAAGAGCCAGGGCGTGGTGCCTTTTCTCAAGGTCGCCAACGATACTGCTGTTGCCGTCAACCAGGGAGGCAAGCGCAAGGGTGCGGTGTGCGCCTACCTGGAAACCTGGCATATCGATATCGAGGAATTCCTGGAACTGCGCAAGAATACCGGTGATGAACGACGTCGTACCCACGATATGAACAGCGCCAACTGGGTGCCGGACCTGTTCATGGAGCGAGTGATGGAACAGGGTGACTGGACGCTGTTCTCGCCGGAGGAGGTTCCGGAGTTGCACGATCTTAGCGGCCGGGCCTTCCGCGAAAAGTATCAGGAGTATGAAGCCAGGGCGGCGCGTGGCGAGCTGTGTGTTTCCAGGCGTGTAAAGGCGGTCGATCTGTGGCGTAAGATGCTTGGCATGCTGTTCGAGACCGGACACCCCTGGGTGACGTTCAAGGATCCTTGCAACCTGCGTTATACCAATCAGCACGTCGGTGTGGTGCACAGCTCCAATCTGTGTACGGAAATCACACTGCACACCGATGACAACGAAATTGCCGTGTGTAACCTCGGTTCGGTCAACCTGGCCGCGCACGTCGACGAAAACGGCCTGGACATGGCGAAGCTGGAACGCACTATCCACACCGCGATGCGCATGCTGGATAATGTTATCGACTATAACTACTACTCGGTGCCGCAGGCGCGCAATTCCAACCTGCGTCACCGGCCGGTGGGGCTGGGCCTCATGGGGTTCCATGATGCGCTCTACAAACAGGATATACCCTATGCTTCGGAGCGGGCTGTCGAGTTTGCCGACCGTTCCATGGAAGCGGTCAGCTGGCTTGCCATCAGGGCATCGACCGATCTGGCCGCAGAGCGCGGCCGTTATCCAAGCTTTGACAACTCACTATGGAGCCGCGGTATTCTGCCGATCGATTCACTGGATCTGCTGGAACAGGGGCGCGGCGGCAGTCTGGAAGTTGATCGTTCCATGACGCTCGACTGGGAAAGCTTGCGTGAGCGCGTTGTGAGCGTGGGCATGCGTAACTCCAATACCATGGCCATTGCGCCGACCGCGACCATTGCCAATATCTGTGGCGTATCGCAGTCCATCGAGCCGACCTACCAGAACCTGTACGTAAAATCGAACCTGTCCGGCGAATTCACCGTGGTGAACCCATACCTGGTCCATGACCTGAAGGCACAGGGTTTGTGGGATGCGGTGATGGTCAATGACCTCAAGTACTACGATGGTTGCCTGGCGTCCATCGATCGTGTTCCGGCTGCCCTCAAGGAGAAATATGCGACGGCGTTCGAGTTCGACTCGCGCTGGCTGATCGAGGCAGCCGCCCGCCGCCAGAAATGGATCGACCAGGGGCAGTCGCTGAACCTGTACCTGGCCGAAGCCAGCGGACCGAAACTGGATGCGCTGTACAGACTGGCCTGGCAGCGTGGTCTGAAGACCACTTACTACCTGCGCACGCTGGGTGCGACGCATGTCGAGAAAAGTCCACGGCGTGATAGTGAACAGGAAGCGCCGCAGGAGGCTGTGCCGAAAGTCTGCTCCATCCTTGACCCCGACTGTGAGGCCTGCCAGTAACTCTTTGTACGCGGCAGGCCGGGCCGGCATCCAGCACAGTATATCGAGGTAAACCGACCCCGGCCCGCCGCTGTAGTCCTCATGAAAACATATCGCCGGACCAAAGGAGAAACCATGTTGAACCGGGATGACAACAACACAACAGACTCAACTCTGCAAAGCATTACCCCACAACCGTGCGAGGATGAGCCGATCGCTCCGGAACTGAACGCGGCAACGCCGAACCGGCCGGGCCGGATCGCGGAACCACCTGTAAACAGCATGCCCGGTATATGTGCCGCCGGCATCCCACCGATACGCGCCGAAGACAAACGCGTTGTCAACGGTCAGACTGACATCAACCAGCTGGCACCGTTCAGATACCCGTGGGCGTGGAATTATTTCCTCAACGCCAACAGGAACCACTGGACACCGCTGGATATCAATATGACGCAGGACGTACACGACTACCACCACATGCTGACTCCGCAGGAGCGCCACGTTTACGAGAACGTGCTGTCCTACCTGACCACGTCCGATATCCTGGCCATGCGCAACGTCGGTCTGGCGGTTATGGAAAAAATGAGTGCGCCGGAACTGCAGATCTACCAGGCGCGCCAGGTCTATGAGGAAGCGCTGCACACCTGGACCTACCAGCACTGTATCGAAACTATCGGTCTCGATCAGGGTGAAATCTACAACCGCTACCGCGTGGTGCCACAGATTAACCAAAAGATACAGATGGCCAATCGCCGGCTGGAGTCTGTATTACGAGCCGATATCAATCTCAATGAGCGCGATGAACTGGAAAACTTTATCATGGCCTATATGTTCTTCAGCGCAGTGTTTGAGGGTTGCTGGTTCTATAACGGGTTCAGCCCGATTTTTGCCCTGCAGCGCCGTGGTCTGATGAAAGGCACTGCCGAGCAGCTGCAATACATCATGCGCGATGAAGTCATGCACTGCAGCTTCGGTATTCGCACGGTGAAACAGATCATCATCGAGAATCATGTATTGCCGGACCCGAAACTGATTCGTACCATGTGGGACGAATCCGAATCGGCCGAAGCCGACTATGCGCGCTATATCCTGCAGGATTCCATTCTGGGCTACAGTGCCGATGACCACATTGAGCAGTTTCGCTTTATCGCCAACCGGCGTGCGCACCAGTTGGGGATGGAGGAGCCCTTTTCGGGAGCCAGGTGTGCGCTGCCGTGGCTGGACGAGCAGGCCAACCTGCGCAAGGAGAAAAATTTCTTCGAGACGCGGGTTACCGAGTACCAGACCGGTGGGGCACTGAACTGGGACTAGCCCGCATTTCTCGCCACACTTCTACTGCGACCGCCCAATGGCACGCCCTGGCCGGCTTTCGCCCGGACGGAGTGCTCGATATAGTGTCAACTGTGCCTGCGCGCTGCCCGGTCGCGAAAGCCGGCCATGCCGCACCCTTGCACCGTTTCGCTGCGAACGGTGGTGAGAAACGCGGGCCAGGATCCCGGCAGGCCCTGGCGATGCGAGCCTGCAGGTGATCAATGCCATAAGAGACTGTTTGATCCGCAGTGCCTAAGGAGGGCCAGAGGCCAGTGAAAAGCCGGTTTTGCACCACTTTCCCGGGTGATCGGTTGGTGTGCCGTCAATGAGACGTCGGAAACCTGCGCCCGGTGCAGCACGCGAGGAACGGCTTTCCGAACAAGGGCTACAGCGCCTGGAACGGCAACTCCGGGCCGGAACCATCAGCAGGCTGGTATTGCAGCAGTGGCTGCGCCGCTACGGTGATGCAGCGCAGAAGCTGATAGACCAATACCGGCCTGCTGACCGGGAAGACGGGGATTAGCGCGCGGGCCCTTGTGCAACAACAGGCCCGCGCAATGCTCAGCCCTGTACCTCGATCCTGCGCATGCGAGCGGATTCCGCAATCGGCAGGCGCACGGTGAGTACCCCGCGGCGGTAACGCGCCCTGACCCCGGTGGCGTCAACAGTGCGCGGCAAGGGAACGCTGCGTTCGAAACTCCCGTAGGCGCACTCCATGACGTGATAGCGCCCGCGTTTCTGTTCCCGTTCCATGCGTTTTTCGCCGCGCACCCGCAGCAGGCCATCGATTACACTGATATCAAAATTATCCGCTTCCAGGCCAGGGGCTTCCAGGCGCACGATGATTTCATCGTCACGCTCCTCGACCTCGGCCGCAACCAGTCCCCAGTGCAGGGCGCGCTGCATGAGCTGGTCCTCCGCGCTTTCTACCTCACTGCTCCTGCTGAATGGCTGAAAGCGGGTGATGGCCTGTGAGGCGCGCTGGCGCAGCTGCTGCCAGCCTTCTGTCAGTGATTCCCAGGCGCGGTCCAGCCCTTCACCAATAAATGCCAGTGTGCTCATAAGGTTACCTCCTTACTGCTGCATTCCGGTTACACGCAGGGACATGGGGTCGGCGAAGAAAAAATTCAACCTGCCCTGACAGTGATTGTGGAGTGCCGGGTTTGGTCGGATTCACCAGGTCGAGTCAGATGCGCAGCGCCGTAACCCGACAATACAGCTTTGAGTCGCCGGTGTATCGGGGTGTACAAACGGTCTGCTTCCGACCCGGATGCGGCACTGGACCTATAGACTGTAGGAGCGGGCTTGCCCGCGAACAACCCGCGCCACCCCGGTTCGCGGGCAAGCCCGCTCCTACAGGCATCGCTGTGGCAGGATCTGGCCGGATGATTCCCGTTGCCGCTTACAGCCAGATCATGCGCCCGGTCTCAAAGCGGTGGCTCAGCAGTTTGTGGCAGGGGTACATGCGGATCTGGTAGAGCTGCAGGCCGGGCAGGGGCGGGTCCAGGTCGAGCACAAACAGGGTTTCTCCCGAATCCAGTTTTTCGCTGGCCTGGAAGCCGAAGTACTCGCTGGCCTGGAAGACATTGTGCTCATCTTCGGTGCCGATTACACACTCCAGGCGAACGTCTTCCGGCGACAGTTCTCCCAGTTGTGCGGCAACCTTGATGAGTACCCTGTCGCCGGCGGTGACGGCGTGGGCAACCTCATCGGCGCGGCGCAGCGAAACGGACGGCCACAGGGCGCGTATTTTTGCTTTCCAGGCGGCCAGTTCCTTTGCGCCGCGGGAACGGTTTTTCGAAAGCGCCTTGCCCTGTTTTGCCGCCGGGCCGTAAAACCCTTTCACGTAGTCCATCACCATGCGCTGTGAATTGAACTGCGGCAGGCAGGATTTCATCGAGGCCTTGGACATGTGCACCCAGCCCTCGGAAAAACCGTGGCCGTTGCGGTCGTAGTATAGCGGTATCACCTGGTGTTCGATAATATCCAGCAGTTCGTTGGCCTCTTCCTGGTTGCGGAAGGCGGCGTCGTAGTGCTGGTCGTGCGGGGTGATGGCCCAGCCGTTCTCACCGTTATAGCCCTCACCCCACCAGCCGTCCAGCACGCTGAGGTTGATGACGCCGTTGATAGCGGCTTTCTGCCCGGAGGTGCCGCTGGCTTCCATCGGGTATTCCGGGGTGTTCAGCCATACATCGACACCGGACACCAGCTTGCGTCCCAGTGACAGGTCGTAGCCTTCCAGCAACAGGAGCTTGCCGATGAACTCGGGACGGCGCGAGAACTCGTGGATGACCTGGATCAGCTGCTGTCCCGGTACATCGCTGGGGTGTGCCTTGCCGGCGAAAATCAGCAACACGGGGCGCCTGGGGTCATTCAGCAAACGTGCCAGTCGCTCCGGGTCGGAAAACAACAGGGTGGCGCGTTTGTAGGTGGCGAAGCGTCGTGCAAAGCCGATGGTCAGGATGTCCGCTTCGTGCGGACTGAGCATACGCGTGACGCGGTCGATGTGTGCCTCGCCACAGCGGTTGCGCCGGCATTGCAGCACCACGCGCCGGCGTACCTGGTTGAGCAGTTCTGATTTGAGCGACTGGCGCAGGCTCCAGAAGCTGTGGTCCGGGATTTCATCGATGCGCTCCCAGTAACTCTCGTTCAGCAGTTCATTGCGCCACTGCATGCCGAAGCGCATGTCGTACAGGTTGATCCATTCGTTCGCCAGGAAGGTCTGCACATGCACGCCGTTGGTGACCGAGCTCATGGGATTCTCGTGTTCGGGGATCTGCGGCCACATGTAGGCTTCCATGCGCGAGGCGACCTCGCCGTGGATCCTGCTGACCCCGTTGTGGAAGCGCGAACCGTTCAGCGCCAGTATGGTCTGGTTGAAACTGCCGCCGCTGGACGGGTTGGTGCCGAGCGCCAGGAAGTCTTCCATCGACAGGCCGAGCTGTTCGGCATAGTCGCTGAAATAGCTGGCCACCAGGCTGTGGTCGAAAATATCGTGCCCGGCGGGAACCGGGGTGTGGGTGGTGAACACGGTGGCGCCGGCCACCTGCTCGATGGCACTGGCATAGTCCAGCCCGGAGGCCACCAGTTCCCGGCAGCGCTCCAGCACCTGGAAGGCGGCGTGCCCTTCGTTGATGTGCCAGACCGTGGGTTCGATACCCAGGGTGCGCAGCGCGCGCACGCCGCCGATGCCCAGCACCATTTCCTGCTGGATGCGGGTATTCACATCGCCACCGTACAGCTGGTAGGTGATGGCGCGGTCGGCTTCCTCATTTTCGGGCAGGGCGCTGTCCAGCAGGTAGATGCGGATGTGTCCGGCGCTGGCCTGCCATATTTTCAGGTGCACCGGCCGGCCGGGGAACTCGACCTGTATGCGCAGTTCCTCGCCGTTCTCATCGCAGGCGGGACTCAGTGGCAGCTGGTCGAAGTCGGTGGTGCTGTAGTGTGCAACCTGGTTGCCGTGCTCGTCGATGGTCTGGATGAAGTAGCCCTGCCGGTACAGCATGCCGACCGCGACGAACGGGAATCCCAGGTCACTGGCCGCCTTGCAGTGGTCGCCGGCCAGGATGCCGAGACCGCCGGAGTAGATCGGCAGGCTTTCGTGCAGGCCGAACTCGGCGCAGAAATAGGCCACCAGGTCCTTGCGGTGGCTGAGGTGTGTGTCGATGCTCTTGCGCTGCTGCTCCTGGATATAGGAGTCGTAACTGGTCAGGACCCGGTTGTAGGCCTCCATATAGATACGGTCTTCGGCTGCTTCGTCCAGGCGCCGCTGGGCAACCCGGTGCAGGAACAGTTTGGGGTTGTGGCCGCTGCTTTCCCACAGTGCGGGGTCGAGGCGGAAGAACAGCGAGCGCACCGCGTGTTCCCAGCTGTACAGCAGGTCGTTGGCCAGTTCAGTGAGACGTTCCAGTTTTTCCGGAATTCGGGGTTGGACTTCCAGGGCAAATCGGGTTCCGGACATGTTGTCTCCCGTCGGGGGTTCCAGGTGGGGTGAGCCGGTAAAACTGGTGCCGAGGGTGGGAATCGAACCCACACTCTGTTGCCAGAACCGGATTTTGAATCCGGCGCGTCTACCAGTTCCGCCACCCCGGCTAAGGCGCGCCAGTATAAGGATTCCTGCGCCGGTCGCAACAAGGGCCGCGGGCGCTGCTGTGCTACCATGCCGCGCCATGCGCGCCAGTGATTTCGACTACCATCTGCCGGAGCCGTTGATTGCCAACCGGCCCGTGCAGCCGCGCAGCAGCAGCCGGCTGCTGGAACTGGCCGTGGATGGCGCGATCAGCAACCGTCACATGACGGATTTCCCGGACCTGCTGGGGAAAGACGACCTGTTGGTGCTGAACAATACCCGGGTCATTCCCGCGCGGCTGTTCGGTGCCAAGGCCAGTGGCGGCAGGGTCGAGGTGCTGGTGGAGCGCGTGCTCGATCAACACCGGGTGCTGGCACACGTGCGCGCCAGCAAATCACCACGGGCGGGTACGGAACTGCTGCTGGGGGATGCAAGGCTGCCCGTCAGTGTGCTGGGCCGGAACGAAGACCTGTTCGAGTTGTCTTTTGCCGGCGCCACCCCGGTGCTGGAATTGCTGGAGCGCCACGGGCATGTGCCGCTGCCACCCTATATTGACCGGCCCGATAACCGTGCTGACCGCGCTGATTACCAGACCCTCTACGCCGAGCACCCCGGGGCGGTTGCAGCGCCCACCGCGGGGCTGCATTTTGACGAGGCGCTGCTGGCGCGGCTCGGTTCACGCAAACTTCACACCGCCTTTGTGACCCTGCACGTCGGGGCTGGCACCTTTCAGCCGGTTCGCGCGGAGGCGCTGGATGAGCACATTATGCACGCTGAATTCGTGCAGGTCGGGGCAGCGCTGTGTGAGGCGGTAGCCGCCACGCGGGCGCGCGGTGGCCGGGTGGTTGCGGTGGGGACGACCGTGGTGCGCAGCCTGGAGACGGCAGCAGCGCAGGGTGAACTGCAGCCGTTTACAGGGGATACCCGGCTTTTTATTACGCCGGGGTACCGTTTCAGGGTGGTGGATGCCCTGTTGACGAATTTTCACCTGCCGCGCTCGACGCTGTTGATGCTGGTTTGCGCCTTCGCGGGGTATGATGCGGTCATGGCCGCTTACCGGCATGCCATCGAACAGGAATACCGGTTTTTCAGCTACGGGGACGCGATGTTCCTGCAGCACGGCGCTCAGCGATGAAATACCGGTTGTTGCAGACCAGCGGCAGGGCGCGGCGTGGCCGCCTGAGCTTTGCCCGTGGGGTGGTGGAGACGCCGGCCTTCATGCCGGTGGGCACCTATGGGACCGTCAAGGGCATGCGCCCGGAGCAGGTCGCCGAATCCGGGGCGCAGATCGTGCTGGGAAACACCTTTCACCTGATGCTGCGTCCGGGCACGGAGGTGATTCGCGCCCACGGTGACCTGCACGATTTCATGCACTGGCCCGGCCCGATCCTGACCGATTCCGGCGGTTTCCAGGTGTTCAGTCTCGGTGAGCTGCGCAAAATCACCGAGCAGGGAGTGCATTTTCGCTCCCCCATCAACGGTGACCGGGTGTTCCTGGGGCCGGAGGAGTCGATGGCCGTGCAGCGTGCACTGGGTGCGGATATCGTCATGATCTTTGATGAATGCACGCCGTACCCGGCCACTGAAGATGAAGCACGGGCCTCGATGGAACTATCGTTGCGCTGGGCGCAACGCAGTCGTGAGGCGCACGGGGATTCGCCGGCTGCGCTGTTCGGGATCGTGCAGGGCGGTATGTACCCCGGGCTGCGACTGGAATCGCTGCAGGGACTGGCCGCGATCGGGTTCGACGGCTATGCCATCGGCGGGCTGTCCGTGGGGGAGCCGCACGCGGAACGTATCCGGGTGCTGGACACGCTGGACCCGGCCCTGCCGGCGGACCGGCCGCGCTACCTGATGGGGGTCGGGACACCGGAGGACATCGTCGAATCGGTGCTGCGCGGGGTGGATATGTTCGACTGCGTGATGCCGACGCGCAATGCGCGCAACGCCCACCTGTTCACCAGCGGTGGGGTCCTGCGCCTGCGTAATGCCCGGTTTCGCGAGGACCCGCGCCCGGTGGACCCGGATTGCGGCTGTTATACCTGCCGCAACTACAGCCGCGCCTACCTGCACCACCTGGACAAATGCAATGAAATCCTGGGAGGGCACCTGAACACGGTGCATAACCTGCATTATTACCAGCAGCTGATGTCCGGCCTGCGGCGGGCCATCGAGGCGGGCGCCGTGGACGATTTTGTGGCGGATTTTTATGCAAAAAGGCACCAATCGGCGCCGGCTGTGCCATAATAGCGCGCTTTCAAATTCAAGAGACTTCTTTCCAGCCGGCCCGGCGTGCAAGTGCCGGGGTTGCAGGGCAGGGGTCCGGGACAAAGGTAAACCGGTATGAGTTTTTTCATCAGTGACGCATTCGCGGCCGCGCCTGCCCAGGCGCAACAGGATCCCCTCATGAGCTTCCTGCCGCTGATCCTGATTTTCGTGGTGTTTTATTTCCTGTTGATCCGGCCACAGACCAAGCGCGCCAAGGAGCACAAGAAAATGGTCTCGGAACTCGCTAAGGGCGACGAGATTGTGACCAACGGCGGTCTGCTGGGGCGTATCACCCAGGTCGGCGAAAATTTTGTGCAGGTCAGGGTGGCCGACAACGTGGAAGTCAGGATCCAGAAACAGGCGGTCGCCAACCTGATGCCCAAGGGCACGTCCAAAGAACTGTGATCGAATTGAATAACACAACAGAGCTAGCCTGAATCATGAACCAGTATCCGGCCTGGAAATACCTGCTGATTATCTTTTTGCTGGTAATCGGGATGTTGTACGCATTGCCCAACCTGTATGGCGAGGACCCGGCGGTGCAGGTTTCAAAAACCCGCGGCGTCATGGACAGCAGCGTACAGGACCTGCTGCATAGCAAGCTGAGTGAGGCCGGGATCAGCGCCAAATCCGTAGAGACCACCGAACGCGGCCTGCTGGTCCGCTTTAACGGCACGGAAGACCAGCTGGCGGCGGCCGACCTGTTCAAGGATGCGCTGGGCCCCGACTACGTCGTTGCCCTGAACCTGGCGCCATCCACACCGGCCTGGTTGCAGGTCATCAATGCGCAGCCGATGTACCTCGGCCTCGACCTGCGTGGTGGCGTGCACTTCCTGATGGAAGTGGATATGGACGCCGCTATCCAGAAAGCCATGCGCCGCTATTCGTCTGACCTGCGCCTGGTGTTGCGCAAGAATAAGCTGCGCTATACCAGTATTCGTGATGCGGGCAACAAACTGGTTGTCCGCTTTCGCAGTACGGAGGACCGCGACAAGGGCGCCGACCTGATCCATAACGAGTATCGCGAACTGCAGCTCAAGCCCTCCGGTGAGGGAAGTGATGCCGTGCTGGAAGTGACTCTGAGCGAGAAAGAAGCCCGGGAGATTCGCAAGCTGGCCCTGCAGCAGAATATCATCACACTGCGTAATCGTATCAACGAACTGGGCGTGGCCGAGCCGATCATCCAGCAGCAGGGTGACCGGCGCGTGGTGGTGCAGTTACCCGGCGTGCAGGATACGGCGACCGCCAAGCGTATTCTTGGCGCCACGGCCACACTGGAATACCGTGCGGTGGACACCGAGCACGATGTCGAGGCCGCGCGCAACGGCAGGGTGCCGCCCGGGTCGAGTCTCTACAAGAGCCGTGACGGCCGCTACTTCCTGTTAAAAAACCGCGCTATCGCTACCGGTGACCAGATCGTGAACGCACGTTCCGGTTTTGACAGCAACAGCGGCAGCCCGCAGGTATCGGTGACCCTGGACGGCAAGGGTGCCCGCAAGATGCTGGAGTTCACCAAGGTGAGCGTCGGCAAGCCCATGGCCGTGCTGTTTATCGAGAACAAGACCAGCACGCGCACGGTTAATGGCAAGCAGGTCGTTACCAACCGCAAGGTTGAGGAAATCATCAGTGTCGCAACCATTCGCGGCGTGTTCGGACGGCAGTTTCAGACCACCGGCCTGGACAGCCCGCAGGAAGCGCATGAACTGGCCCTGTTGCTCCGCTCCGGCGCACTGGCTGCCCCGATCCGTATTGTTGAGGAGCGTACCGTCGGCCCCAGCCTGGGTGCGGAAAACATCAAGCAGGGTTTCGAGTCGGTGGTCATCGGTTTTGTGCTGGTGCTGTTGTTCATGGCGCTGTACTACAAGGTGTTCGGGCTGATTGCAGACCTGGCCTTGACGTTCAACCTGGTGCTGGTGGTAGCCCTGCTGTCCATGTTGCAGGCCACGCTGACCATGCCGGGTATCGCGGGTATTGTCCTGACGGTAGGCATGGCGGTGGACGCCAATGTGCTGATTTTCGAACGTATCCGCGAAGAGCTGCGTAACGGCAATACGCCGCAGGCCAGTATTCATGCCGGTTATGCCAAGGCCTTCTCGACCATCGCGGACGCCAACGTGACCACGCTGATCGCGGCTATCGTGTTGTTCAGTTTCGGCACCGGGCCGATCAAGGGTTTCGCGATCACCCTGTCACTGGGCATTCTCACCTCCATGTTTACCGCCATCATGGGTACGCGCGCGGTGATCAACCTGATCTACGGTGGCCGCCGCCTGCAGCGGTTGCCGGTATAAACGGGGCATAGCGACATGCGTATTCTCAGTGAAAAAACACGAATCGATTTCATGGGCAAGCGCAAGATTGCCATGACCCTTTCGACATTGCTCATCATCGCTTCGCTCGTGCTCCTGTTTACCAGGGGCCTGAGCTTCGGCATCGATTTCACCGGTGGCACCTTGATCGAGGTTGCTTACCCGGAAACGGCAGAACTCGGGGGAATCCGGGACGTGCTGGCGGACGCCGGATTCGGCGATGCGCAGGTGCAGCATTTTGGTACCTCGCGTGATGTGCTGATACGCATCGCGCCGCGCGCAGATCGTGCCAGCGCCAAGTTGAGCGAGGATGTGCTCACTGCGCTGAAAGGTGCCGATGCGGCAGTGGATATGCGGCGTGTGGAGTTTGTCGGCCCGCAGGTTGGCGAGGAACTGACTGAGCAGGGCGGGCTTGCCGTGCTGTATGCGCTGATCGGTATCCTGATTTATGTTGCACTGCGCTTTGAGTACCGCTTTTCAGTGGGAGCGGTCGCCGCGCTGGTGCACGATGTGATCATTACGCTGGGTGTGTTTTCGCTGTTGCAGGTCGAGTTCGACCTGACGGTGCTGGCGGCGATCCTGGCAGTCATCGGTTACTCGCTCAACGATACCATCGTGGTGTTTGACCGTATCCGCGAAAATTTCCGCAAGCTGCGCAAAGGAACACCGCAGGATGTGATGAATGTGTCGATCAACGAGACCCTGTCGCGGACCATCATGACTTCCCTGACCACCATGCTGGTACTGATTGCGCTGTTTGTCTTCGGTGGTGACATTATTCATTCCTTTGCACTGGCGCTGATTGTGGGTGTGTTCGTGGGCACCTATTCCTCGATCTTTGTGGCCGGTTCATCGGCCCTGGCGCTGGGCGTCAGCAAGGCGGACCTGATGGCGGTCGACAAGGAAGCCAAAGAAGGCGGGACCGGGGACCAGGTCTGATACGGGCAGCGGTCATCCACATCGATGGATGAGTTCAGCTGGTACGCCCTGGTGGCGGTTGCGCTGCACTGGAGTGCGGTGGTCGGCTTTTCCATTCGGGTAATCATGCGCCGCCGGCCGGTTGGTGTATTGCTGGCCTGGATCGCGATTATCCTCAGTGTGCCGGTGGTCGGTATCCTGCTGTACCTGTTTCTCGGCGAGAACCGCGTCAGTACCCGCTACCTGCGGCGTGGCGAGGCCATTCAGGCCCAGTACCTGCAGTGGAAGCAGTCCCTGTCCAGGCATTACCCCGTGGACCTGTCGCGTCTGCATCCGGAAGCCCTGCCTTTACAGCAGCAGGCGTTGTCCCTGTGCGGTTTCCCGGTGATACCGGGCAACCGGGTGGAACTGGTGACGGACTACGAGACGACGTTCCGCTCCCTGGTCCGGGATATCCGGGAGTGCCGCAGCAGCTGTTACCTGGAATTCTATATCTGGCACGCGGGCGGGCTGGTTGACGAAGTCCAGGCCGCCCTGTTCGATGCCGCGCAACGCGGGGTGTCCTGCCGGGTACTGCTGGATGCAGTTGGCAGCAAGCCCTTCCTGAACAGCGCGGCGGTAGCGCAGTTCAGGGCGGCCGGGGTGGAACTCGCTGTGTCGTTGCCGGTTGGTCCATTGACTGCGCTGGTATCCCGCGCCGACCTGCGCAACCACCGCAAGGTGGTCGTGATCGACGGCGAGATTGCCTACACGGGCAGTCAGAATCTGGTGGACCCGCGCTTTTTCAAGCAGGATGAAGACGTAGGGCAATGGATCGATGCCATGGTGCGCATCGAGGGGCCCGTGGTCGAGGCGTTTGCCGGGAATTTCATACAGGACTGGGAAGTCGTTACCGGGGTGGGTTTCGAATACTTTGAAGGGACTACCGACCTGAAGCAGCTGGATGCAAAAGGGTCGGCGCTGGTGCAACTGGTGCCGTCCGGCCCCCAGCCGAAACCACTGGCTATCCTGCAGCTGGTATTGGCCAGCATTTATTCGGCCCGGCATGAGCTGATTATCACGACCCCCTATTTCGTACCGGACGAGTCTGTGCTGACGGCGCTGGTGTCTGCCGCACACCGCGGTGTGAAAGTCACTGTTATCATCCCGGAAAAGAATGATTCCCGGCTGGTGGATTACGCCAGCCGGGCGGTATTCGATGACCTGCTCAGCGAAGGTGTGCGCATCGCCACCTTCAGGGGTGGTCTGCTGCACACCAAGTCGATCAGCGTGGACGGTGAGTATTGCATGTTCGGCTCCCTGAACCTGGATATGCGCAGCCTCTGGCTCAATTTCGAGATGTCGCTGTATCTCTATGACCAGGAGCTGGTTTCACAGGTTCGTGCCATGCAGATGGCCTACCTGCAGCAATGCGACCTGGTTGATCCGCTGAGCATAGGCCAGCGGTCACTGGTGCAGCGCTTTGCCGAGAATGCCGTCCACCTGCTGGCGCCCCTGCTGTAGTGGCATCCGGCCCGGCTTTGCATTAAGGTGCTGAACCGGGTCTTTGTGTAAGCAGCAGGCAGTGGGGGTGACGCGCCTGCCAGCCGATCATTACTTGAGAAGGAGTATGCCGATGTTGCGGATTCTGCATTCGTTCAGCTTTGTAGTCCTGGTTACCCTGGCCGCTTATGCGGGTTATTCCGGTAGTGTCAGTGCGGCAAGCGCCGAGGAAATCGACATCCGCACCGATGGTGCACTGGCAAAGTTCAGAAAGGAGGTAACTGGCGGGGCCGAGTTTCTCAACAGGTCAAAGGGCTACCTGGTTTTTCCCGACGTAATCAAGGCCGGCCTGGCTATCGGTGGGGAGTACGGTGAAGGTGTCCTGCGTATCGGTGGGAAATCAGTACAGTATTACAATATCGCCAGTGCATCGTTCGGGTTCCAGATCGGGGCCCAGGAATACACCATCATCATGGTATTCCTGGATGAAGATGTGCTGAAGAAATTTCGTGAAAGCAGTGGTTGGGAAGTCGGCGTGGACGGCTCCGTCGCGATCGCAAAATGGGGTGCCGGCAAGGATATCAATTCGCAGAACCTGAAGGATCCGATCGTCGGCTTTGTGTTCAGCAACAAGGGGCTGATGGCGGGTATCTCGATCGAGGGTTCGAAGATTACCCGGCTCAAACGCTAGCCCGCATTTGGAAAGCCGGCCACGCCGTGAGTGCAGGGCGCAGACCGCAGGGAATGGCTGGCCCCTTTCCAGGGTCTGCAACGCGGTAATCGCGGGGTGGCCGGCTTCCCGCAGGAGCGGTACCCTGACCGCGAAAGCCTGTTCATGAGGACGCTAACCCGTCAGCGACCGGGTGGTCCGCGTCGTTCGAGCCACGGTAACGGGGCAAACGGCCCCAGCGCCTCGCGCTGCCACCATTGCCCGGTTTCTGCACGCTGCGCAGCGCTGCTGAACCGGTAACGGTAGGCGTCCACGCGAATGTAACGCGGTGCCTGGTCCGGGAAGGGGTTGCTCGCCAGCAGGGCAGTGACCGTCGGGGAATTGTCCAGCAGGGACTGCAGGAAAGCGTGGAACCAGGGCATTTGGTACCGGTTGAGCGTGACAAACCACATTTGCCAGTCGAGTCGTGGCTGGAACGGCAACACCACGCGCGGTCGGGCATAGATGTCGCCGGGCTTGTATCTGAACGCATAGGTTTTCCATTCCCTGCCGTCCAGCGAACCCGAGATCTCCAGTTCAATCCGCTCTGTCTTCATGGTCGGGAAGACGTGGTACTTGCTGACAACGCGGTACGTCTCCGCGAAATCCACCAGGGTACCGGCAAGGCCGGAGCTGCGTTGCAGGGTGACCAGTTCCCACATCTGCACGCTGCTGGTTACCAGGATGAAGCCTGCCAGCACTCCTGCGGCCGTTTTCCTCGACGACTTGTAGTGCAGGGTGCCCCGGTTTTGTCGTAGCAGTGTCCTTGTGAAGCGTGCTGGCAGAACGCGCTGCACCGCACGGTCATCGAACAGGAACAGGCACAGGGTGATGGTCAGCAGGTTGATCCAGTTGTGGTTGCTGGTCAGCATGATCAATACCTGCCACAGGATCGTGATCCAGGCGGCTGCAAAGCGCCAGCGGCGTGGCAGGAACATCATGAAGGGCACCAGGATTTCAACCACCAGAGTGGCGGCGGTCCCGAATCGCAGCAGCCATTCCGGCAGATGATGTGCATACCAGGCCAGTGGTGTCGGCAGCGGCTGTACTTCAAAGTAGTAATTCAGGGCAGTGAGACCGGACCAGCTGGGGTCGTGCAGCGACAGCTTGGATATTCCGGACATAAAGCGCAGCCGGAACAGCAGCCAGCGGAACAGCAGGATTATGGTACGCGACTGCGGTGTCAGGAAGATAGCCAGGAACCCCGCTTCCAGCAGCAGGCCGTCCCACTGAAAATTCAGGAATATGCGGTTGGCGTGATACAGGGAGAGATAGAGTACAAAATTTGCAACCAGCGCCGGCCGTGACAGGCGGCTGAAGATGATCAGCAGCGATGCCAGGCAACCCGCCAGTGCCGCGCCGGTCAGCGCCGCGTCGCTGGCGTTCAACCAGAATACGGTGGGGAGTTCGAAGTAACGCTCGAAACCGTGCCGGGTTTCAAGCCAGGCCAGTTTTTCGGCAATGGGCAGGATGCCCTGGCTGCCGGACAGGCCTTCGACCTGCGGGGTAATCGACAGAAAGGCGATCAGGTAAATAACGCCTAGCAGGCGCAGGAACAGCGCCGAGATCAGGCGGTAGCCGCTGCCGCTCGTTTCCTTCATGGCAACAAGCATAGCCGATCATGGCGGGGCCGGTTTGACCCTCATCAAGTAAACATGCCAGGCCACTGCTGTCCCGTTACCCTGCCAACAACGTGACTGAACCATAAGCGGCAGGTACGTTTTGAGTCAGATCGGGCAAGCCGGACATGGAACCGGTATCACCCGGTCCAGACGCGCAGAACCTGCCATCCCTGCGGCAGACGGTCCTCACCTGCAGGTTCGCTCTAACCCGCATTTCTCACCGACTTCCTGCTGCGGCGGCGTCATGCCGCGCGCTAAGCGGCGTTCACTCGGTCGGGCTGCTCGACATCGTGTCGACTATGCCTGCGCGGCCCTCGGTCGCGAACGCCGCTTA